>Ga0136651_10000463_pt1 | contig 22293 bp, 23 predicted proteins | sample Mar14236cmmetaG_FD_94867 | JGI IMG/M metagenome (GOLD analysis project Ga0136651, IMG submission 94867) | Marine hydrothermal vent microbial communities from Guaymas Basin, Gulf of California to study Microbial Dark Matter (Phase II) - Marker... ... | reverse complement strand
TGTTGCAACATGGCCTCGTTGGCTTCGTTGTCGGTTACCGTGGTGTTTTGTTGTTGCACGGCGGTTTCTTTTTTACATCCGTTCAGCCAGAGCAGGCCGGCGGTAAGGATCAATGTCAGTGAAATAATGGTTAGTTTTTTCATAATTAATAGATTTTGGTTAATAAAATAATTACATAGTTCTATAGTTCCACTACTGAAAATCTACGAAGTTGCATGTATCGTCGGGGGAAAACATACGGGTAACCGGTGTTGGGAGTCTTTCTCTGTTTGTCAGGCGTTGTAACCGGTTTTAGTATGTTCGGATCATCATCTGTACGGTGCTTCTTTTGTTTTTTCAGTTTATTGTTAGTTTTTGGTTTTCCTGATTGATTACAAATTAAAAAACCTTTCCCGGTTTTTTTATCCCTGTTTTCCGCTATTTTTTCAAATAGTGGGTTTTTTTGCGTATTTCATACGACACTCATACAAATGAGGCTGTTTGTATCGTCACCACCGTTTCTATTTATTAGTACCAGATGCTTAAAGTTTTTTGTCCCCCTCCCCTGTGAAATGCTTCACAAAAGACTATGCCCCTGTCTGTTATGATTTTATTTTATAGTTGTTTTAAATAAGGAGAAAGGGGATAAGCAACAGACTCTGTTTCAGGTAGTATTAAACCTTTTTTGTTTTTAGTACTTTTGGCTGCTTCAAACATAAAACAAGTACCGTTATGGATTTAATGAGTTTATTCTGGTTTTTAGTTATCGGCGCCCTGGCCGGGTGGCTGGCAGGTGTCATCATGAAAGGAAAAGGTTTCGGCATTCTTATCAATATGATTGTCGGAATTGCAGGAAGTTTTATCGGCGGCTGGCTTTTTGGTCTGCTGGGAATCCACACAACAGGGCCGAAAAACCTGGGAACTTTGGTTACATCGTTTGTCGGCGCGGTCATTCTTTTATACCTTGTCAATCTTATTAAAAAGAAATAATCTTTTTTACATCAGGAGGCTCTTCGGAGGGTAGGAATCAGCACCTTTCCCGCACAATTGCAATTAACTTTTTGGTGTTCATTATTATAAGGCTGCATTCGGTAAAATGTGTCCTTATTACATATATTTTTGCCATGAATTTACGTTAGAGAGGAAATAGCAACAGAAACATGAGAAAAACAAACCGCATATATATAACCCTGTTTTTAATCTTTTTATCACCCGTTCTGATATCGCAGATCCAAACAGATTCAATAACGGATGTAGCATCGCAGGTAGAAGCTACACAGGTACTGGATAACAACCTGCAAATAAGCACGCTTGACACAACAAAACAGGAAAACTTCACGGAAGTTAATGAGAATGGCGTTCTGCTCATAAAAGATTCGCCTGTTGTCAGGATGCTGGACAGCCTGACTTATGCTAAATTTTACAAGGATTTTTATTTTGTCCTTGATACAAGCGCTGCCCGCTCCGCGTTTAAACCAGGCGAGACGCCTGCATACCCCGATTCAGTTTATGAACAACGTATCGAAGCCCTGAATGTACAAACCCCCTTCGAACTGACGTACAACAAAGAAGTTAAAACGTTTATTAACCTCTATGCGGTTAAAAAGAAGGATCTGACGGCTAAGATGTTGGGGCTGGCCGAAATTTATTTTCCCATGTTCGAAGAAATTTTGGATAAATACGATATGCCACTGGAAATAAAATACCTGGCCATTGTAGAATCGGCACTGAACCCCGCAGCCGGTTCCAGAGCAGGAGCCAAGGGATTATGGCAGTTTATGTACGGTACCGGAAAAGTGTACGGATTGAAAGTAAGCTCGATGGTGGATGACCGTTACGACCCGTATAAATCTACGGTAGCAGCCTGTGAACACCTGACAGATCTCTACGATATATATCAGGACTGGTCGCTGGCACTGGCTGCCTACAACTCAGGAGCGGGTAATGTAAACCGCGCAGTCAGACGTGCCGGCGGAACAAAAAATTACTGGGCGGTATGGCCGTTCCTTCCGCGTGAAACAAGGGGCTATGTGCCTGCTTTTATTGCGGTTAATTATGTGATGAATTATGCTGCCGAGCATAATATTTATCCGATGAAACCCAATATGTTCTTTTACGATATTGACACGGTTACCATTCACGATGTGCTGGCATTTGACCAGTTGAACGAAATGCTCGGAATCCCAATAGACGAGTTAAAATATCTGAACCCTCAATTCAAACTGGGCATTATTCCGGCAACCGGAGGAACAACTTATACGATAAGAATCCCAAGGCAGTACACGGCAGATTTTCTGAACAATGAAGAAGCTTTGTATGCCTATAAAACACGGAAGGGTATTGAAAGGGATAAACTGCTGGCTGAGGTTAAAAAAGCGAAAGACAGAAACATACATATTGTCCGAAGCGGTGAAAACCTGGGGCTTATAGCCCGGAAATATCATGTGTATGTTAACCAGATCAAGAGCTGGAATAACCTGCGCAGCAGCACCATTTACCCGGGACAGAGGTTAGTGATCTACGGGGCCGGAAGCAGTCATTACTATGCAAAATCGAAAACGCCGGTAATCCGTTCCTCTGAAAAATCGACACACACAGTGAAGAACGGCGAAAATCTTGGACTGATCGCTAAAAAATATAAATGTACGGTAACCGACCTCAAGGAATGGAATAACCTGAGAAACTCAAAAATTTACCCTAAACAAAAACTGATTGTTTACAAACCGGCCGAAAAAACCCCCAGTACCGTTAAGGATGGTAAATATGTGTATCATATCATCCGCAAGGGAGATACCCTTTGGGACATTGCCAAAGAATACGATGGGGTAACGGTGGAGCAGATTAAACGCCTCAACAACATCAAAAATACGCGAAAACTGAAACCCGGACAGAAAATTAAGATCGCCGTAATTAGCTAATCCGCAATATTTTTATTCTGTGTACGTTCCATTATAGGTGTCGAAAAGACGAAAAATTTTAATCAGATGAAAAAAATTGGAGTTGCTGTCGTGATCATTATGGCAGTACTGTTTGTATTTAGCGCCTGCACAAAAAATACCGGCAGGTCGGGTAAAGTGCGCTCAATTGGTAAAACTTCCGAAATTCTGGTTGTTGTCGAGAACGAACAACAATGGGAAAATTCAATTGGAAAAACGATAAGAGAATATTTTGGGAAAGACCAGCAGGGATTGCCCCAGCCCGAACCCTTGTTTGATCTGGCACATGTTACCAAGACAAGTTTTTCGGATCTGTTAAAAAAACACCGCAATATTTTTATTGTGGAAATTGATAAAAACAGCATAGAACCGAAAATAGAATTGGTCGGAAATCATTGGGCCGAACCGCAGGTAGTTATCCGGATAACAGCCCCGAACAAAAGTGTTTTCCTGCAGACATTTGAAAAAAATGCGGGTGTATTCATTGAAAGATATAACCAGACCGAAAGGGAACGCATAGCCACCTTATTTAAATCGACCCCCAACAAAGATGCTGTCAGGGAAATTAAACAGAATTTTGGTTTAAAGCTGATCGTCCCCAGAGATTATCATCTGGTAAGGTCCGAAACGGATTTTATATGGATACGAAAAGAAACAAATGATTACAGCCAGGGGTTTTTCATTTTCAGAGAGGCGTACAAAGATACTGCCCAGTTTTCCAAAGCAAGTGTCAGTGCCCGTACAAACAGGTTCCTGAAACAATATGTGTCGGGGCCTACCGAAGGCTCTTATATGACACTCGATGAAACCTATTATGAACCGGAGCCGCTGATCGTTACCGATTTTTCTACGGAATATGCCGTCGAACTGAGAGGATTCTGGGATGTTGAAAACGACTTTATGGGCGGGCCTTATGTATCGTACACTTTTACCGATCCCGAAAATGAATGGATCATTACCCTGTTTGGATATGTTTATCATCCCAGTAAGGAAAAGCGTAACCTGTTACGGCAGGTAGAGGCACTTTTGTATTCTGTCGAATTTACTAAGTAGAAGGTGAGGAAGGGTAAAATTTACTCCTTACCGTAAAAAATAGTGATCTTACCTAAAGGAGTGTTGGTTTCTGAAACGATTTCCGGATCAATAAAAACTCCGAGTTTGGTTGGAGAGGTTTCCATGCCTTCAAAGAAAAAAGTAAGCGTACTGTTTTCATCGTTAAAAACCCATTTAGCTTCATGTGAATTGTCGTTCGAAATGATGATCATCACCGAATCATTCATAATCCGGAAATAAGTTTGTTTTTGCATTTCAATAACCTGACTTAACATTTCAGGCGACACCTTTTGCTCATCAAAATTTGTTTCAACGTTTTTAACCTTCCATGTGCCAATAAGTTTGCTTTCTGGACTGGAGCATGATACGATCAAAAATAAAGCAATACTTACGCTGGCAAAAAATATCTTCTTCATGACTACCTTTTAAATTCCCGACAAAAATACAATCAAAAATCCATTATTTGTAAAAAAGTTAACAAAGCTTTTTATATCTTGTTTTTTCTCCTTACAAATCGGGAAAAGGAACTGTTTAATTTAACTTTTTCATTTTTTCTTGGGGGTTTAAAAAAAAGTAGTACTTTTACGAGTGAATATTAACTAACGTTGATAATATGTTATCAGAAAGGCAACAACAGATCATAGATGAATCGATAAAGATTATTGATAAGAAAGGAATACAGGGACTGACCATTAAGAATCTGTCAAAAGCTATCGGTATTTCCGAGCCGGGTATTTACAGGCATTTTGAAAGTAAAACGGAAATACTGATTAATATATTGAATAATTTTAAAGAGATGGCGCTCGGCCTTTCTGGTATTATAGAAACCTATAATGTCTCTGCCATAGAAAAAATGAGATTTATGTTTTCGAAATTATTCGAAATGTTTTCGGAAAACCCTTCTATAGTATCAGTGATCTTTTCGGAAGAAATTTTTAAAAACGAAGAAGTATTAAAAAATAAAATCGCAGAGATCTTAAACCTGAATACACAAACAATTGAAAAAATAATTGCCAAAGGGCAAGCGGAAAAAAACGTACGTGAAGATATTGATGAAGAAAACCTCGCATTGCTGGCAATGGGTTCCATTAGGTTGCTTGTAAAAAAGTGGGATCTGAATAACCACAATTTTGATTTAAGTGCAGAAGGTGAAAAACTGATCAATGTATTGAGTAAAGTGCTGGAAAAATAAAATAATACTGTAATAATTTAATCTAAAAAAAACATGAAAATAACTAAAGTTGCAAAGATACCGGTAAAAGAAAATCCGCATAAAGTTGATGCCCGGATGATGTATGACAAAGAGTCGGCGCAGGCCGTACATATTCAGCTAAATCCCGGTGAAAGCCTGAAACCGCACATTACCCCCGTGGATGTTTTCTTTTTCATTATTGAGGGAACGCCCGATATCCTTGTGGGTGATGAGAAACAAAGAGTCGAAACGAACAGCCTGGTGGAAAGCCCTAAGGATGTAGTGCACTGTATCTATAATAATACCGATGAAGTTGTCAGGGTATTGGTGGTAAAAGCCCCCAGGCCCGTAGCAAAAACAAGAATATTCTAAAGGAATCAGACTGCCCACAATAAGCCGTTCCGTGCGAACGACCAGTCGGGCAGTTTTTTTAAATAGAATAAAATAGTGAATACTAACTAAGATAACAATGGAAAAATTATTATACAAATTGCTTAATTATTCATGGGTCAGCATGATCGTGATCCTGGTGATTACCGCTTTGTTTTTTCTGCAGATGAAAGAAAATACACGGATGGAAACTAATCTGGATAAATACATGCCACATGATCATCCTGCTTTTATATACAGCGACCAGGCTGAGGAATGGTTCAATATTAAGGACGGGATCATCATTGCCCTGGAAAATCAAAAAGGCGTTTTTAATTCGGAGACTTTAGATACACTGAAACAACTCACTAAACGATTTCAAAAGTTTGATGAAATTGACAAGGCCGATGTAACATCCCTGTACACGGCAGATAATATCATAGGTACAGTGGATGGAATGGACGTTAAACGTTTCTATAAAAGAGTTCCGAAATCGCCGGAAAAATTACAGCAACTTAAAGAGAATGTCGAAAACAACGAAATGATTTTCGGCAGGCTGGTATCAACTGACGAAACGGTTACCGTAATTATCGCCGAAATAGGAGACGATGTATTTACCCAGGAATTTTACAATGAAATACTGGAAGTAGCCAAAGCTTCCGAAACGGATGATATAAAAATTCATGTTGCCGGTCGTCCCATTGTTGAAGGAACTATGGCATTGCTCGGTCCGGAAGACATGAAGAGAATGGTGCCCATTGTTTTACTGGTTATCTTTCTTGTATTATTTCTCACTTTACGCAGCTTCAAAGGGACACTTATTACGCTGGGTGTTGTCTTCTTTTCAACTATCTGGGCATTTGGGCTTATGGCTGTGGTAAATATTCCCATCTATGCGGTTTCTACTATGATTCCCGTAATGCTTATTGCTATCGGTGTGGCAGATGGTATTCACCTGTACAGTCATTTACATACATTTATCGACCATAATCCGACAGCCGGGAAAAAAGAAGCGATTAAAGATATGATCAAACACATGTGGAAACCGGTTGTCATGACTTCCATTACCACTGCCGTTGGCTTCATCTCTCTGCTTACTTCTCAGGTATATCCGGTAAAATATTTCGGAATATTCACCGCATTCGGGGTAATGATGGCGATGGTATTCTCCCTGATTTTTCTCCCTGCCGGCATTATGATCTTTGGTCTGCCTAAAGCGCGTAAAATAAATAAAGATGAAGACAAAGGCGGACATTCGCATTCAAAACTGGCCAACAATTTTGCTTCGATAGTTGTTAAAAATAAATACGTTTCTCTGGTAGGGACAGCTGTAATCATTGTCCTCTCAGTAATCGGAATGCAGAAAATATGGATCAACTCCAGTTTCCTCGATAAATTTGAAGAGGACAGTGATATTGTGCAGACGGACAAGTTCATTAACGAACATTTCGGGGGTACAAGCACCTTAAACCTCATACTTGATGCCGATGGAAAAAAGGATGTATTCAAAGAGCCCGAAGTGCTGAAACTTGTTGATAAGATGCAGAAAGATGTGAACAATCAACTTCAGGTTGTTGGGAATACCTTTTCACTAGCCGATTACGTCAACCGGATGAACAAGGTGATGAATGCCGACGATGAAGCGTACAATACCATTCCTGACAGCAAAGACATGATCGCACAGTATTTATTGCTTTACGAAATGTCGGGCGACCCCGAAAATCTGAATAAGGTAGTGGATTACGATTATGAAAAACTGAACGTGATGTTTCAGTTGAAAAGCGATAATTCAAAGGCCATCAACTCGGCACTTGATGTAATCCATACATACGAAGACGATTTTAACCAATTAGGTATCACGCTGAACTATGCCGGTAGTGGATACAAAGGGCTGGTATTTACCGACTTAATTCTTGAAGGACAGATAATGAGCCTCATCTTATCGTTGATTATTATCGTGGTATTGCTGTCGGTTATGTTCCGAAGTATTGGAATAGGCCTTATCGGTTCGGTTCCGATCATTGTTACGGCACTTATAAGTTTCGGCATCATGGGCTACCTGGGTATTCCGCTAAATACTACTACTGCCCTGCTGTCAAGTATTGCCATTGGTATAGGAATAGATTATGCGGTACATTTTCTGGAACAGTACAGGCATAATGCTTCCCAGACTGATGATAAACTGGTGGCTGCCCAGAAGACAATGGCCCACTCCGGAAAAGCGATTATTTACAATGCTATTGTGGTTATCGCCGGTTTCCTGGTGTTGTTGTTTTCCGTTTTCCCGCCAAACCGCGAGCTGGGAGCTTTGGTTTCGCTGAATATGTTTACCAGTTTCGTAGGTACACTGACGATTATGCTCGTCTTGTTATACATGTCGAACATCTATTTCAAAAAAAAGAAACAAACAAATAAATCATAAATATTAAAACAGAAAAAATGAAAACATTAAAAATCACTTTGGCAGTAACAGTATTTTTCCTGGTAAGCGGATTGGCTAACCAGATGACTGCACAGCAACTAACCGGACGTGAGATTATTGATAAAGTCTATAATCTGCCGACGGGTGAAGACCAGACTTCTGATCTTACAATGACACTGATTAATAAAAGTGGCAGTGAGCGGGTACGCAAGATCAAGCAGTTTACCAAAGACATGGGAGATGTGGAAAAGAGCATTATGTTTTTTACCGCACCTGCCGATGTAAAGAATACGTCGTTTATGAGCTGGACTTATGATTCGGATAAGAGTGACGACCAGTGGATCTATCTGCCGGCGCTGAAAAAAGTGAAGCGGATTTCAAGCGACAGCAAAAGCGATTATTTCATGGGCTCTGATTTTACCTATGACGATCTGGGCGATCGGAAACTGGACGATGACACCCATAAGTTATTGCGTGAAGAAACCATCGATGGTGTGGATTACTATGTAGTTGAAAGTATCCCGAAAGACGAGGATTACATGTATAGCAAAACCACCACCTGGATTCGTAAAGATAATTTCATCGGATTGAAAAAGGAATTTTATGACGAGGACGGCGAGCTTCTAAAAATCTTAAAGATCAAAAAATTTGAGGAAATCTCGGGTTTTATAGTCATCACCAGTTCCGAAATGGAAAATGTACAAAAGAACCACCGTACAACCATGATTTTAAACAATGTTGAAATTAATACGGGCATTCCGGCCTCCAAATTTTCCGAAAGGATGATGATGAGAGGAATATAAATAACGGAAACTCAATAAAAAACAGATCATTGATTAATCAATAAAAAACCTGGTTCTAAGGAAATAAACTGTCAAACTATGGGTGCATTTATCGCTATATCTGTTCTGTTGTTAGCAATACCATTGTATTGTACGGGGCAGGATAATAATGACACCATCCCCGAAATAGGACTGGGTATAATTTCCCAGGTAAATCAGGGTGACAGTTATATTACATTTCCAACCGATATCGGAAACATCGAACCCCTCTGGTTTGAAGCCAACCTGATACCGAGCTTCAATATTCGTGTAAATAAAGATTCCCGTTTGATGGGAGTGCTCACCCCGCAGATTATCATCAGAATGTACCGTGAAGAATCTTTTCCGGTGAGAACACCCAGTTATATACCACAAATAACAGTTTATTATAAATTGATTTCAAAAACGAATGCTAACAGCCTGAGTCTTTTCGGGAAAATTGCGCATCATTCAAATGGTCAGGATGGTGATTTTCTTTTGGAGGACGGAGAAGTAAACCTGAAATCAGGCGATTTTTCTACCAATTATTTTGAATTGGGTGTTATTAAAACAAATTATAATATGAAGTTTAACGCAGTCCAGTTTTTTGGCGCGTCATTCGAGGTGCATCCACCGGGTTTGAGTAATACTTCCATGCAGGGAAAATATGGCTTCTACAGACTGAAGGGGATGTTTTCAATTTTTAAACTTCCTGTGGGTAACCAGGGAAAAAAGAAAAAAGCGAGTATCTCATTAAAAGGTCAGGCCGCCTGGATGTTTGGTGAGATAAATGACTGGAACCCCTGGTCAGCGAACAGGTTTATCCTCAGTTTTACATTTTATTACCATCCGAAGTTTCTGGAAGACATTGGCTTTTTTGCACAAGTGTATCAGGGGATGGATTATTACAACATTTATTTTGTTCATCAAATAAGCGTAATCCGCTTTGGTATAATGACAGAAATACTAAGATTTTAAAAAATACAGACTATGAAATATGTAACAGTTATAACTGCATTTTTATTGATAACATCCTGTGTAAATCAGGGGTCAGAAAAGAAGACGGGTAAAGAAGAAGAAATTATACATAAAGCCCAGTCCGAAGTGGTAACCCTTGATAACGGCGAAAAATGGAAAGCGAACTTTGCTACAACTAAAGGGATTATGAATATGAAATATTTAGTTGAAGCTATAAATGAAAAAAGTAATATTGATGATTATCGCAAGCTGAGTGAGAATCTTCAAAAAGAATTTCAACATATTTTTCAACGCTGCGATATGACCGGCGAAGCGCACAATCAATTGCACAGCTACCTTCATCCTATGTCGGAATGGTTTAAAACATTAAAAGAGGGTGATATGGATGAATGCAGGTCGGCTGTTGCATCATTGAATGAACATCTTGAAAAATATGATTCTTATTTTAAGTAAATAATTTATAAAAACATTCATGAGAGAGCGAAGCGATTCCATCTGCGCGGAAATTTTGGAATAGCTTCATATGTAACGAATTACAAAATTTTAAACAGATGAAAACAAAATTATTAATACTAATAGCTTTACTGTCGAGCAGCCAGTTGGTTTTTTCGCAAGCTGTTGACATCAATGGATTTGTGAGGAATTATACAGGAATATTGTACGAGAACGGCGATTTCAATATGTTACAAAACACACTAAATCTAAATTTTGAAGCCAGAGGTGACAGAATAGCTTTTAAAGCTAATCCGATGCTTTATTTATATGGGATTGACAGCCTCGACTTTCGTTTACGTGAAATTTATCTTGACTTATATTTTAAAAGCGTTGATATCCGCATTGGTAAGCAACAAATTGTTTGGGGCAAGGCCGATGGTGTTTTCATTACCGATATTGTTTCTCCGCTGAACCTGACGGAATTTTTACTACCCGATTTCGACGAAATCAGGATAGGTGTGTATGCTGCCAAAGTAGATTTTTATTTTGGAAACAGCACCATCGAAGCGATCTGGAAACCAATTTATGCGGGAAACGAACTTCCGCCTCCAGGGTCGATATGGTATAAGCCACCGGAATTACCAGCACCCCCTACGTTTGATTATTCAAAAGAGAAAATAAATGCCAGCCTTGAAAATAGTGAAATTTATCTGAAGTACTCCTTATCTTCTTCCGCTATTGATTTTGATTTGATGGGAGCCTATACCTGGGGCCAAAACCCTGATTTGTATATTGAAAAAGAATTCGGTCTTGACTCACTTGGTAATCCGATACTCAAAGGTTTATTGATAACTCCAGAACACCATCGTTTGTATGTGGCCGGTGGTTCGTTTACGTCAACAATTAAAAGTTTTGTTGTAAGGGGTGAGGCCGCTTATTACAATGGAAAGTACTTTCAAACAGCCGACCCGATGGCCGCAGGAGCACTTACGCAAAAAGATTACCTGCACTATGTTGTCGGGCTTGATTATGGTGTTGGTCATCTCAAACTGAGCACCCAGTTCATTCAGAAATACATCATGGATTATAATGATTTTATTGAAGAAGACGAATTTCAGAATACCATGACTTTCCTTGCTCATTATGACGCCCTGCGCGAAACGCTTCATCTGGAATTGTTTTCTTATGTTGGTCTCAACTATGGTGATGCGCTCATCAGGCCAAAGGTGACTTACGACTTCAGCGACAGTTTTTCCATACTGTTGGGTTCGAACATTTTTGTCGGAAACGAACGGGGCATGTTTGGACGGTACAAAGACAATTCAATGCTGTACACAAAAATCAAATATAATTTCTAAATATATGCAAAAACTAAGTTTTCTAATTTCTGTTATTCTTTTTATTGCTTTAAATACGTTTGCCCAACGAGCCGATGAAATAATTGGTAAATATCATCTGCCAAATGACTTAGATGTTGAAATATTTGAAGATGGCGGAAAATACTTTGGGAAAATAATTGCTTTAAACAATTTTCGGGGCGGCCAAACAAAGGATGTAAATAATCCTGATGAGTTGAAGAAAAAGGAACCGCTGATCGGAAAAATAATCATTAAAGATCTTGAATACGATACAGAAGAAAAACAATGGCTTAAAGGAAGTATGTATGGGCCGGAAAAAGGAATGGTATTTAACCTGAAAATTACTGAAATACGGGAGAAAGAGATTGAGGTCGTTGGTTCGAAATTTATTATGTGGCGAACACTCGCCTGGAAAAAAATCTGATTTTTTCTTGACATCAGGTTTTTTTTAATGTACTTTTGACCAAACGATTTAACCAAAAGGTTAAAATAGATGGTTAAAGAACAAAACACGGAAGACAGAATAGTTGATGCCGCCAAAAAGGTGTTTATCAACAAAGGGATGGACGGGGCGCGTATGCAGGAAATTGCCAACGAGGCCGGTATTAACAAAGCATTGCTGCATTATTATTTCCGTACTAAAAATAAGCTTTTCGAAAAAGTGTTTTCCCTTGTATTTGGCGATGTGTTACATGTAATTGAACAAGCCGTTACCAAAGAAACGGATTTTGAGCAATTTCTTGAAAATTTTATCCGGCAGTACATCAGACTATTAAAAAATAAACCGTTCATTCCCCAGTTTGTTATTCACGAACTAAACCGAAAACCGGAGAGAATCGTCGCGCAAATACAAAGTAAAAATGTCATCAAAGAGCAGATGTTCAGTATTATTGAGCGGGCTGTTGAGAAGAAAGAGATCAGACAGATACAGCCTGTTCACCTGGTAACCAATATTCTGGCCCTGTGCATTTTCCCTTTTGTTGCCAAGCCAATGGTCAAAGGCCTGGCCCTGGATGATGACGAAAAGAAGTATAAACAGTATATCAACGAACGGCCTGACGAGGTTGTGGCATTTGTGAAGCAAGCTGTTTTATTAAGATAAAAGTATGATGAGAAAATACATATTGATTATTTTGTTTTTTAGCGCGATTTTTCAGCTTAAATCGCAAACAATAACACTGCAGATGTGCCGCGACAGTGCTGTCAGTAATTATCCGAACATGCGGCAAATCCTGCTGAACAACGAAACATATGAACTAAACATTAAAAATATAAAAACAAATTACTATCCAAAACTCAACCTGAACGGTCAGGCCAGCTACCAATCGGATGTTACGAAGATTCCCGATATGCCCCTTCCGGCGTTTGACGTTCCGGAAATCTCCAAAGACTGGTACAAAATCAATCTTGATATCGAGCAAATGATCTATGACGGAGGTATTACAGCCGGGCAGAAAAAGGTGGAGGCTGCCAGGTACGAGATTTCCGACCAGAAAATAGAGGTGGAACTATACGGTCTGAAAGAACGAATTAACCAATTGTTTTTTAACATTCTTTTCTTGCGGAAAAACATCGAAGTACTGGAAGTGCTTCATCAAAACCTGGAAACCAGAATTAAAGATGCACAGGTTGCTTTTGAAAACGGTATGTTGCTGAGTTCGGATGTGGACGCCCTCCGGGTTGAATTATACCGGGCCGAGCAGAAGATTGTGGAAAAAAAAGAAGATATATCAGCACTGATCGCTTCGATGAACGAATTAACACATCTTAATATCCATTCGGCTGACGACCTGATTGTTCCGGACATAAAACTGGATAACTTTGATTTCGTTAACAACCGGCCTGAATACATCCTGCTCAGCAAGCAGCAGGCACAGGTGCTGGCACTTAAATCGCTGACAAAATCAAAACGAAATCCTGTGTTTATGGCTTTCGGGCAGGCGGGTTACGGCCGACCGGGTTACGACATGCTGAACGATAATTTTGACGATTACTACATGATCGGAGCACGGCTGCACTGGAATATCTGGGACTGGGGAAAAGTTAAACGTGAAAAACAAGTGTTTGATATTCAAAACAATATCATTAACACGCAAAGAGAAACCTTTAATCAGAATCTGAAAGCAGACTGGCACAAACGGATTGCTGATATTGAAAAGTATGAAAAAATTATCGGAAGGGATCAGGAGATTGTACGGTTACAGAAAAATGTTGTGGAAACAGTTGATCATCAACTGAAAAACGGTACCATTACTTCCACCGGATACCTCATTGAGTTGAACAAGATGCTGGAGGCCAGGTTAAATCTGGAAGCGCACAAACTTCAGCTCATTTATGCCAAATATCAATACCTTACATCCATTGGAAATCTTTAAATTTGAAAACTGATGCATATGCAACGCACTATATTACTTTTATCTGTCACTTTCCTGCTCTTTTCATGCAGCAGAAACGATAAGAAATCGGATGCTTACGGAAATTTCGAAGGAACCGAAATCATTGTATCTGCCCAGGTTCCGGGCGAATTGATGTTTTTCAATATTGAAGAAGGAGATCTTTTGGAAAAAGGTGCCATTATCGGACTGATCGATACAACGGACCTGTCGTTAAGTAAAAAGTTGTTACTGCAGCAAAAGCAAACCATTGGTGCCCAGCTACAAAATATCCGTTCGGAAATTGAGGTACAGCAGCAGCAACTGAAAAATAACCTCGTCAATCAAAAACGGATACAGAATTTATACAATGAAGGTGCTGCTACGCAAAAACAACTGGACGACATCAACGGGTTGGTGGATATCAACAAAAAACAGATTGCAGCGACCCACTCGAGGAAAGAAGCCATTATCAACCAAATGAAAAGTGTTGACGTGCAGGTGGAACAGGTAAACCGGAAAATAGAAAAATGTATGATTGTAAATCCTGAAAAGGGCACGGTATTGGTTAAATACAGCGAAGCAGGTGAACTCACGGGCACAGGAAAACCGTTATATAAACTGGCTGATTTGGAAAAAATGAAACTAAAAGCTTATATTAGCGGCGACCAGTTGGCGCATATCAGCATTGGGCAGGAAGTGGAAGTAATGTATGACGACAACAAACTGGAGAACAAAAAAATTACCGGTATAGTAGAATGGATATCGCCAACAGCAGAGTTTACACCCAAAACCATTCAGACAAAAGAGGAACGGGTGAACCTGGTATATGCTGTCAAGGTGAGTGTACATAACAACGGAGAAATTAAAATAGGTATGCCGGGCGAATTTAATTTTGCGAAGAATTGAAAAAGTAAATTATAATTTAAAACCAGAGATTTATGAGAAATTTTCAAATTGTTTTTATTGCTTTTATCGGATTGCTGACATTCCCTTTAGCCAACATTCAGGCTCAGGAAGTAAAAGCAGACGACATCCTCGGCATTTGGCTGAACGAGGATAAAGATGCACATGTCGAAATTTATAAGGAAAATGACATGTATTACGGGAAGATTATCTGGCTGAAAGAACCGATTGACGAAGAGACCGGAAAACCAAAGCTGGACGATGAAAATGAAGACGAAAGCCTCAGAACAAGACCTGTTATGGGTTTGCTGTTGTTACGGGACTTTGTATTTGACGGTGATGATGAGTGGGAAGATGGCCGTATTTATGACCCGAAAAACGGGAAAGATTACAAATGTTATATGGAATTTCCCGAGGAAGAAGATAAAGACCGGTTGAAAGTAAGAGGTTATATAGGGTTCAGTATGCTCGGAAGAACAACTTACTGGACAAGAGTTAAATAAGCCCGGTAGGACTTTTCCAGAAATATTAATTCAATAAAATTTTAGCAGCCGGACTGGTTACGGTTCAGCTTGCATTAGGAGAGGTATGCATGTCGGTTTCTGTTAACATAGAAGAGGTTACCAAATCGTTTGGAGAGGTAGTAGCATTAAACGCCATCTCCCTTCAGATCAGTCCCGGCGAATTGTTCGGCTTTATTGGTCCTGACGGTTCAGGAAAAACAACTCTTTTTCGGATACTGACCAGCTTGATGCTGCCGGATTCGGGCAAAGCAACTGTTGACGGGCTGGATGTGGTTAAAGATTATAAGAAAATCAGGAGAATGACAGGCTATATGCCGGGTCGGTTTTCGCTGTATGGCGACCTGAGCGTAGAAGAAAATATGGAATTTTACGCCAGTATTTTCCACACATCGCTGAAAGAAAATTATGACCTCGTAAAAGATATTTACAGCCATATTGAGCCGTTTAAGAAGCGGAAAGCCAGCGCCCTTTCAGGCGGAATGAAACAAAAACTGGCTCTTTCATGTGCTCTGATTCACAGACCTAAAATATTATTGCTTGACGAGCCCACAACAGGTGTGGATGCGGTGTCGCGTAAAGAATTCTGGGAGTTGCTTAAAAAAATGCAGCAAAACGGAATCACAATCCTGGTATCGACACCATATATGGACGAAGCTTCGCTATGCGATCAGGTAGCATTGATGCAAAACGGAAACCTGTTGGCAACAAACAAACCGGAGCAGCTGATAAGTGAATACAAAGGCAGATTATATGAAGTGCAGACAAACAAAATGCAGGCGCTTGTGGATGACCTGCGAAAAATGAATAAAGCCGGAATGATTTATCGTTTTGGTGAATTTGTGCATGTGACGGATGAAACAGCTTACGGAAACTTTGAAAACAAACTGGAGGAATTCCTCGTCAAAACAGGACATGGCAGCATTCTGATCAGAGAAATCAGGCCTGTGATTGAAGACAGTTTTTTGGCATTGATGGATAAAGAACAAAACCGGTGAACGACAACGAACATATTATTGTAGTAAAAGACCTTGTTAAAAAATTCGGTCAGTTTACAGCCAACGACCGTTTGAATTTTTCGGTCAGAAAAGGTGAAATATTCGGTTTTCTGGGTGCCAACGGAGCAGGAAAAACAACAGCGATTAAAATACTTTCAGGCTTGTCGAAACCAACTTCGGGGCAAGCCGTTGTAGCCGGGTTTGACGTAGCCAGACATCCCGACAGGGTGAAGAGAAATATCGGCTATATGAGCCAGCATTTTTCGATGTACAACGATCTGACAGTAAAAGAAAATTTTCGGTTTTACGGAGGTATTTACGGTTTGAGTCGCAAAGAAATAAAAGACAAGACCAGTTATTACCTTGAGAAATTGAAAATGGAGGAATTTGAATACATGCTTGTCCGACAGATTCCCCTCGGCTGGAAACAGAAGCTTGCCTTTTCGGTTGCTAACATGCATGATCCGGCAGTTATTTTTCTGGACGAACCCACCGGCGGTGTTGACCCGATTACACGAAGACAATTCTGGGAGCTGATTTATGAAAGTGCCGCCGCCGGAACCACTGTTTTTGTAACAACGCATTATATGGATGAAGCTGAGTATTGCGAGCGGGTCTCCATTATGTCGGAAGGTAGAATTGAAGCCATTGGCTCACCCGGTGAGTTGAAAAAGCAATACGGTGTGCCGACAATGAACGATGTATTTATAAAAATTGCACGATAAAAAATGTGGCCGTTTATTAAAAAGGAATTCTATCATATTTTCCGCGACTACCGGTCGATGGTTATCCTTTTTGGTATCCCGATTGTACAGGTGCTTTTATTCGGCTTTGCCATTACCACCGACCTGAACGATGTAAAGATTGCCATCCTGGATCAATCAAAAGATGTAGTAACGAGGGAACTTACGCAAAAAATAACCTCGTCTAACTATTTTCTTCTGGTTGAAAATCTGGAGAGCGAAAGCCAGATCGAGGCGGCATTTGAAAAAGGAGATATCAGACAGGTGATCGTATTTGAAGCTGACTTTGCCCGGAAGCTGGAGAAGGAAGGAACAGCCAGTGTTCAGTTTATCCTTGATGCATCGGAACCGAACACGGCTAATATACTGAATGCTTATGCTTCGGGAATTATCAATTCGTACAGTTTGGAAAAGATGAAAAGCCTGAATGCATTGCCCGCAGCCATAAATATCAAGACCAGAATGATGTTCAATCCGGGTTTACGAAGTGTATTCATGTTCGTGCCGGGAGTGATCACCGTGTTGCTGATGCTGGTTTCGGCCATGATGACCTCTATTTCCATTACCCGCGAAAGAGAACTGGGAACGATGGAAGCATTACTTGTTTCCCCTGTAAAACCACTCCAAATCATCATAGGAAAGGTTTCTCCTTATGTCTTGCTTTCTTTCATCAACCTGATCGTTATCCTGCTGCTGGCGAGGTTTGTGTTTGGCATGCCGATACAAGGAAATATTCCATTATTGCTGGTAGAAAGTATTTTATTCATTATTATGGCACTGGCGTTGGGTATCTTTATTTCGACGGTAAGTAAAACGCAACAACAAGCCATGTTATTATCCATGTTCGCTCTGATGCTGCCTACTATCCTTTTGTCGGGATTTATTTTTCCGATTGAAAATATGCCGGTTGTTTTGCAGTGGGTAAGTCACGTGATGCCTTCAAAGTGGTTTATCATCATCATAAAAGACATTATGCTGAAAGGTGTCGGAATCGCTTATTTCTGGAAAGAAACGCTGATTATTTTCTTCATGACCCTGTTTTTCATTGGGATGAGCGTAAAGAAATTTAAATTAAGACTGGAGTAGAGGGATATCAGAAATCAGAAATCAGAAATCAGAAATTAGAAATTTGGAACGAGCCTTAGAACAATAGAACAAAAGAACTGTGAAAACCATCTTATACATATTGCAAAAAGAATTTATCCAGGTGTTCAGGGATAAAGCCATGCTGCCGATCATTTTTGTTATTCCCGCTATTCAATTACTAATATTGTCATACACAGCTACTTTCGAAATTAAAAATGTACGGTTTGTTACCGTAGATCAGGACAAGACCATGCTTTCAAAGCAACTCGTTAATAAGTTCAGCGGGTCTTCCTTTTTCGAATATAAAGGCAATACAGCCAGTTACGAAGAGGCAAAGCAGATGCTTTTTAAAGATAAAGTGGATCAAATAGTTGTTATTGAACCTCATTTTGAAAGAAGGCTAAATACGGAAAACAAGGCATCTGTTCAGGTGGTTACTAACGCCATCAACGGAAATGCTGCCAGCCTGATGGGCGCTTATGCGACAGCCATCATTATGGACTTTAACAGGGAAATACTGGTGGAACAATTTCCGCTTCAGTACAGCGGATTACCCATCAAAACAAAGCCTGTATTCTGGTTCAACCCCGAATTAAATTACATCACTTACATGGTGCCTGGCATACTTGTATTACTAGTCACTATCATCGGCATGTTCCTGTCGGGAATGAACCTGGTGAAAGAAAAAGAAATGGGGACTATCGAACAAATTAACGTAACTCCCATCAAAAAATACCAGTTCATTGCCGGAAAACTGATCCCGTTTTGGGTCATTGCTATGATTGACCTTGGTATTGGTCTGTTACTGGCTTGGTTCGTGTTTAAAATACCAATTGTCGGCAGTATATACCTGGTATTGTTTGTTGCTTCCGTCTATCTTTTTGTGATTCTTTCTTTTGGTCTCTTCATCTCTACACTGGCCAACACCATGCAGCAGTCCATGTTCATCGCCTGGTTCTTCCTGGTCATTTTTATCCTGATGAGCGGTTTGTTCACTCCTGTTGAAAGTATGCCTCACTGGGCCCGTGTGCTTAATTATATCAATCCGGTCGCCTATTTTATCAAAATCAACCGGATGATCATGCTGAAAGGTTCCGTGTTCAGTGATTTCACGCGGGAATTCTGGATACTGGTCGTTTACGGTATCGGGATGTTAGCTTTGTCCATCAACCGGTACAAAAAAACAACATGATAAATGTTTTCTCCCTAACTGGCGCAAGACACTTATGCATCAGCCCTGTGCGTGGCTGACTTGGGCCAAAACAGTAAAGTTACCATTCAATATTTTCCAGTTCCCAACCAAAACACCACTTATTGTGTTACGGAATAATTTCCTTTAACTCCCATGTAGTACCATCGTCAAAATCTAACTTTATTAATCCATAGCTTGTCGTATAATACATAGATGTTACTTTATTCCAATTACTGCAACCATAATTAACAATTAATCCTGAATCAGCAATTACATTGTAATAATAAGTGTTCTGCACATTCAAGCTATCCAAATATAGATCTGTATTTTTATAATGCTCCATTAAAGGAAGGCGGTAACCTGAACCTCCATAATTTATACTACTGCACTCTACACCAAGAACCTCATCAATTTGTGTAAATATAATATCCATAAAAGCACTACTTTTTGACCGGGTCGTCAAATATATCAGAAATTGATAATTATTATTTTTCTCAATAAACTTACACTCATCCCTTTCGTTTATATAATAATAGCGTTTATTTGCTGAGGTTGGCGACTCAAACAAATAGGATGACCGGCCATCGCCATAAAAAATAATACTGTCTCCCTGATTATCCAGAAAAATTATTGTTTCGTCTCCGCTATAGGGGTTTTGATTTTTCAAGTCTCCCAGTAAATATTCACCTTTTTCTTTATTGCAGCCGGGTAATAAAATAACTGACGTAATCAAGCTTAATCCTATGGATAAAAAAAGCAATTTTAAATTGAAATATTTAAATTGATTTATAGCAAAATTTCTTAGTTTCATACAATACCTATTATTTTTTTACTAATTTTTTAACTATGGTCTGGTCCTTGGAAAACAAAATTAGAGTATATATACCACTTGAACATGATGATAAGTCAAAAGTAAATGTTTTATCTTTAATATTTTCTTTTTTTATTAATTCACCATAAGATGAATAAACCTCAAACTGATCAATAGTATTTGGATTTGACACTGTAAAGATTCCCTTGCTTGGATTAGGGTAAATTTTACAATTTTTTATTTCTGATTTAGAGTAGTAGTGATTTTTGGAACTATGTTTAATTTTATCTGAACTTATAAAAGTTTGAGGAAAAAGGTTATTATCACATTGGATTGGAGGATAATACTGCAATCCCCTGTTAGCTGGGGGGGTCGCACAATAGTCCATAGGCGTAATCTTTGCTTTAAAATGGGCATGTGATTCAACTTTAAAACCTGGTAACAGTTTAATATTAACACCAGCATGATACAAGACATCGGCTGGCTCAGGATAATTTTTTAAATAGTCTGCTGAAGATATACTACGAAATACATCTATAATATGAGGGTTTGTGAACGATCCTTGTCCTTCTGATGGCCAATTTTGATCTGTTATTTCATTAACATAGTTTTTATAAAGCGAACGATCTCCAACATTATTTATAAAATAAAGATTAAATAAAATCATATAATCCAAACCGGTATAAACTCCAATGTCGCCTATTTCTTCATCAGCAAACTGTTCCTGTAAGGGAAATCGCCATTTATCAGGAGATGCCCAGCCATTTGGAGGATGATTTGTTAAAGATATGCAATAAGGACCTTCGCAAGGGGCCTCATCCAATCTATCCTCAATCCTGTCTACATTATATAAATTCCAATTACGCCCCCATAAAGCTTTATATAATTGTAAATAATAGTAATCCCATCCGTCTTGGTCAGTATTATTATAAATACCATGTTGTGTTAGGTGAAATAAATTCCCCCACCCTTCCCCAATGGCTGCAATACTGGCAATCATATGCTGGTTATAATCACTTGCTATACCATTATAAAGTGCTCCCCAAACTACTTCTGAACCTGCCGCTGGAAAGAAATCAGGAAATCCAAAAAAGTCACGAGCTATTTTTGTATATCCAAAAGAAAGAAGTACAGCTGCACCCCCTTGGCCTGGAGGTATCGGTAAACCATAAGCATTATGTATGTTCCAATCCATAAAATGAAGTCCTGGACTAACATAGCCATAAAGTCTATTCAAAACGAGATGAGCATAAGATAATGCTATTAACTTTGCATCTAAACTGCCAAATTTATATGTTAACGCTAACCCTTCAAGTAAAAAAACAGCCTCATCTTGGCTCATATTTTCATATTGAAAATAGTCAGGTAATTGATTGGATGTATAGTTGACTACCCTTATTGCCTCGTTTTCATCTAACAATTGGTCAGAACTTATCAATATTGAATTTTCATTATTCAAATCAGAATTTACTAAAAAAGAATTCTGAGGAGGATCCTCGTTGAAAAGATCATCTTCTGGTACATCAGATCTAATAAAAAATCCGTCAAGCATATTAGGTAGAGGCGGGTCCAACAACTCTTCACAAAGATCACGTCTTTTATAAGCTTTTAACGCGAGAAGTAATTCACTATTCGTTTTAGCTGCTTCTTCAATTTCTCCAGATTCCTTTAACAAATAATATTCTGTTGCTAGAACGCCTATATAATATCCGTAAAACTCCATTTGTTGTCCATAGCTAGCACGTTCCGTTAACCAATAGTTATTGGGCCAATTATTATTTCGACTCCCTATAACTAAATAAGAACCTCTATCATCTAATGGATTATTGCTTGGAACGATAAAATGTCGTAATCTGTCTCGTAAATACCAATACTTTATTTGTCTTTCATATACAGTCTGCGCTATGCTTTCCAGCGAGAAAAGCAACAGCAACAGTATGGCTATTTTTCTCATCACAAACCTCCTTTCTATTTAGTTTGTGCCTGTTGTTGCTTTACTTCCTCCAGCTCTTTCTTCAACTCAATCACATACAATGTCAGCTCCTCAATTTTTTTAAGCAGTATGGCATCCATATCACCGAGGTTAATGCCTTTGTCGGTAACTTCTTTTTCGGAAGGAACGCCCGGAAGATGCTTGTTTGC
>Ga0136651_10000461_pt1 | contig 22307 bp, 13 predicted proteins | sample Mar14236cmmetaG_FD_94867 | JGI IMG/M metagenome (GOLD analysis project Ga0136651, IMG submission 94867) | Marine hydrothermal vent microbial communities from Guaymas Basin, Gulf of California to study Microbial Dark Matter (Phase II) - Marker... ... | reverse complement strand
TTTCAATAGTATCATTGTCCAAAAATATTAATTTTAAATCGCTTAAAGAAAAAGGTAATCTATTATGTTCTTTTATAAGACTATCTAACCATCTTAATTCGAATAACACAACCTTGTATTCTTCTATCTTTTTATTTAGTTTTTCATAATTAAAATCTGTAGAAATAATTATGGAAAAATCTGCTTTATATTTTTCTTTAGCCTCTTCTAATTCATCCCAAAACTCATATTTTTGTATTCTTTTACTCTGGTTATCCAATAGCTTACCATCAATAATTAGATTATAAGTCTTATAATCTAAGTGTGCCTTTGCTAAAATAAAAGAAGCTCTTCCTTCTGCTACAAGAGAAGTTTCATATCCTAGAAAATTAAATGCTTTTTGAATTAATTTTTTATATTTTCTATTATCTTCAGTCTTTATAAGTTCAATTTTTAATTTTTCAGCATCACTCAGCCAATCAAAAAGCCCCCAGAAATTATTTTTCTCTTCAGCAAATCTGGAATCCCTTTTTAGAATATCTGCAATATACTTATAAAACAAATTGCTTCCCTTTGTTTCGACTTCCAATACTCTTTCACATATTTCTTTAAAAGAGAGGGGGCGCCCTTCTTTTTCTAAAGCATTAAATATCTTTTCACCTAAATCTTCTTGCGGTTCAGCAAGGGTCTCATTTTCGGTAACTAAAAAATATTTCCTTCTATCATAATCGATTAAACCAATAAAAACAATATCATTAACTTTTAAATTCTTTTTCCTATACCAGTCTTTTAAACCGATTATACAATTTAGTTCATTATTTACTAACGCTTCAATTTCGATGCCCTCTTTATCGATAAAGGTAATTTCAATAATTTTTTTGTCTTTGGGGAAGAAAGGTCTCATATAACTAGTTAAGAACATAGTGCCGTCTTTTAAACAATAACTGGTAAGAGAATATTTAATATTAGCATCTTTATATTTCCATTTAACCAAACCCCATATCCCTCTCTTTGTTCGTATAAACCTTTTATCTCCGCTCATAGATGCATTTACTGTATAATAAGGTTCTTTTACTTTTAAGGGTTTTACTTTTATTAATTCTTCTGTAATTTTTCGATAATGCAAGGGTTTTTCATGTTTACTCAATATTTCGTAAGCAATATCAGCAACTGATTTATGTTTCATGGCACTAGCCCCCATCAATCAATTATTTAATTCCCCTATTCGACAATACTCCAATTCTTCAATTATTAATTTTTAAGCTTTGCATTAGATAAGTATAAAAATATATTAATTCTGTATAATTTTCGCTTTTAGAAAACACATTACATTTATTATAAACACTTTTTTTAGTATTTTACAAACAAATTAATAAGAAAGTATCAAGTATCGAGTTAAATAATTTTTTAAAAAGTATATCTTTTAGTGTGCGGATCGAATTTACTAGTTACTTTTCACCTATTATATAATCTATACGTTAGAATGCAAGATACTATTCACGAGACTTGTCCCTGTGAAAATGGGGATATGATATACGATTATTATTTATATTTTTTCATTAATTCCACATATCCCATTGCATGGTTTCTTAAACCTTCTATCTCTTCTTCGGTAAGGTTTCTAACTACTTTAGCTGGTATTCCCATAGCCATTGTATAAGATGGTATTTTAGTTCGGGGTGTTACTATTGCTCCAGCACCAATAATTACCCCTTCTCCTATCTCTGCCTTATTGAGCACAACTGCTCCCATTCCAATTAAAGAATTATCTCCAATCCTACAAGCATGGAGCACTGCATTATGACCTACGGTAACATTATTTCCTACTACGGTGGATATTCCTATATCACAATGAACTATACTACCATCCTGGATACTTGTATTTTCTCCTATGATAATAGAAGCTATATCACCTCTTAATACCGCATTATACCAAATGCTGGCATATTCTTTTATTATAACCTCTCCAATTATAGTAGCATTTTCAGCGATAAAAGACTTTTCATCTATTATGGGTTTTTTCCCTTGAAAATTTAATATCATTTTCTTACCTCCAAAACTGTTTTAATTTTTTCAGCTATTCTCATACCAAATCCTGGTATTTTTCTTATCTCATCAATAGAAGCATTTTGTATTTCTTCTAAACTTTTAAAATATTTTAATAATAACTTTTTTCTTTTTATCCCAATTCCTGGTATAATGTCTAATTTTGAATCACACAATTTTTTATTTCTGATTTTTTTATGATAAGTTATCGCAAATCTATGAGCTTCATCTCTAATCCTTTTAACTAAAAAAAGAGCCTCCGAATCAGAGGGTAAAATTATGGACTTATTATCTCCGATTTTAAATATCTCCTCTTCCCTTTTAGCTAAACTTATTATCGGTAACTTTATATTTAGTTTATTTAATATCCTATTTACAGCAACAAGTTGACCCTTTCCTCCATCAATCAAGACTAAATCGGGTAACTTTTTCCCTTCAGACAATAATCTTCTATATCTTCTTTCGGTAATCTCTTGTAACATAGCATAATCATTAATATCCTTAACTCTTTTTACCCGAAATCTTCGATAATCATTTTTTTTGGGCCTTCCTTTCTCAAAAACAACTAAAGAGCCAACGGCTAATTCTCCTTGAATATTGGATATATCAAAAGCTTCTATTCTTTCTGGTAATATCTTCAAATTCAATTTTTCTTTTAAATCATAGATTGCTCTTTCTCCCATCTTAATTTCATTGTCTTCCACCTCTTTTATTTTTTTTAATAAATATCCATTTTTATTTTCTTTGCTATTAAAACATAATTTTGAACTGGCTAATATTTCTTCAATTGACTTTATTTTATCTCTTATCTTTGCTGCTTTTTCATAATTTAATTGGTAAGATGCTCGTTTCATTTCTTGATAAAGCCGATATAGTAATCTTTTTTGTTTTCCTTCTAAAAATAGACAAACCTCTTTAACTCTCTTTTGGTATTCACTTTTACTAATCATATTGGCACAAGGTCCTGAACATAAACCTATTTGATAATCTAAACAAATTTCAGTCTTTGCTAAATTTCTTTTTCTGCACCCTCTAATTTTAAATATCTTCCTTAATATTTTTATAACTTCTCTAGTAGCATCTGCGTTAACAAAAGGACCAAAGTATATTGATTTATCATTTTCCCTCTTTTGGTTAACTTTTCTATAAAACAATATTTGTGGAAATTCTTCTCCCATAGTTATTTTGATATAGGGATAACTTTTATCATCTTTGAATTGGGTATTATAATATGGGCTGTTATTCTTTATCATTTTACTTTCTAATATAAGAGCTTCAGTTTCAGAAGAAGTGGGAATATATTCAATATCAACTATTTCTTTAATCATCTTACTTATTTTAGGGGATAAATTGGAAATTTTGCTAAAATATGAAGAAACTCTACTTTTTAAAGAATTGGCTTTGCCAATATATATTATCTTATTTTCTTTGTTTTTAAAAAAGTATACTCCGCTTGTATCAGGTAATTTCTTTATCTTTGATTTGATGTCCATAGTTTATCAATTCTCCAATTTACCAATTTACCAATTGACCAATTATATTAGTTATCCAGTTGCCCCATTAACCAGTTTAGCAGTTTAAATTAATTAACCGATTATTTTTTTAATCAGTTAACTGGGTAACTGACTAACCAAGTAACTAATTTAATGCTTTCTTTAAAAATTCTCCGGTGAATGAATGGCTATCTTGGGCTATTTCTTCGGGTGTACCCACAGCTACAACTCGTCCACCTTCTTCTCCCCCACCTGGACCAAGATCGATAATATGATCAGCTGACTTTATAACATCTATATTATGCTCTATTACTAAAACGGTATTACCAACCCTAACTAAGCGATCTAAAACATTCAATAGCCTCTTTACATCATCAAAATGCAATCCAGTGGTTGGTTCATCTAAAAGATATAGAGTCTTCCCGGTACTTTTTTTGCTAAGCTCCTTTGCTAATTTAACTCTTTGCGCCTCACCACCAGATAAGGTAGTAGCTGATTGCCCCAATTTTATATATCCTAACCCTACATCATATAAAGTCTTTAATTTTCTCTTAATCGAAGGAATTGCCTTAAAAAATTCTAAAGCTTCTTCTACAGTCATATCTAATATTTGAGCTATATTTTTACCTTTATACTTTATTTCTAAAGTTTCTCGATTAAACCTCTTCCCCTTACAAACCTCACAAGGAATATATACATCAGGTAAAAAATACATCTCTATTTTTACTATTCCAGCGCCTTGACATGCTTCACATCTTCCTCCCTTTATATTAAAACTAAACCTTCCCGCTTTATAGCCCCTTATTCTGGCTTCCTTTGTCTTGGAAAATATTTCTCTAATAGGAGTAAAAGCCCCAGTATAAGTAGCAGGATTTGAACGTGAAGTTCTACCAATGGGTGATTGGTCAATGATTATTACTTTATCAATATTATTTATACCCTCGATTTTATCATAATCGCCAGGGCAAACCCTACTCTTGTAAAGTTCCTTAATTAAAGCTTTATACAAGGTTTCTTCAACTAAAGTGCTTTTTCCTGATCCAGATACACCAGTTACACATGTAAAGGTTCCTAAAGGGATTGATACATCGATGTTTTTTAAATTATACTGACGAGCTCCAATGATTTTTAAATATTTACCATTTCCCTTTCTTCTTTTTAAGGGCAGATCAATCCTATCCAGATGACTTAAATATCGGCCAGTAATAGATTGGGGGTTTTTCATTATATTTTGGCAGGGTCCTTTTGCTACGACATAACCTCCATGAATCCCAGCACCAGGTCCAAGGTCAATAATATAATCAGCAATCTTCATTGTTGCTTCATCATGTTCAATTACAATTACTGTATTCCCTAAATCTCTTAATTTCAAAAGGGCTTGTAAAAGTTTAAAATTATCCTTTTGATGTAATCCAATACTCGGTTCATCTAAAATATATAGTACTCCAGTCAAACTTGAACCAACCTGGGTAGCCAAACGAATCCTCTGATTTTCTCCACCAGCTAAAGTAGAAGAGGGTCGAGATAAAGTTAAATAATCAAGTCCCACATTAATTAAAAAGCTTAACCTACTCTTAATTTCCTTTAATATCTGGCCAGCAATTGCTATCTCTCTCTCACTCAATTTTAAATTTTCAAAAAAATCATAACTTTTTTTCACTGACCACTCGGTAACATCGGCAATTGAAAAACCATCGATAGTTACTTTTAAACTCTCTGGACGTAGCCTTTTACCATTGCAAGAAGGACAGGTCCTAATGGCCATAAATTTTTGTATCTCAGAACGGATATACTCTGATTTAGTCTCTCTATATCGCCTTTTTAAGTTATTAATTACCCCCTCAAAAGAATTCTCATGTAACCAGTAAGTATTTTGTTCATCATTCTGATATTTAAAAGGAATTTTAATTTCTCCTGAACCATATAAGATAATCTCTTGATATTCAGGTTTTAATTTAGCAAAAGGAGTATTAAGACTAAAGCCATAAAAATCAGCTACCCCCTTTAATATATGATACAGATATTTTCCTTTTACTTCCCCCCAGGGAGCTAATGCTCCCTGTAAAATAGATTTACTTTTATCGGGAACGATCAGATCAGGATCAAACTCCATCTTAAAACCTAATCCACTACATTTTGGACAAGCACCATAAGGACTATTAAAAGAAAAGATTCGAGGGGCAATCTCAGGTAAATTTATTCCGCAACGAGGGCAAGAAAAATATTCACTAAATATTCTTTCATTTCCCCCTTCTATACCAATGATAACTATTCCTTCACTTAAAGTTAAAGCAGTCTCTATTGAACTGGCTAAACGGTTTTTTATTTCTGGTTTTACTATTAATCTGTCTACTACTACTTCTATATTATGATTTTTGTATCTATCTATTTTTATCTCATCTTCTATTTCATAAACCTCTCCATCAACTCTTACTCGAACAAATCCTTTCTTTTGGATATCTTCCAATATTTTTTTATGTTCTCCTTTTTTAAAACGTATCACCGGAGCTAAAATCTGTATTTTCTTTCCTTTAGGCAGGGTTAGAGTTTGATCTACCATCTGTTCTATAGTCTGTTTACTAACCTTTTGACCACACTCTGGACAATGAGGTATCCCAATCCGAGCGAATAATAACCTTAAATAATCATAAATTTCTGTTACTGTGCCAACTGTTGAACGAGGATTCTTACTAGCCTTTCTTTGATCAATAGAAATAGCCGGGGATAGACCTTCAATATAATCTACATCTGGTTTTCTCATCCGCTCCATAAATTGGCGGGCATACGAAGATAGAGATTCAATATATCTTCTCTGGCCTTCGGCATAGATTGTATCAAATGCTAAAGAAGACTTGCCTGAACCACTCAACCCAGTTATCACAATTAATTTATTTCGGGGTATTTCTAAATTGATATTTTTTAAATTATGTTCTCTTGCTCCTTTAATTATTATCTTAGTCTGGACCACTTATTAATTCTCCTTTAAATTAGCCTATTATACCATTCCCGTGAAACCTATCCTCGATCTGATCGGAAAATGAAAATCTATTTTTTTCTTATTTTTCACTTCTGAATTTTCACTTTCGTAGGAAGGATAGAGGAAAATCGGCTTTTGTATTTCGTCTTCTTTCTTCTCTGACTATATGCTATACACCATCTATCTATTTTTAAATAAAATTTTTTCTTTCTTTAATCTCTTTATCTCATCTCTTAATAAGGCAGCTCTTTCAAAATCTAAATTCTTTGCTGCTTGTTTCATCTCTTTCTCCAAAGAATTAATTAATATTTTTAAACTATTTTGATTTGAATATCTTCCTCTTTCTTCTCTTATAATAGAATTTTCTTGAAAATTATTTAAGTTAGTAACCAAACTGAATTCTTGTATCGGCTTAATTATGGTTTGCGGAATTATATTATGTTTTCTATTGTACTCTATTTGTATCTTTCTTCTTCGATTGGTCTCTTCTACTGCTCTTCTTATTGAACCCGTAATATTTCTACAGTATAAAATAACTGTCCCATTTATATTTCGAGCAGCCCTTCCCATGGTCTGGATTAATGAAGTCTCTGACCTTAAAAAACCCTCTTTGTCCGCATCTAAAATAGCTACAAGAGATACCTCGGGTAGGTCCAATCCCTCTCTTAAAAGATTTACTCCGACTAAAACATTAAACTTACCCAATCTTAAATCTCTTAAGATATTAATACGTTCCAGTGTATCTATTTCTGAATGCAGATATCTTACTTTAATATTAATCTCCTCTAAATACTCTGCTACATTTTCTGCCATTCTCTTAGTTAATGTGGTTATTAATATTCTTTCTTTCTTTTCTGTTCTTTTTTTAATTTCACCTATCAGACTATCGATCTGGTTTTTTGCTGGTTTTAAGACTACTTCGGGGTCAACTAATCCAGTAGGTCTAATAATTTGCTCAACCACTTGCTCACTTTTTTCCAACTCATATTTTGCTGGGGTAGCAGAAACAAATATAACTTTTTTCATATATTTTTCAATTTCTTTAAAATATAATGGTCTATTATCATAGGCAGAGGGTAAACGAAATCCATATTCTACCAAGCTATCTTTTCGGGATTTATCGCCAGCAAACATCCCTCGTAATTGAGGGATGGTAACATGTGATTCATCAATAAACATTAAAAAATTAGAGGGGAAATCATCCAATAGAGTAGCTGGCGGCTCTCCTTCTTTTCTTCCACTTAAATGGCGAGAATAATTTTCAATTCCATTACAATAGCCCACTTCTCTTAGCATTTCTATATCATATCTAGTTCTTTGTTCTAACCTTTGAGCTTCTAATAATTTTCCTGTTTTTTTTAAATATTTTAACCTTTCTCTTAATTCTTCTTCAATGGATAAAATTGCCCTTTCTAATTTATCTTTGGTAGTAACAAAATGTTTTGCGGGATAAATTATCAATTTATTTTTTTTATTTATAATCTTTCCAGTTAAAGGATCAACCTGTGAAATAGCCTCTATTTCGTCACCCCATAACTCTATACGAAAGGCATATTCTAAGTAGGAAGGAAATACCTCTATTACATCTCCCCTAACTCTAAAACATCCCCGGTGAAAATCTATATCATTTCTTTCGTAATGTATATCTATTAGTTTCTCTAAAATTTTATCTCTATCGCAAACCTCATTCTGATTAACTATCAATACTAAATCTTTATAGTCTTCGGGCGAACCCAAACCGTAGATACAAGATACACTGGCTACAATAATAACATCATCTCTTTGAAATAAAGAACTAGTAGCAGAAAGTCTTAATCGATCTATCTCATCATTTATAGAAGAATCTTTTTCAATATATGTATCAGTGTGTGGTATATAAGCCTCCGGTTGATAATAGTCATAATAACTTACAAAATATTCCACAGCATTATAAGGAAAAAACTTCCTAAACTCACTACATAATTGAGCAGCTAAAGTTTTATTATGGGAAATTACCAAGGTAGGCAACTGAACTTCTTGGATTACATTGGCCATAGTAAAGGTCTTTCCTGAACCAGTAACCCCAAGTAAAGTTTGATACCTATACCCCTTTCTTATACCCTCTACCATCTTTTTTATAGCTTGAGGTTGATCACCTTGAGGAGAATAATCCGATACCAATTTAAAATTCTGAGCCATTCATAACCCCTTTTAATAATTATAAATAAATATAATTCAATTCATAATTTAAAACATATTTTTATCCTTAAATAATTATACACTTATTATATGATTCTATAAAGATTTATTTTGTATCCTGCATGTCCGTTTTTAAAACTAGTCGTTAGCTTAATTTATAAAGCAAATTGGGGGGAGACAAATGGATAGAGCATCTTTTTTAAAAGGAATAAATGAATTAGTAAATATATGCGGGCACAACTTTCCTTATGAATTTTTAGTTATACATTGAAAATTTTTATTGGTATTAAGGAGTGATTTTGTGGTAAATCTATCTAATCTAAAAATAAATCTACAATTTTAGAATTATCAACATCTACCAAACCTTTATTAGTTATTTTAAAATGAGGAACAACTTCTAAGGATAAAAAGGCAATACTCATAAAAGGATTATTCACTACAACTCCCAAATCCTTTGAAATCTTATAAAGGGAATCTAATTTCTCTTTCACTTCTGAGAGAGGTCTGTCAGACATTAGCCCCGCGATAGGCAGTGGCAAGGAATCTGCTATTTTTTCATCTATTGATATTGCCAATCCGCCTCCCATTTTAGCGATAGCTGCCCCAACATTCAACATATCCTTATCATTAGTGCCGATAATTATGATATTATGTGAATCATGGGCAACAGATGAACCTAAAGCTCCTTTTTTAAGACCAATTCCTTTAACCAAACCTAAACTTATTTTCTGAGAAGCATGATGCCTTTCTATTACCGCAACTTTTAGAATATCACGTTTTATATCAGATACCACCCATCCATTGTTAATTCTGGGGGCTTCTATATCAATTTCAGTAATAATTTGATCCGGCAGTATTTTTATCACTCTACATCTATTTCCTTTAACTGGAATTTGGAAATCCTCAGGATATAACCACTTAATATTGACTGAACTTCGGATAGGCACATCCAAAGTTTTTGTTATTATCTCCTTTAATTCTCCATTTTCAGCAACCAATTCTCCATTTTTAAAAACTTTAAGTATATTGAAATCTTCGAAGTTATCAAAAACAACTAAATCTGCCGTATACCCAGGAGCAATAGCACCTAAATTTCTTAATCTAAAATATTCAGTAGTATTAAGGGTCGCCATTCTTATAGCTGTAACGGGATCAATACCGCCCTTTATAGCAGTGTTAATTATATAATTGATGTGCCCTTCTTCTATTAGGTCTTTTGGATGCCGGTCATCACAACAAAAGAAGCATCTTCTGGAATTCTCTAAACTTACCAGCGGCAAAAGATCATTTAAATTTCGAGTGACAGAACCTTCTCTCAACATAATATACATACCTAATCTTAATTTTTCTTGAGCTTCTTCTACTGTAGTACACTCATGATCAGATCTTATTTGGGCAGAAATGTAGGCACAAAGATCTCTCCCTGACAAATTAGGTGCATGACCATCAATACATTTATCAGTAGAAACGATTATCTTATTCAAAACTTCGGGATCTCTTTTCAACACTCCAGGGAAATTCATCATTTCTCCTAATCCCAAAACCCATTTTTCATCTAACAGCGGATATAAATCGTTTACTCCTAAATTTGCTCCCGATGTACCTAAAGGCGAAGCGGGGACACAAGAAGGTAACATCATAAAGACGTTTAAAGGAGCATATTTGCTAGATTCTAACATATATCTGATACCCTCTAAACCTAAAACATTGGCAATTTCATGAGGATCTATAATTACCGAAGTTGTTCCTAAAGGTACTACGGTGTTGGCAAATTCTGATACCTTTACCATTGAACTTTCCAAATGAATATGTCCATCAATAAATCCTGGGCAAAGAAAATTATTAGATATATCTATTATTTTATTAGCATCATACCCTTTTCCTAAACCAACAATCTTGTCTTTATAAATAGCAACATCGGTAGCATATATTTCTCCAGAAAAAACATTTATTATCTTTCCATTTTTTAATAATAGATCTGCTTTTTCCTCTCCTCGTGCAATCTTAATGGTTTCCGAAAGACGCATTAATTACCACCCTTTTCTTTAGCGTAAAGTGAGTAGCGTGTAGGGTATTATATACGAGAATGACATTTTACCTTTCTCACTGCCTGCCCACACTTCTACTTTCTATAGTCTATACTGTATCCTAGTTCTGTGATATAAGATTCTGCCAAATTTTTTTTACTTGTTCTCTTGTTTTATCCAACGAATTGTTATTATCTATCACATAGTCAGCCATTTCCACTTTTTGTTTGATGGGTATTTGAGATTTTATTCTTTGTAGGGCTTCATCATAGGAAAAATTATCTCTTTTAATTAATCTCTTTATCTGCTCATCTTCATCTATATATACAACTATTATCTTATCCATTAATCTATCTATCTTTGTTTCGTAGATCAAGGCAGCATCTATTATTAATATTCTTTTCTTTTCATCTTTATAAGTGCTATTTTTTACTAAATCAATTTCCCTTTTTATCACCTTTATAATCTCGGGATGAGTAATTTCATTCAGTTTTCTTAATAACCTTTGATCATTAAAAACAATTTTCCCTAATTTTTTTCTATCTATATTTAATAAATCCTCTTTTAATACCTCTTCCCCAAATAATTTAATAATTTTTATCCAAGCAGTCTTGTGAGGTCTAATTACACTATGACCAAGTTTATCAGCATCTATAATTTTAGCACCCAAATCTTTAAACATCTTAGCCACTGTAGTTTTACCGCTTACAATCCCTCCGGTAAGACCAATAATTAATGCCATGATTCCTCCCTTAATAGTCGTTAGTCAGAATTAGTTTTTTTATTAAGCTCATAATCATTTTACTAATTTCATCAATTTCATTCGGTAATTTAGCAGTTTCCTTATTTTCAGAATTCCCAGTCGTAAAGCGATAACAATTTAAGTATAAGGTTCAGCACAACTCCCCAGAGAAATAAATAGGAATTGTCTATATCCTTTATTATGGAACCTGGCAAACTCTTCCCTTCTGTTATATTTGAAGGAATTGAAACAGCTGACCTTTTTTAGCTGACTGGTTAATCCGTATATTTCTCCCTTGGGAAAATTCTTAGTTATTTTATTATATACATCTTCAACTACTTCTATGCTTCCTTTCCATATATTTAAATCTTTATAGCTTTTTATCTTCATATCATAATTTAAATTTTATTATTTTCTCGACCTTTTTACTAAATACTATTCACTAATTAAGTTCTGCCCAACTATTACCCGTCTTTAAATTCACTTTTAGGGGAACAGAAAATTCAAAACTATGCTCCATAATATCTTTTACAAAATATTTTACTTCTTCTACTTCAGTTTTATAAACTTCAAATATCAATTCATCATGAATTTGAAGAAGTAGCTTAGTTTTAAGCCCTTTGTTCTTTAACAGCCTATTAATTTTAATCATTGCTAGTTTTATCAGATCTGCCGCACTGCCCTGAATAGGAGTGTTGATAGCTATCCGTTCATTAAACTCTCGAATACTTCTATCTGGGCTATTTATACCATCTAAATATCTTCTCCGATTTAATAGAGTAACAACATAACCCCTTTTTCGGGCATCTTCTTTTTCTCTTTCAATATATCTCCTTACCCCCTGATATCTTTGGAAATAATTATGAATATATTTTTCTGCTTCTTCTCTGCCTATTCCAAGGTTTCGGGCTAATCCATAACTACTCATTCCATAAATAATTCCAAAATTTATTGTCTTAGCCATTCTTCTCATTTGCTCGTTAATTAAATCCTGATCAAGGTCAAATATCTCCGCAGCAGTATGAATATGAATATCTTCATCATTTCTAAAAGCAGTTATTAAACTTTCATCCTGGGAAAGATGAGCTAAAATTCGTAATTCAATCTGTGAATAATCAGCCGATAATAGTACAAAATCTTCCTCAGGAATAAAAGCCCTTCTTATTTTTCTACCTATTTCGGTCCTTATAGGAATATTTTGAAGATTTGGTTCGCTGCTGCTCAACCTTCCCGTGGAGGTGATAGTCTGATGAAAGGATGTGTGTATCCTCTTTGTATAACTATTTACTAAAAGAGGTAATTTTTCTATATAAGTATTTTTTAGTTTACATAATTCTCTGTATTCTAAGATAAAAGATACTACCTTATGTTGTGGAGCTAAAGTGTTAAGCACAAAAGAATTGGTAGAATAACCTGTTTTGGTCTTTTTAATTACTGGTAATTTCAATTTTTCAAAGAGTATTTTGCTTAACTGCTTTGGAGAATTAATATTGAATTTAGTTCCCGATAAATTATAAATATTCTCCTCTAACTCTATTAGCCGAAAATCCACTTGCTTAGACATTTTTTTTAAAAAATCAACATCTACTTTAATTCCATTAATTTCCATTTCTGCTAATATCTTCACTAAAGGCATTTCGATTTTTTTAAACAAAGAAATCAATTCTTTTTCTTTTAATTTTTCCTCTAAAACTTCTTTTAACTTTAAAATATTTTTAGCATTTTCACAAGCATTTTCTGTGTATTCGAAAGAATTCTTATTATTTTGTTTTTCTTTATTTTTCAAATATCCTAAATATTCCCAGAACAAATTATTTAAATTATATTCTTCTTTTGAAGGATTCAGCAAATAAGCAGCAATCATAGTATCAAAATTATCGCCCTTTAATTCAATTTGATATCTATTCAAGACAATAAAACTAGGTTTAAGATCATGTCCTATCTTTATAATTTTTTCATCTTGAAAAAATGGGCCTAATTGTTTCAGGGCTACATCTGGAGAAAGATACTTAAGTCTTTCTATTAAATTTAGGGGAGAGAACGGTATATAAAAAGTTTCATTATTTTTAAAACTTATAGCGATTCCTAAAATTTGGGAAGAAACATTATTATCAGAAGAAGTTACCAAATAAAAAGAAAAATATTTTTCCTTTTTAATTATCTTGACTAACTCGTCAACATTATCTTTGGTTTCAACTAAATTATATTTTATTTTTTTGTTTGCTTGATTAGTTTGAGGAGATACTTTTTTCACTAAATTTTTAAACTCTAATTTATTAAATATTTTCCATAATTCTCCATAATTTGGAGATTTAATCCGAAAATCATCAAAATTATAGTCTATGGGCACATCGGTTATAATTGTAGCTAATTTTTTACTCATCAAAACTTGCTCTTTGTATTTTATTAACTGTTCTCTTAATGATTTTTTAGATATTTTATCAATATCATCAAATAGATTATTTATGTTCCCATATTTTTTAATTAAGTTTATCGCTGTCTTTTCTCCTATGCCTGGAACTCCAGGAATGTTATCAGAAGAATCTCCCTTTAATGCTATTATGTCTACTATTTTATCAGGTTTTACTCCATATTTATCTCTTATACTTTCTTCATCATATACTTTAACTTCCGTTATTCCTTTAATAGTAGTTATTACTTTGGTGAAGGGAGAAATTAGTTGGAAGATATCTTTATCACCGGTAACAATTAAGGTACTATAATTTCTTTTTTCTGCCTTTTTTACCATTGTCCCAATAATATCATCTGCCTCATACCCCTCTTTAGAACAGATAGAAATATTGTAATTACGAATAATTTCTTCAACCAATGGAATTTGAGTCACTAGTTCATCGGGCATCCTCTTACGATGAATCTTATAATCTTCAAATTCTTTATGACGAAAGGTGGGTTTAGATGTATCAAATGCTACCACAATATAATCGGGTTTTTCTTCTTCTATTAATTTTAATAATATTATAGTAAATCCATATACTGCATTTATAATTTGTCCATAAGAAGTAGTCAATCGGGGTAAAGCATAAAAGGTCCGATAAAGTAATCCTTGCCCATCAATTATAATGAATTTTTTCATATTATTTGGAACCTACTTTTCTTTCTATAAATTTTTCTTGACAATAAATATGAGTTAACTTATAATTTTTTTACAAGAAAGATATGATACGCCGAAGTGGCGAAACTGGTAGACGCACTGGACTCAAAATCCAGCGAGCCTTTAAGCTCATGTCGGTTCGACTCCGACCTTCGGCACCACTTTCTCGTATCTCCTTGTTCGTATCTTGTATCTCGTTTTCTAGCAAATAGCTTAGAGTTTTCCTCTTTTGCCACTGCGTTCTTCACAATGACAAAAAAGTATCTATACACCTCTACTTTTTTGACTACTAGATTTTATTCTCTTCACGCGATACGCGATACAATTTTATTCTGACTCCTGGCTTCTGAATCCTGAATTCTTTTTTTACTATATGTTACCCTCTAAATGCTATAATGCGAAATACAATTCACGAGATACGGGTTATTCAACATCATCTAATAGACTATCATCATAAAGTAAGGCTTGACTAACTATATCTATAGCTTCTTGAACTTCACACTTAGGTACTAAAATCTCTACATTTCCATTTAACTCACCACAGGTTATTTCCAACTGATTTAAAATTGCTTCAATTCCTTTTTCTTTTAAAATTTTCTCAATATTTTTTGCTAAAGAAATATCTTTGGCAATATATATCACTTTCCACATCTCAAACAAAACCTCTAAGAATAATCTTTTTCAGTTATTTGATATTTGTTCAACCCATACTTTCTCATTCCCTAAAACATCTCTAATCTTTCTAAGCAATTCATCATTAATATTCACAGAATATTTTTTATCGATAACATGGAGCATAGTTTTTTTCTTTTCTTTAAAGTGAATTATTATCTGACTTTTCCCGGGATAAGTGCAAAATATTTCTTTTAAGCCTACTAAAAGATCTGTTTTTTCATTCGATAAACTAATTTCAAGGTGAAGCTCTTCCAAAAGATCTTGTTTATCCTCTTTCTTTTTTACCGTAAGTTTTTCTTCTAAATATTTATTTAGAGGAGATATCTCTTCAGCGATTAATTTTACTTTCCCTTCAGCCACATCTAATCTCCCTTTAACTATTACAATCTTGTCTTTCTTTACCAATTCTTTACAATCGTCATAAATTTTGGGAAAAACTATTACTTCGATTGTGCCATCCAAATCTTCTAAAGAAATAAATGCCATAAGGTTCCCATTCTTAGTGCTTTTCTTTTTGAAATTATTAATTATTCCTCCTAGAATCACCTTGCTTTTATCTGGTAAATTGCTTAAACCTACAGAAGTAGAGGTTGTAATCTTCCGTAATTTATCCTGATAGTTATCCAGAGGATGATAAGAAATATATAATCCCAACATCTCTTTCTCCATAGCCAAAAGCTCACTCTGGGAAAATTCGGGTATATCTGGTATTTTTTCTATTTGATCAATACCTATATATTTTTTACTGGGTTCTTTAAGTAAATCAAATATCGAAGTTTGACCATTCTTCTGAGCTTTTTGATATTCTTGACCGCTTTTCATAGTATCATCTAAAATTTCTAATAATTGAGATCTTTTTACTCCTAATGAATCAAAAGCACCACATTTTATTAAACTTTCAACAACTCTTTTATTAACTAATCTTAAATCTACTCTTTGGCAAAATCTAATAAGGAACTGAATTTAGATTTTTTTTTGCGTTCCTTGATTATACTTTCTATAGCTTTTTCTCCTACATTTTTCACTGCAGCTAATCCAAAACGAATAGTATTTTCTCTAACTACTGTGAAATTTACCAGGCTTTGATTTATATCGGGAGGTAAGATATCAATATGCATATTTTTACATTCCTTTATATAGAGAGCGACTTTATCATTATTACCCATTACGCTAGTAAGCAGAGAAGCCATATATTCTACAGGATAATGCGTTTTTAAATAGGCAGTTTGGTAAGAAATAAAGGCATAAGACACACTATGAGATTTATTAAAACCATATCCGGCAAAATAAGCAATCAAGTCAAATATTTCTGTGGCAGTGCTTTTCCCAATACCGTTTTTTTGGGCACCCTTTATAAAAATTTCACGTTGTTTTTCCATAACCGCTTTTTGTTTTTTCCCCATAGCTTTACGTAAAATATCTGCTTGGCCTAAGGTAAAACCAGCTAACTCACTAGCAATTTTCATAACTTGTTCTTGATAAATAATTACTCCATAAGTTTCTTTTAATATAGATTCTAATCGGGGATGGGGATATTTGATTTTTACGATTCCCTTCTTTCGATTAATGAAATCTTCAATCATTCCACTACCTAAAGGTCCGGGCCTGTATAATGCTAATAGTGCGGCAATATCTTCTATACTCTCAGGTTTTAATCTTTTAACTAAATCTCTCATTCCTTCGCTTTCTAATTGAAAAATACCAGTACAGTTTCCCTGGGAAAGCATCTTATATACCAGTTGGTCATCTAAAGGAATCTGATTTATGTCCACTTCTTTCCCCTGAGTATGTTTTATAATTTCTAAGGCATTGCCTATTACAGTTAAAGTACGTAATCCTAAAAAATCCATCTTTAGTAAACCCAGCTCTTCCAATTCTGCCATAGCATACTGGGTACATATTTCACCTTCAGTGGTCTTTTGTAAGGGAACATAATCAGTTAGAGGTTTCTGAGAAAGTACTATACCAGCAGCGTGAGTAGAGGCATGTCTAGCTAAACCTTCTAACGAAGAAGCTATATCTATTAATTTTTTTATATTTTTATCTTTCTTTATTAAATCTTCAAGTCCACTTTCTATATTTAATGCTTTTTTGATGGTAATATTAGGTTCCCAGGGAATCATTTTGGCAATAGTATCTACCTGAGAATAAGGAATTCCTAATGCCCTTCCCACATCTCTAATGGCAGCTCTTGCCGCCATAGTCCCGAAAGTAATAATTTGAGCCACTTTATCTTCTCCATACTTTTTAGAAACATATTCTATTACTTCTTCTCTCCGCTCGTAACAAAAATCTATATCAAAATCGGGCATACTAATTCTTTCAGGATTTAAAAATCTTTCAAACAATAGTCCATAAGCCATAGGATCTACATTGGTTATTTTTAAACAATAGGCAACCAAACTACCTGCAGCAGAACCCCGCCCAGGCCCAACCATAATATTTTTTTCTTTAGCATATCTAACAAAATCCCAAACAATTAAAAAGTAAGGAACAAAGCCCATTTTCTCAATAACTGAAAGCTCATATTCTAGTCTCTCTTCTAATTCTCTTGTAATGGTTGTATATCTCTCTTTAAGTCCGTTATAACAAAGCTCTTTTAAATAACTGCTTATATTGTAATTTGGGGGCACACTGAATTCAGGCAGCTGAGCTTGTTTAAAATTAATTTTCAAATTACATCTTTCGGCAATACGGATAGTATTTTCTATAGCTTGAGGTATTTCTGAAAAGTTCTGATTCATTTCCTCGGGAGAGCAAAAATAAAATTTGTCTGTAGTAAATTTTAAACGTTTGGGGTCATCTAAATTGGTAGCAGTTTGGATACAAAGCAATATTTCGTGAGCTGATGCATCTTTTTTTTCAAGATAATGAATATCATTAGTTGCTACAAGGGGAATAGAAAGTTCTTGCCCTATTTTTATGAGATTCTCATTAACAATCTCTTGTTCTGGAATACCATTTTTTTGTAATTCTAAATAAAAATTATCTTCTCCAAAGATACTAACAAAATCAATAGCAACTTCTTTAACCTTATTTAGATTATTTTGTAAAATATAGTAAGGAATCTCGCCCTTTAAACAAGCAGATAATCCAATCAATCCTTTACTATATTCCTTTAATATTTTTTTATCAATTCTTGGTTTATAATAAAAGCCTTCCAAATAAGATAGGGTGACTAATTTTATTAAATTCTTATATCCTTCATTATTCTTAGCCAATAAGATCAAATGATAAGGAGTTTCTTTTCTTTGAGTAGATTTATCAAATCTACTATTAGGAGCAACGTATACTTCACAGCCGATTATAGGCTTTACTCCTTGGCGAATAGCCTCTTTATAAAATTGAATTACTCCATACATAACTCCGTGATCAGTAATAGCTAAAGCAGGCATTTTATATTTTTTTGCTTTTGCTACTAGTTCTTTAATCCGGCAAGCTCCATCTAACAAGCTGTATTCAGTATGAGTATGTAAATGGACAAAGTTTGAGTGCCACACATTAAAACCCCCCAGATTTATTCAGTATCGAGTATATAGAATAGTAAAACTAATACAAAAATTATAATCCAAATTTATATAAACTATTTTTGCCCTAATTATTTTCTCGATACTCGATACTCGATACTGAATACAGTTTCTTATTTAAAAAATACCTGTGCTAATTCCCACCATTTCTTATCTACGGTTTTAAGTTTGCTAACCGCCTCTTTTAAAGGCACTCCAATTATTTCATTTCCTTTAAGAGCAGCCATATAACCAAATTTCCCCTGGGCAATCAAATCTACAGCAGCAACCCCACACCTAAGGCCTAGAATGCGATCAAAAAGTGTAGGGGAACCTCCCCTTTGTATGTGGCCAATTACTGCATAACGGGTTTCTATTCCTGTTTTTTCCTCAATTAAATCAGCTAATAACTGTCCCACTCCTCTTTTACGTAAAATCATATGTCCAAATTGATCTAATTCCTCTTTTCCGGTTTCTATCCCAGGAAGAATTACTCCTTCTGATACTACTACAGAAGCGTAATTTTTCTTTTGGTATACTTCTTTTAAATGCTGGCACATCTTTTCTATATCTGTTTCTTCTTCGGGAATAAGAGTCCAATCTGCCCCTGAACCAAGACCAGTAAACAAGGCTACCCAACCAGCATGTCTCCCCATTACCTCTAAGATCATTATTCTTCGATGAGAACGACCAGTATCTTGAAGACTCTTCATAGCCTTAATTGCCCAAGTAACCGAACTATCAAATCCAAAAGTATAGTCAGTACCACTAAGGTCATTATCCATAGTTTTGGGAGCTCCAACTAAATTCAGCCCTTCTTCTTGAAATAATCTATTAGCAACTCCTAAAGTATCTTCCCCTCCAATGGCCAAAACTGTATCTATCCTGAAACTTTCCAGGGAATTAACTACTTTCTCAACTCCATTGTCTACTTTATAGGGGTTTAATCGTGAAGTCCCTAAAATGGTTCCGCCTTTATCGATTATTTCCTCTACCTCATTTATATTTAGAGGTTTTATCTTGCCCATTACCAGTCCTTTCCAACCATCTTGGATTCCATAAACTTCATAATTATAATCTTTTGCCCTGTATACTGCTCCCCTAATAGTTGGGTTTAATCCTGGACAATCTCCTCCACCAGTTAAAATAGCTATTCTTTTTATCATATTTATCACGCCTTTCCACTACAACCAAAAATTCTCATTCTATTACGAATGATTTCTTTGGCTGCTTCTTTTGCTGGACCTAAAATTTTACGTGGGTCTATTTCCTCAGGATTCATTTTTATTATTTCCTTAATCTTTTCGGTAAATTTCATTCGAATTCGCGTATCTATATTAATCTTACATATTCCTGCCGCAATACCTTTTTTAACTTCCTCATCATTAACTCCCGAAGCTCCATGCAAAACCAAAGGTACTCCAGTTAATTCTCTTATTTTTTCAATTCGAGCAATATCTAATTTTGCAAAAGGTGTACGGCAACCATGAATTGTTCCCACGGCAGCTGCTAGTGAATCTATCTCAGTTAATTCAGCAAATTTTGCTGCTTCCTCAGGCTTAGCCATTGTCTCCTTTACTTTTTCTAAGGCAACACCTGGCTCATCACTATCCCCCATTTTTCCTATCTGTCCTAATTCTGCTTCTACAGGAATATCACAAACATGAGCCATTTCCACAACTTTTTTAGTCATTTTAACATTATCGTCAAAAGGTAATTTTGAGCCATCAAACATTAAAGAAGTAAAACCTGCTCTTAAACATTTTATATTTTGATAATAATCTGTTCCATGATCTAAATGCAAAGCCACTGGTATGCTTGCCTTTTCAGCTTCAACTTTTACCATCGCTACAATACTATCTAACCCTGCATATTTTATAGCACCCTGGGAAGCTTGCAAGATTACTGGAGCTCTTTCTTCTTCCGCAGTCTCTATTATTGCTTGAATAATCTCCATATTGTTGGCGTTAAAAGCACCTACTGCATATCTTTCCTTTTGAGCTTTTTTTAACATTTCCTTGGTAGTTACTAAAGCCATCGTTCTTTCCCCTCTCATTTATTTATATTATTTTTTTGAACTTAATTGTCTATAGATACCCTTTTCTTTTACCTTAAATTTATGGTCTCTAAATTTAACCTATTATAGCTTGTTTACTTTTTCATTTCAAGGATAATTCAGTATCGAGTGTCGCGTAAAGAAAAAGAACTAAAAAAGAAGATAGGAAACAAAAACAGCAAATTTTCTTTTCTTAAACCAATACCATTATTTATTACTCTACAATCGAATACACAATATTAATTAATATTAATTATCGACTGATATAATTGGCTAATCGGGGAATTGGTGAATTGGTGAATTAATATATTTGAGAATAATCCTAATTGATGATATAGTTTTAATATCAAACATTAAAAAAAGGAGGAAATCATCATGCCAGAATACTATAATGAAGACAAAGAAAGAATTATTAATCTTGCTGAAAAAATACCGAAATTAAAATTTAGTAAGAAATTGTTCAGTATTGTCTTAGTGTTAGTAATCGTGCTATACCTTGCCAGTGGAATTTTTGTGGTTGCTCCTGATGAACAAGGGATAGTCAAAAGATTTGGTAAATTTAACCGCATAGTAAGCCCAGGCCTCAACTATCATTTCCCCTACCCCATAGAAACAGTGCTTACTCCAGCAGTTACTCAAGTAAAAAGAGTAGAAATAGGATTTCGCACAATTAGCCTTGGTCCACCTACTCGTTACCAGGAAATTCCAGCAGAAGCACTGATGTTAACTGGAGATGAAAATATTGTTAGTGCAGACTCAATTGTTCAGTATAAAATAAAGGATCCAGTTAGCTATCTTTTTAATATTATTTTACCAGAACAAACCGTGAAAAGTGCTGCCGAGGCTGCCTTAAGACAAGTAATCGGTGAGAGAAAGATAGATGAAGCCCTAACTGTAGGAAAATATGAAATCCAGGAGGAAACAAAGAGAACCCTTCAAACCCTCTTAGATTCTTATAAATCAGGCATCTTGATAGTTGCTGTTCAATTACAAGATGTTAATCCACCTAAAGAAGTTCAAGACGCTTTTAAGGATGTAGCCAGCGCAAAGGAAGATAAAAGTAAATACATAAATCAAGCTCAAGGATATAAAAATGATGTAATTCCAAAGGCTCGAGGAGAGGCAGTAAAAATTATTAAAGAAGCTGAAGGCTACAAAATTGAAAAAATAAAAAGAGCTGAGGGTGATATTGCGAAATTCAATAGTATTTTAACTGAATATAAAAAGGGCGAAAATATAACTCAATCTCGCCTTTATCTGGAAACTATGGAAGAAATTTTACCCAATATGAATAAAGTAATAGTTGACTTAAAGGAAAATCAATCCTTAATAAATCTATTACCTTTAGGTGATGCAGGTATCTTCACTGCCCCTTCTAAGGAGGTGAACAAGTGATGAAAAAAGGAACTATGATTATTATAATTATAATAGCTCTATTATTTTTGGCCAATTTAAGTTTGTTTATTGTTGATGAAACTAAACAAGCAATTGTATTACAATTTGGTAAACCAATAAG
>Ga0136651_10000457_pt1 | contig 22498 bp, 17 predicted proteins | sample Mar14236cmmetaG_FD_94867 | JGI IMG/M metagenome (GOLD analysis project Ga0136651, IMG submission 94867) | Marine hydrothermal vent microbial communities from Guaymas Basin, Gulf of California to study Microbial Dark Matter (Phase II) - Marker... ... | reverse complement strand
TAGTAGGTTTTCCTATTAAGAATAAAGAAGAATTAACTCATTTAGCAGAAAAATTAGGGATTGAATATGTCTTCCTTTTAACCCAAGAAGAACGTTTTGAATTTATAAAGAAAAAAGGGAAAAGTGAATTGTTTAATGAGATTATAGAAATAATTGTCAACTTATCGGATTTTGATTTGATTATATTTATGGGTTCAGATATGAGGGTACCATTGGTGGAGAAAATATTTAGTATTCAGGTAATTGGTATTGTTATTGGTCATTCACCTATCAAAGAAAGCAAATATGTGCACCCTGAAAAAATAATAGAAATAGTAAAGCAGGTTAAAAATTAGTCTAAATTCTAAAAAAAGGAGGAAGGTTTGAAGGTGAAAAAGGTCTTAGGGGTTAGTCTGGGCTCTTCTACCAGAGACCATAAAGTCGTGGTCGAAATTTTAGGGGAGAAAGTTGAAATCGAAAGAAGAGGAACTGATGGCGATGTGAAAAAGATGATGCAAATATTTCAAGAATATGATGGGAAGGTTGATGCCTTTGGCCTGGGAGGAACAGATTTATACTTGTATTCTGGTCCTCAGGGCAAGAGATACACTATAAAAGAGTCAGAAAAAATAGTAAAAGTTATCAAGAAGACTCCAATTGTAGACGGCACAGGGATAAAGTATGTTTTGGAAAAAAATGTAGTAAAATATGTTACTACTCATACTGACATAGTTTTTAAAGGGAAAAATGCTTTGGTGCCAATTACTGTAGATAGATTTGGAGTGGCTGAGGGGTTGATGGAAGCAGGATGTGAAATGACTTTTGGAGATTTGATATTTTGTCTAAATATACCCATCCCCCTTCATTCTTTTAAGAGTATTGAAATTTTAGCTCGGTTACTTTTACCTGTGTTGGTTTATATTCCAATAAAATATTTATATCCTACTGGCAAAAAACAGGAAGAATCAAATTTAAAATATGCCAAATATTTCCAGGATTCTGATATCATAGCTGGCGATTATTTAGGTATAAGTCAATATATGCCTAAAGATATGGAAAGGAAAATAATTATTACTAATACTGTTACTAAATCTAATGTAGATGATCTTAAAAAGAGAGGAGTGAGTTATCTGATTACTACTACTCCAGAATTAAATGGGAGGTCTTTTGGAACCAATGTATTTCAAGCTACCCTGGTAGCTATATCCGGAAAATCTCCGGAAGAATTGGAACCAGAGGACTATTTAGAATTAATAGAAAAAATAGGTTTTAAGCCAAGGATAGAAAAATTAAATTAAAAAAAATATAAAAAAGGAGAAATAAGAATGACAATTTTATTAGAAGATAGAATAAATGAACTTAAGCAAAGAGTGAAAAAAATGAAAGAGAAAGGCACTTTTTTTTATTTGAAAACTGTTGAAGAAGCATCAAAGCCAAGAGTATTTGTTGATCAAAAAGAAAAAATAATGCTTGCTTCTTATAATTATTTAGGATTAATTGATCATCCTAAATTAAAAGAGGCTGCTGTCAAAGCTATTGAAAAATATGGAACAGGAACATCTGGCGTTAGATTGTTATCGGGCACTACTAAATTACATGAGGAATTGGAAGCAAAAATTGCCGAATTCAAAAGTGCAGAAGATGCAATTACTTATACAAGTGGGTATGTTACTAATTTAGCAGCCATTACTTCTCTCTGTCAAAAAGGAGATTTAGTTATAATAGACAAAATAGATCATGCCAGTATTATCGATGGATGCATACTTTCCGGAGCAAGATATAAAACTTTTTTACATAACGACATGCAAAGATTAGAGGATATTTTAATTAATTCTGAAGAGTATGCTAACAAAATAATAGTAGTAGATGGAGTATATAGTATGGAAGGGGATGTAGCTAATTTACCGGAAATATCACGTTTAGCCAAAAAATATAATGCCAAAGTAATGGTGGATGAAGCTCATTCTATTGGAGTTTTAGGTAAAACCGGCCATGGGATAGAGGAATATTTTGGATTAAAAAATGCGGTAGATATCCACATGGGGACTTTGAGTAAAACTATTCCCTCTGTAGGAGGATATATAGCTGGAAATAAAGATATGATTGATTATTTAAAACATAATTCAAGGCCATTTATCTTTTCTGCTCCTCTTCCTCCGGTAACAGCTGCTGTTGCCAAAGCTTCTTTAGAGGTTATTGAAGAAGAGCCGGAACGTATAGATAATTTACAAAAGAATATGAAAAGATTTAAAGAAGGGATAGATTCTATGGGTTATAATACAGGGGATAGTGTTACTGCTATTGTTCCCCTTATAATAGGGAACGAGGAAGATACTTTAGAACTATGCAAAATGGTTAATGATGAAGGGGTATTTATCTGTCCAATTCTTTTCCCGGCAATTCCCAAAGGGACTAATAGATTAAGAGCACATGTTTTAACAACTCATACTTCTAAAGATATTGATGAAGCTCTGGATATTTTTGAAAAGGCTGGGAAAAAATTAGGTTTGATCTAAGATGAAAGTTTGTACAAAATTTAGTGGATAGCAAATTTATTTGACAAGGAAATATTAATATTTTATAATTTTTACTAAGATTAAGATTATTAAATATTATAAATATAAGCACTATTTTTTCAAAGGTTTAATAGTGCTTATATTTTATTATAAAAATTTAATAAAACAAGGTATTCAATGATAGTATTTGCTTGAAGGAATATTTAAAAAATAAAGGTTTCAGGGGGGGAGTTTAGTCTCCTGATAATCTTATGATATCCACTAAGGAGAGGAATAATGCTTGAAAAAAAAGTAATGTTAACCGAGGAAGGTCTAAAAAAAGTTGAGGAAGAACTCCGTTACCTTAAATCTGTAAAAAGAAAAGAAATTGCTGAAAAAATTAGAAATGCAATAACCTTTGGTGAAATTGCTGAGAATGCAGAGTATAATTCTGCCAAAAACGAACAAGCCTTTATTGAAGGCAGAATTTTGACTTTAGAGAAAATTATAGAGAATTGTGAATTGATAGATAAAGAAAAAAATTTGAATTATGTATCACTTGGGTCGGAAGTTTTAGTTGAAGATTTAGGTACACATAAAAAGATTAAGTACACTATTTTAGATTATGTAGAATCTGAACCTGATTGCGGAAAAATATCAATTTCTTCACCTATTGGTAAGGCACTTTTAGGAAAAAAGAAAGGTGATTTAGTAGAGATTAGAGTTCCTGCCGGACATCTTAAATATAAAATTTTGGATATTAAATAATATAAGATATAGAAATACGGAAATTTTTATATCTCAAATTGAATAATATAAAAATTGTTGATTGTAATAATGAACAAAGTTTTTCAAAATAAAAAATACTTTGTTCATTATTTATTTTTAAACTCTTTATAATATGGTAAAATAAATATAAAATAAATTCTTTTCGGACTACGGAATAAACCTATCGAGATTATCAAGAAAGGCGTTATATAAAACTAGGAAGGGACAACAATAAACATAGGAGATTTGGGAAAATTTACTCTCCTGATATCTTTCATTTTAAAATATTATCAAGGGTGTTATAATGAATTTAAATTTAAGCAAAGTTTTTAGCTAATATGATGAATATGAGGTGGACTGGATGAATACAAAGAAGAGTAGAACAGGAATAATGTCTAATAAGTGGGAAGAAATAGAAGAATTAAAGAAAGAGGATATAGACCCTTTTGGCCATAGTTTTGTTAGAACTTGCAAAATAAGCGATTTAATAGAAAAAAATAAAAATATAGAGATTGGCGAATGCAATCAAGAGGAGATTTCTATAGCAGGTAGATTAATGGCTTTGAGGAGACACGGGAAAGCCATCTTTGGGAATATCGAGGATATCAGCGGTAAAATACAAATTTATATCAAATCAAATGAAATTAGAGAGAGAGAATTTGAAATTTTTGGGAAGGTAGATATCGGAGATATTTTGGGAATAACTGGTTTGGTCTTTAAAACTAGAACTGGTGAAGTTACTATTTTAGTGAAGAAATTTACTCTTTTATGTAAATCCATACGCAGCTTACCTGAAAAGTGGCATGGTTTAAAAGATGTAGAAATAAGATACAGGAAGAGGTATTTAGATTTAATAGTAAATTCGCAAGTCAAAGAAATTTTTATTAAAAGAAGCAGATTAATACAATCTATAAGAGATTTTTTAAATAATAAAGGTTATTTAGAAGTAGAAACACCTATAATGCAACCAATTCCTGGCGGAGCTACAGCTCGTCCTTTTATCACTCACCATAATACTCTTCATAGAGATTTTTATTTGCGAATTGCCCCAGAATTATATCTAAAACGCTTGTTGGTTGGAGGACTCGAAAAAGTATATGAATTAAGTCGCAATTTTAGGAACGAAGGTATTTCTACTAAACATAATCCGGAATTTACGATGTTAGAATTATATGAAGCATATGGTGACTATCATACGATGATGCAAATTACTGAGGAATTACTATCTTACGCAGTCAAAAATGTCTTAGGAAGTTTAGAGGTTGAATACCAGGGTAACAAGATTAATTTTACTCTACCCTGGAGAAGGATAAGTATGTATAAAGCAATCGAAGAAGTTGCAGGAGTTCAAATTAATAAATTAACCCCCGAAGATTATGGAAAAATTATTGAAAAACATAGCTTAAATATAAAAGGTGAGGTAAACAAAGGCGAAATTGCCAATGAACTATTTGAAAAATACGTTGAACCCACCTTAATTCAACCAACTTTTGTTCTCGACTATCCAATTGAAATTTCTCCTCTTTCCAAGCAGAAGAAAGATAATCCAGAATTAGTAGAGCGTTTTGAATTATTTATCAATTCCATGGAATTAGCTAACGCCTTTACTGAATTAAATGACCCAGCAGAACAAAAACGTCGGTTTGAAGAGCAGGTTGCCAAAAAAGAAGCTGGAGATATGGAAAGCCACTTTATGGATGAAGATTATATTGAGGCCTTAGAATATGGAATGCCTCCTGCTGGAGGTTTGGGTATAGGCATTGATAGATTAGTAATGTTACTTACCAACTCTAATTCAATTAAAGAAGTTATACTCTTCCCGCAATTGAAGTCAAAGGAGTAAAATAGTATATAGCATCGAGTAAAGAGGAATGGTTGGCTGAGTAGTTAATTAGTAGGGGCGGACCTTGTATCTGCCCCTACAGAACCATAAAACCCGCAGGTAGGAAACACTAATGACTAAATTAATTGGCAAATCGGTCAATTGGAGAATTGGTTAATCAAAACATATGCGATTAGATAAATTTTTAAAGGTAAGTAGAATAATTAAGAGAAGGACAGAAGCTAAAAAAGCGTGTCTTGCCAAATGTGTTAAGGTTAATGATCAAATTGCTAAAGCTGGAGATGAAATTAAAATTGGCGATGAAATAGAAATTAATTTTGCTCACAAAATCTTGCAAGCAAAGGTATTAGATGTCCCTCTGAAGAACATCCCGGCAGAGAAAGCAATTTCCTTGTATGAAGTAATAAAAGAAATTAAAAAAGAAGAGGATTAAGAAATAAGATTCAGAATTCAGGAGATAGAATCCAGAATCCAGAATAAATTCGTTTCTAGTATCTCGCATACTCGCATAATAGGCTTCTTATAGTAATATGTATAGCGAAAAAGAGAAAAATTATTACTTGTTTTCACAAGTACATTAATTCAAAGTCCTATTTGCATAAAAATGAGGGTCAACAACTTTTTCTTAAGTTTTAAGTTTTAGGTTTTACGCTCTAATATTGTTTACCAATGATTAAAGAAGAGGTTTTAATCAAATGGAAGATAAAATAAAAGAATTGTCAGAAAAAATAATAAGGTTATTGGACGAGAAAAAAGCCCAGGAAGTAAAACAAATTGTTGATGACCTCTATCCTACAGAGTTTGCAGAGTTAGCCAATTATTTATCACTAGAACAGATTATTGAAATATTTAAACTAATTAAAGATGATGAGAAAATTGCCGAATTGCTTTCAGAATTAAATTCAGAGTTACAAGCAAATATTATGGATGCTCTGGGCAAAGAGAAGGCTTCTGATATCTTAGAAGAAATGGATGCCGATGATGCAGCTGATTTTTTAAGCGAAATAGCTCCTCAGGAATCCCGGGAATTATTAGATCTGATGCCTAAACAAGAGGCAGAAGAGATTGAAGAACTATTAAAGTATAGAGAGAATACCGCTGGAAGCATAATGAACAACGAGTTCGTTGCTCTTCCTGAAGATCTTACTGCCGAGGAAGCAATAAATAAGATAAGAGAACTTAGCCCGGAAGCAGAGACGATTTACTATGTTTATATTGTAGACAAAAGAGGGAAATTAATTGGAGTTATTTCTTTGCGAGATTTAATCATGGCTAATCCTAAAGCTAAAATATCAGAGTTTATGGAAGAAGATGTGGTTAGCGTTTTGGACACAGAGGACCAAGAAACGGCAGCTAGAATAATTGCTGATTATGATTTTTTGGCTATACCAGTTATTGATAGAAAAGGTACTTTATTAGGAATTATCACCGTAGATGATATTATTGATGTATTACAGGAAGAGGTTACTGAGGATATTCATAAGATGGTCGGTTCTTCCGAGGTATATGAAGATAAGCTAATAAAAGCAAGCCCTGTAATCAGAGCGAAGGCTCGACTTCCCTGGTTATTCGTATGTATGTTAGGAGAAATAATTTCTGGTTCAGTTATAAAATACCATTCTGAAACCTTGCAAGCTGTGGTAGCTATGGCTTTTTTTATCCCTATAATTATGGCTATGGGTGGTAATGTAGGTGCTCAATCTTCAACCATTGCGGTTCGTGGCTTAGCTACCGGCCAGCTTAAGATAGATGAATTATGGTATAATATCTGGACCGAAACCAAGGTTGGTTCTTTGATAGGAATAATTGTCGGAATAATTATAGCTTTGGTAGCTCTGGTTTGGCAGGACGATTCTATATTGGGATTGGTAATTGGATTATCATTATGTTTAACTATGATAACGGCAGCTACTATTGGCACTTTATTGCCCTTGATTTTTACTAAAATTAAGATTGATCCGGCAATTGCTGCAGGTCCTTTTATCACTACTGCGGTAGACGTAGGTAGTTTATTAATATATTTTAGTCTAGGTACCTTTTTATTTAAATGGTTCAGCGGATAGACAAATTATTTAGTTAAACATTATTTAGATAAATAGTATACTGAAATAGCAGACAGAGAGTTTTAAAAAATAAATGAAATAAGGAGAAAGATAAGATGAGTGAAATATTTGGTGTATACGCGAGAGAAATTTTAGATTCTAGGGGTAATCCCACTATCGAAGTGGAGGTAGAATTAGAAAGTGGAGTTATAGGTATAGCGCAAGTTCCCTCTGGAGCCAGCACGGGAGCTTATGAGGCAATTGAATTAAGGGATAATGATCCAAAAAGATACTTAGGAAAAGGAGTTCTTAAAGCGGTCGAGAATGTAAATGAGATTATTGCTCCTGAAATTATCGGATATGATGCCACAGATCAATTGTTAATCGATAAGCTATTAATTGAACTCGATGGTACTTCCAATAAAAGTCGTTTAGGAGCAAATGCCATCTTGGGAGTATCCCTGGCTACTGTAAAAGCAGCAGCTGATTTTTTTAGGCTACCTCTTTATTACTACATTGGTGGAGTTAATGCTAAAGAACTTCCTGTCCCTATGATGAATATATTAAATGGCGGAAAACATGCCGATAGCGGAGTCGATTTACAGGAATTTATGATTGCCCCAGCAGGAGGAGTAAATTTTAGGGAAAGTCTTCGAATGGGAGTGGAAACTTTCCATACTTTAAAAAAAGTATTAAAAGAAAAAGGATATAATGTGGCAGTGGGAGATGAAGGTGGTTTTGCTCCCAATTTAAAATCGAGTGAAGAGGCGATTCAGTTAATAGCAGAAGCAATCAAAAAGGCAGGATACGAACCAGGTAAGGACATATTTATTGCTCTGGACCCTGCTGCTTCAGAATTATATCAAGATGGAAAATACATCTTGTCCCGAGAAGGAGTAGTTAGAACTTCTGATGAGATGATAGATTATTATGCTGAGTTGGTAGATAAATATCCTATAATTTCCATAGAAGATGGACTTGCAGAAGATGATTGGGAAGGATGGCAAAAACTTACTCAAAAATTAGGTCATAAAATACAAATTGTAGGAGATGACCTTTATGTTACTGACAAGAAAAGGCTTAGTCGAGGTATTGAACTAAAAGCTTCTAATTCAATTTTAATAAAATTAAACCAGATTGGAACTCTAACCGAAACCTTAGATACTATTGAAACAGCAAAGAGAGCAGGTTTTACTGCGGTCATTTCTCATCGTTCTGGAGAAACAGAAGATACCACTATTTCAGATTTAGCGGTGGCAACCAATATTGGGCAGATTAAGACTGGCTCTCTTTGTAGAACAGATCGAATTGCTAAATATAATCAATTATTACGAATTGAAGAACAATTGGGTGAATCAGCAGTTTATCGAGGGAAGGCAGTATATAATATAAAATGATGTCAATTAGGTTAATATTCCGTTCGAAAATAGTTTGGGCCATAATTTTAATTTTAGCATTTTACATAGTTTTTTTATTTTCGGATAAATACGCCAGGATATTACAGTTAAAAGAGGATATTAAAGAATTAGAATCAGAAATACAAGACTTAAAAACAAAAAATGAAAGTTTAGCAGAAGAGATAGAATCCCTAAAGAGTGATAAATATATAGAGAAAATTGCTCGGGAAGAATTAGGCCTTAGCAAACCTAACGAGATTATTTTAAAAGCTACGGAGAAATAAAATTCGTATTTCGTATTTGGTTAGCTAATTAATTAGTTGACCAATTGAAGAATTAATCCCAAATCAGCTAACTAAGTGATTAATTAATGATGCTGGGTTCTAAATGCCAAAAACCTGACTAACTAGTAAATTTATAAATATAATTATCTTTAAAGCTATTGACGACTAAAAAGATTTGTCATATAATTAATTGCAGTCTGCCGGAGTGGCGGAATAGGTAGACGCACAGGACTTAAAATCCTGCGGATCGTAAGATTCGTGCCGGTTCGATTCCGGCCTCCGGCACCTATCCTAAATTGACTTAAGCAAAAAACAGTGTTAGAATAATATTAAAAATAAGAAATTTAAATTAAAACTATTATAATACTATAATACGGCGCGGGGTGGAGCAGTCAGGTAGCTCATCAGGCTCATAACCTGAAGGTCGGTGGTTCGAATCCGCCCCCCGCAACCAGTTTAAAGACCTCTTAATTAAAATGATAGAGGTTTTTTGTTAATTTAGGCGGTGTAGCTCAGATGGCTAGAGCATGCGGTTCATACCCGCAGTGTCCTGAGTTCGAGTCTCAGCACCGCCACCAAAAATACATAGCATTAATTAAGATTAAAGGCCTTTCAATTGCAAAGGCCTTTAATTACAAGAGGACTAAAATGTTGGAAAAGAAAGTATTGGAGACAATAAAAAAAAATGATATGCTTTCTTCCAATGATAAAATTCTGGTAGGAGTATCAGGAGGTCCCGATTCGGTTACCTTATTAAAAATTTTGTTGTCTTTTCAGCAAGAGTATAATCTTTCAATTTATATTGCTCACCTCAATCATATGTTAAGGGGTAAAGAATCAAATAGAGATGCTGAATTTGTTAGAAATTTGGCCCAAGATTTAAATCTACCCTGTGAAGTTGAAGCTTACGATTTAACTAAAATTGCCCGAAAGAAAAAATTAACCCTTGAAGAAGCTGCTCGAGAATATCGCTATATGTTTTATTTCAAGACAGCTGAAAAATTTGGAGTGAATAAGATTGCTTTAGGGCATAATGCTGATGACCAGGTAGAAACTGTTTTAATGAGATTTCTAAGAGGTAGTGGATTAGAGGGATTAATGGGGATTCCCCCAGTTCGAGGTAAAATAATTAGGCCTTTAATAGAATGTACCCGAGAGGAAATTGAAGACTATTGTCAGGAACATAAGATTGAATATCGAATAGATTCTACTAATAAAGAAGCTATATATTTTAGGAATAAGATAAGATTAGAACTTTTGCCTCTTCTTGCCCACGAATATAATGAAAATATAAAAGATGTTATATTACGTTTACGTATTATTGTTAGTGAAATTTCAGAGTATCTCCAACAAAAAACAGAAACAATATTTAAAAAGATAGCAGCATCAGAAGACCAAGGAAAGGTAACTATTAATTTAGAAAAGTTAAATTCCCTCCCCCTGGTTTTTAAAAGAAGGATTATCAGGAAATCTATAGAGGTGGTAATGGGGAATTTAAATTCTATTAGTTTTGCTCATAATGATGAGATACTAAGGTTTATTGAAAATCAGTCAGGTGAAAAGGAAATTTATCTTCCTCATAATTTAAGAATTAAAAAGGTTTACAATCAATTGATAATTTACCAATATAAAATTTTCAAACTTCATCAACTCGTAGATGTTTCTACCCCTTGGGAATATATTTTATCTGTTCCAGGCCATACAGAGATTAAACCTTTGGGTATAAAAGTAGAATTAAAAATATTAGAATCCAAAGATGTAAAAATTTCTTTAAATTATGATAGGAAAAAATCTGATTTCGAGTTTGCAGAATTTATTGATTATAATAAAGTTAAATATCCCCTAAAATTGAGGAATAGAAGAACAGGAGATAGATTTTCCCCCTTAAATATGAAAGGTGAAAAAAAGGTTAAGGATTTTTTTATCGATAATAAACTTCCTAAAAGCAAGAGGGATTTAATTCCTATCTTTGTTGATAGAGACGATAAGATCGTATGGATTGTAGGGATGAGATTAGATGATCGGGTGAAGATTACTCGTGATACCAAAAAGGTACTACATATAAATTTAACAACAAAGAGGAAATTACTAAATTTCTAAATGAACTATAGAATTTAAAAGAAGCATTTTTTTAAAAAAATAGGAGGAAAAATATGCTAAACAATAAGGAAGTTGATGAGATATTAATTACCGAAACAGAAATTAAAGAAAAAATTGCAAAGTTAGGTAAGAAGATAACCGAAGACTATCAGGGCAAAGAAGTGGTTTTTATCGGTGTATTAAGAGGGGCGGTAATCTTTATGGCTGATCTAGCTCGAGCCGTTTCCGTTCCTATGATATTTGATTTTATAGCTATTTCCAGTTATGGTGCAGCTACTGAATCTTCTGGTGTAGTTAGAATATTAAAAGATTTAGACGAAACTATTGAGGGCAAGGATGTCTTAATAGTAGAGGATATAGTCGATACCGGTTTAACTCTTGATTATCTAATTCGTATATTAAAATCACGGAAACCTGCCAGTTTAAGAGTCTGCACTTTTTTAAATAAAAGTGGCAGAAGAAAAGTAAGAGTTAAAGTTGATTATACCGGCTTTGATATCCCTAATAAATTTGTAGTAGGTTATGGTTTGGATTATGCAGGAAAATTTAGGAATGTCCCTTATGTTTTTACTCTTAATCCCGAAATATACAAGGGAGAATTAAAGTAACTAATTAGTCGTTAGTGAATAGTGAATAGTCGTTAGTATTAATTCAGGTTTTCAGTTGGCATTGTAAAAAGATAAAAGATATAAAACTGGTTTTTAGTTGGTAATTTATAGTTTTTTAGATGAGATTGCCACACTCACTTCGTTCTCTTGCAATGATATTACAAATAAGAGATACGACTGTCTTACATTGTATTTTGTATCTTATAGAACTGGTAGACTGGATAAGCGGGTAACTAGTGCTAAGTTAACTAAGGTAAGATAGTTTTGAGATTGCTTCGCTAACGTTCGCCATAACAAAACACGGAGTGTCATGCGAGGAGCAAAGCGACGAAGTAATCTCAAGAAATATAACATACTTTATTTAACAGAGCACTAGATAACTAATATCCTATACACTAAAGGCTATACGCTCTCCGCTAAGAAACTTGATACCAAATACTCGATACTTTTTATATGTTTGTTTTTATTTAAAAATTATGTTAAAATTATTTTGCGATAAGCTTATTAATATTAAAGTATTTCAGAGCATCGGAATTTCAAAAATTTCGATGCTCTGACAGAGATACTTTTTCAAAAAACAGTATATTCTAACAAGATTGTTAGGAAAAGTTTTATTTAAAATCGAAATGAAGTAAAAAGGAGATAGAGAGAGGTTTTGCGGGAAGTTCACTTCCCTGACAATCTTGAAAATATAATAATAAAAGGAGAGGTTATTCTTAGGTAAGATGTCAAATTATAATAAAGGAAATTTAAAAGGAAATAAAAATTATAGAAATATAGGTTTATATTTGCTGGTATTAATTATCACAGTTTCAATTATAAGTTCATTTTTTGAGCCAAAATCTTCTACTCAAGAATTTACTTATTCTCAATTTTTAAAGGAAGTAGAAGCAAATAATGTATCGAAAGTGACCATTACAGAGAATTCTATAACCGGTAATCTAATTGATGGTACAAATTTTTCTACATATTCACCCAATGATCCTGAATTGATAAATATTCTTCGGAGCAAAAATATAATAATAGAGGCCAAACCGCCCGTGGAAGTATCTTGGTGGATGCGTTTACTTTCATCTATCTTGCCTATGTTATTGATTGTTGGGATATGGTTATTTATGTTGCAGCAGATGCAAGGTGGAGGAAATAAAGTAATGTCCTTTGGTAAAAGTAGAGCCAAACTTTTAGGTAAAGAGACTCCCAAAGTAACCTTTAAAGATGTAGCTGGAATTGACGAGGCTGAGGAGGAAGTTACAGAAGTAATTGATTTTTTAAAGAATCCAACAAAATTCAAAAAATTGGGTGCTAAAATTCCTCGGGGAATCTTACTTTATGGACCACCTGGATCAGGTAAAACCTTATTGGCTCGAGCTATTGCTGGCGAAGCGGGGGTGCCTTTCTTTAGTATCAGTGGGTCCGACTTTGTGGAGATGTTTGTGGGAGTTGGTGCTTCTCGAGTAAGAGATTTATTTAAACAAGCGAAAGCTAATGCACCTTGTATTATCTTTATGGACGAAATTGACGCAGTTGGCAGACATCGGGGAGCCGGTTTAGGCGGAGGACATGATGAGAGAGAGCAGACCTTAAATCAGTTGTTGGTGGAAATGGATGGTTTTGATCAGAATTTAGGAATTATTATGATTGCTGCTACTAACCGTCCGGATATTTTGGATCCAGCACTATTACGGGCGGGGAGATTTGATCGTCGTATTGTAGTAGATAGACCCGATATACTGGGTCGGGAAGCAATTTTGAAAGTCCATACACGAGGAAAGCCTTTGGCTAAAGATGTAGACATTAAGGTCTTAGCCAGAAGAACTCCTGGATTTGTTGGTTCTGATTTGGCTAATATGATAAATGAAGCAGCTTTATTAGCTTCAAGAAAAGGCAAGAAGGAAATAGGAATGGAAGAATTGGAAGCAGCCATAGATCGAGTTATTGCTGGACCAGAAAGAAAGAGTAGATTAATTAGCGAAAAAGAGAAAGAGATAATTGCTTATCATGAATCAGGTCATGCCTTAGTGGCTAAACTTTTGCCCAATTGTGACCCTGTGCATAAGATTTCTATAATTCCTCGGGGTAATGCTGCCTTGGGTTATACCTTACAACTTCCTACTCAAGACCGATATCTAATTAGTAAGGTAGAATTAATGGATAGATTAGCAGTTCTATTAGGGGGAAGAGTAGCCGAAGATATAGTATTTAAAGATATTACTACTGGAGCACAGAATGATTTAGAAAGAGCTACCAAAATTGCCCGCCAGATGGTAACTGAATTTGGTATGAGTGAGGCTTTGGGGCCTATTACTTTAGGAAGGAAAGAACATCAAATATTCTTAGGCAGAGATATTTCCGAACAACGTGATTATAGCGAAGAAATTGCCAACAAAATCGATAAAGAAGTTAGAAAAATTATTGAAACTGCTTACACTCGAGCCAAAGATATTTTAACTAAAAATAAAGGAAAATTAAAAAAAGTTGCCCGTAATTTGATGGAAAGAGAAACCTTAGATGGCAAAGAGTTGGATGATTTGTTAAATGGAATAAAATTATCTAACTTGACTAAATTTAAGGCGAACTTTCTATTGGTTTGATAAAATAACCAATAGCAAAAAGGGAAACTGTAAAACCTTCTTTTTGTTTTTATTTTATTTTTTAGCTGTATACTAAAAACTGTCAAGTAAAATCTTGTATTAATGATAGGGCTGGTGACTATTAACTAACGACTAAGCTGCGAGGTGGGATAAAATGAAAGAGAAAGATACTAAACGAGAAAAAGAAGAAGATAAAGAAAAGACAGAGAAGAAAAAGAAGGAAGAATGGCTTAAAAAAGAGAAGATAAAGATAATCGAACAAAGAAAAGAATATATGAGTTACCTAAAAGGAGTAATGCGTAAAAAGGGTTTTAACCCGAAATTAAAGAAAGATAAGTTTTTGGGTGGAGTAAGAGGAAGAGGATAAGAAAAAATATTTAAAATTTTTATGGAAAAAGAGGAATTTTAGGGCAAGATGTAGAATCTTAATAATTACTAGTAGTGATTCGCCTTTTTGCATAAAGATGAAGTACCATTGGATAAGGGATTAATTTTAATTTTTTATAACTAGTGACTAAAAAAGCAAAAAGGTAAATAAATTAAAAATAAGGAGGTGTTATAAAGGTAACAAAATTAAGAATATAAACTACCTATGAAATTAATTTTAATTGATAAAGAAAGGAGTGTTAATTTTTATGAAACGTAATTTGGTAATATTGCTATCGTTTATAGCTTTAATAATGGTATTTACAGTTTTTAGCTTTGCAGAAGTAAAAAATCCAGATACGCTTATTTATGCTACTATCGGTGGGCCTGAGACAATGGATCCTCATTGGAGTTATGATACCGCTAGTGGAGAAGTTATTTTCCAGACCTATGATAATTTAATTGCTTATAAAGGTGAGAGTCTTTCCGAGTTTGTTCCAATGTTAGCAACTGAAGTCCCAACAGTAGAGAATGGACTCCTCAAAGATAATGGTTTAACTTACATTTTTCCCATAAGAGAGGGCGTTAAGTTTCATAATGGAGATATTCTTACCCCAGAAGATGTAGTTTATACTTTTAAAAGAGGCCTTGTATTTGATAGAGCTGGTGGGCCAATGTGGATGCTATTTGAACCCTTATTAGGTGTTCATAGCATAGAAGAAATAGCAGTTGAAGTTGCTGGGGTTGAAAATTACGGTGATTTATTCGAAGGTGGTGATTCCAGAGGAGAACTTAAGCCACAATATAAGGAAGCAATGATAAAAGTCTTTACAGATTATATCGATAAGGTGGCTGAGGTTGATGGTGACAAAGTTATCTTCCACTTAGCCCAACCTTATGGTGCTTTCTTGAATATCATTGCCCACTGTGGTTCCTGGGGTTCAATATTAGATAAAAAATGGGCTATAGAGCAGGGCGCTTGGGATGGCAAGGCAGATGGCTGGTGGAAATATCATGACCCGGAAAACGAGAAAGATCCTCTTTATGCGATTGAAAATGGTACCGGTCCATATGTCTTAAAAAAATGGGTACCAGAAGAGGTATTACTACTGGAGAGATTTGATGATTATTGGAGAGGTCCTGCTAAAATCAAAAATGTTCAAATCAAATATGTAAATGAATGGACTACTAGAAAACTTATGCTTCAGGCAGGTGATGCAGATATAATCTATGTACCCATTCAATACTTAAAAGAAGTTGAGGAGATGGCAGGGGTAAGAGTAACAAAGGGTCTTCCTACATTATCAAATGTAGTAAGTATGTTCCCCTGGACCATTAATGCTGAAGGTAACTCATATATAGGGAGCGGGAAATTAGATGGAAAAGGAATTCCACCAGATTTCTTCTCTGATATACATGTAAGAAGAGGATTTTCTTATCTATTCCCTTATGAAATCTTTATTACCAAAATCCAACACGGTCAGGCTATAAGAAATCCTGGTCCTATCCCCAAAGGATTATTGGGTTATACAGATGATCCCGCACTATTCTATGAATTTAGTTTATTAAAAGCTACTGAGGAATTTAAGCAAGCTTGGAATGGTGAGCTCTGGGAAAAAGGTTGTGAGTTTAATATCTTCTATAATGAAGGAAATGATGTGCGTAAGGCAGCTTGTGATATGCTGGCTACTTATGCTAAGATGATAAATCCGAAGTTTAACCTAATTCCTGTAGGGGTGCAATGGTCAGCTTATCTCAAAGCTTTTCTTACTGAGAAACTTCCAATCTTTACTATAGGTTGGTTAGCAGATTATCCAGATCCCCATAATTGGGCACCAGTTTATATGGGAAGTAAAGGTGATTATAGTGCTTACTTCGGTGAAGCCTATAGAGAGTTCGCCAGGAAGAATGTTGATCCTTTATTAGAAAAAGGACTTAAAGAGACAGATCCTGAGAAGAGAGCAGAAATTTATAAAGAATTGACTAAGATAGCTCACGATCAAGCCATATCTCTGTATCTATATCAACCTATTGGTCACCATGTAGAGAGAACTTGGGTTAAAGGTTGGTATTACAATGCTATAATGCCTGGTGAACCTGCAGGTGCAGATTTTTACAGCTTAACGAAGGAAGAATAAAAATATTGTAAAAATTTGTTATTAATAAATACTGGGGTGGAGGTTGATTCCTTCACTCCAGTATATTTTAAGGAGATATCAAGGATGTTATCATATATAATTAGACGACTTTTATTGTTGCCCGTAATACTTTTTGGGGTAACTTTTCTTATCTTTTGCGTATTTTCTCTTTTAAGTCCGATGGAGAGATTGGCTACCTATGTTCATGACCCTGCTACTTTGAAGAATCCTCAATCAGTAGAAAGGTTGATAAATAAATATCATTTAGATGACCCTTTTCCTTTGGGGTATATTAATTGGCTTAAAAGGATAGTTCGCCTTGATTTAGGTTGGTCACAAACTGCTAATCAACCAGTATGGGATGCAATTTGTCAAAGATTTCCAGCTACTTTAGAGCTCGTACTATATTCTATTGTACCAGTAGTGTTGGTGGGAATATGGTTAGGGATAATATCGGCTGTCCATCATAATGATATGTTGGACCAGACTATTAGAGTGACTGCCATAGTAGGATGGTCCTTGCCTACTTTTATTTTCGGTCTATTAGTATTATTTATATTTTATGGTATTTTAGGCTGGTTGCCTCCGGGTAGATTAAGTTCATGGGCTCAGGACATAGTCTATACCGGTAATAATTTTCATAATTATACTCGTTTAATAACTTTAGATGCCTTACTGAATGGAAATATTCCCATATTTTTAGATGCCTTAAGACATCTTATTGCTCCCATAATAACTCTATCTTATATTTCCTGGGCTTTCTTACTTCGTATAACCCGTTCCAGTATGTTAGATACTTTAAGAAAAGATTATGTAAAGACAGCCAGGTCCAAAGGTGTGGATGAACATACAGTGATTCATCTTCATGCCAAGAGAAATGCCATGATACCAGTTATGACAGTTGCTGGTATGATGATCATTGGAATGTTGGGAGGCGTTATGATAACAGAAACGGTATTTACTTATCCAGGTCTTGGTTTTTGGGCAGCTACTGCTGCCCAACAATTGGACTACGGTTCGGTTATTAGTTTTGCTTTATTGTTTGCCACAATTATGGTAGTAGGCAATTTAGTAGTAGATATATCTTATGCCCTAATAGATCCTCGGGTAAGATTGGAGTGAAGAAGTAGAATGAATAGAACATTAAAAAAATTATTTAGTAATGCTGCTTCACTTACAGGAATAATTTTATTGGTTTTTTTTATCATTATAGCCATATTTGCTCCGGTAATTGCCCCTCCTTTTTCAGATGATCCTTATCAAATCCCCAGAATGTCTTGGGATGTACATCCTCAACCTCCTGGTTTTCCTATGTCAGATAATATAAGAGAGATATATGATTATATGGGTACAGAGATAAAATATGATAAGGCAATTTGCGGAACTGCTGAAGGTGGATATGATATATTTTACGGATTGATATGGGGTACACGAACTGCTTTTAAAATTGGCATAATAACCGTCTCTTTGTCAATGCTTATAGGAATATTGATTGGATCTATCTCTGCCTATTTTGGTAAATGGGTAGATGAAATACTGATGAGATTAACTGATATATTTTTGTCTTTTCCTTTTTTAGTTGCGGCAATGGTTTTAACTACTGTGTTAGGAAGAGGTTTGGATAAAGTAATGATAGCATTGATAGTCTTTGGATGGATGGGATATGCTAGAGTAATAAGAGGGAGTATATTATCAGCAAAGGAAGAAACTTATGTAATGGCTGCTAAGGCTTTAGGAGTTAAGGATGCTAAGATAATATGGAAACATTTACTGCCCAACACTATATTTCCTGTGTTGATACAGGGGTCTATGAATATCGGGTCTATGGTGATAACTGCGGCTGCCTTAAGTTTTTTAGGAGTAGGCGCTCCGGTGGGATATGCCGATTGGGGGCAAATGGTAAGTTTTGCCAGGAATTGGATTATTGGTGCTCCCGGCAATGCAGGACAATATTGGTATACTGTGTTTTATCCGGGAATATTTATTGTCCTTTTTGTTCTTGCCTGGAATCTTATCGGAGATACCCTAAGAGATATACTCGATCCCCGCCTGAGAGGTGAATTATAATGATTAATAATAGAAAACCTTTATTGGAAGTTAAGGACCTAAAGACTTATTTTTTTACCGAGGACGGAGTAGTAAAAGCTGTTGATGGAGTGGATTTTGAAGTCTATCAGGGAGAAACTTTAGGTATAGTGGGTGAATCTGCCTGCGGTAAAAGTGTTACTGCTTTTTCTATAATGAAATTGCTTGATTATCCAGGAAAAACAGTTGGTGGGGAAGTAATTTTTAAAGGAGAAAACTTATTAGAGAAAACCGAAGATGAGATGAGAAGAATTAGGGGAAAAGAAATTGCTATGATCTTTCAAGAACCTATGACAGCTCTAAATCCTGTATTAACGGTGGGGTTTCAAATATCGGAAGCTTTAATGATACATTTTAAGATTAGTAAAGAAGAGGCCATGAAAAAGTCGGTAGAATTACTAAAAAAAGTAGGAATCCCCATACCAGAACAGAGAGTAAACGAATATCCTCATCAGTTAAGTGGAGGAATGAGACAGAGGGCAATGATAGCCATGGCGATGTCTTGTGATCCCTCATTACTTATCGCTGATGAACCTACGACCGCCTTAGATGTTACCATTCAAGCGCAGATATTAGATTTAATGAGATCCCTTTTGAAAGATTTTAACGGATCTCTTATAATGATAACCCATGATCTTGGTGTTATTGCAGAGATAGCAGATAGGATAGCCGTAATGTATGCAGGTAAAGTTGTTGAACACGCGGATAAAAAAACGATTTTTCATAACCCTCTACATCCATACACTTTTGGCTTATTAACTTCTATCCCTCGACTTGATTTAGAATTAAAGAGATTAGATACGATACCCGGGATAGTTCCTGATCCCTTGCATTTTCCAGTAGGGTGTAAATTTAATCCGCGATGTAGATTTGCAACTGATAGATGTAAAGAGGAGGAGCCTTGTTTGGTTAAGGTTGAAGAAGGACATTTAGTAAGGTGCTGGAATATAGAAAGTGTGATAAAAGAAGTAAAAAAAGGTCTTTTGGTAGGAGTGTGAGCAAAAATGGTAAATTCAATGTTGCAAGTTAAAAATCTGGTTAAATATTTTCCCATAAAAAAGGGAGTTTTTAGAAAGACTGTTGGTTGGATAAAAGCTGTAGACGATATATCATTTGAGATATATGAAGGTGAAACTCTTGGTTTGGTGGGAGAATCTGGTTGTGGCAAGACTACTACAGCTCTTACTATTTTAAGATTAGAAGAACCTACTAAAGGGCAAATAATATTTAATGGCAGAGATATAACTAGGATAAATAAGCGTGATATGAGAAAAGAAAGAAAAAATATGCAAATAATCTTTCAGGACCCTTACAGTTCACTCGATCCCAGGATGAAGATAAAAGATATAATAGCCGAAGGTATGTCAACTCATAGTATGCTAAAAAATGCCCAGGAAAGGTACAAAAGAGTTGGGGAACTTTTAGAAAGAGTAGGGATCCCGGATAAATATATGGATAGATTTCCTCATGAATTTAGTGGTGGACAAAGACAAAGAATTGGCATAGCCAGAGCTTTAGCTTTAGAACCAAAAATAATAATGTGCGATGAAGCAGTTTCTGCTTTGGATGTTTCTATACGTTCTCAAATTATAAATCTTCTTAAAGATTTGCAAAAAGAATACAATTTGACCTATCTTTTTGTCGCTCATGATCTTAGTGTAATAAAATATATAAGTGATAGAGTAATAGTTATGTATTTAGGAAAAATAGTAGAAATTGCCGATAAAAAAGAATTTTTTAATAATACTTTACACCCCTATGCTCAGGCACTAATTTCTGCTGTCCCTGTTCCTAACCCCGATTATAAGAAAAAACGAATTATTTTACAAGGAGATGTCCCTAGTCCAGCGAATCCACCTAAAGGATGTAGATTCCACCCCAGGTGTTCGAAGGTTATGAAGATATGTTCCGAAATTGAACCGAAACTAAACGAAATAAAAGAAAAGCATTTTGTTGCTTGCCATCTTTATACCCATTAAACTAAAAATTGAGATTATATGGATTACAGAGTTGGTTGATAATATATTTTGGCTTTCGGTTTTGTTAATTTTTAAGAACCCATCTTGCTAAAGGTGGGTTCTTTGTAAATATTTGTGAATAAAAGCGAGATATATATTTAGGTGAATTAGACGTAGTTATATTAGTAAAATTATTGACAAGTTTATTAATATTAGTTAGTATACTTAGAGTAAATGATGTAAAATGCGTAAAGGCTTCAGGGAAGCTTGTTTCCTTGGCAATCTTGTCGAATAATATCCGTGCGCCCGTGGCTCAATGGATAGAGCAGGGGCTTCCTAAGCCCTTGGTTGGAAGTTCGACTCTTCTCGGGCGCACCATTTGAAGGATTTTTAAATGAAAATAGATTTAATTAGTGAAATTAAGAAAATTTTATTAGATTCTATTGAGAAAAATATAAGACAGGGCAATTTTCAGATTAAAGATGCTCCTGAGATAATATTATTTACTCCTAAAAATAAAGTTTATGGAGATTTTTCTACCAATATAGCTATGCAATTATCTCGTGAATTGAAATTAAAACCCTTGGATATTGCTAATTTTATTGTAAGTGGTTTAGATATTCAAAATACCATTATCAATAAGGCCGAAATTGCCAGCCCAGGTTTTATAAACTTTTGGTTAAAAGAAAATTGGTTGTATCAAACCTTGAATGAGATTAGGGAAAAAGGAAAAGATTATGGCAAGGTAGATTTGGGAAAAAGAGAAAAGATTCAGGTTGAGTTTGTCAGTGTTAACCCTACTGGTCCTTTACATGTTGGGCATGGAAAATGTGCTGTAGTAGGAGATGTTTTAAGTAATATATTAAAGGCAGCAGGATATGAAGTAGAAAAAGAATATTATATAAACGATCAGGGAAGACAGATTGATCTCCTGGGACAATCAGTTCAAGCAAGATATAACTATCTTTTAGGTGAAAAGATAGGATTTCCTGCTGACGGATATAAAGGTGAATATATTATCGATATAGCTAAAGAGGTTATAGAAAAATTTCAAGACAAGTATAAAGGAAGAGACGACCAGGAAAGTCAGGAGTTTTTTAAAGAATTTACCTTAAGAAATATCTTAGAAGAAATCAAAAAAGATTTAAAAGATTTTGGGGTAGAGTTTGACGTTTGGTTTAGTGAGAGGTCACTTTATAAAGAAAATAAACTTCAGGAAGTTATGGAATTACTTAAGCAAAGAGGCTTCTTGTATAAAAAAGAAGGTGCGTTTTGGTTAAAGACTACTGTGTTTGGTGACGAAAAAGATAGAGTAGTAATTAGAGAGAATAATATACCTACTTATTTTGCCTCTGATATAGTTTACCATCAAAATAAGCATCAAAGAGGTTTTGATAAAGTAATAGATATTTGGGGTGCTGATCATCATGGTTATATAAAAAGGATGAAAGCAGCAATGCAAGCATTAGGTTATCCGGAGGATTTTTTAGAGGTATTAATTGTGCAATTTGTAACTCTTATAAGAGATGGTAAAGAAGTAGGAATGTCTACTCGGGGTGGAGAATTTGTTACTCTGGGAGATTTAATCCGAGAAGTGGGTAAAGACGTAGCACGTTATTTCTTTTTAATGAGAAGTTATGATAGTCATACAGAATTTGACTTAGATGTAGCAAAATCTCAATCAATGGAAAATCCAGTCTATTATATTCAATATGCATATGCTCGAATATGTAGCATAATAGAAAAGGCAAAACAATTAGGGATAAGAATAGAGAAAAAGGAGAAAGTTAATCTTCAATTACTAAATAAAGAAGAAGAATTTGAATTGATTAAAAAATTATCTT
>Ga0136651_10000452_pt1 | contig 22613 bp, 19 predicted proteins | sample Mar14236cmmetaG_FD_94867 | JGI IMG/M metagenome (GOLD analysis project Ga0136651, IMG submission 94867) | Marine hydrothermal vent microbial communities from Guaymas Basin, Gulf of California to study Microbial Dark Matter (Phase II) - Marker... ... | reverse complement strand
TAAAAAGTGGACTATGAAAATTAGAAACTGGGGATTGATCTATTCCCAACTTGATATCTTGTTTGAAGAAAGGATAAAACAAATTGACTAAAATTAAGATTACACAAAAATATGGACACTCTCAAATCAAGAGGTTAGAAATATGTCTACTGCATTATCTGGGATAAATTATAGAAACTCGTTATGAAGTTGAACTTCGTAACGAGAAAATGTTTGTCAGGACTTTGTTTCAATTGCTTTTTTCGGACAGACATCAATACAAATGCCGCATTGAATACATTTCTCTTCATCGATCTTATGTACTTCTTTTACTTTTCCTTCGATCGCATCTACCGGGCATTTCTTAGCACAAATAGTACACCCAATACACTTCTCATCGATGATGATGGGTTGGGGGCGTGTAGGCAACCTGTCCTCAATTGCTTTTGTTGGGCACACGGTTGCACATAAACCACATGAAACACATTTTTCATAATTAATTGTTGCGAGATTATTTTCGAGTGTGATCGCATCAACCGGACATTTCTTTGCACATAATCCGCAACCGATGCAGGCAGTATTGTTTCCACATTTTGCTTTTGCATCTTTCCCCTTGTCTTGCGACATACATTGGATGTGAACTTTATTGCTGATAGGTACTAACTCTATGAGGTTTCTCGGACATGCTTCCACACATTTGCCACAACCCGTGCATTTGTCCTCATCAATAATGCGCATATTGTTCTCATCAAGGGAGATCGCACCAAAGGGACAGACGTTGAAACAGTCATTATATCCGAGACAGCCATACAGGCACTCATTTCTTCCACCGGATAGCTGTATACATGCGAGGCAGGTAGTGACCCCTTTGTTAATATATCTGAAGTTTGTGTTATTATTCCCACCACTAAGACAGTGAATAACAGCGATTCGTCGTTCTTTCGAGCTTGCCTTTACTCCGAGAATTGCAGCTACTTTCTTTGTCACTTCATCTCCACCTGGAGCACAGAAAGTTGGCTCAGCACCAGAGAGTACCAGGGCTTCTGCATAGGCAGCACAACCCGGATAGCCGCATGCGCCGCAATTAGCGCCTGGCAAAACTTCTTCGATCTGTTCGATCTTAGGATCAACATCCACATGGAAAACTTTGGATGCAATAGAAAGTCCAATACCAAACAAAATTCCGAGTACACCTAAAATAATAACAGAAACAAGTATCATAAGTACTCCTTACTAAAATTTCATTCCCGAAAAGCCAAGGAAAGCAAGTGCCATACAACCAGCCACGATGAACGAAATTGGCATTCCCCTCATCGATTTTGGTACATTTGCATATTCAAGACGCTCTCGAATACCAGCCATAAGTACCAGCACAAGTGTAAAGCCAACACCAGCAGAAGCTCCATTAACGATTGACTCGATGAAGTTGTAGTTTTCATTAATGTTGAGCAGAGAAACACCAAGAACAGCACAGTTAGTGGTAATCAGTGGAAGGTAAATACCAAGTGCTTTGTAGAGTTCAGGTGCCATTTTCTTGATAACCATTTCCACAAACTGTACAAGAACCGCAATGCTCAATATAAAGGTAATAGTTCTGAGGAAAGTAAGGTCAATCCCGAAGATGCTGGTAGTTTCATTGAGCAGAAACGTGTAGATGAGCCATGTTATTGTGGATGCCATGGTCATAACAAAAATAACTGCCATTCCCATACCAACTGCGGAATCCATTTTTTTGGATACCCCTATATATGGGCAGAGTCCCAGAAAACGGGCTATCACAAAGTTGTTGATAAATATTGAGCCGATAATTATAATAAAAAGTGTTGAGAAATCCATATGTGCTCCTTGTTATGCCTTAGATTTCTTCTTGTTTTGAAAGATATTAAGCAATCCCATGAGTAATCCTATGGTTATAAAAGCGCCTGGGGGAAGAATTGCAGCGATCATAGGTTTATAGGATGCAGGAAGGATACGCATATCGAGGATAGTACCAGCACCAAGTATCTCTCTGATGAGGGCAATGACCATGATAGCCAATGTAAACCCCACGCCCATTCCAAGTCCATCAAGAATTGATTTGAATACGCCATTTTTGCTAGCAAATGCTTCTGCTCTGCCAAGAATGATACAATTGACCACAATAAGTGGAATGAAAATTCCGAGACTCTTGTGAAGTGGTGGCACATACGCTTCCATGGTCATATCGACGATGGTAACGAAGGAAGCTATCACAAGAATAAAGCAAGGAATACGGACCTTGTTTGGAATTAGGTTCTTTATGAGGGAAATAATGATGTTAGAACAAAGAAGAACAAAGGTCGCTGCTGCACCCATGCCGATCGCATTGGATACGGACGTACTCACTGCAAGTGTAGGGCATAATCCGAGTGCCATCACAAAAACAGGATTTTCATTAATTATGCCTTTAGTAAATTCTTGAAAAGCTTTCATTATTCTCCTTATTTACAATTTATCGCGTATCTTGAGAAATGTATCTCTGATCGCATTGGTTACTGCACGTGATGTAATGGTCGCACCGGTAAGAGATTGGATATCCCCACCATCCTTATCAACATATATTTCAGCAGGATCTTTCCCGGAAAATTGATTGAGGAAACCCAGTTTGGTGCAATTTGCTCCAAGCCCCGGCGTTTCCATCTGAGAAACAACAGTAATTGCACTAATCTTAAGATTGGTAGTTAAACCAACCATTGTTTTCACATCACTGCTGTAGCCATATTGGAAGCAGGAAAAGACATAACCTACCAGTGAGCTGTCTGTATCAAAACCCTCATAATAAAGAATCTGATCATTCTCGATAACCGGTTTAAAAACAGCTGCTTCGGGTAAAACGGTTTTGCGTGCTTGCTCCTCAGCCATGAGTTTGTTCTGAGCTATAAGCGGTGCTGTCTGTTTATATATGATTGCGAGGATAACGCTTGCAATCACACAAATTATGAGAAGTATTAATGCAGGGCGTATGATTTCTTTCATTGTTTCCTCACTTATTTTCTTTCTTGTTCTTGCGAAAACCAAAAGGCTTCTGCGGTGTGATCTTATCTATAAAAGGAGTCGCAACGTTCATAATGAGAATGGAGTAGGAAACACCTTCCGGATATCCACCCCACAGCCGGATTACTACAGTGAGCACTCCACAACCTATGCCAAAAATCAGCCTGCCTTTTTTTGTAATGGGAGAGGTGACCATATCTGTTGCCATGAAAAAAGCACCAAGTATGAGTCCGCCCGAGAAAATATGGAACAGGATTGGACCGGAAAAAAGACCGTCAATACCGCCCAAAGCCCAGCTGAGTACTGCAACTGTGCTAATATATCCAATAGGAATTCTCCACTCAATATAGTGTTTATATACAAGAATAGCTGCACCAAGAATCAACGCAGCGGCAGAAACTTCACCGATACATCCGCCAATGTTACCCCAGAAAAGTTCCTTGATATAATCCAATGATGAGAGTTGGTGAAAAATAGTACGTGCAGAATCTCCCGCAGTACCTGCTACGATATCTCCTCTGATTTGCTGTACCATGTTAAGAGGAGTGGCAGAAGTTATAAGATTTTGTAATTGTGCATTCCCGCCAGAAATAAGAGTTTCCTTCATGCCTGAAAGAGTAGTAATGCCCGATTGATAGAGCTTGCTAGTCCAGCCAGTTGTCATCTGAACGGGCCAGGAAGCCATGAGGAACGCTCTTCCAAGAAGTGCAGGATTCACAGGATTGTAACCCAATCCTCCAAAAACTTGCTTTCCGATAGTGATAGCAAAAACAGAACCAACAACTGGTATCCACCAGGGAGTGAGCGGGGGAAGGTTGAATGAAAGGAGCATGCCTGTAACTACTGCACTTCCATCAGAAATTGTTATAGGTCTCTTCATTAGCAATTGAGAAAGCGCTTCTGCAGCAACAGCAGAAACAATTCCCAGTATTGTTATCCATATAGATCTCCATCCAAAGAAGATATATGCTGCAAATAGCGCAGGAAGAAGTGCTATAACAACCGTCCACATTACACTACGCACATTCACATTTTCGTGCAAATGTGGAGAAGACGAAACATTTACTAAATTCACGTTGAAAACCTCCCTTTATTTATCCTGACGTTTAAGTTTATTAACTTCAAGTTTTCCGATCTTGAGCCACTGTACAAGCTGTATGTGTGAAGGGCAAACATAGCCGCATGAACCACATTCGATACAATCAAGAACATTCAGCTTTAATGCATCTTCATACTGTCCATTCTTTATTTTATCAACAATAAAAGTTGGCATAAGGTTCATCGCACAAGCATCCACACATCGACCGCAGCGAAGGCATGGTTTTTCCTGCGTGTCAACAACTTCTGAAGAACTCATGAAAACAAATCCGGACGTTGTCTTCGTAGCCGGTGTTTCGGTTCCGGGTATCGCAAATCCCATCATAGGCCCACCGGAAATGATTTTACCAATATCATCTGTGATTCCACCGCAAAATTCAAGCAGGTCTGAGAGAGGGGTGCCGATAGCAACTCGGAGATTTTTTGGTTCTTTCACTATGGAGCCAGTAATGGTTGTTACTCTTTCAATCAGGGGTTTCTTATAGCGAACTGCTTCATATATCGCATAAGATGTACCCACATTCTGAACCACTACGCCAACATCCATAGGAAGTCCGCCTGCTGGGACTTTTCGTTTTGTGGCAGCATAGATCAGCTGTTTTTCTGCTCCTTGTGGATATCGAAGCAAACAAGGAACAACGGATATATTCTTTACATCACGGAGCATTTCTTTAAAGATCTTGATTGCATCCTTTTTGTTGAGTTCAATACCAATATATCCTTTTTTTGCACCCAGGATTTTCATGATTACATGAAGTCCAGCGATGATCTCCTCTGGTTTTTCCAGCATCAAACGATGGTCTGCAGTGAGGTAGGGTTCACACTCCACACCGTTTAGGATAACCGTATCGATCGGTCGGTTTTCTGGTGGTGTGAGTTTTACATGTGTCGGAAATCCCGCTCCACCCATTCCACAAATACCAGCATCCTTAATAAGCTCTTTAAGCTTTTCTGGTTCAAGAGATATGTATGTCTCATCATTATGAAGTTCATTGATCCATTCATTTTTTCCGTCATTCTCAATTTCGATTGCCTGCTGTATTGTACCTGTAGGATGTGGATAAGGTCCTATCTTTATTATTTTCCCGGAAACAGGACTGTGCATTGGAATAGATACAAATCCACCCGCCTCAGCGATCTTTTGTCCTCTTTTAACTTTATCTCCTGGCTTAACAATTGGTTTTGCAGGTCGCCCAATGTGTTGCATTAGAGGGATGTAGAGTTTTTCACCTGCAGGGCACTTCTCGATTGCCTTATGATTAGAAAAATGTTTGTGATCATGCGGATGTATACCACCCTTAAAGGTTTTTGCACACATAGTTATTCCTTTGTAAATGTAAAATGGAAAATGAAAAATTTAAAATCATGATTACTCAAATATTGCTTTTACAAAATCTTCAGAATTAAAATCTCTGAGATCATCCATCTGTTCACCCACACCGATTGCTTTGATCGGGATAGAGAGACTATCTTTTATGCCAAGAGCAACGCCACCCTTTGCAGTGCCGTCAAGTTTAGTAAGTATTACACCGTCTATGTGAATAGATTCCAGAAATTTTTTTGCCTGCTGTACACCATTTTGACCTGTTGTAGCATCGATAACAAGTAGTGTTTGATGTGGTGCATCTGGCACATGTTTCTGGATCGTACGCTTGATCTTTTCGAGCTCCCGCATCAGATTTATCTTAGTATGAAGTCGTCCCGCAGTATCAATGAGCACGACATCGTAATCCTGTGCTTTTGCAGATTGCATCGCATTAAAAATAACAGAAGATGGATCCGAACCATATTCCTGCCCTATCATCTCAACACTGATCCTCTTTGCCCAGAGTTCAAGCTGTTCGATTGCAGCGGCGCGGAAGGTGTCTCCTGCTACCAGCAAGACCTTATTACCTTCTTTTTTAAAGCGAAGGGCACATTTTGCGATCGTAGTGGTCTTACCCACACCATTTACTCCTACGAATAAGAGCACATAGGGTCTCTGTTTTGGATTGAAATCAAGTGATTTCTCGTTCTTGTACTCGTCTGAGAGAATGTGTATAATGATATTTTCAAGAACAGCATAAATTTCTTCGGGATTATTTAATTTATTTATACGAATGTATTCTTCGAGCTCGCCGACGATTTTGGTAGTTAATGTAAGGCCGATATCTGCTTGTACAAGTAGATCTTCGATATCTTCGATGAGCTCTTCGTCAACCTTTCCGCTAATGCGAAGTAATTCAGCAAGGCGACGAAAAAATGAGTTATGTGTTTTTGCTAATTTCTTCTTTAAGCCACTAACAACTGACAATTGTAGCTCCACAATATTTTACATCAAATTTTGTGTTGGTAAGAATGAAGCAAGTTTTTTAGACAATATATTATTGAGTATATTTATTAATGGTATTATATATTCACGAATAAATATTTGCACGTATAAGAAACAATCAGACCGAAAAGATAACTATAGAATGAGCCGATTATTATATATTCAGCTTCTTTTCTGTTGCTACTATCTTTAATCTCTCCAAATCTAAGGATTGATTTAGCTGCTATTAAAAAACCAATTCCAAAAGGTTGATTTGCAAAAATAAAAATCAATATCAATAATCTTTCAAGATAGCCAATAATTTTTCCACCTTTTTTTAGTCCATTTTTATTATTACTAGCTTCTTGTGAGGGATGTATTTGTTCCAGAAATTCTTTTGTTAATTTGCTTATTATTATTCCACACACTCTAGTATTTATGATTACCCCTGTAATAATAATTAATAATTTTAGAAAAATATGCTCATTAATTAGATAATTCCAGAAAGAGTTATCCCATAAACAATATTTACTCACAAATACCGATATAATGCCGATTATAATGACATGAATACACTGATCTAGGATGAAGAATTTAGCTGTGTTAATGCAGCGCAGTTTTAAAAAATCAATAATTAGATGTGTTAACGCAATTGTAAGAGCTATTGGCCATGCTTTTAAACTGCCCATCATTATTAAACTCAGCAGTCCGATTATTGAAGCATGCTTTAATAATGTATAAAACTTCTTTTTATTCTTTATGTCATTTTTTGTTTGAAAAATAAAATCACCTAAAATATGAGCCACAAAAAGCGTAAGAAAAATTCTTATAATATTATATTGATTTGGTTCCATAAAATTTCCTCACAAGCTAAATAACTTGTAATGGGCAAAAACAAGTAAATAAGCTTGTAATATATGATTTTTATAATAAATTTCTAACCGATTCCTCATAAAAATCCAAAGCAAGTTGAATATAAGTCCATCCCGCTTTATTTAAATGATCTGCAACTGCCTGCTGTGTTATTGAAGATTGAAAAATATCTTTAGCAATCTGTTTTTGTGTATGATTTCTTAAGGCACCAGATACAGCTCTTGCTTGTTGAATAGTCCAATTCTTAATATGATAATCAATAAGTTTAGAAATAATATCCAACGATTTCGTTAAATTATTCTTTATGTTTTCTGAGAAAGCAATAGTAATATTATATTCCTTGGGCATTTCTTCTAAATGCAGTCCGGATATACGAAATGCTTCTCCATCCCCAGACGATATTTTATTTTTCTGAACAAAATCAATAGTACCAATGCCAATCGCAATCCGGGTGTCTATTTTCGGATTTTTCATGTGTATTTTTAGAAAAGCTCGTAACATTAATGCAATTCTTAAAGATATTTCAGGTTTTGTTACAAATAATTGCCAGCTATCTCCACGGAAGATATCGATATTAGAAGGGATATTATATGCGAAAATATCTTTTAAATATTTGGATGTTCTTAAAAGAATTTTTGAAAGTTTCTCTCTGTCTTTAGATTTTAATTTTGATGATTTTACAATATCACCGGTTAAAATAGCAAAATATTGATTATTTATTTTCACAATCCCAAAAGAAATACAAGCCAATTAGCTTGTCAATTATAATTACAAGTTTATTAACTTGTATAGAATTATAGCATGTGTAAAAATGGTGGGTGATACTGGATTCGAACCAGTGACCTCTACGATGTGAACGTAGCGCTCTAACCGGCTGAGCTAATCACCCACGCAGCTTTTTAAGCGTCTTTTTTTACAAAGAAAACGTAGAATAAACGAATTGCGATGAGCACTAAAGGTATGACAAGCCAAAAGTAGTCAACTTTTGTAAGCACCGGGAACACCTTTATAGCCACCCACAGGAGGAGTGCAGAAGCAAGTTGAGCCAGCTTCATATCAAAGATATTCATAAGCTTCATTCGTTTATTAAAATAATCAATTATAGTCATTTTACTTATTTTTGATCACGGCTTGAGCTGCTGCAAGTCTTGCTATTGGTACCCGGAAAGGTGAACAACTTACGTAATTCAATCCTGCATTATTGCAGAATTCAATAGAACGTGGATCACCACCATGCTCGCCGCAAATGCCAATAACCAATTTCGGATTTACTTTTCTGCCTTTTTCAATAGCGATGAGTATTAACTGTCCAATACCCTTCTGGTCGAGGGACTGGAAGGGATCCCTTTCAAAGATACCTTTTTCCTTATATTCATTGAGAAATTTTCCCGCATCATCTCTTGAGAAGCCGAAACCCATCTGTGTGAGATCATTAGTCCCGAAAGAGAAGAATTCTGCTTCTTTTGCTATCTCATCTGCCACTAGACAAGCACGGGGAATTTCCATCATGGTGCCAACTTGATATTTGAGTGATACGCAATGTTGCTGAATGATATCATCTGCGATCTGGCGTGCGCGTTCTTCAATGATGGTGAATTCTTTTTCATCACTCACGAGTGGAATCATAATCTCGGGACGAGCATCAATGCCCTTTTCTTTTAGATAGCAGGCGGATTCTATGATAGCTTCGATCTGCATTTCATATATATCCGGGAAAGTAATTCCCAAACGACAACCGCGATGTCCGAGCATAGGATTGAATTCTTTTAACTGGTTGATCTTGGATTTGATATCCTGCGTGGATTTATTGAATTTTTTGCTCAGCGTTTTTATATCTTCATCATCATTGACATCAGGAAGGAATTCATGAAGAGGTGGATCGAGAAGTCGTATCGTTACAGGATATCCTTGCATCACTTCCAATATTCCTTTAAAATCACCGACCTGATGCTTTTTCAGTTCTTCAAGAGGATACTTTCGCTCTTCTTCGGTATCTGCAAGGATCATTCCGCGGACATAATCAATTCTATCTGCTTCGAAGAACATATGTTCAGTTCTGCAAAGTCCAATGCCAACGGCGCCAAATTCTCGTGCTATTTTGGAATCTTTTGGTGTATCTGCGTTTGCATGGACATGAAGCTTTGCTCGGTCGTCAGCCCATTTCATGAGTTTTTCGAAGTCTTTCGAGAGTTCGGGGGATTGTGTACCGATCTCACCTTCAAATACCTCACCAGTAGAACCATTCAATGATATAAAATCTCCTTCTTTAACTGTATGCCCATTTACAGCAAAGGATTTAGATTTGAGATTAATTTCAATTTCACCACAACCAGAAACACAGCATTTTCCCATTCCTCTTGCCACAACTGCTGCATGAGAGGTCATACCTCCACGAACCGTAAGAATTCCTTGTGACGCATCCATACCTGCGATATCTTCTGGAGAAGTTTCTATTCGAACAAGGATCGTTTTTTCGTTATGCTCCTTCCATTTTACTGCATCTTCTGCATAGAAGACAACCTTGCCAACTGCTGCGCCGGGAGATGCTGGTAAACCCTTTGTGAGATACCGATCTTCCTTCTGAGCTCTTTCTATTTCTTTGCTATCGAAGCTTGGATGAAGCAGTTGATTAAGCTGGTCTGGATCAATACGCATTATAGCAGTGTCAATGTCGATCATCTTTTCATCAACCATATCCACTGCGATCTTAACTGCGGCTTTGGCTGTCCGCTTTCCGGTTCTTGTCTGAAGAATATAAAGCGTTCCTTTCTGAATCGTGAATTCAAGATCCTGCATATCTTTATAATGCTGCTCAAGTTCCCGCTGTATCTTATAAAGCTGTTTGTAGACATCTGGCATTATTTCTTCGAGAGATGGATAATCTTTTCTCCTGACTTCTTCTGAAATATTATTGTTCTTTGCCCAGGTAATAGAATTCTCTTTAGTAATCTCCTGCGGAGTACGAATGCCAGCAACCACATCCTCTCCTTGTGCATTTATAAGGAATTCACCGAAGAATCGATTCTCTCCGGTAGAAGGATCACGCGTGAACGCAACACCCGTAGCACAGTCATCACCCATATTACCAAAGACCATTGTCTGCACATTCACCGCTGTACCAAGGAGTCCTGTAATATGATTTAATTCACGATACTTGACAGCTCTTTCATTGCTCCATGAACGAAAGACGGAATCTATAGCCGACCATAACTGCTCTCTGGGATCCTGTGGAAAATCTTCATCGATCGCATCCTTGTAGATTTCCTTATATTGTTCCACAACTATCTGCAGATCTTCTGCAGTGAGTTCAACATCCAGTTTGATCTTTTTTGTATTCTTAACCCGGGATAGTACATCTTCAAAAAGGTCGGAGTCAATCCCGTGTACTACGTTACCAAACATCTGTATTAAACGCCGATATGCATCCCATACAAATCGTGGATTATCAGTTGCTTCGGAGAAACCAATTACCGATTTATCATTAAGACCAAGATTAAGAATTGTATCCATCATACCCGGCATAGAAACCGCAGCGCCCGAGCGAACAGATAGGAGAAGAGGATTCTTTTCATCACCGAATATCATACCCATTTCTTTCTCGAGCCGATCAAGATTATCTTCGACTTCTTTCTTCAAACCTTCTGGATATTTCTGATCATGTGTATTAAAGTAATCACAAATTTTGGTTGATAAGGTAAATCCAGGGGGAACAGGTATGCCAAGATTGGACATCTCCGCAAGATTTGCACCCTTGCCTCCCAGAATTTCTTTCATCGTTTTATTGCCGTCAGTTTTTGACTGACCGAAATAATAAACATTTTTAGACATCTTTCCTCATTTCTTTGTATATAAATTATTTTCTAAAATATAATTCTTAACAACTTCAGGGACAAGTCCTTCGATTTTTTTTCCGTTCATTAATCTGTTTCGTATCTCTTTTGATGAGATATCGATCACAGGCATTGGAATGTAGCGAAGTTTATCATTCATATGGAGTTTCTTTCCATCTGAATTTTCTCTACTTAAAATCACGAATTGAGCCATATTGAGTAATTCTTCATATCTATACCAGCAATTTATTTCTGAGACATTATCTTCGCCCATCAAAAAAAACAACTCGTCATCAGGATGCTCTTCACTGAGTCTTTTCAGTGTATAATAAGTATAAGTATAGTTTTTTGCTTGTTCTATCTTTTCGAGTTCTTTGATCTCGAATATAGGACGGTCTTCAATTGCCAAATGCATCATCCTGACTCTTTTTTCATAGGGTGCAACGGGTTTTTTGTGAGGGGGATTACCAGCTGGAATGAGAAATATTTTATCCAGATTTAAAACGTCCAAGCAAAATTCAGCCATCCTAATATGACCGAAATGAATGGGATCGAAGGTTCCACCAAGCACTCCCAGTCTCATGATTAGTCCGTGAGATATTTGTTGATTTTTTGTATATATGGATTGTTTGGATATTCGCTGACGAATCTATCTGCAACCAGCGCAAGTTTATTCCAATTTTTCGTTTTTATATATATTTTTGCTGCCAGTTTCAATGATTTCTCTTCTATTTCACCATGATGGTTTTCATCAAAGATCTCATTTAAATACATCAACGCTGCATTATTATAGCCCATCATATAGTATATATGTGCATTAAAATATTTTTTCTCGAGGAGTTTGTTTATACAGGTTCCATACAAGTTTTTGACTTCCTGCTGAAGGGGAGAATTTGGATATTGTGAAAGAAAGGAGTCAAACTGACGGAGGGCATTGATTGTCTCGGTTTGATCGTATGCAGGAGGATAGGATAACTTATACCATGACATACCAATCTTATAATTAACTTCTTCATTATATTGTGAATAAGGAAACATTCTGAGTAGCTGTTCATATTCATAGATTGCATCTTCATACATGCGCATTTTATAATAACAATTAGCCAGCTGAAATTGAGCTCGCTTAACCAGTGTATCACCTTTGCTCATATAAGTAATGATTTCATAAATATCACGAGCTTTATTATATTTTCTTTTAATAAAAAGTTTGTCAGCTTCCTGCATTTTCTGAGAGGGATCGAAATCACCTTTTGGTAGTATGATCTGTCGTGGTTGTTCGGGGATATCTTCATCTTGATCCCAGGGCACATTTGTGGGGGATTGTGCAAAAAGCGTTTGAAAAATCAATCCAGCAACAACAAGCAGCAGAACAATTAGCGGAAGGATCTTTTTTAACATTATCTATTCTCCAGCATTACTATTCTTTCGCGGACAAGGTCCATTCGCTCATAATTAGGATACTGTCTCTGGATCTCTCTCAACTGGGTCAATGCACCAGGATATTGCTCCATACCGATAAGACAGAGCGCTATCTTTAGTTTGGCATCGATCACTTTGTTTGATTCTGGGTAGTTGATCACAACTTTATCAAAATTGAATATTGCGGTTTCAAATTGATCAAGGGAGTAATAGCATTCCCCGATCCAATATTGTGCATTTGAAGCAAGATCATGATTGGGATATTCTTTAAGGAATTCGGAAAAGGTTGAGATTGATTTCCTGAAATCTTTGTCCATATAATACTGACGTCCCACCTGATACATTTTTTCTGGAGTCATGATATTCGAAGTCTCGGTTTCTGCAGGTGTTGTGGTCGTTACCGATGTTGATTTCAGCTGAGCCAATATCTGATTTTGTGCCTCTATTTTTGACTCAAGTGATTTCATCTTTAGTTCCAGGTTCGAAACTTTGGACTGCAGCACAATGATCTGATCAAGTTTGTTGTTGAGTAACTGAATGCTGCTGGAAAATTGCTTTTCCTGTTGATCAATTGATTCGGTATTGAGTTTAATCACTTCTGTAAGATACTGGATTTGCTGGTCAGTATTACTCACCGGCTGTTGCATTTCTGTGTATGGTTGTTGCTGAGCGCAATTTGCCAATACGAGCATGAGTAAACAAGCGATAATGTAGATTTTTTTCACGTTAACCCCCGTATTTTTCTAAAAAAACCTTATATGCTCTATAGGTTGAATATACATCACCTTTACTTGATATCTCAAACGGTGAATGCATTGCCAGCAGAGGTGTGCCGCAGTCAATAACCTCAGCACCATGTTCTGCCATGAATTTCGCAATAGTTCCTGCACTTCCGACGTCGACTTTTCCCAGCTCTCCCACCTGCCAGTTTACTTTGTTACTGTTGAAAAGAGTTCGTAATCTTGCAATAAATTCTGGATGAGCATCATTAGAACTGCTCTTACCTCGGGAACCGGTAAATTTTGTCAAACAAACGCCATGTCCCAGAATAGGAGCGTTTTGCTTCTCATGAACATTAGTAAATGAAGGATTTATAGCTGCAGTGACGTCTCCGGAAAGGATATTGGTGTTCATGAGAACTTTGCGAAGTATCTTCGAACTATCAAATTTTTGATGATCAATAATATCAGCGATGAAGTCGAGGATAAAGTCTGATTTTGCCCCTGTGTTTCCTTCACTTCCGATTTCTTCCTTATCTGCAAAAAATACAATAGAGGGAAGCTCACAGTGTTCAGCATCGAGAATAGCACGAAGTGAAGTGTATGCACACACACGGTCATCCTGTCCGTAACCACCGATCATACTGGAGTCAATTCCGACATCTCTGCTTGAAAATGCAGGAGTTATTTCTATTTCAGCACTGATAAAATCTTCTTCGGTGATGCCGAATTTTTCATGAAGTATGTTGAGGCAGTTGAGTTTAATTTTATCTGATACTTCTGCATCTTCAAAGGGAATTGAGCCGAAAAGAAGCTGTAGTTTATCAGCATCAATCGCTTCTGAAAGCTTTTTATTGTTCTGGTCTTTTGCCAGGTGAGGAAGAAGGTCTGCAAATGTAAATACAGGATCGCTGTCATCTTCCCCGATTGAGATAATAATCTTTGTGCCGTCTTCTTTTATCACAACTCCATGAAGAGCAAGAGGAATTGCCATCCATTGGTATTTTCTGATTCCACCGTAATAATGTGTAAGCATGATTGCAAGCTTGGAAGTACTCTCTTCAGTAAGAGGAACTTGCTTGAGGTCGACACGTGGAACGTCGACATGAGAAACGATGAGATTGCACCCATGAGAAATATCTTTCATTCCGGTGCGGAATATAGCAATATTTTTATCCCTGTTGATACGATAGTATCCTGCAGCGTCGGTTGAAGCATCTGTTTTGAAAGGAACATAGTTCTTTGCTTTCAGAATGTCTTCTGCCAGCAGAACGGACAGTCTTTCTGTACGGGCTTCATCAAGGTAGGCAGCATACTCATCAGCAAAGACAAATGCTTTTTCTTGCTCATGCTTTTCAGCTATAGACCAGAAAGTCTTCTTTGAATATGACAGCTTATCTTTCAATTCTTTTCCTTTGGAAGTTTTAACCATAGTTATCCAATTTTTAATTTTTATAAATATGAAGTAATTGCGTTTGCCATGTCAAGAGTTGATGAAGTACCACCCATATCATAGGTACGAACTTTTCCTTCTTCAATGACTTTTGCGATGGCATTGTAAAGACGTTGTGCTTTTTCAGATTCTCCAAGATAATCGAGCATGAGTTTAGTGGTGATCAGCATGGCTATAGGATTGACGCGATACTGACCAGCATATTTTGGAGCACTTCCGTGTGTTGGCTCAAATACAGCAAGATTGTCTCCGATATTACCACTCGCAGCAAATCCAAGACCTCCAACAAGTTGGGCACAAAGGTCAGAAATAATATCACCAAACATATTACTTGCTACCAGCACGCCATATTTCTGAGGATTCTTTACAAGCCACATTGCCATGGCATCAACATTAGTCTCCCACAGTTCGATATTCGGATAATCTTTTGCAATTTTACGAGCTTCACGGACCATTAAGCCAGAAGTTTCCCTGATAACATTTGGTTTCTCCACGACCGTTACAGTCTTATAGCCATGTTTCTTTGCATATTTAAAGGCATTACGTACAATGCGCTGGCATGCTTCTCGTGTGAAAATCCTGCATGAGATAGCCAAATCTTCAAGGGATGTCTGATCGAATTTTTGCATCTTTTTATGGTTATTTCTCAGGGCTTTGAATACTTCTTCTGGCACAGGATGAAATTCAACACCAGCATATAATCCTTCAGTATTCTCCCTAAAGACAACAATATCGATATCATCTCTGTAGTTAAGGGGATTTCCTTTGAATGCTTTACAGGGACGAAGGTTTGTATGAAGGTTGAATTTCTGACGCAAGCCGACGATAGGACTGGAATATACAAGTCCTTTTCCCTGAAGTTCAGGTATAAGTTCCTCTTCAGCTTCCTGCTTGGGCTTGGAAGTGATCGCACCAAAAAGGGCACAGTCAACAGAATTAAGCAACTCAACAGTGCGGTCAGGCAGTGGATTTCCTTCAGTTTTCCAAAATTCCCAACCGATATCACCGTGTATATACTCCGCATCGAGTTCAAGTTTGTCCAGAATAAACTTTGCCGCTTCCATGACGTCGTTTCCGACACCATCTCCGGGCAGCCAGGCAATCTTATACTTACTCATTTTACTCCTCATATGATATGTTTTTTATTTTATATTCGAGAATTCCTGCAGGTGCTTTCACTTTAACAGTTTCACCATTCTTTTTTCCTAAAAGCGCTTGTGCAATAGGTGATTTGAAAGAGATCATTCGTAGATTTTTTGTCTTGGCAGTTTCATCTTCACCTACGATCTTATAGCGTAGAGGTTTATTTCTTTTCATATCAAGCAATTCGACTGTTGCTCCAAAACGGATCGCATTCTTATCAATCTGATCGGTATCGATCACCTTTAATGAGGCAAGTTTTGCCTGCAGTTTGGAAATTTCTGCTTCAATAAATCGTTGCTTCTCTTTTGCAGCATGGTATTCTGCATTTTCACTAAGGTCTCCGAATTGTCTTGCCTGTGATATATCTTGGATAACTGCCGGGCGCTCTTCATTAATAAGATGCTCAAGCTTTTTCTGTAACTTCTGTAATCCTTCTTTTGATATATATTCTTGTGCCATATTATCTCTTCAATTTCTTTAATGTCTTCTGAGCTGAGTGTGCAGCTTTTTTAATACGTATATTTCCACTCTTTTCCCATCGCTCAATTATCTCATGCATTAGAGGTGAATCTTCGCATATTCCTTCGGATAGTATCTCTATGAAATTAGGATTATAGGTGTTTTGATATTCTTTATAGATATCATGATAAAACCTTTTGTCGAGTTTGAAGATGCATTTAAGGATTTGAACGATACCCTGTCGAATTGACTCTTTTTCGGAATTCCAGAAAGATTCGATCTTATGATAGGTTTCTTTTACCTTCTTTTTATTTGATTTCATCAATTTGCAGAGGATCGAGAAGGCATAATCAATAATGTCATCATTTGATTCTGAACGAATGATAGAGATGACCTGATCAAGATACTTTTCGGGATACTTTTTCAGAAGCGGAAGAATGATACTGTCGAAAAATTTCTTGATATCACCTTTCTCATTGAGTTCAGAAATAGCTTTCTTGAGGATCTTATCATACGTGTCAGGATGTTTTATAGTTACCTTGTTCATTACATAATTAAAAATCTTTTTTCCATTTTCACCTTTATCGTTGTGTATATAAAGCAAGAAATCGATATAAGGATCCGGATCGTTCTGGATCACCTTTCTCATCTCTTTTGCTACAAAGGTAATAACTGGTTGAGGTACTTCGCCATTTACGCGTTCTGGATAGATATTGTAGATGATCTCAAAATCAAAATCATTTTCCGGGACCTTATTCTCAAGGAAGTCTAGAGTATCCTTTTTCAGACGCTGTTGCCAATCATATGTTATCATATTTCATCCGCCTATCTGATTATCGCTATTTTACCTTTTTTATAATTATCTAAATATTTAATCAAATAAAAATACATTCCTGATGCAATTTTTTTCCCAGATTGATTTTTCATATCCCATTGAGCGAAATTATAATCCTGAGAAAGTGATTCAGCAACAAATTCTCTAATTAAAGTGCCCTCAAGATCATAAATGAAAAACTCGGCAGTGCCTTCGGTAGGAAGATTTTGGAAATATACCAGTTCTTGTTCAATGGTTGCAGGATTAGGAAAAACTGTTACATCATCAAGATTGGTAATAGGTATCATGATCTTGATAAGATTTTTACCCGGTAAGATCACATTTCCAGCAAGGTCTTCCACATTGTTTACTTTGATAAAATATGGAGTTCCTACTGGCTTGATACTTTTAGAAAGTGTGAGTATTACTCGCGCATTCTGAACAAGAATATTTGAAATCGTGATGATTCCTGCGTTTTCCGGGAAAAGAAGTGTATAATTTTCATTTGTAGAAGCAGAAATTTGATTTACGGTTTCATTGAAATCAATGAACACTTGCGTATCTGTTTCCAGATTACCTGCAATGATATATGGTCGCGTAATGTCTTCCTTATAATCACATGTAATGACAGTGTCTGGCATCGGTGCAGAATAAACACCTTTGATTCCAGCAACCTGCAATGTATATGGAGCGTCATCTTCATGAAAAGTATCTGCAAAGGTTAATAGTAAACTCATCTGACTATTTGTTGGAATTACAGACTCGGGATATCCATAACTATCCATATAATAATGCTCTGCACTTTCACATTCTTTATGCAGAGTCTTATCAAAATTCAATGTAAAGCTGTTGAGCGAGGACATCTCTACAGAAGAAAGAGCAGGGGGATTTGTAGGAACTATTTCAAGGGGTAACGTTGGATAGCCTTCACCAGCATCTTGCGCAATTGCTAATTCATAGGTATGAAGCGTATCTGCAATAACAGAAGTATCTGTATAGGAAGTAATAGTATTAGGGAGTTGAATTATATCGTAAAAGCCTGAATAATGTTTATAAAGAATATAATTATCTGCCGAAGGGCATGCCTTCCAGTTCAGATAGACTTCATGATCGTTAAGCGGGAATCCATGAAAGTTCTCAGCCATAGGAACAGTACTGGGCGTAGCTGGAAATTGAGCACAGACGATTCTAAGAGAGTCATCGGCATCATACTGGTTGAAGATGGCTTCATAGTACCCATCATTGTTCAGGTCAGAGCAGACTGGATAATATGTCCTGTATGATTCCCCGACCCATAATGGGTTAATCGAATATGATTCAGTATCTTGCTGTAACTTAAAAATGTAAATATCAGGAGCTGCTGCAATCACGAGTTCATCTGCACCATCATTATCTAGATCACCGACGGTTAAACCATTTCGTGAACTCACCCCTGCGATCTCAATGTAATCTAGAAGAGTGGGTACTCCTTCGATATACTTATAGATCCCATACAGCCAGAATTGATTATTTACTTCATCGGTATCATCAGCATATCCGCCGACTACAAATTCAAGAGTTCCATCACCATCAAGATCTCCAACTGCATTGTAATAGGCATTGGGGATGGGTATCTTCAATGAATCGATGAGTTGTACAGAATAATTATTGTTGATATTATATATGAGAATATCACCATCAATATCTGAGAACATAAGGTTACGAATTCCATCTCCTGTAAGATCGCCGAATCTGATATGGGGAGATAACTCGTTCCTGGAAGTGGTATGTGTATTATTAAGTATCATACACTCAAGAGAGAAATTATCTCCATTTCTCGAATATACATTGTAGTGGGAATAAGTACCGATAATGTCCGATGATCGAATAATCACATCATCTTTTCCATCATTGTTGAAATCATAAAATGTGCCCGAGTATGCATCTTTTATGGCATTTACATACTCGCTGGGGAATGTGCCTGGAGTGTTAGATTCATATATCAGCATTGAATCGGCTGCATTACACATAATCTCATAGGTGCCATCAGCATCACTATCACCGATACTCCATGGAATCATACCTTTATCCATTTGATGAACAACTTCCAGATCTAGACCATTATATTCGCAAAAGTACACGGTACCATACGTTCCCTCGTCAGGAAATTCCATAAAAATCACTTCTGTTTTACCATTTCCATTGATATCATAAGAGTTTGGACAGAGATATCCTGAGCGTGGGTATGACGCGAAAACATCAAAACCTCGAGTTGGTATTGTGCTGTTATCAATTGTGATGGCATCCTGGTAGAATTGCGATGTGGTTGATAGTCCGGCAGGATTCTTTATGGTCAGATAGTAGGAATATATCTCTTCTGGTAAATAATCTGGTAATTTGAGGGCAGTGTAGTGATCATATTTCTTTTGTATGAGAGTGAAACTGTCCTGATTTGCGGCTTCACAGAATGCATAGAACTGAACTGGTTCGTCAGCAGTAGAGAGGATATAATAATCTTTTTTATCAAAATTGTATCTGTGGGTTGCTGCTGTCGCATTTGGTATGAAACTCGGGGCGGATCTGTCGAGAGAAACTTTGACGATATCATTAAAGAAATTACCATGAATATCTTTCACAGATAATCTGATATAATACGTTGTATCCTGTAAACTCTGAATTGAAAAAGTACCAAGGGTGTCGTTAGTGATAGGGGTTGTATATAACGTTGGTTCGGGATTGTGAGTGACCACGTCACACCAGTCATTCTCAACAGGGGTTTGTTTGGTTGTATAGGATAAGGTGTAGCAAAAGAAATCATCGCAGTATGCCGTGCCAACTATCGGGATGTCAGCAATATGTCCGGAATTATATGAAGGAAAAAATATCGAAGATTGTAGTTGCAGCCCAAGATTTGCATTTTGCATAAGCTTTTCGGCATTAATGATCCCATATCCGAAAATATTATCATAGCCATCGTCTCCAAGATCATCACAGGATAATCTGAGAAGATCATATACTTCATCGTTTTGAAGTAGTGGGTTCTGTGCCAGTAGCAGTCCTGCACATCCAGCTACAAAAGGTGCAGCCATTGAAGTACCGCTTTCCTCTTTATAATCTTCATTTAGATAGGTGCTGAAAATACTTAATCCTGGACCACTCATATCTACTCCTTCACCATAGCTGGAGAATGAACAGATATTAAGGTCTTCATCAACTGCTGTAACAGAGAGAACATTCTCGAGAGCTGCTGGATATAGGAGTCCGACACCTCCCTCATTACCTGCGGATGCAATAATCGTTACACCAAGCCCATAAGCATAGTTACAGGCGTCCTTTATTATGGGAGCCATTACCGCATCACCCCAGCTGATGCTGATGATCTGTGCGCCGTTTTCTGCTGCATAGACAATTGCTGCGGATACATCATCATCCTCAAGATAGCCACCGATGGTAGTTCGAAAGCCTGCTCTCAGATTCATACATTTGGTAAACCACGTTGTTCCAGCAACGCCTGTATGATTATTTGTTTGCGCTGCAAGTATTCCTGCAATGTGTGTGCCGTGTCCAAGATCGTCTCTTGGATCATTATCACGCTCACGGAAATCACCCATCGCATCTACAATATTTGTTTCTGTGAAATCCCAACCCATCCAATCATCGACATAGCCGTTATTATCATCATCGATGAAATTATCAGGGATTTCGTTATAATTAATCCAAATATTCTGCTCAAGATCAGGATGGTCGTATTCAATGCCCGAGTCGATGATCGCAATAATGATTTGTTCATTTCCTTTTTCAATCTCCCATGCATTATTTGCGTTGACAGCTAATAATCCCCACTGCTTATAAAAGTATTGATCATTCGGAGTGATGGAGAGCATCTCGTTGAGATAATTCGGCTGTATATAGATAATATCATCACTGTTTTTTAGATTATCCTCGATAGCATTGAAATCAAGCTTTTTTTCAAATGTAAAATTATAGATCTTCAGCGCTTCATTTTCAATAATTGGACGGTAATTCTCAACACCGTATTTGTTCATAAGATGATCAAACATCTCAATACCCGTTTTGCCATCTTTAATAGAAACATGCTGTTCGAAACGTACGATCAGTTCACGTGAAGAATGTTGTGGCTTTGAAAATAGAGATGATGACATCAGGACAAGAAGCGAAAAAAGAATGAACTTTTTCATGGTTCCTTCCTAAAAATTATAGGTTACAGAAAATCTGTGAGCTATGCCGATATCACTTTGATATGGAGAGAATGCATACTCAAAATTTAGATTATTAAGATTGATACCAAGCCCGGCAGTAATGTTCTGTTCGTCATAGTTGATCTTGTATCCAGCTCTCGAAAATATCATATCGGCAAATGCATATTCAAAACCAAGATCAGCTCTCATATCATCACCGGAGTATTTTACAATTTGCCCGGAAAAGATAAGTTTGTTCTGATCATTAACAGGATATTCATATTGAGAACCAAGCTTAAGCAAGATGGGGAATCGGATGCTTTCCTCTTTCAGCTTGGATGATAGTCCGATATTCTGGACAACAAGACCGAGATTCAATCCTTTAATAAATGAATCATACACTGCTCCAATATCCACACCAACTCCAAAACTTGATTCTATATCAATCTTTTCATATATACCTTTTAGATTTGCACCGACTGAGATATAAGGAGTAATTCTGCGTGCATAGGTTAAGCTGGTAACAAGATCAAGGGGGTGAAATTCTCCAATTGTATCGCCCTGAGCATTGGTTTTGTTGATCATTCCATAGTCGAGATAGGTGAGACCTAAGCCCCAGCTGCTCTTTCCATTTCGAACAATGAGAGAAGCATTTTCGATCTTATTGTCAAAAATGTAACTGTTGTGATTAAAACTGAAATTTGAAGTTTCACTGATCTGCACAGCTGCAGGATTAGCCCACAAGATAGTGGCATCTCCCGGTGATGCGACAACTGCATCTGCTTTACCTGCATTGCGAGCACTGATGCTCACATTCAGTATCTGAAATCCATATTTCCCAGGTGTTTCTTCTGCTATAAGCGGAAGACTCAAAGTAAAGATAAGTATCGATGTAATGATCAGGAATTTATTTCTCATATAATATTTCACCCTATTTTTGCTATGTATAAAATCCTCTCATCGATTATCGACAAGAGGATTATTTGGTAAAAATTTCAAATTCTATTATGAAATTATCAACCTTACCCTAAAATTTCCTTTTCGTTGCATTTACAGATTTTAACAACTTCTCGCTTAGGTGACCATTTACCCTCTGTATGTCTATTACGAATAATTTTTATCGTCGTCATTTCCTCGCCACAAACGGGGCAAATGATTTTCCTTTTACCTGCGCTCGCATGGGCAAGTTTTGCTGCAAAGGTTCTTACTTTTGGCATTTACAACTCCTACATATAAGTTTTATTTTTTTGGTTATTATGTTTACACACTATAATGTTTTGATCAAAAAAGGTTTAGCGCTCAATGCCCGAATCCGTCAGCTGACGGAGAAGAGCAGTGAGAAAAGC
>Ga0136651_10000450_pt1 | contig 22633 bp, 14 predicted proteins | sample Mar14236cmmetaG_FD_94867 | JGI IMG/M metagenome (GOLD analysis project Ga0136651, IMG submission 94867) | Marine hydrothermal vent microbial communities from Guaymas Basin, Gulf of California to study Microbial Dark Matter (Phase II) - Marker... ... | reverse complement strand
TTCACCATCCTGTTCCTTTTCTGGACCATTACTCATATGGGCAGAAAAATGATGGGTCGGGATGCCGCACTATCGGCGGGTAATATCATTGCCCTGATGGGAGCCGGAGCTACCGGGGCCCTGGCTTATACTTTTTCCGATACTTTCTGGTTCTCGGCGGTGGAGGGAGAGGTATATGCCCTTTCTTCCCTTTTTACCGCCATAGTTTTCTGGGCTATCCTGAAATGGGAAAACGTAGCCGACCAGCCTGCGGCCAACCGCTGGCTTATTTTTATCGCCTTTCTCATGGGACTGTCCATCGGGGTGCACCTGCTGAACCTGCTGGCCATTCCTGCTATCGTGTTTGTATATTATTTCAGAAAATATCCGGTAACCCGGAAAGGAGTTTTCTATGCCGCCCTGGTTTCCGTTGTTCTGCTGGCGGTGATCCTTTATTTGATCATTCCCGGTTTTGTACGGGTGGCATCCTGGTTCGAACTGATTTTTGTGAATACCCTGGGTTTGCCCTATATGTCGGGAATGATATTCTATGTGTTTGCGGTGTTTGCCCTCCTGGCCTATTTGCTTTATTATACCGTGAAAAGGAATATGGTGGTGGTCAATACCGTGGTGCTGGGATTGACGGTAATCCTCATTGGCTATCTGGGGTATGCGGTTATTCCCATCCGGTCCCTGGCCAATCCGCCCATGGACGAGAACAATCCCGACGATCCCTTTTCGCTCATGTATTACCTGAACCGGGAACAATACGGCGACAGGCCCCTGGTCTACGGTCAGTATTACAGTGCGCCGGTGATCGATATTAAAGACAAGTCGCCCTGGTATGTCCAGCGGGACGGGAAGTATGTGATCACTCATTATACCTCGGATTATGTGTTTGACCCGAGGTTTGAAACCCTCTTCCCCAGAATGTGGAGTAACCGGGCCGAACACACCCGGGCCTATGAAGAATGGGGCCGTGTGAAAGGACAAAGAATCCGGGTGAATTCCCAGGGAGGAGAGGCGGGAACCCGGGTAAAACCCACATTTGGGGAAAACCTGCGATTTTTCTTTTCTTACCAGCTGGGACACATGTATTTCAGGTATTTTATGTGGAATTTTTCCGGAAGGCAGAACGACATACAGGGACACGGAGATATTCTGAAGGGAAACTGGCTAACCGGTATTAAATTCCTGGATGAAGCCAGGCTGGGACCACAAACCGGCCTGCCAGGGCGGTATGACGGCAACGCTGCCAGTAACAGATACTATATGCTACCGCTGCTGCTGGGACTGGCGGGACTGCTTCTTCAATACAGGTACCGGAGCTATGATTTCTGGGTGGTTATGCTGTTGTTTGTCCTTACGGGGATAGCCATTGTGGTGTATCTGAACCAGTATCCCTATCAACCCCGCGAAAGGGATTATGCTTATGCCGGATCTTTCTACGCTTTTTCTGTCTGGATCGGTCTGGGAGTAGCCGGTTTGTTCCGGCTCCTGGCAGAAAAAATACCGCGGGTTACCGCCGCGGTCACCCTGACCCTGGTTTCACTGGCTCTGGTTCCGGGAATCATGGCGGCAGAGAACTGGGACGATCACGACAGGTCGGGACGGTATACAGCACGCGACGTGGCCTTCAATTACCTGAATACCTGTGAGAAAAATGCCATTCTGTTTACCAACGGCGACAATGATACATTCCCCCTGTGGTATGCCCAGGAGGTGGAAGGGGTACGTACCGACGTAAGGGTGGTGAATATGATGCTGTTCATGACCGACTGGTATGTTGATCAAATAAAACGAAAAGCCTATGATTCCCCGCCCGTGAAATTTACCCTGAAGGAGGAAAAATATCAGGAAGGGACCAATACCCAGATACTGGTACGTGAACTCTTTAAGCGGCCCCTGAATATGCGGGAAGTGCTGGATTGGATCAACAGCAATGATCCGAGGACCAAGCTTCAGACACAGGACGGTGAAATGCTTGATTATATTCCTACCCGTACCATCCGAATTCCGGTTGACAGTGCCCGGGTGGTGGAAAACGGAACCGTTCCTCCCGAACTGGCCTCGCAGATCGAACCTTACCTGGAAATACGACTGAAAGGCAATTACCTTTTAAAAAACCAGCTGATGATGCTCGATCTGCTGTCGTCCAACAACTGGGAACGTCCCGTTTATTATGTGACGGGCGGACACGATGATGCGATGGGCCTGGAAAGGTATTTTCAGCTGGAGGGATTCGCCTACAGGCTGGTTCCAATAAAAACCCCGATGGAGGAAAACTCTTCCGATTTTGGCAGGATCCATAAGGAAAAACTTTACAAAAACCTGATGGAGAACTTTCAATGGGGCAATATGAACGATCCGGACGTCTACCTTGACTATACCAATCTCCATACATTCTCCGTGATCCGGCTCCGGAAAAATTTCGTCAGACTGGCCAATTCCCTTACGGAACAGGGTGACCCTGCCGGGGCGGAAACAGTGCTCGACCGGGTGATGGAGTTGATGCCCCATGAAAAGGTCCCGTACGATCATTTTGTGATGGATATCATCCGGGCGTATTATAAATGCGGCGCAGATGAAAAGGCGGACGATCTGCTCGATGAAATGGCCCGTCTGCAGGCAGGTGACCTGGATTATTTTCTGGGACTGGACACTTCCCTGATGGTGCTGATGGATTATGAAACCCGGGTGGCCCTGCAATCCCTTCAGGAATGTGCCCTCATTGCCCGGAGCCAGGGGAAGGATGAACGGGCGGAAAGGTTCAATGAGCTTCTGAACGGGTATTACACAGCCTACGCGGGGAAAGTGGGTATTCAGTAACCGCGGGCCAGATATATTCTTGCATTTGCTGGTCTTTTGTGTCGGTTGGCATACAGGAGGCGCCGATCCCCGGGGGATCGCATGTTTAGGGTGAACGGATATGCCCTTATTCCCTGATTTTAAGGGAGGCAGGCAACTACGTAGATGTCTACGTAGATGTCTACGTAGTTGCCATGGGTTCTGGCTTCTGCATTGGGAAAGCGGGATGATTATTCCCGGATGTTACCGTGTTAATCCGAGTTTCAGAGCAATATCCCGGGGAATGGCATCCCGGTGTACCATGATATTGGTGCTTTTATACAGAACGTATTCCCGGCTGGCATACCAGAAACCCTGATAATTCCCGGTTTCCCCCCAGGAATTTTTTACCCGGTAGTAACGATTTCCCAGCTGATCGGTAGCACACCCTACCAGGTGCATGCCGTGATCATCGGTGGTGGTCAGGTTGTCAAAGCCTTCCTGTCTCATTTCCTGAGTGATCACCCGTTGCCTTGATGGACTCTCCAGTGCTTTCATTCTTTCACTGTCTTCCATTTCTTCCCAGGATTTTTCCGGCACAATGGCAAGGCCGGCTGAAGTAAATCCGGGATCGCTCATATCACTGGCCCATGCTACGGTATACCCCTTGTTCAGGGCATGGTCGATCACCCTTCCGAATTCTTCCAGGGGAAGATTCAGACAGGTACCCCAGGCCCAGTTATCGGGGACTTCCAGCACAAAAGGCTCATAGAAGGGGTGGTGGGTAAAGCTTGTAAGAATGACATAGTCGTCAGGATTCAGCCCAAGGGTTTCCGTAAAACTTTCCGGAGTATACGTTTTCCCCTGGTAGGTAAATGTTTCGGGTAATTCTCCCAGATAGGCATTGAGGATGCCCCGGAATCCATTCATCCAGGACGTGCTCAGCTTGCGGTTCGGATTTTTGATCACGGCATCCATGTAGCCTTTGAGAACGGCATCCAGTTCACGGTGGTTGTGTTTTTCTTCTCCGTACTCCAGGCCCGGGTAGGCTTCTTCCGGTACCAGTCCGTAATTCCTCAGCACATTCAGTGCATCATGGAAGGCTCCTCCTCCGGCGAAATTCACGGTTCCCAACATGCGGACATACTTGTCGGCTTTTCCTTCATAGGTATGCCGCACAATGAACATTTCCGAAAGGTCCATTTCCGGCTTGCCCATGCGCAACAACTCCGATTCGAAAAAAGATACGGATGAAAAACTCCAGCAGGTGCTGGTCCGGTGCTGGTCTTTGACCGGGGTGCAGGGAATGTCCTTCATCATTTGAAATACATAGCCGGAATCCTGTGAAATACCGGCCAGCGTGGTGAACACAGCAATCAGCAATAACATCAATAGTTTTTTCATATCAAAGCCTTAGTAGGTTTTTCCGAAAAATACGCAAAGTTCTTCCAAATACAAGTGTTTTAAAAACATATCCGCAAGAACCATGACCGGTAAAAAACAGAAAGGAGAGGGATGTGGAAAAAATGACTATTTTTAAAATTGGAATAATCAAAAGAAAAACAATATGCCCGGGATCACGACAAAGGGAAAAATCCGGAACCTGGCGTCTCTGGTTGTTTATGCCGCTCTGGCAGTCGTAACGGGTTATTTCTTCGAAAAATATGGAAAGGGATTCGAAGATGTTTCCGTTTGGGAATGGATCATCATGGCCCTGGCCACCTGCCGCTTCACCAGTATTCCGGTTTACGGTTGCATCTTCAGGAGTTTACGCGATTTTATCCGGGCCGATGAAGGGTTCGGACTTATGGTATCGCTCAAATCCCTGATTACCTGCCCCTGGTGTGCCGGTGTGTGGGCAGCCCTTGAAGTTTTTGTGCTGCAGTATTTTGTTCCGTACGGGTATGTTTTGAATATTCTTTTATCCCTGGCGGGTGTGGATGCCTTCGTCCCGGTTCGGGTGAACCTCATTGGCCTGAAAAACGAAAAATCACTGGCCGAGGTGAGAAAACCCGGTTTTTCGATCAGTAAAAATATTCTGTCATGCCCGATCTGCCTGTAAAACCTGTTTATATCAATCCTGAAGAAGCCGGAATTATTCTCGAAAAGCCACTCGGCAAGCGACTTTTTCAGGCAACCGGACTGGAACTGGTGACCCTGAGGCTGGAACCCGGCGAATCGCTGCCCCTCCACATCAATAACCAGCCTGCGGTATTTATTGTGCAAAGGGGACAGGTGGAACTGATGCTGGAAGACACAACCGGGCAACTGTCATCACACGAAGGCGTATACCTGCCCGCCGGTATTCCCAGAGGGTGGAACAATCCTTTTTCCGAACCGGCTGATCTGCTGGTGATCAAATGGTTATGAACAAAAGAACCGGAGAAATATTTTTTTTAGTGGATTTCCAATTCCTATTGTATTTTTTACTATATTAATATCTGATTTTGTTGTTATATGTGGCGTCAACTCTTCCAACGGATCACCCCGCCGAAACAGTGGCACTGGCCTGTCGTTCTGTTGCTGGCGGTGTTTGCCGGTCTGATGCTTTTCAACCTGTATCTTTCCAAAGCACCTTCCTATCTTTCCGACAAACCCGAAACCTGCGTCAACTGCCACATCATGGCTCCGCAATATGCCACCTGGAGCCACAGTTCACACCGGGAATGGGCCCACTGCAACGATTGCCATATTCCGCATAACAATGTGATAAACAAATATTATTTCAAGGTCAAAGACGGTCTGCGGCATGCCATCATTTTTACTTTGCGGAAGGAACCTCAGGTGATCCATATAAAAGAAGAGGGCAGGGAAGTGGTTCAGAACAATTGTATCCGGTGTCATGATCACCTGCTGGATCATTTCCGTTACCTGGCAGGAACAGGCCCTCATCTGGAAGAGATGACCGGTCGCCTGTGCCGGGATTGCCACAGGGAGGTGCCCCATGGAAGAGTCAACAGCCTGTCGAGTACACCCAACGCACGGGTCCCTCTGCCTGAAAGCCCGGTACCTGAATGGCTGAAGAAAATTTCGGAACCCTAATCCAGTGTTGTTATGAAATCCATTCGCCACTCGATTGAAGAAAAGTCCTGGCTGGGCTGGCTCTTTTTCGGACTGACCGTTGCGGTTGTGTTCCTGCTGGGACTGCTGGCATCTTCAATTGTGGAAAGGCGTGCCGAAGCGGTTTTTGCCTATACCCCCCAGGTGGATATCCGCGAATTCGAGCCGCGGAATGAAATATGGGGGATGAATTTTCCCAGGCAGTACCAGTCATACTTACAAACAGCTGACACTTCTTTCCGGAGCCGTTACAACGGAAGTGCCTTTATCGACATGCTGGAAGTAGATTCAAGGTTGGTGGTTTTGTGGGCGGGTTATAGCTTTTCAAAAGAATATAACCAGGGAAGGGGGCATTATTACGCGGTGCAGGATATTCACGAAATCCTCCGTACAGGGGGGCCGGCCGCTCCCGATGAAGGACCCATGCCCAATACCTGCTGGACGTGTAAAAGTCCCGATGTACCCCGGGTGATGTCGGAAGTGGGAGTGGAAGAGTTTTACCGGGGGGCCTGGGCCATGTGCGGGCCGGAGATCGTGAATATTATCGGTTGTGCCGACTGCCACGATCCGGAAACCATGAACCTGCGGATCACCCGCCCGGCCCTGCTTGAGGCGTATAACAGGATGGGGAAGGACATTCAACAGGCCAGCCATCAGGAAATGCGGTCGCTGGTCTGTGCCCAGTGCCATGCTGAGTATTACTTCAAGGGAGAAGGCAATTACCTCACCTTTCCCTGGGATAACGGTTTTTCCGCCGAAGAAATGGAAGCCTATTATGACGGTTATGATTTTGCAGACTGGACTCATCCCCTAAGCCGGGCGCCTATGCTGAAAGCCCAGCATCCCGATTACGAAGTGTATGTGACGGGTATTCATGCCGTCCGCGGGGTTTCCTGTGCCGATTGCCATATGCCCTATAAGAGCGAAGGGGGAGTGAAATTTACCGATCATCATATTCAGAGCCCGCTGAACAATGTAGCCAGTTCATGCCAGGTATGCCACCGGGAAGAAAGGGAAAAACTGGTGGACAATGTGTACCAGCGCCAGGAACAGATCCTGGGAAACCGCGACCAGCTGGAACGCCTGCTTGTGCGTGCCCATGTGGAAGCCGCCGAAGCCTGGAAACTTGGTGCCACGGAAACGGAGATGGAAGATATCCTGACAGGCATACGGCATGCCCAGTGGAGATGGGATTATGCGGCATCCACCCATGGAGGATCCTTCCATTCTCCCGTTGAGCTCAGCCGGCTGATAGGTACGGCCATCGACATCGTGCAGGAAACCCGTATCCGGCTGGCCCGCCTGCTTATAAGAAGAGGATACGATGGGGAAGTGCCTTACCCTGATATTTCAACCAAAGCAAAAGCCCAGGCTTTTGTGGGCCTCGATATGAAGGCACTGAACGAAGAAAAGCAGTATTTCCTGGAAAATATCGTACCCGGATGGTTGCAGGAAGCCGCTGAGCGGGAAGCGGCATGGTGAAAATGATACAGGCAGAACAGAAGTCCCCTTTCCCCAGGGTTTTTATCATACCCTAATAAAAGTATTTATTGATATTATGCTTGATAGGATTCCTTAAAAATTGGCTGCACAACGTTGAACCTGATATCGGCAGAGCAGATTGCCGGCCTGAAATATTCAGCCATGTTACCAGAAAGATCTGTTAAACAAGGAACCTTTCTTCCGATCTCCGCCTTTTTTGTACTGGCCTGCATGGTGGTATTTGCCGCCCTCAGTTATTCCAGGAACTATAAAAAGAAATTTATAGCCCAGGTGGAGAAAGAGCGGATCTCCGTTGCCGAATTAAACGAGTCTGAGCTGACACGCTGGCTGGAAGAAAGAATGGCGGATGCAACGGTTTTTTACAGGAATGGAAATTTTACAGGCCTGGTCGGGCAATACCTCAGGGTAGGAGGAGATTCAGATGCTGAGAAAAGGCTCAGGCTCTGGATGAAACAGGTTGGTGAAGCCTATGATTATAACCGGATCTGCCTGCGCGATACGACCGGTAGAGAACTGATTGCCTGGCCGCCCGGTACGGTTCCCACACCGCACACTTTTCACAGGGATCTTCAAAAGGCTCTTGCGTCGGGAAATATTGTGTGGGAAGATTTTTATGTGAATGAACACGACGGGAACATATACTTATCTGTTCTTATTCCGGTTTTGGAGGAAGAATCCGGCAGGCCGGCAAGTGGAGTGCCGGGTTTTCGGATTGATCCCGAAACCTGCCTGTATCCAATGATCGACCGGTGGCCGGTGCCGAACCTTACGGGAGAAACCCTGATTGCGAGGAGAGAGAAAGATGAAGTGGTGTTCCTTAATCCTTTGCGGTTCATGTCCGATGCTGCACTGAACCTGAGAATGCCGGCAGGTGAAATGAATATTCCGGCCGTTCAGGCTGCTGCAGGACATGTGGGAATTACGCAAGGAACAAGCTACAGGGGCACAGAAGTTTTTTCTTATGTAACGCAAGTGCCGGGTACGGAATGGTACCTGGTAGTCAATGTGGACGAGGATGAGGCGCTTGAACCCCTGGCGGCGGTGCGCCGGAATCTGGCCATGATAGTATTTTTCCTGCTGATCCTCACAGGAGGCCTGCTGGGAATGATCTGGAGGCAACAGTACATTGCTTCTATTAAGGAAAAAACCGAGATGGCCGAAAAACTGAGGAAATTCAAACGGATATATGCCGTGCTGAGCGATATCAACCAGGCGATTGCCCGGATCAGGGACAGAGGAGCGCTGTACCGGGAAGTGTGCCGCATTGCCACCGACAAAGGGGAGTTTCAGCTTGCCTGGCTGGGGAAGCTTGATCAAGCGGAAGGAACACTGAAACGCGTGGCTTTTAATTCGCTTTCCGAGGTCGATGTAGAGAAAGTTTTTCCCGATCTGCCTGACAATAGCCAGAATATGCGGCCGGTATACCGATGTGTTCAATCCGGCGAAAAGGTTGTTGTAAACGACATCCTGGCCGATGATTCCCTGGCTCCCTGGCAGTCATATTTCCGGGAAGCGGATTTTCGTTCCATGGCTGTTTTCCCGATTAAAACGGGGGGAGAGCTGTGGGGAATCTTTACCCTGTTTGCCTCCGCACCTTTTTTCTTCGATGAGGAGGAGATCAGGCTGCTGGAGGAACTGGCTATAGGTGTTTCCTTTTCCATCGAGTACGTGGAAATGGAAGAAAAAGAAAGGGCCTCGAGGGAGGAGTTGAAGAGGATCGAATGGCTTCTGCAGCCAAAAGATTTCCGCCACCATCTTCGCAAACCGTTTTACGGTGATGTTACGTGGCTTAACACCGACCGTACCATTCTGGATGCTGTTGGGGAAGAGGCGCTGAATAATATTCTGGGAGAGTTCATGGGCCTGCTGGAGACCTCCGGGGCTGTGTACGAAAAGAACGGTGATTATGCCGCCAGGATCTTTTCTTCCGGATGGTGCCGGTTTATGGATCAGGCTTCCTGCGAACTTTGCGGAACCGACAACCTGGAAGAAGCCCTGAAGTCGGGAAAATGGCACTGCCATGAATCCTGCTGGAAGGAAGCGTCAAAAAAAAGCATGGAAACGAATGCTCCGGTGGATATGGAATGTGGCGGCGGAATCCACCTGTATGCTATTCCCATTCGCCTGGGTGAAGAGATACTTGGCTCCATCAATTTTGCTTACGGCGACCCTCCGCGGGATCAGGAAAGCTTGAATGAGCTGGCAAAAAAATACGGTACCACCTCTGAAATCCTGCTGAAAAAAGCGGAAGAATACGAAAGCCGGCCACCCTTTATTATTGACCTGGCTAAATTCCGCCTGGAGGGAGCCGCCCGGCTGATCGCCCTGATGGTGGAAAGATACCGTGTCGAAAGGGAGCATGCCCGTTACCTGATGGATTACATTGTCAGGCACGATCCCGATGCCATTGCCGTATTCGACCGGGAAATGAAATATATTTTTGTAAACGAACGGTATCTGGAGCATTTCGGTGTGGAGGAAAAGGATGTGATCGGGAAACATCATTACGATGTGTTTCCCGACTTTCCTGAAGGGTGGAGGAACGCGCACCGGGATGCCCTGAATGGAAAAATTACCCGGAAAGAGGAAGACGAGTTTATACGGGCCGACGGGGAGTTGATATACACCCGGTGGGAATGCCGTCCATGGCATTATTCCGATGGGGCAGTTGGCGGAATCATTATATATACCGAAGAGATCACAGAAAGGAAGAAATCCGAACTCGAACTGAGAGAAAGCGAATCGAGGTACCGCAGCCTGGTGGAATATGCCCCCGATGCCATCTTTATCAATCTTTTCGACAGGGTGATCATGGCCAATCAGGCCTGCCTGAAACTGTTCGGGGCTGAGCATCCGGGAGAACTGATCGGGAAGTCCGTCTTCGAAATATTTCATCCGGACTGCCACGATCTGATCCGGGAAAGAATACGGATCCTGCACGAAACGGGTGAGGCCATACCTTCCGTGGAAGTGAAAATTGTCAGGCCTGACGGGCAGGTGACGGAAGTGGAAACCGTGATCGCTCCCTTTTTCTATGGAGGAGTGAAGGCCATTCATGTGATATTGCACGATCTGACCCGGCGGAAACGGGATCAGAAGAAGCTGGAAGAAAGGAATGCCTTTATCCGGTTGATACTGGATAATCTTCCCATTGGAGTGGCCGTGATTGACACGCAGAGCGGGAAGGCCACGTATATGAACCAAATGTTCGGACATATCTACGGCTGGCCGAACCAGGAGTTGACCAGTGTGGAAAGATTCTTCGAACTGGTATACCCCGATCCGGAGTACCGGGAAAAGATCATGAAGAGGGTCATAGAAGATATACGCAGCGGTGAACCCGGCCGGATGCACTGGGAAGAGGGCATGGCCACTACCCGGGAAGGAAAGAAGAAATATGTGAATGCCGGGAACATTCCGGTGCCGGGGCAGGAGGTCATGGTATCTGTCGTGCAGGATGTGACCGAGGTGGTGGAGGCCCGCATGCGCCTGGAAGAGATTAACCGGGAGCTGGAAGAACGGGTACAAGAAAGAACAGCCCAGCTTCAGGCCGCCAACAAGGAACTCGAGGCCTTTGCCTATTCGGTTTCGCACGACCTGCGGGCTCCCCTGCGGGCCATCGAAGGCTTTTCCCGGATCATCGAGGAAGAATATTCCCCGAAACTTGACCGGGAAGGGAAGCGTCTGTTAAGTGTGGTTCGTGACAGTGCCCGGACCATGGACAAGCTGATATCCGACCTCCTGGAGCTTTCCCGTACCGGCAGGACCTCTATCAAACCCGAAAAGGTGAATATGGCAGAGGTGGTTCGTACGGTGTTCCCTGTAGTGACTACAGACGACATCAGAAAAAAATTCCGTTTGCAGATCGGGGAAATGCCTGATGTTCGGGTCGATCCTTCCCTGATAAAACACGTGTGGATGAACCTTCTGTCGAATGCCGTGAAGTATTCTATGCCGTGCCGGACGAAAAAGATTGAAGTAGGCGGAATGAAAAAAGGGAAAAAACTGATCTATTTTGTCAGAGACCATGGGGTGGGTTTCAATCAGAAATATGCACACAAGTTGTTCGGGGTGTTCCAGCGCTTGCACCGGGCCGGGGAGTTCGAGGGAACCGGAGTGGGTCTGGCTATTGTCCAGCGCATTGTGCACCGGCACGGAGGAGAAGTATGGGCCGAAGGAGAAGAAGGGAAGGGTGCCACTTTTTGGTTCAGCCTGCCGGCTCCGGGCAAAAAAAAGACCGGGGGAAACGGATAGAGTATGACAAACCGGTGAATTTGATAGGTTGAAAATAATAAAAGATAAAAGGAAATATTATGGAAAAAAAGATGGTATCCAGGGCAGTGGAGATCTTGCTGGTGGAAGATAATCCCCATGATGCGGAACTGGCCATCCGGGCGCTGAAAAAAAGTCACCTGACCAACCGGGTGGTGCATGTATCCGATGGAGAGGAGGCGATGGATTTTTTGTTTGCCCGGGGTAAATTCAGCTATCGCAAGAAAACCGATCATCCGAAAATGATATTGCTCGATCTGAAGCTGCCCAAAGTGGACGGCATAGAAGTACTCAAAGCCGTCAAGTCCGATCCCCAGACCAAGGTAATACCCGTTGTGGTGCTGACCTCTTCCAGGGAGGAAGGGGATATTATTGACAGTTACAAGCTGGGAGTGAACAGTTATCTGGTGAAGCCGGTGGATTTTAACAAGTTTGTCGATGTGGTAAAGGAGCTGGGCATGTACTGGCTTGTGCTGAACCAGCCGCCACGTTTATGAATAGAATCATCCGGTTATGGAAAATCGTCTGAAAATTCTGTTTGTAGAGGATGTTCTTTCCGATTATGAGCTGGCGGTAAGAGAGATACGGCAGTCGGGAACGGACATTGAAACCATGAGGGTGGACGAGCCGGTGGCTTTCCGGAAAGCCCTGGGAAAATTTCAGCCCGATGTGGTTATTTCCGATTATGCCATGCCCCGCTTCAACGGACTGGATGCACTGAAGATCACACGGGAAAGCGATCCCCATATGCCTTTTATCGTGCTGACCGGTTCCATGAATGAGGAAACGGCAGTCGTATGTATGAAAGCCGGGGCTACTGATTATGTGCTTAAGGAACACTGCGCCCGCCTTCCTTTTTCCGTGCAGGAAGCGCTGGAAAAACGGAAAATCGCCGGGGAAAAAGAACAGGCCCTGCAGCGACTTCGGGAAAGTGAGGAAAAATATAAATCCCTTTTCTCCAACAGCCACGCGGTGATGATGCTGGTGGACCCCGAAGACGGAGGCATTGTGGATGTGAACCCCGCTGCCTGTAACTTTTATGGCTGGACACACAAAGAACTTACCTCAAAAAAAATATCTGAGATCAATACGCTTACGGCTGAAGAGATTGAAAAAGAAATAAAAGATGCCGTGGCGGAAAAGCGGAATCATTTTCATTTCAGGCACAGGAAAGCAAGCGGGGAAATCCGTGATGTGGAAGTGTACACCGGGCCCATTACCGTGGAAGAAAGAATATTGCTGTATTCCATTGTACACGACATTACTGAACGCCGGGAGCTGGGGAAAGCCCTGCAGGAAAGTGAGAAAAGATACCGGGAGATGTTTGTGAGCAACCCGCTGCCCATGCTGATATACGAGGCGGAAAGTTTTCGAATTATTGAGGTGAATGATGCCGCTGTCAGCAAATACGAATATACCCGTGAGGAATTTACGAAAATGACCCTGGAAGACCTGCACCCTGAAGAAGATATCCCCGCATTGCTGGCTGCTGCTCAGGAATCTTCGGAAGGCTTCAGGTATTCGCGTGCGTGGAGGCACCGGAGGAAAGACGGCAGCCTGATGATGGTGGAGATTTCCTCGCATGCCCTGCCCGAAAGGGAAGGGAAGAAATACCAGCTGGCGCTGGCCAATGATATAACGGCCCGGCTCGAAGCAGAAAACATGCTGCGTGAAGCGAAGGAGAAAGCCGAGGCAAGCGACAGGTTGAAAACAGCCTTTCTGAACAATATTTCCCACGAGGTGCGTACTCCCCTGAATGGCATTGTGGGATTTGCCGGGATCATGATGAACGAGGACATGCCCCGGGAGGAAAAGGAGCAGGCTCTGCAGGTGCTTCAATCGAGCAGCGATCGCCTCATCGGTACCATTAACAACTACATGGATATTTCCCTCATTGTTTCAGGGAACATGGAAGTCAATATCACTACGGTGAACTGCCGGGAACTTTTGCAGGATCTGTTTATGCAATGCAGAGACAGGGCCGAAGCCAAAGGCCTTCAGGCCCGACTGCTGCTTCCGGAATCGCTCTCCGATCCGGTTCTGAAAACCGATCCCGACCTGCTGAAAAAAGCACTGGGACATCTGACAGATAATGCCGTTAAGTTTACCGGTGAGGGGGAAGTGGTGCTGGGAATGCGCAGGGAGGAAGATCAAATGGTTTTTTTCGTGAGGGATACGGGGCCGGGAATACAAAAGGAATCACTGGAAAACATTTTTGCTCATTTTTCACAGGAAGATGATTCACGTACACGGAAATTTGAGGGCAGTGGATTGGGGCTGTCCATTGCCCGGGGTATTTCCGGGATCCTGGGAGGTGTTATAGAAGTCGATACGGAGCCGGGAAAGGGATCGGAATTCCGTATGGTCCTGCCTGGTGAAAAGAACCCCCCTGCCACCGCGAAGGAAACTGCGGCCGGAATTGCTTCGGAACGCGGGGAAGAACCTCTGAAGATACTGGTGGCAGAGGATGATGCGGCTAGTTTCTTTTATCTGCAAAAGATTATGGAGAAAAAGATGCGGGCTGAAATGATTTATGCCCGGAACGGGCAGGAAGCCGTGGAAAAATTCCGTGAGAATCCGGGAATTGCCCTTGTACTGATGGATATCAAAATGCCTGTGATGAACGGACTGGAGGCTACCCGGCAGATCAAATCGACAGATAAAAATGTACCCGTGCTGGCCATAACCGCCTATGCCATGAGCGGGGAAGAGCACATGGCCCGGGAAGCCGGTTGCGACGAATATATTACCAAACCCGTGCAGGTGGATCTGCTGCTGCAAAAAATTCAAAAATATGGGTATCGCTTCCGGAAGTGATTTAACAGAACTGCATTCTGACGACTTTTCCCTCGGGGAACAGATAATGTTCCAGCGTGGCGATCAGCACCTGCGGAGGAATGGGCTTGACCAGATATTCATGGCAGCCTGCCATGAATGATTTTCTTCTGACATCGGGCGATGAATAGGCCGTTTCGGCAATGATGGGAACCCCATGGCGGCATTTCCTGATCTCCCTGATTACTTCCACCCCGTTGATAAAAGGGATCAGGATATCCACCAGGGCCAGGTCGATTTGTTTGTCGGTGTAACAACAATAATCAATAGCATCGGGACCTGTTTCCAGGTGCACAATAGTGACTCCCGTTCTTTTCAGTATCTCCTCAAAATACCGGTAACACGAAAGGTTGTCTTCTACAATAAGAATCACCTTGTCATGCCAGTCCTTCTTGAAAATTGAATTTTCCAACCGGGAATCAGGTTTGGGGTTAGGTTTTCATTTTTCGTCATGCAAAATATAAAATACCGGGCAAAAATCATTGGATTTAAACAGAAAAGGTCCTGTGATTTTTCAACAAGTTGCACAACAAATGTAATGCTCAGAAATACAAAGGAGTAGGCGTTATGACAAACAGGTTGTCAACCGGGAAGGTCATGAAAACCAGAGGAATTCAACTGCAATAAAACACGAATACCGGATCATCTGTTTCAGAAAATCCGGTATTCAAATATATGGTTGTTTTATTACTGTGTTTATATGGCGACCGGGTTTTAATCCCTAACGAGTGGATCAGGTCTGGTCAAAATAGTTCTGCAGCAGTTTTCGCCGCGAGCTGTGGCGCATTTTTTTCAATGCCTTGTCACGCACCTGTCTTACCCTTTCCCGGGTCAGATGCATTTTCTCGCCGATTTCTTCCATGGTCATCGGTTGCATGCCGATACCGAAGGAAAGCTTGATAATATCTTCCTCCCGTTTACTCATGGAACGGAGCACACGTTCAATTTCCTTCTGCAGCGATTCCTTGCTGAGACCTTCGTCAGGAGAAGGTTCACTGCTACTGGCCAGTACATCGAGCAGCGAGCCGTTTTCCTCTTCCGAGAAGGGAGCATCCACCGAAACAGGCTTCCCTGAAAGGGGAAGGGTTTGTTTTACTTTGTCAATGGGTACTCCCATGGATTGAGCCAGCTCCTCTGGTGTGGGAGTCCGTTCGTTTTCCTGTTCGAACTGGTTCTGTGCTTTGTGGAGTTTCTGAAGGGTTCCCGACTGGTTCAGCGGGATCCTTACCACACGTCCCTTTTCTGCAATGGCCTGCAGGATGGACTGCCGGATCCACCATACGGCATAGGATATAAACTTGAAGCCACGTGTTTCATCGAAACGCTGGGCTGCCTTGATCAGTCCCAGATTCCCCTCGTTGATCAGATCGGGCAGACTCAGTCCCTGCCGCTGGTATTGTTTGGCAACGGAAACTACAAAACGCAGATTGGCCCTTACCAGCCTGTCCAGGGCTTTCTGGTCACCTTCCCTGATACGGCGGGCCAGTGCGGCTTCCTCTTCCACACTGATCAGCTCTTCTCTGGCAATGTCCTGCAAATACTTGTCGAGTGATGCGCTTTCCCTGTTGGTAAATGATTTTTCAATCTTTAACTGCCTCATGTCTTTCCCCTCCTTTCCAAAATAAATTTAATAAATTCATGAACGGATGTCAAATCTTTACAGGATTGGTTTTCTTTTTCTCCCCCGAATTAGAACGTTTTCAGGACAAAATTGTTTCCTATTTCATAATTATTTATATAATTTGGTTCCCTGAGCGGGCTTTTGCTATGTGCCGGCTCCGTGAGGGAGATGCATAAAAGGACAGGATGGTTGCGTGCTATGGTATGGATAAACCTTAAAATTCGTTAAAATTCAAAACGATACGTTTTGTTGAGCGGAAAATAACGGACAGTATTATATCAGGTGGCAGATCGAAAGAAAGAAAAAAGGATGAACGCAGAATTGTTGCTCGACAGCTTGCCGGGCATGGCTTTTCGCTGCCTGGACGATGTAAACTGGACCATGCTGTATGTGAGCAGGGGATGCATGAAATTGACCGGTTTTCAGCCCGAGGCGCTGATCGGAAACCGGGATTTTCCATATGAGCACATTATCCACCCGGATGACCGCAAAAGAGTTAGGGAGGAGATACATGCCGCCTTTTCACAGGGGCGGAGCTACGAACTTACCTACAGGATCAGAACAAGTGACCGAAAAACCCGCTGGGTGTTGGAAAGGGGGCACCGTTCGGGAGAGGTTTACAAGGGGAAAGAGATTATCGAGGGAGTGATTGTGGATATCACAGAGCGGAAGGAGACTGAGGAGCGCCTGGCGGCAAGCGAAAATCTGCTGAGAAGTGTTCTGAGAAGCATTCCCGGGGGGGTGGGCATGGTCAGGAACCGGGTTCTGATCTGGGTGAACGATACTTTTTGCCGGATGCTCGAACGTCATGAAGAAGAACTGATCGGGAAGAAAACAGCGGTACTGTATCCTTCAAAAAAGGAATATGAATGGGTAGGACAGGAACTGTACGCTGCTCTGGAAAAAGATGGTTTTGCCGCTCAGGAAGCCGAACTGATAACCGGTTCCGGAGTCATCCTTCACGTCATTTTTACCATTACCTATATCAATCCGAAGAAACCGGAGGAAGGAGCTGTATTTGTGATGACTGATGTTTCTGGCCTGAAAAAGGTTGAGCGGGAGCTGAGGGAAAGTGAAATGAAATACAGCCAGCTGGTACGGTCAAACCCCGATTCCATCATGGTTGTTTCCGGGGGGAAATATGTTTATGTTAATCCGGCCGCTTACAAAAAGCTGGGCTATAGGAATGCGGAAGAAATGGCAGGTCTGGAAGCGGATAAAACGGTGCACCCCGATTTCAGGATCTTTATCAGCAACCGCAGAAAAATGGCCCTGGATGGTGAGGTCAATCCGCCTGTTTTGATCCGAATGCTCAAAAAAAACGGGGAAACCCTGTGGGCTGAAACCTATTCCCTGCCCATGATATACGAAGGGGAAAAGGCCGTGATGGTCATCGCCAAGGATGTTACCGAAAAATTGAAGGCGGAGGAGAAACTCAGGCAAAGCGAAACCATTCTGAAGAAAATCTACGATAATACACCGGTGGGATTGGGGATTATGCAGAACAGTGTGCTGAAACGCGTGAACAGGGGTTTTACCCGGATGACGGGATACAATGAGGAAGAACTGGTGGGCCGTTCGGCCAGCATGCTGTACAATAGTGAAGAGGAGTATAACCGGGTGAGCAAACTGATTGAAAAATACAAAACCGACCGGTCGTTCCAGCCTATTGAAACGGTAATCAGGCACAAATCAGGGGAAGAAGTGCCCATTTACTTTCAAACCTTGCCGGTTCTGGCCACCGACCTGATGGGGGAAATGGTGTTTTCCGTGATCGACCAGACACCCATCCGCGAGGCTGAAACCAAAATGCAGCAAAGCCAGGCCACATTTCAAACATTCATGGATAACCTGTCGGCCAGTGCCTATATCAAGGATGAAATGCTGCGGCATGTTTTTGTGAACCGGCACCTTCTTGATACGGTAGGTCTGAAAGAGGAGGAAATCATCGGAAAAACGGGGCGGGAGATATTCCTGCCTGCCACTGCCGAAACCATAGAACAGATGGACCGGACGGTTCTGGAAAAGGGGAAAACGGTCACCCGCGAATATCCGGTTATTCTTCCCGGAGGAGAAACTTCCTGGCAGTATGATATCAAATTCCCCCTCACGGGGATGGACGGGTCCCGCATGGTGGGAGGGATCAGTGTAGATATCAGTCGGAGAAAAGAAACCGAGGAAAAACTTCGCAAAAGCGAGGAACAGTTCCGCGCCCTGGTTAACTCCGTGGAAGACATCATTTATACCCTGGATTCCCATGGCCGGCATACGGGGCTCTACGGACGGTGGGTGGAAAAATACGGGGCTAATCCCTCCGATTATCTGGGGAAAAGTGCGGAGGACATATTCGGAAAAAAAGCCGGAAGGGTTCACATGAAAGCCAACAAAAAAGCCCTGAAGGGTGAGTTTGTGGTATATGAGTGGGAGGTCGGCGAAGGGGAAGGGAAAAAATATTTTCAGACATCCCTCAGTCCCTTCCGTGACGTGAAAGGGAAGATCACCGGCCTGGTGGGGATCGGCCGGGATATTACGGAACTCAAAAGGGCAGAAGAACGGTTTAGGGAAAGCGAAAAAAATTTCCGGGCCTTCATGGACTATATCCCTGCCTATATTGTTTTGAAAGACAGTCAATTGAATTATATATACGCAAATGAGCGGTTGACCGCTGATCTGGGAATTACAGGAGACGAACTGAAAAGCCTGAAGGATACGGATCTTTTCGAACCGCACGCGGCCGAGACCATCCTCCGGCTGGAGAAAAAAGTGCTGAAGCAGAAAAATGTTCAGGAAATCCCCGGGATCAGGATCAGGTGGAAAAACCGGGAGCGATGGCTCCGCGGGGTGGTATTCCCGGTCAATCTGTCGGGCAATGAAGAATACGTCGGGGAATTCTATATGGATATCACCGCCCATAAGCTGGTGGAAGATACGCTCCAGCAGGTTCTCCAGACATCCGATGATATTGTCCGCGCCATTCCTTCCGGGCTGTTTATCTACGGCCTGGCCGGGAAGGAACAACTGATCCTTGAAGGGGGCAACCCCCGGGCCGCCCGCATTACGGGAATGAAGATAAAACAATGCATGGGCAAGACGTTTGAGGAGGTCTGGCACGATAAGGCCGTAGAAACCCTGAAACAGACTTTTCTGAAAGTCATAGAAAAAGGGAACACATACTATAATGATGATTTTCAATATGAAGGGAAATATTTCAAAAGAACCTTCCGCATCAGGGCCTTCCGTATGCCCGGGCAGCGTTTGGGTGTGGCTTTTGAAGATATAACGGAATTCAAGAAAGCGGAGCAGCGCCTTCGTGAAAGCGAAAAAAAATACCGCGAACTGGTGGAAAAAGCCGGAATCGGTATCCTGATCGACGACCGGGAGGGGAAGGTAACCTATGCCAACCGGGTGCTCGCAAGAATGTTCGGATATTCGAAAAAAGAAATCGGGCAAATAAAACATACGGATCTGTTTTTCCATGAGGATGCGCCCAGGATCAGAGAATACCACCAGAAAAGAATGGCCGGTGGGAAGGCTCCTTCGCGGTATGAACTGAGGGGTGTCAGAAAGGATGGGAAAATATTCTGGATCGAAGTGCGGGGTACCCTGCTGAAGGAGGGAAATGAGATTGTCGGAACCCGAAATTACCTGTGGGATATTACGGAAAGAAAGAAAAGGGAAGAGAAGCTCAGGGAGTCGTACCGGCAGATACGCGAGCTTAGCCATCGTCTGGATTCGGTGAGAGAAGAAGAACGAAAAGAAATTGCCCGGGAAATTCACGATGAGCTGGGGCAGATCCTTACCGCTTTGAAAATCGACATCTCCTGGCTGGAAAAACATAGCGGCGCGGATGAGACAGATTATCCGATCAAAGTCCGGTCCATGAAAGAAATGACCGACATGGCGATCAAGAGTGTACAACGGATATCGGCGGAACTGCGGCCCAGCCTGATCGACGATCTGGGGCTGAAAGACGCCCTGGAATGGATGATGAACGATTTGCAGAGAAGATCGGGAATCCATATGCAACTCGATTTTGTGCCCGAGTTATCATTTATTGACCCGCAACAGGCCATTACCGTTTTCCGCCTGGTGCAGGAGGGACTGACCAATGTGGTAAGACATTCGGGAGCTGACCGGGCCCGGGTTTCCTTTGCGGTCAGGGAGGGCATGCTGAAAATCAGCATTGTGGATAACGGGAAAGGCATTGAGAAAAAGAAAATCCAGTCATCCGAATCGCTGGGCATTATGGGCATGCGGGAGCGGGCCCTGTTGTACGATGGCCATGTGCTGATATCCGGGGAAAAAGGAGTCGGAACCACAGTTACTATCCAGGTGAAATTCCATAAACAGGAACTGCCATGATCAAGGTGCTAATCATTGATGATCATCCCATTGTCAGGCAGGGGATATCCCAGATCCTCTCGGAACTCGACATGGTGGTGGAAACCACCGGGGCCGGAACCGTTGAGGAAGGACTGAAACGGTTCCTGAAAGAAAAATTCGATGTGGTGTTGCTCGATATCAGCCTGCCGGGACGGAGCGGACTGGATGCCATCAAAGATTTCAAAACGATCGGGTCGTCGGTTCCCATACTGATGCTGAGTATGTTCCCCGAAGAACAATATGCTATCAGGGCCCTCCGCTCAGGGGCTTCAGGCTACCTTACCAAAGACAGCGCCCCCGATGAGCTGGTTGCTGCTGTAAAAAAAGTGCTCAACGGGGGGAAATACATTACCCTTTCCCTGGCCGAGAAAATATTCGACGGTCTGAGTGGTTCCGGCGAACCCACCCGGAAACTGTCTGACCGGGAACATGAGGTGCTCCTCGGAATAGCCCGGGGAAAATCCATCCGTAAGATCGCAGCCGACCTCCACTTGCATGAAAAAACAGTCAGTACCTACCGGGCTCGTATCCTCGAGAAGCTGCGGCTTTCCACTAATGCCGATATTATACGCTATGCCATCAGGGAAGGACTGGTGAACTGACGGAAGACAGCGGCATGAATCCCTGCTGATCTTTACGCAACACCCCCATTTCTTACAGAAAGGTAAGTGTTTTCCTACACCCGATTGAGCGTATGCCTTACATTTATTTAGGGTGCAGGTTTACGGGGAATTACGTGAGCAATAGCTATTTTAATAGCTTGGGATACAGAATAGCAATATCTCTAATTGACACAGGCATGATGGTCGTAATTATTGACAGGGCCCGGCTGATCTTGTCCCGGATGGCAGCCATCCTGGCAGAGACCGATGAGGTGGATGACATTGTAAAAGTGGTTAATCCGGAAAGGGCGAAAGAAAAGCTTAATGCAGCATAAACCCGATGTAGTGATCATGGATTTGAACCTGAGCGGAATCGACAGTCCGGGGTTGATCACGGAAATTTCCCGCGTCAACCCGAAGATCAGGTGGATCGGGCTTACCAGCTATGCGGTGGAGCAGTTCCGCAAAACCTGCCGGGGTGGAATACTGCCTGGATAAAAACCATGAATTTGAGCAGATCCCTGATTTGCTGAAGAACATTAGAATCCATAATGCCGTGGGAAATGACTGAACAAACAAAATGGAATGGGGGTGGGAATGGAAAAGCAATATGCGGAAAAAATATTCGAACTGTTTCATCAACTGGATCCGGCGAAAGGCGGGAAAGGCCTGGGACAGGCCATTGTACGGCGTGTAGTGAGCCGTCATAACGGGTCGGTAACAGCCGATTCCTCTCCAGGGGAGGGAACGGTTTTCCGGATATGGAATTTTAATAACTTTTAGCCCATGAATACGAATAAGGAGGTTGTAGTACTGATTGCCGAAGACAATCCGGGCCATGCACGGTAGATTTTACGGAACCTGAGAGAAGCCGGTGTGACCGATGAAATTGTCCACATATACCCGTGATCATGATCACCACTACCGACGATCCCCGGGAAGTGTCCGGATGCCACCGCCCGGGCTGTAACAATTTTATATCGTAACCGGTTGATTACAAAAAATTTGAAAAACCATATGGCAACTCGGACTGTTCCCCCATATAATAAAAGTTCCTTCACGGAATAAACGAAATATTTCCGAATGGTTGTCAGGTATTGTTTTGTGAACGAAAATTTCGTGAATGAATAATGGTCAGAAAGAAACAAACCCCGTTCAGGATACTGGTTATTGAAGATGACCGGCGACTGAACCGCCTGGTACAGAAAATTCTGGAATCGGAAGGGTATGCTACGGAGGGTTGCCACACCGGAAAGGAAGCCCTGGAATGGATGGAGAGGGAAGAATTTGATCTGTTGATGGCCGAGTATGTGCTGGCCGATATGTCGGCAAAAGAGCTGCTGATGAAGATCATCCTGCTCGACCGGATCGTTCCTTTTGTCATCATGACCGGGTATGGCGATGAGCAGGTGGCTGTTGACATGATGAAAATGGGTGCCCGGGATTACCTGGTGAAAGGGCCCGATTTTCTGAATTTCCTTCCGGCCAAGATAAACAAGGTGGTTGCCGGAATACGCACCGAACAGAAACTGTTCCGTTCGCGCATCGCCCTGAGGGAAAGCGAGCAGCGTCTGAGCCGGATACTCGATTC
>Ga0136651_10000448_pt1 | contig 22666 bp, 22 predicted proteins | sample Mar14236cmmetaG_FD_94867 | JGI IMG/M metagenome (GOLD analysis project Ga0136651, IMG submission 94867) | Marine hydrothermal vent microbial communities from Guaymas Basin, Gulf of California to study Microbial Dark Matter (Phase II) - Marker... ... | reverse complement strand
TTTTTTGTCTTTACCAGAGCTTTCATTAATTTTTTATTTAGAGACTCTCCTTCACAAAATCTATCATTTTTTGAACAGCACCACTGAACTGCTTTGCAGTATTTAAAAGAGCAGGGTGGAAGTTAAACTCCTCAGGTTTGTATCCTTCCTCATCATATCCTCTTGCAAAGTAGTCAATCTTTAAGAGTTTGTTTAATACATCCTCGGGAACAGGCTCATCAATTTGATTGGAAAATTCAATGTGATCTCCCTCAAGAAGAAGTGGTGCGATAAATTTAGGTGGACAGGTAAAGACTATGTCAGCACCTGCAAGTTTCTCAAGATGCCAGCATCTTTTCTCTCCGTTCACAGTGGGACTTATCCTCATGGAGCAAAGAAGCATCTTGGAAGGATAGTCTCCCTCCTTTATTATCTTATAGGCCTTTTTCATTATAGCAATTTCTGCCCATCTTATATCCTCTTCGGAAAGCTCTATACCTTTTTCTTTTGCCTCTTTTTCAAGGTCACCGAGGGAGGTGAACCTTGCACTCATTAAAGTTATGACAGATCTCCAGGTTGTAAGGTCAACTCCATTTTTCTTTGCTATCTCAAGTCCTTCCTTTACGGCATTTGCACATGCTACAAATTGGGGAATCATAAAAGCAAGAGTATTGTTGGTGGGGATTCCTCTTGATGTTAAAACCTTTATAATCTCATATCCTTCCTTTGTTCCCGGGACCTTAATCATAACATTGGGAGATAAGGAGGCAAGCTCCTCTGCCTGCTCCAGCATGAAATCAAAGTCTTCTCTGTCTCTTGGATCAAGCTGGGCAGAAATGTATCCGTACTTATATCCTGAGCTTTCAAATATGGGAAGAAAAAGCTCTGCTCCCTTTCTGACAATTTCCTTATACATTTGCCAGAAAATCTCACCTGGTTTTTTATTTGGGGAAATTCTTTTTACTCTTTTTACAAATCTTCCCCATTCTTCCTTATGGTATGATAAAACATTAAGAGATAAAGGAGGATTTGTTGTTACTCCTCTAAAAAGCGATTTTTCTGGATTTTCAGGGTTATAGAGCCTTGAAAGCTGCTCTTTTATCGTTTCTTTTTTCTCCCTATCTTCTATTGAATCAAGAAGTTCTTTTGACCAAGCCTTGTAAATAAGAGGTGATGAATCCCACCAGATTTCTGCATCAGGGTTAACTTCCTGGAGCTTTTCGAAAATGCTTTTTTTCTGCATTACTGCCTCCTTTGCATATTAAATAATAACTATAACTTTATTTTAGGGTAATTTTATAGATTTTTTCTTTGCTGTCAACAAAAGGGAGGTGTGTGATAGGAGTTGTGGTAACTTGTGGATTTTCTTCTGGCGGGGCCGACGGGACTCGAACCCGCGACCTCCAGATCGACAGTCTGGCATTCTGGCCAACTGAACTACGGCCCCACTCTGGTGGGCGGAACAGGGCTCGAACCTGTGACCTCTGCCGCGTGAAGGCAGCGCTCTCCCAGCTGAGCTATCCGCCCCTCTTACTATTTTAACACTATATCCATTTTTACACAAAAGTCAACGGGTCTAAGTTAAAACCTGTGATGAAAATTTCGTGGGAAGGGCTTTTTTATGGTATTTTTATAACCTTGGTTAGGTCAATTACAACCTCATCTATCTTTCTTTGGTGAGTACCCATCTTAGCATAAAGTCTGTTATTTTTCCACCTATAATTTTGAGACTCACTGGATTCATCAAATTCCTTTATGGAGCAGGATATATCTTCTCACCAAACATTTTCTTACCATAATTTTTATTATACATCCGTACAGTTTTGACCCCAGTTTAAAAGCCGATTATGGTCACGTAGGCTATGTTGTGGGCATGGTCGGATATTCTTTCGAGATTTCTTATTATATCAAGGTAAATAGGACCTGCCTCTGGGCTGCAGATACCCTTTTTTAGTCTCTCAAAATGGTTTTTTTCAAGCTCTCTTTGCATATGATCTACTGTCACTTCAAGGTCAAGCACTTTTCTTGCTAAGTTTTCGTCTTTTGTAGAAAGAACATCTATAGCTTTGATGTAGCTTTCTCTTGCAGCATCAAACATACCTTTCAACTCTTCCAGAGCATTTTTGGAAAAAACTATTTTTTCTCTTTTCATATATTCTGCAAGTTCGGCTATATTATGAGCATGATCTGCCACTCTTTCTATATCCGAAATGGAATGAATTAAAATTGCTATTTCTCTTGACTGACTCTGGGATAAAGAGAGGTTGGATATCTTTGTAAGGTAACTTTCTATAGCATTATCCAGCTCATCAACTGTTTCCTCATTTTTTAACACAGGAAGAACAAATTTTCTTTCCATTGTTAAAAGAGCTTTTTCGCTGTTTTCCAGCATGCTCTTCACGATGTTCGCCATTCGCATAGTTTCTTTTTTTGCCTGACCTATTGCTATTGGGGGAGTATGTAAAAGCTTTTCCTCCAAGAATAAAACTCCCCTGTCCACTTTAGGCTCCTCACCGGGGACTATTTTCTTCACAAGAGCAATTAAAAGTCTTACACAAGGGAGCATGATAAGGGTCATAGTTGTGTTAAACATGGTGTGAGCGTTTGCAATTTGCCTTGGAATTTCTGGAGATGTAAGGGAAACAATTTGAGCAAAATATCCAAGGAAGGGGAAAAATAAAGTCACACCTATCAGGTTAAATAAAAGATGTGACATGGCTGTTCTTTTTGAAGAGAGGGAAGAGCCTATAGAAGCAATAAGTGCTGTGACGCAGGTGCCGATATTAGCTCCAAGAATTATAGGAATTGCAGCATTCAAACTTATAATTTTTTCTTTCCCCATTGCTATGATAAGTCCGGTTGTAGCAGAGGAGCTTTGAATTATGCCTGTAAAAACAGCACCTGCAATTATTCCTAAAAGAGGAATTTTGCCAAAATTTGCAAGAGCTTCAACAAAAAATCTGTTGTCTTTCAAAGGTTTCAGAGCCGAGGACATTGTATTCATTCCCAGAAAAAGGATGCCAAAGCCTAATATAATCTGGCCGGTAAACTTGTGTTTGTCTTTCTTTCCGAGAAAAAAAAGAAAAAATCCAATAGCTATCAAAGGGAAAAACATTTTCCCTATTTTAAAAGAGACTATTTGGGCGGTAACTGTTGTGCCAATTTCAGCACCCAGAACAACACCAACGGCCTGTTCCAGGCTCATTAGACCAGAATTTATCAATCCGATGAGTGTAACGGTGGTAATGGATGAGCTCTGAATTGTGGCTGTAACAATGAGCCCAACAATAACTCCTTTTACAGGTTTATCTGTCAGCTTTTCCAGTATAAACCTTAGCCTGTCTCCTGCTGCTTTTTGCAATCCCCTGCTTAACAGGGATAATCCATAAAGAAATAGTGCCAGGCCACCTGCAACAGTAAAGGCTGTTGATAAATGATTCATGATATTATATAAAGAAAAATAAGATAGGGAGGATATCCTTTTATGCAGCTAATCTTTTTCTCCCCTTTGACCTTCTTCTCTTGATTATCTTTTTCCCACTTCTTGTTTGCATTCTTTTAAGGAAACCATGCCTTTTTTTCTTCTGAATAGAACCTTCCATCTTTTCCTCCCAAACCTTTCATTCAGGGTTAAAAAAATTGATTATTAATTAATATAGAATTTTATAAGAAAGACAAGTTGAGATGTAAAAGATACCTCTGAAAGGGTAGTAGCAATATTTAGGGATTTGTTAAGCTATCATCCAGAATAAGGGAGTTCTTGGTTATGTTATTCGACAGAGCAGATATCAGACTAACTCTTGCACAAGAGTTTATTTTAATTATTATATTATCAAAAAACTGATTATTGCTTTATCTTGTTTTTCCTTCCTTCTATTAATTTTTGAAATTAGTATTAGTTTGTTTTGAGCAGGTGATTATTTTTTCAGGGAAAGAAAAAGGCGAGAAAATAACTTCTGTATCAGGGTAGGTGTCCAAAATGGGCATTTGCATTGTATCAGAGCTTCTTGGTGTGGAACCAGAAAAAATAGCAAAGGTTAAGGAGGTTAGAGAGATTTTGGATAGAGCTGTTTCTGAGTCTGGTCTTCACATTATTGCCTCTCCTCTTTTTTATCAATTTAGTCCTCAGGGGGTATCTGCTGTTTATCTTTTAAGAGAGTCCCATCTTAGCATTCATACATGGCCAGAATACAGGTATGCGGCTCTTGATATATTCACCTGTGGGGATAGCCTTTCAGCATTGAAGGCATTTGAGTTTATAATAAAAGCATTTAAACCAGAAGAAGTTAGAAAACAGATGATAAAGAGGGAGATTTATGAATACAAAAAAGTTAGAAACCCAAATTGTGCACAATCTGGCTAAGTCGAGAAAGAGTATCTGGGAACTTCTGGCTTTAGACCACTTTCCTTTGAAGGATTTTATAGAGGTGGTTAACAGGCTTTATAAAGAAGGTATTATTGACTCGGATGGAGAAAGTTTATTTTTGACAGAGAAAGGAAAAAAGAAAGTTGACTCAGAGTATCTTGAGTTTGAAAGCAGGTTATGTGAGAAGTGCTGTGGGAAGAGGGTGGTTTTTGGTGAAAGATTTAATGAGATACTGGAAAAATTCAGAGAAATAGTTAAAAGAAGACCTTTGCCTACCCTGGATTATTTCCAGGGCTATATGCGTGAATATGATACGGTTGCAAGAGTTGCTTTGATGCATTATTATGGCGACTTGTGCAGGAAAGATTTTATTTTAATAGGAGATGACGATCTGCTCAGTATAGCTCTTTCTTTGTCCGGCTTTCCCTCAAGAATAGTGGTTCTGGATATAGATGGAAGAATTAGCGAGTTTTTAAAAGAAGTTAACAGGCAATACGGTTTTAATATTGAATTCCATAAGTATGATGTGAGCGATCCTTTGCCTGAAGAGTTTGTCGGAAAATTTGATGTGTTTTCTTCTGAACCGCTTGAGACATTGAGTGGCTTAAAGGCATTTGTTCTGCGCGGAATTGTGAGCCTCAAAGATAATGGCGTTGGTTATTTTGGGTTGACCACTCTTGAAGCCTCACCTGAAAAATGGCTTTCAATAGAGAAAATGGTAACAGAGAAAGGTTGTATGATAACTGATATAATAAGAGACTTTTCTTTCTATCCCACCACTTATGATTCTGTGAGCTATGAAACATTTGTTGCTAAGTTTGAGTTTCCGGTAAAGAAAAACCCTGGAGTTGATTGGTACAGGTCGTCTTTATTTAGAATTGAAGTTTTAAAAAGGCCCTCACCTGATATAAATGAAAAAGTAAAAATAGAAGCTATAGATCCCGAAGACGATGTAACCTATCCCAATTTTTATAGAAAAATATGAAGCTTATTTGCCACCTTGGTTTGGATCGGAACCATTTCCATAAATAAATTTGCAATTTGGTCGATTTTGACTATTATTTTTGCCTAATAATCCTTCGACTATAAAACACGGAAGATAAATTGAGAAAAAAGGCAGTATTTTTTTTAATCACCTTTTCTCATGCTCTGGTTCATATAGTCCCTGCAAGTCTTTCTCCACTTCTTCCCTTTATTAGAGAAGAATTCAGACTCTCCTACACCTATGTTGGAATTTTAACCTTTATCTTGAGTCTTTGCTGGGCTTTTTCCAGTATTCCTGCAGGAATAATTGCCGATAGAGTTAACAAAAATAAACTGCTTCTTTTTATATTCGCATCCCTTGGATTTTTGTCAGTTAGCATAGCGTTCATGTCGACGTTTTCTGGTGTTGTATTAATTTTGATTTTTCTTTCCCTTTCTGTGGGATTTTTTCATCCCCCTGCTTATACCTATATTTCAAGGGTATTTTCCAGCGAAAGAGGAAAAACAATCGGTGCATTTGAGACAGGTGGAAGCTTAGGGGTTCTTATTGCCCCTCTTGTAGCAGGATTAGTTGGTTCTTATTTTGGATGGAGGTATGTTTATACTTTGTGGGCAGTTCCTTCCTTTGCAGTGGCTTTTATTTTTTATACTTACAGGTTATCCTTGTTGAAGGAGGAAATACCGGCAAAAGATGGTAAAGTAAATAAAACTTCCTCTTTTTCTCATACAGGGGAAAAATCTACTGCTGGCTCCTCTCTTAAAATAATTTACTTAGCTCAAGGGTTTTTTGGTTTTATTTCAGGCGGAAGTGTCTCCTTTCTTCCTCTTTTTCTTACCGATGTTCACAAGTTATCGCCTGTTGTTGCAGGAGGAATGTTGACCATGTTCCTTGCAGGTGGTGTTGTAGGAAAGATAGTTGGAGGGAGGTATTCTGACATACTTGGAGCAAGGAAAGTTATAGTGTTAGGTTTCTTTTTCACTTTTCTTTTTCTTGTTTTGGCTTCTTTTTTAAAGGGTCTTTTTCTAATTCCTGCTTTAATTCTGGCAGGTATTTCCTTGTTTATGATTTTGCCAGCTCTTTTTGTTTTTACAAGTCAGGTTGCCCTTGTTGACCTTGGACTTGCCTACGGTATTCAGATTTTATCTGGATCTGGATTTGGAGCTTTTTCCAGAATTATAGCGGGAGTGGTAAGTGATTTTTTAGGTATAAGATATGTGTTTTTCCTCTTATCATTTTTTGCTTTTTTCTCTGCTCTCTTTTTACAAGTTTATTTAAAAGATGCAAATGATGGGCGTGAGGTTGATTTTGATTTAAGAAAGGAAAATAAAAGATAGCTTGCTACAGGAGAATAATTTTATAAAATGTGACTGTGAGAGATTTTTCTGAAAGGAGGTGAATAATGAAAGAAGTTGCTATTTATAAAGAACCTGATGTGAAACTTTCCCGGATGGTAATTGGTTTTTCGGGCTGGATGGATGGAGGAAATGTATCCACTGGAACCGTTGAGTATTTGAAGAATAAACTTAAAGCCGAAAAATTTGCCGAGATAAAACCTGAAAAGTTCTACATATTTAACCTACCCGGGACAATGCAGGAAGTTGCCCGTTTCAGGCCTCACACGAGGATAAAAGAAGGTCTTATAGAGGTATTTGAATATCCCAAAAATGAGTTTTTCTTCAGTGAAGAAAAAAATATTATTCTTTTTTCTGGCAAAGAACCAAACTTAGGATGGAATGAATATGCAAATTGTATTTTCTTTCTGGGAGAAAGATTTGGATTAGAGGAGATTTACTTTGCAGGAAGCGTCGCAGGAGCAATTCCTCACACAAGAGAGGTTAGAATCACCTGCTCTGTTTCTGACAAAGAACAAAAGGAAAGATTGAAAGGTTATGATGTGAGATTTACAGAATACGAGGGTCCGGCAAGTATTGTGACCTTTCTTACCAAAATTTCAAAAGAAAAGGGAATAAAAATGGTAAGTCTTGTTGCCGAGATTCCTCTTTATATCCAGACAGAAAATCCCAAAGCGATTAAAGCTATAATGAAAAGGCTGGTTAAACTTTTGAATCTTGAGATAGATTTAAGTGACCTGTCTAAAATGAGCGATGAATTTGAGAAAAATGTGAATATAGCCTTAGCAAGAGAACCCAAACTTGCAGAGCAAGTGAAAAAACTTGAGGAAGCTTACGATAAAGAGTTTTTTGACGATCAGAAAGAGGAATTTGAAAGCTGGCTCAAAAAATATGGGATTGATAAGCTTAATTAAGAAGGTGGTCTGAGAATGAAAAAAGCTCTTTTAATTGTTGATGTTCAGAATGATTTTTGTCCTGGTGGTGCTTTGGCTGTCCCTGAAGGGGATAAGGTAGTTCCCACCTTAAATAGATATATTGAGCTTTTCTCAAAAAAAAGCTTTCCAATCTTTGCCTCCCGTGATTGGCATCCTGAGAAAACAAGGCATTTTAAAGAATTTGGTGGTCTCTGGCCAGAACACTGTGTTCAAGGGACAAAAGGAGCAGAATTTCATCCTGGACTCTTATTACCTGAAAATACAATAGTTGTATCCAAAGGTATGGACCCTGACAAGGATAGTTATTCTGTTTTTGAAGCATTTGACTTTCAAGGAAGAAGATTTGACGATATTCTTCGTTCTATGGGGATTGTTGAACTTTACGTTGGAGGAATTGCTACCGATTATTGTGTTAAAGAATCAGTCCTTGACGCACTCAAAAAAGGTTTTAAAATTAACCTTTTAATAGATGCTGTAAAAGGTGTTGATGAAGCTCAATCTCGCAGAGCAATAGAAAAGATGCTTTCTTTGGGTGCAGAGAAGAAAAAATTTGAAGAGGTTGTCAAAGAATTAAGCAGGTTTTGTTAGGTTTTTGTAAAGTTTTGTTTTTGTAGGTCCTATTGACTTTGAACTCGAGCCTATTAGAATTTATCCCAAAAAATAACACAGAGCTCAAGGAGGAAAACTCATGGCAAAGACTGTTGCAGTTCTTACAGGCGGAGGGCATGCTGCAGGTCTTAATGCGGGAATAGCGGGGGTTATTCAGAGGGCAAAAGAGAAAGGTTGGAAAATTTACGGCGCACTTGATGGCTGGCAGGGGGTGGTTGAAAACAAATACGTTGACCTGACAGATTGTGATCCAATGAGCATTGTCAACAAGGGGGGTTCAATTTTAGGTTCAAGTAGAGTAAGGCCTGAACCTCAACAGGTGGTTGACTCAATGAAAAAAAACAGGATTGATGCTCTTGTAGCTCTTGGGGGAGAAGATACACTTGGTGCTTTATGGAGTGTTTACAGAGAATTTAAAAGTCCTGTTGTAGGATGGCCAAAAACAATGGATAACGATCTTTCGGAGACCTATTTTACCATTGGTTATCCAACTGCGGTAACAGTTGCGTCCTGTGCTGTTGCAAAGTCCTTTGATACTGCCTGCACTCATGGAAGGGTAGTTATTGCAGTGCTTTTTGGTCGCCATACTGACTGGGTAGCAGCAGGAGCAGGGGCTTTTGGTAGTGCTGACTTTGTGGTTCCTGCAGAGAAATCCTGCAGTCTGGATGATATTTGCGGGAAAATAGAAGAGATTTTCTCTGAAAGGGAAAAGACCTTTGGTAAAGGATTCGCGGTGATAGTTGTGGCAGAGGGTGCAAGTATAAGTGGACTTGAATCTCATGTTCGTCAGCAGGAAAAGGAGCTTGATCAATATGGACATGTGAAGCTTGACCCCAATCTTCTGGCAAGTTATCTTTCAAGTGCAATTAAACAATCAACAAAAAAAATTTTTGGAAAGCCAATTGGAACAGCCCCTATAGTTTTTACCTATGAACTAAGGAACGGTCACCCTGTTTGGGTGGACATGGAATTTGGCTATAAATTGGGAATAAAATGCGTTGATATGATTGAGGAAGGAGAGATAGGGAAAGTGGCTGTTATACAAAAAGAAGGAGAAGAGCTTAAGATAGGTTCTTCTTCTCTTGAAAAGGCTGTTAAAGTAAGAAAAATGGAGGGAACAGGGTTTTTTGATTACGATAGTTTAAAGCCGACACAGGCATTTATTGACTACGGAAAACCCTTTCTGGGAAAACCAAAGGAAAGACAAATCAACATGGTGGATAGAACTCATCTTATCTCTTAATAGAAGGGTCAAGCCTTCTTAATACAAACTTTCTTTTTTCAAAATAGCTTACTTTTCTGATCTCAACACCATGGTGACCGGCACAGATCACTTTGTCTTCACTATCAAGAATTCTGTTGCCGTTATCCTCGTAAAGGACAAGAAGATGATAAGTGGGGGATACTGTTATTAAAAGGTCCCCCACTTGCAGATCAGAGGGGGAAGAGCCTATTTTGATTTTTACCCTTTTCCCCTTTTCATTTAAGAATACATCACCAAAATCAAACATAAAAAGACCTTTTTCATTGTAAATTTCTACCCTTAGAGGGAAAGGGTGAATAATGGCTACTTTCCCTCTGTTAAAAGACGCATCTAAAATTTCTTCCTTAAAATTTATAACTTTTATAAATTTTCCTTCCATATTATAAACGGCTATTTTTCCCTTCTGAAGAGGAAAATAGAGATATCTTTCTCCGAGAGAAAAAGTACCAACAAAGTTTTGTTCTTTGTCATTAATTTTTTCAAGAGAAATTGTTTTAAGTCTTTTTCCTTGCTGGTCAAAAATGTAGATTTTGTAAAGGTCAAAAAGATATAACCTTTTTCCATTATCATCAGAGTTTTTCACCTCTATTCCCACAGGGGTGATTTTCACCTTGCAGGTGTAATCTTTTTCTTTTATTTTTATAATTCTTTCCACCTCAGGCACAAAAAGTTCTTTTATTTTTTTGTTCTTTTCTATAAGAAATATTTTTGTTACAAAATCTTTCTCACCTATACAATATATTCCTTCTTCTGCTACCGCAATATCTATGATTTCAAAGGGAAGTTTTTCAATTTCTGTGATAAGATTAAAATCTTTATCTCTTATCTGGATTTTCCTGCTGCCATAAACATAAAATCTCCCCTCCTTTGTCCAGTAAATACCTTTTGGAATCCAGTTTTTGAAAAAACTCTTTCTTACCAGGGTCAAGGTTGTAGAGGTTATGGGCTGGGTATATTTCCCCATTGCGATATTCTCTGTAGTTGTGTATATTAAGTTTTTGTTCCCCATCGCCCTTAAAGCAGAAACCAAAAGGCTTGAACATTCAATTCCCACAGGGTTTGTAAAATCTGATTGATGCTTTGAAGGGGTATTTTTTGGTGGATCTCTATAATCTGCTCCCCATAACCAGGGAACACCTCTTAAAGCTTCGATGTATCTTATCAATCTATTGGGATGGTTTGAAAGACGACTTATCCTGTGAACATTTTCTTTTATTCCTTTGTCATAATCTTCAGGAGATATTCCGCTTGGATGATTTGGAGATGGTCTTCCAGGGGAAGATATGGTTTTTCCGTTAAATACTATCTCCACTCTAAATCTTTCTGTTCCAGGTTTTTTATCAAGTTTTAAACTCCATCCTCTTTCCTTTAAGGGGTACTGCTCATATTCTATTATTTGCCATCCTCTCCATTTCCCTTCCTCTCCTTCCTCTTCACTAAAGACATTTGAATACCACTTGTAACTTCCTTTTGGTTTTGAGGGAGCCTCCCTTGGCATTATTTTGTACCATCTTATATCAAGAGTTCCCCATGTGTTACTTTCCCATCTTTTAAGAGAGTGTATTTTGCCGTTTATCTTTGCCTTACTGGGAAGATGTGACTTTTCGTACCCCAGGTAGTAATTTCCTCCACTTTTTACAATAGCATAAAGATAGATTTCGCTGTCATATTTTACTATTTTGTTTTTATCATCAGGGATAGAGTTTTTATCTCCTGAGACAATGAGAACCCTATCAATTGAAATTTTTTTTGATAGAGCTTTTTTTGTAAAGAGAAAGGGTGGTGACAGGATAAGGGTAAGGATAAGAAAGAAGGAAGGAAGAAGAGAAGAGTATCTCAGGTATTTTTTCATCTTTTGTCCCCTGAATTTTTTGTATATTACATTAGCATTCTTTTTTTTCAAGTCAAATTCAAATTAAGCTGGTGGCCAGATTGCTATTTTTTATCTTTTCCTCTTTTGGAGCGGTTTTGACACCTTTCCTCTTTTTTCTATAATAAGACATCAGGGAGGGTGTAAAATGGAAAGAGAGTTTTTTGAAGATTTTGAAAACTGGTGGGAAGATTTTGACATAAGAATTGGTCCTTTCAGATGGGGCATACAGGGTTTGGGGAGAAACATAAGGTACACTCGCACAGAAGACAGACATATTGTCAGGATAAGGATAAATCCTGAGGTGAAAAAAGAAGAAATTAAAGCAAAGCTCTTAAAACCAGGGCTTATTGAGATAAGCTGGCCTATAAAAAGAAAAGCTGAAGATATACCCGTCGATTAAAAAGACAATGGAGTGGAAATCCTCAGGTATTCCTTCTATAAAAGTTGGGGGAAGGTATGTTCCTTTGACCACCTTGTGGTTAAAGGATAAGTGGGGGCAGAGAAAAAGGTTTAGAGTGAGAACACTTGTTAACATTAATCAGAAAAAGCCTTTTTTTCTTCCTTCCTGGAGTCAACTGGCCAAAGATGAAAAGGGTAGGGTTGGAGCTTTAATAGTAGGTGCTCATCATTCCGGCTGGCTCAAGGTAGGTTCTTATAAAGAGGTTGTTCCTTATCTTTTTGTTTCTCTTGATGCTTTGCCCAAGAAGGTGAGAAAGAAGCTTTTAATTCCACTTGAATATGAGCTAATAGAGGAGGAGGATATGATCTTAGCAAGGGAAAGGGGTTCTTCTTTTTATCTTGCAAGCAAAAGATCAAAGTTTTTTCATGAACCGGGATGCTGGCAGGCAAAAAGGATAAAAGAGGAAAATAAGGTTATATTTAAGACGAAAAAAGAGGCTATTGCTTCAGGCTACACTCCTCACAAAATCTGCGGAGGATAAGTTGCAACTACCACAGCCTTTTAAAAAAGGGGAATTTTCTCTGGAGGAGGTTCTTGCAAAGAGAAGGTCGATTAGAAGTTTTTCTCCCCGACCTCTTTCTCTCAAGCAGCTTTCCCAGATTCTCTGGGCTGCCCAGGGTGTCACCGGGGAGGGTGATTTTGGGAGAACTTCTCCTTCGGCGGGAGCTCTTTACCCTCTTGAGATTTTTGTAGTGGTAAAAAGAGTTGAGGGTATTGAAGCAGGTGTCTATCAATATGACCCATTTCGACACACCCTGGAACTTGTTACAAAAGGTGATTACATTCAGGACCTTGCTGAGGCCTGTCTTAGCCAATTTTTTATCTCTCAGGCTCCTGTGGTGTTTGTGATCGCTGCAGATTATGATAGAGTAACCTGGAAATATGGAGAAAGAGGGGTAAGATATGTTTATATTGAAGCAGGTCACTGTGCGCAAAATCTTTGCCTGCAGGCAGTTGCTTTGAATCTTGCATCTGTCCCTGTGGGTGCTTTCTGGGATAGACAGGTGAAGGAGGTTATTTTTTTACCAGATGACCTTGACCCAATTTATGTTATTCCTGTGGGATATCCTGGCAAAGGAGGGTGAAAATGGCTACTTTAATGTATCCCCAGCGTATTATTTTCGGGAATGGAGTGCTTGATAAAATTGCAGAGGAAGTTTTTCCCTTTGGGAGAAAAGCTCTGCTTGTGACAGGCAAAACTTCTATGCGAAAGACAGGCGTTCTGGATAGGGTTTTAAAGATTCTTTCCTCCGGGGGAATAAAAGTGGAACTTTTCGATAAGGTAGAGCATGACCCCTCTCTTGATACGGTAAACGAGGGAATAGAGGTTGCAAGAGAGAGAGGTGTCTCATCTGTTATAGGGCTTGGAGGCGGAAGTCCAATAGATGCGGCAAAGGCAATAGCTATTGTTGCACCAAGGGAGGGGAAAGTTGAAAGATACTATTATGGGGAAGAAAGCATAGATACCCCGGGCATTCCCTTTATAGCTGTTCCAACCACAGCAGGAACAGGTGCTGAGATAACAAGTAACGCTGTTTTAACTGATAAGAAAAATAAGGTAAAAAAAAGTCTTCGTAGCCCTTTTATGATAGCAAAAGTAGCGCTTGTTGATCCACAGCTAACCTTATTTTGCCCCCCTTCCCTTACTGCTTATTCTGGTATGGATGCCTTAACACAGGCAATTGAGTGCTTTATTTCTAAAGCTTCCAATCCCATAACTGATGTTTTAGCTCTGGAGGCAATAGGACTTTTGTTCTTTAATCTTCCTCTGGCGGTAAAAAACGGAAAGGATATGCAGGCAAGAGAGAAAGTCTGTCTCGGAAGTCTTCTTCAAGCTATGGCTTTTTCCAATGCGGGACTTGGTGCAGTTCACGGTCTTTCTCATCCTCTTGGAGCTTACTATAATATACCTCATGGACTTGCCTGTGCTGTTTTGTTGCCTTATGTACTGGAGGTAAATCTTCCTTTCTGCAGGGAGAAGATGGACATAGTAGCAAAAAAAATAGGCGTAGAAAAAGGAGAAAATGTCCCCTCTGCCATAAGAGAACTTCTACAAAAGATAGACATACCCCCTACTCTTAAACAATGGAAAATAAAGAAAGAGGATATTCCTTCTCTTGTGGCAAAATCAAAAAGTAGAAGTATGAGTATGAATCCAGGAAACTTAAGTGACAGGGAACTTTCCCAAATCCTGGAAAAAGTTATATAATTTGTTTCTAAGGAATGATTTGGGTTCCAATACCACTGTCTGTGAATATTTCAAGAAGCAAAGATCTTGGTATTTTACCACTTATGATGTGGACTTTCTTCACACCTTTTTCTAAGGCCTTTTGACAGGCTTTTACTTTTGCAATCATCCCTTTTTGTATCTTCCCCTCTTGCAGCATTCTTTTAATTTTTTCTATTGTGATTGTTGGAATTAAAGTTTCCGGTCTTGAGGGATCCTCAAGTATTCCTTCTACATCAGTTAAGAAAATGAGTTTTTCAGCTTTCAATGCTCCAGCAACCTCTGCAGCAACTGCGTCTGCATTTATGTTTAAACTTTCATCTTCCTTACTTGTTCCAACAGGAGCAATTACAGGGATAAATCCTTCTTTTTCAAGAATCTCCAGAATTTCAGGATTTATCTTCTCCACCTCTCCTACAAGTCCCAGCTTCTCTTCGGAAATTTTTTTTGCAACAATAAGTTTCCCGTCTTTTCCCTCTACTCCCACAGCTTTTCCTCCGCAGGAGTTGAGTAGGGCAACTATTTCTTTATTTATTTTTCCAGCAAGGACCATTTCCACAACTTCCATGGTAGCCTTATCAGTGACTCTGTTTCCTTCAATAAATTTTGGTTTTATACCAAGCTTTTGCATGAGACCTGATATAGCCTCTCCACCTCCATGGACAACAACGGGTTTTATTCCCACATATCGCATTAAAACAATATCTTCTGCAATTGACCGCGTTATCCCTCCCTTTTCCATAGCCTGTCCCCCAAGCTTTATAACAATTGTTTTCCCGAAAAATTCCCTTATGTAGGGAAGTGCTTCTATAAGGACCTGGGCTCTTTTTATGGCTTTTTCCATTATCTTTGCCCCCTTACAAGTTTAATAAATTATACTGTTTTGTCTTTCGTTTTCAATTCGAGATGTTGTTTTATTTGCAGGATAAGAGGAGTTTTTTTATACCACTCCGCGGCTGTCAGGATTTTTTTATTTTTTCTCTTTGCAAACCTGTACACACTATCAATTCTTTCCCTGTATCTTATATCTCTTAAAAGATGATGATCCAGGATGAATACTCTGGGGAAGGTGTGGTCAAGGATATATAAAAGGTTTTTAATGCATCTTTCAAGGTTAATAAGATTTAGCATATAACCAAGAAGATACGTTGAAGGACCGTCCAGAATAAGAATGGAGGGTCTTTCCTTTGCTATCCAGAAGGCGTAATCCTCTATCACAGGTCCTTGTAGGTCTGAGGTATACAGAAGCTTTATCCCAGCTCTTTCAACCACAAGTGCTGTTACCCATCCTAATCTATCGTATTCTATTCCGTGGAAAAGAGGTGGGGTAGCTTTTATTTTAGTTGCGCCAACTTTAAAGCTTTTTCCATCGGCAAATAAAATCTTATGTTTTCTTAATTTTTTCTCACTTATCCAGGGCTCTTTTCTCCATTTTTTATAAAGTCTGAAAAGCCAGTCTCTTCCTTTTTCTATGAGTTCGTTTTTTCTTTCCTGATAGGAGCCGTAGTTCCTTGTGGAAGAGATAGGGAGATCCTCAAGAGGATCCTTTAATCTGGGAAGATAAGTTTTGGAAGTGTATATCTTTTCTATTTTTTCTCCCAGAAGTTGTTTTAGAAAAAGGCGAGCTCTTTTCCACTGAGAGAAGTTAATCCACAGATTGGGATTTTTTATCCACAGAGTCTTTCCTTTATAAACTTCTCCTGCCTCTTCTGGAAGAAAGTGGTGGTCATAGTGATAATGGGATATGAAAATAATATCTGCCCTCTTTGATGCCTCCTTTATACACTTAAGAGCCTTTTCTCTTAATTTTGACTTTTCCTCTTCAGGAAGGGGGTAGGCAGGTTGCATACCTGATGCACCAGGATCTACCAGAATTTTAGTCTCCGGAGTTTCTATAAGTATACAGCTTGACTTTGCTCCCATGGAATCAAACCACACAGGATAAACTTTAAACTTTTTAAAAGATACAGGATGCCTTTCCCAGAAGTTATTTTCAAGATTTAAAAATTCCTTTTCCATTTTTGACCTTCTTTTTAATATAGCAATTTTTGCCTTCAAAGAAAAATAGTTTTTATTATTGGTTGACAGAGAAGGGAAATTTGATAGGATTTCTCAAAAAGAAAAAGGGAATAAAGATGGGGAAGTTTTATCTGACAACACCTGTTTATTATGTGAATGATGCTCCTCATATCGGGCATGCATACACGACTGTTGCTGCAGATACTTTGAGTAGATACAGAAGACTTCTGGGAGATAATGTCTTCTTCCTCACAGGGACAGATGAGCATGGAAGTAAAATTCTGCAGGCAGCAAGGGAGAAAGGTCTTTCTCCCGGACAGCTTGTTGACAGGATGGTTCAGAGATTTAAAAAACTCTGGGGCAAGCTCTTTATCTCCTATTCTGATTTTATTCGTACCACCCAGCAAAGACATGTGAGGGTTGTTGAAAATGTTATCTTAAAACTTTACGAAAAAGGTGACATTTACAAGGGCACCTACAGTGGGTGGTACTGCGTTCCCTGTGAGAGTTTCTGGCTTGAGTCTCAACTCTTAGAGGGCAGGCTTTGCCCTGAATGCAAAAGGGAAGTTACAAGGGTGGAAGAAGAAAGTTACTTTTTCCGCCTTTCAAGATACCAGAAACCTCTTCTTGACTATTATTCAAAACATCCTGACTTTGTGCTTCCACCAAGTAGAATGAATGAGGTCGTGGAGTTTGTCAAAAGGGGGTTGAAGGATCTTAGTATAACCCGTCTGAACCTTGAGTGGGGTATTCCCTGTCCCCTGGATAAGTCTCACAGCATATATGTGTGGATTGATGCTTTAATTAACTACATCTCAGCACTTGGATACTCGCAGGATGATGTAAGGTTTTCTACCTTCTGGCCAGCAGATGTTCACCTTGTGGGTAAGGATATCTTGAGGTTTCACGCAATAATCTGGCCTGCTTTGCTTATGTCTCTGGGAGTGGAGCTGCCCAGGATGGTTTTTGCCCATGGGTGGTGGATGGTAAAGGGAGAGAAGATGTCAAAGTCAAAGAAAAATGTGATAGACCCTGAGTGGATAGTGGACAGGTTTGGGCCTGATTATCTCAGGTATTTTCTTTTGAGAGAGGTTCCTTTTGGAGAGGATGGAAATTTCTCCCCCTCCCTTTTTGTGAAGAGAGTAAACAGTGACCTTGCAAATGACCTGGGGAATCTGCTTAACAGAACCTTATCTCTTGTTGTAAGGTACTGTGGTGGCAAAGTCCCTTCTCCTGCAAAAGACTTCCCGGAAGATGGGAGGTTAAGAGAAAAAGTCAAAAACCTTGCTTCTCAAATTAAACCCTTTATGGAAAAACTTTCTTTTTCTCAGGCTCTTTCCTGTATATGGGAAGTGATTGGCGAGACAAATCTTTATCTTGATAGGTGTGCTCCCTGGAGGCTGGCAAAGGAAGGAAAGAATGAAAGGATGCAAACTGTTCTTTACAATGTTCTTGAGACTTTGAGGATTTTCTCTATTCTTCTTTTTCCTTTTATTCCTTCCGGGGCAAGGAAGATATGGAATCAGATAGGGATGAAGGATGAGATAGAAAGTCAAACAATAAAGGATGGAGTTGAATGGGGGAAACTTCCTCCAGGAATTGAAACAAGAAAAGGCGAACCTGTTTTTCCGAGAATAAAAAAAGAAGACTTTTATGAAACTGAAAGAAAAAGTTGAAAATCTTTTAAAGGCTTATGATTTTTCTCCTAAATCTTACTTTTCTCAAAATTTCTTAATAGACCCCAAAATAATTGCTCGTCTGGTGGAGGAGATTAAGATTGAAAAAGATGATCTTATCCTTGAGATAGGAGCAGGGACAGGTATTTTAACCTCTTTTCTTGTTGAGAAAGCAAGGAAGGTGTGGGCAGTGGAGGTAGATGAAAAACTCTGTGAGATTTTAAAAAAAGAGCTTGGAGAAAAAGAGGAGCTTGAGATAATCTGCCAGGATATTGCAAAAGTTAATCTTGACCTTCTTTTTTCTGGAAAAAAAATAAAAGTAGTGGGAAATATTCCTTATCATATTACTTCCTGGCTTCTTTTATTCCTTGTGAGAAAAAAATGGTGGAAGCAGATGATTCTTACCATTCAAAAAGAAGTGGCAGAGAAACTTACTTCTCCCCCGGGGGATAAAAAAAGAAGCTTTCTGCCAGTTGTGGTTTCGTTTTATGCTGATGTCAGGAAGGTGATGGATATACCTCCTCAGGCTTTTTATCCTTCTCCTAAGGTAACCTCAAGTGTTGTAAGGTTAAGACCAAAGAAAAAAACAGAAGAGCTTGATGAGGAACTTTTTATGAAGATAGTTAAGGCAGCTTTTACCTCCAAGAGAAAAACTCTTGTTAATTCTCTCTCAATGAAACTGAAGCTGCCTCGGGAGATAATAAAGGACGTTCTCTTAAAAGTGGGTCTTTCGGAGAAAATAAGAGCAGAAAAGCTTAAGACAGAGGATTTTGTGGAGATCACGAAATTTTTTATGGAGGAAAAAATTGCCTGTTAGTCCTGTAATGTGGGAAGAGGAAAAATTAAAAATAATTGACCAGACAAAGCTCCCTGAAAAGCTTAGTTTCATTTACATAACAAAAATTGAAGAGTTAAAAGATGCAATTTGCAGGATGAGGATAAGAGGTGCTCCCCTTCTTGGTGTTGTGGCAGCTTTTGGAGTTTTCCTGGGGATAAAGGATTCAAAGGCAAAAGATTTTGAAAGTTTTAAGGAAGAACTTGGTAAAGTTTGTGATTATTTGAGGTCGTCAAGACCCACGGCAGTCAATCTTTTCTGGGCTATTGATAGAATGTGCAAGGTGGCAAATAGTTTTGTGAAAGAAGAGGGATTTTTGCTTGATGAGGTTAAAAAAAGACTTTTGCAGGAGGCTCTTGAAATTATGGAGGAGGATAAGGCTTGCAACAGAGCTATAGGAGAAAAAGGGAGCAAACTTATTGAAGATGGGGATTCTATCCTCACTCACTGTAATGCAGGAGCTCTTGCCACATCAGGATATGGGACAGCTCTTTCTATTATCTACAGGGCGAAAGAGGAAGGAAAGAAGCTCAAGGTTTATGTTGATGAAACAAGACCTCTCCTGCAGGGAGCAAGGCTTACTGCATGGGAGCTTTTAAATGAGGGAATTGAGGCAGTTCTCATATGTGACAGTATGGCAGGAGAGGTGATGAGGGAAGGTAAGGTAAATAAGGTGATAGTGGGTGCAGACAGAGTTGCTTCCAATGGGGATGTGGCAAACAAAATAGGGACTTATACACTCTCTGTATTGGCAAAGGAAAATAAGGTACCCTTTTATGTAGCCTGTCCTCTGTCTACTATTGATTTTTCCACATCTTCAGGTGATAAGATACCAATAGAGATAAGAGATGAAAATGAGGTGACACATTTTTGTGGCAAAAGATGTGCTCCTCAAGGTGTGAAGGTTTACAATCCAGCTTTTGACGTAACTCCTTCTTTTTATGTTTCGGCAATAATTACCGAAAGAGGAATTTGTTATCCCCCTTACAGACAAAATCTTGTAAAACTTTTAGAGGAGGGATAAATTGAAAAAGAAGATAATAGATATTGAGCAGGTAAGATATATTGCTCATCTTGCAAGGCTTGAGCTTTCACCAGAAGAGGAAGAAAAGTTCACCCATCAGTTGGGAAGAATTTTGTCCTATGTGGAAAAGCTTGGCGAACTTGATACAAAGAATGTTCCTCCTACCTCTCATGTGCTACCGATTAAAAATGTATTTAGAGAGGACAGGCTTTCCTTCTCTCTTTCTCCAGAGGAGGCACTTTCTAATGCCCCATCTAAGGAAAGGGGATACTTTAAAGTTCCTAAAATTGTGAAATGACTTTTTTCTTGAGAGTTTCCCTTGCGAGGAATATGCAGCAAGGTGCGATAATATTAAATAAGAAGGAAGGGTAAAGATAGCCTCCCAGTGTGTAGAAGAAGGGGAAATGATGGAATATGAAGAGAAAACACGCAATGAGAAAGCCGTTTATTAAAAAAAGTGTCCCCACTACAAAGAAAAAGAAAATGACATTCTCCTGATATATTCTGGATTTTAATTCACTTGTGAGAACTCCCACAAAACAGAGAGAAAAAGCATTAACTCCCATAAGAGGGAAAAAGAATATATCTTTTATAATTCCACAGGAAAATCCAACAAGAGCCCCCTCTTTCCATCCTCTATAATAGCTCCATAAAAGTACCAATATAAAAAAAAGATCACCTGTCCATTTGCCCATCCACCCTGTCAGGATAAATTGAAAAATTAAGGATAGAAAAGCTAAAAACAAAAATAAAAAGAAGTTTTTCATTTTTTTCTTATTATTAAAAATACCTCCTCCAGTCTTCCGAAGTTAACCGCTGGTTTTACCTTTACCTCCTGGAAGATGTAGTTTGGTTTCTTTTTCACAGAAGATACATAGCCGACAACAATTCCCTCGGGGAAAACCTCTCCCAGTCCTGAGGTTACGACATAATCATTCATCTTTATATTAGCTTTGGTTAAAATATATTTTAGAGTGCAGCTTTCAGGATTTCCCGTTCCTTCAAGTATTCCAATATCTCTTGTTCTCTGGATTCTGACCCCCACCTTGCTTCTTCTATCAATAATGAGCATGACTTTTGCTCCCTTAGGATATACCTCCACCACCTTTCCCACAAGTCCCTCAGAGCTCACAACTGCCATGTTTTTTTTCACCCCGTCTATCTTACCCTTGTTAATATAAATTGTTTTAAAAAAGTTTTGAGGAGGATAACCTACAACTTCTGCTGTAAGCAAATCGTAAGGTTCTTTTTTCTTGAAATCTAAAAGTTTTTTTAGTCTTTGATTTTCAATTTCAATTTCCCTGTAATAATTTTTCTGATTGAAAATGAATTTTTCAATTTCTTCCTTGAGGAGTTTGTTTTCTTCTTTTATTTTTTTTGCTTGGATTGCGCTTTCTATAAAATCGCTTAAAGTTTTTTTTGAAGCAAAAGAAAAAGAATAGAGAGAATTTCCCAGGAAATAACCTCTTTTTTTAATTGCTAAAAAAAAAGCCGGGTTTTTGTAACTTACAAGCATCAAAAGAAGTGAGGTAAGAAGAAGGAAAGCTGTAAAGGAAAATTTTGGATTTATCTTTATTCCGGTCATTTAATTTAAAGGTGGCTCCTGGTTTTTAGATGTTATTTGGCGTTACCTCAACTGCAGATAAAAGCCTTGTATCATCAAGTAATTTCCCAAGCCCAATTGCTACTGCCAGAAGAGGATCAGGAACTTTCTTGACAGAAAGCTTTACCCTCTTTGATATGTAAGTATCAAGACCCTTAAGGCAGGCTCCTCCTCCCGTAAGATATATCCCATTTTCCATAACATCTCCGGCAAGTTCTGGAGGGCACTGCTCAAGTGTTGCCTCTATCATATCCATGATAGGTACAAGAACGGGATTGAGGATTTCTTTCATCTCCTTTGAAGAAAGCTCTATCTCGGTAGGAAAGCCCTTGTTCAGGTCTCTTCCCCTTACTTTTATCTTATCTTCTTTTCCAGAAGGGGAATAGTACCCAAGGGTAATTTTTATTTTTTCAGCCATTTGTTCTCCTATAAAAAGATTGTATTTTTCTTTGAGGTATTGAATTATTGTCTCATTCATCTCGTCCCCTGCTATTCTTATGGAATTGCTTATGACAACTCCATTAAGAGAGGTCACAGCAGCCTCACTTGTTCCTCCTCCTATATCAACAATCATATTTCCCACAGGCTCTGATACAGGAAGGTCTGCCCCCACGGCAGCTGCCACAGGTTCTTCTACAAGAGCAACCTTTCTTGCCCCCACCTCCTTTGCAATATCTACAAGGGCTCTTTTCTCTACCTTTGTGGCTTTGGAGGGAACTCCTATAATGAGTCTTGGACCAATCATTGCTTTTCCAGCCTGGACCTGCTGGATGAAGTGTTCAATCATCTTTTTGGTTATTTCAAAATCAGCAACCACACCGTCTTTTAAAGGGCGAATGGCTGAGATATTCTCCGGGGTTTTGCCCAGCATTTTTTTTGCCTCATACCCTATCCCTATAACCTCTCTTGTTTTTCTTGTAATAGCTACAACTGAGGGAGCGTTAAGGACTACACCCTTCCCCTTCTGGTAAATAACAGTGTTGGTTGTGCCAAGGTCTATTGCAAGGTCCCTGCAGATTAATTTAAAGTTAAAAATTTCCCTAAACATACAAGCATTATACCTTCAACTTAGCACAAGTCAAGCCTTGGGAGTATACTGTCAATTAAAAATTTAAAAAATTTTAAATTGGACCAACTTGTACAAAAAATTTACATATTACGTAAAGGGAAGATACAACCAGCCTCGTAACTTATATATTAGAGTAAAAATCAAAAGGAAGGTCTTTTTGGCTCCTTAAAAAGCAGGTAAAAAGTATAAGCGCATATATGATTTTAACTCAGGATAGATATATCTTTTTTGCCAAATTTTTTCCTGTATTTGTAAGAAATATCCTCTCAATTATCTCCTTTAGTTTAGTTTTGTCTTTTATATCTACCTTATCTTTCAGGTTACAGAGAGAGTCTGCATCGTATAATAGTTTAAAATTCTGGGTGTTAATTTTGCCTGGAGAGTGATGGT
>Ga0136651_10000444_pt1 | contig 22787 bp, 26 predicted proteins | sample Mar14236cmmetaG_FD_94867 | JGI IMG/M metagenome (GOLD analysis project Ga0136651, IMG submission 94867) | Marine hydrothermal vent microbial communities from Guaymas Basin, Gulf of California to study Microbial Dark Matter (Phase II) - Marker... ... | reverse complement strand
GGACAGGCGGGGGCGGTATCGATTCGGTGGGTTGCGGCCGCATGCGCATGAACTGGAAGATGATTGCCGCAATCAGCACCACGAACAGAATCACCACTAGTAGGACTTTGGTTGTGTTACTCTGCTGTTCCATGGTCTACGCCGGAGCTAGCCGGCCGGCACCTCCTCGTCCCCGGTCCGCGCTTCTCCGCCTCCCCCACCGGCCTCTACCTCAATGAGTTCCCCCACCTGCGGTTCAGGCTCCTCCACCGGAGCAGTTCCCAGAGCCTTCACCAGCATGTCCTGGAGCCTGGCGAACTGATCCGCGATGGTCACCTTGGCGGTGGTGAAATACAGCTTCCCGGTCAGCTCGTAGGTCAAGTCCGTCCGGGGGTCAAAAGTTGATTTAGCGGTCTGCGCCGGGGCCTTGATCCGGTCAATCCGGAAGTAGCGGTGGGACCGCTTGAGATTCTCCATGAAAGCGAGGATGTTCTCAAAGCCACCACGGATGACGCAAGTCGCTGTGATGGCCTTGGTCTTCTCCAGCGTGGCATCATCCAGTTTCTTCTCCTCGGCGGTGCGGGCTTTCTCTGACTTGGAGGCAACCTCCAGGTCTTTCGGGGTTTCCATGTCAATCAGAATTACGTCGCCGTTGGCCTTCTCAACATTCTCCTGCAGGAAAGCCACCAGTTCCTTCTGCGCCGGGTTGCTGGGCAGTAATGAGGTAATACGCCTGCTCTGGGAGAGAAGCTCGGGCAGCCGCTTCTCAATGTTAGGAAGCTCGTCGCGTTTGGCTTCCATGGAGAGCTGCTGCTCCTTCAACGAGGCCAGCTCGACCTTGAGCGCGTTCAGCTTGTTTGAAGAGGTGTAGAGGATCAGGCCGCCCACCACAATCACCGCAAGCACGGCAATCACCGTGTGTATCCACACCATCCTTGTTATGCGCCTGCGTTCGCTCACGCCGCTTCACCCCCTTTCTCCGCCGCGCTGCTTTCTTCCTGAACGCCCTTCTCCATGCTCACGCGAACGACAAGTTCAAAGGTCCGCGTAACCCCTTCCTCCTCGTCCTCAATGAGCTCGCTGCTCAGGATGTATGGCTCCAGGAAATACGGGTCTTCCTGGAGGTTCTGCAGGAGGATAGACAGTGGCATCAAGTCGTAGCCGTTGATGGTGCCCTCAATGGTGATTTCGCCGGTGTGAAGCGGAACTCCCTCGGAGGTGTACCCCTGAGCCTTGGCCTCGGCCGGCTTTTCTTTTCCTTCTTCATCTTCAGCGGCGGCCGAAAGGCGCGGCTTCTTCTTCTTCGGCGTGGTCGTAACCGACACGCACTCAACCGTCTCGATCCACACGCCACGCGGGAGGTTGGGCTCCAGGTGCTTGAAGAAGAGCGGCCAGTCCACATAGTGCTGGTCAAGGTAGACAAACAACCGCTTGAGGTTGTCAAAGGTCCTTACCGAGCGCTCAGCGGCATCGTAGGCGTCGGCAAAGACCTTCAGGTTGTCAATCTCCCGCTCGGCTCTGGTGATGCGGCCTTCCAGCGCCTTGACCCGGTTCAGGCTGGAGAATCCCACCCAGAGCAGCAGCACTACGGCCAGGGAATAGAGCACGGCCAGATAGATGGGATACCAGCGTACTGCGGGCTGCGGCCTGAACTCGGGCGGAAGCAGGTTTATGTCTAAGCGTCTTTCCATGTCTTACGCCAGGGACTCCAAGGCAAGCCCCAAAGCCGCGCTAAACTGGGGCATTGTCATGGATTCCTCCGCCTCCGGAGTAAATGTGAATGCGTCCCGCAGCCGGCTCATCGGATCCGCCAGCGTTACACGGAACTGCGTGGTTTCTTCCATCACTTCCGACAGATTGCGGGGCCAAACGCCGGTGCCGCACAGAACCAGGTCGTCGTAGTTGTAGTCCAGCATCTGCTTCTGGCTCTTGTAGAACGACAGAGTGCGCTCCACCTCCGACATAATCTGGTCAACCAGCGGTTTGCCCAGCGCATAGTGCTCGGACGGCAGCCGGTAATCGTCCTGCTTGTAACCGCCGATGGTCTCGATCTCCTCGCGGGTCTCCAGGACTCCTTTGAACATGTACTTGAGCTCGTTCAGGCCAAGGGAGATGCGGCGGATGAACGCCAGGTTGCCCCGGTCGAAGATGATGACGTCGCCACCGACCTGCTCAAGGTGGACTATGACCGTGTTGCGGGCGAGCAGCCTTTCGTCCGTATGGTGCAGCGCCGAGAGGTTGGCTATCACCGGCAGGTCAATCCGCACGAGCTGCAGCCGTGAAGCCTCCACCGCCTCTATGTAGGGGAACAGCGATATCTTCGGCACAATCGCCACCAGCACGCTGTTCTTAGTGGCACCGTCCACTTCAATTTCGCCCAGAACAGTGTAGTCAAGGACGTACTCCTCAATGCTCTCATCCAGCACCTGGTCAAACTCAAACTTGATGGTGGTCCCCAGCTCGTCGTCCGGCATCACCGGCATTGTGAGCAGCCGCAGGATGCTCTTGCGCTCCTGAAAGCCGATGGCGGCGTTGTAGCTCTTGAGGCCGTTGGCATGGATGAAGTCCTTCAGAGAGATCGCTACTTCCTGCGGTTCAAAATGAGTGGGGTCGTCCTCCGGCATCGGGAGATGGAGGGCCGACGCCTGAACGACGCTGAACCGCCGGCGAGAGCCCGACAGCGCCACAGCCCTAACCTGACCTGGCAGAAAGTCCAGACCCAGTACCTTGTTTGCTTTGACAGTCACCTCTTGTTTCCTCTTTATTAGTGCAAAACGGGCCGACCGGAGGTCGGGCTATACCCTACCTCCTGTCAGCCCGTTAAGCCGTTTTCAAATTTGGCTAAAGCCCTACCCTAAAACCGCTATGACCTGTCGATGTGGCCGTCCTCAGTCAAGGTGAACAACGGCCCTCCGTTAGGACACTGCGCAGTACAGGTATAGCTCTGGCCATCAGCGCCAACGGTCAGCGCGAACTCGATCCCCTCGGGGTTCGTGAAGCTCTCGCCGGTCCAGTCGTTCGCCGACAGGTAAGGCGGAGTCGCACCTGTCAGGTCTGCGATGGTTCCAAAACTACCGGTTGCGGCCTGGTACGCACCCTCCGCCGAGCGGAGCGTGGACAGCATACCCTGAGCCTTGCTGGCAACCGCGGCACCGCGGGTGGACAGCAGCATGGGAACTGCGATCGTGGCAATAATGCCGATGATCGCAACGACGATCAGAAGCTCAATGAGCGTGAAACCTTTACGTCCTTTAATCACTTGTTTTCACCCCCTTTCAACAGAGTGAATATTCGGAATAAGCAAATGTTACCAGATTCACCGTGGTTTTGCAAGCCAGGGCATATTATACCGCAGTTCCTGCGTTTCCGCATGCATGCAGGCCAAGCGCAGCACTTCACGCGAGTAGCGCATAGAGTTACCTCATCTCCTGCACCAGCTTGATGAGGCTGAACAGCGGCAGGAACAGCGAAATAACGATGAAGCCCACTATGCCGCCCATGACCGAAATCATGATGGGTTCAAGCAGGCTGGTAAGGACCTTCACCATCGCATCAATCTCGCTGTCGTAGAAGTCGGCGACCTTGCTGAGCATCCCGTCCAGGTCGCCGGTTTCCTCGCCCACCGCAATCATTGCGGGAACCATTGGCGGGAAGAGCTTGCTGGCTTCCATCGGCCCGGCTATGCTCTCGCCCTCCTTGACCGATTCCTTGATCCGCTGAATGGCGCTCTCGTACACCACGTTGCCCGCGGCTTCGTCCACTATATCCAGCGCGCGCAGAATGGGAATGCCGTTCGCCAGCATCGTGGCCAAGTTGCGGGTGAACCGCGCCACAATCACCTTCTGCGACAACTGGCCGAACACGGGCATCCGCAGCTTCAGGCGGTCCAGCGCCAGCCGCCCCGCCTTGGTCGAGTCGATGGCCTTCATGGTAAAGGGGAACGCCAAGTACATACCGATGATGAGCCACCAGTAATGCTTCATGAACTTGGCGATAGCCATGAGCACGCGCGTCATTGCCGGAAGCTTGCCCCCCAGGCTGCTGAACATCGTCTCAAACGCCGGGATGACGAACATCATCATCAGCGTGAGGATGATCAGCGCGGCCACCGCAATGGCCTGGGGGTACTTCAGCCCGGCGGACACCTGGTTACGGAGGTTGAGCTCCGCTTCCAGGGACTCCGCCAGCCGCTTGAGCACGGTGTCCAGCGCGCCTGATTCCTCACTCGCACGTATAAGTGAAACGTACAGCCGCGGAAAAGCCTGCGGGTGCTTCGCCATCGCCTGGGCCAGGTTCTGGCCTTCCGAAACGTCCTCTTGCACCTTGGTGATGATCTCGCGGAAGGCGGTGTTGTCCGTTTGCCTGGAGAGAATCTTGAGGCAGCGGAGAACGTCAATGCCGGAGTCAATCATGGCCGAGAACTGCTTGCTGAAGACCGCAAGGTCCTTGAGCTTCACCTGCTTGGCGAAAATGCCTCCCCCACCAAAGGCCTTGCCAAAGGAAAGCGGCTTGCGCCCTTCTTCAATCGTGGCCACTATCAGGCCAGCATCCCTGAGCTTGGCCATGGCCGACGTCCGGTCGGCCGCCTCAATGCCCCCCCGGGTGGCTTTTCCAGTGCGGTCCCGCGCAGTGTACGTGTAGTAAGCCATGTTTAGCCCATTACCCCCATGCTGATCTCGCCCTTCTTGAATGAGTCGGGGCGAATAGCCTTGCTCAACGCTTCATCAAAGCTGATTACGCCCTTGTCCACCATTCGCTGCAAGTGCATATCCAGGGTTTGCATTCCGATCTTCTGGGAAGTCTGGATGACGGAACTGAGCTGGTGGGTCTTGCCCTCGCGGACAAGCGACTTCACCGCGCCCGTCCCCAGCATCAACTCATAGGCCAGCGCCCGCCCGCCGCCAACCTTGCGGCATAGCGACTGCGACATAACCGCTTCAATGGTGGCACCGAGCTGAATCCGTATCTGCTCCTGCTGGTTGGGCGGGAAAACATCAATAATGCGGTCAATCGCCTGGGTTGCATCGTTGGTGTGCAGTGTGCTGAACACCAGGTGTCCGGTCTCGGCTGCGGTTATGGCAATCTGGATCGTCTCCAGGTCGCGCAGCTCACCGACCATAATCACATCGGGGTCCTGGCGCAGGACATGCCGCAGCGCCGATCCGAAGCCCTTCGTGTCCTCACCCACCTCTCGCTGGTTGATTATGGCCTTATCATGCCTGAAGAGATACTCAATGGGGTCTTCAATCGTCATGACATGGCAGCGTCTGGTCTTGTTTATGTAGTTTATCAGGGCTGCCAGCGTGGTTGACTTGCCGCTGCCGGTTGGACCGGTGACAAGAACCAGGCCTCGCGGCTTCAGCGCCACATCCTTCATCACCGGATTCACCCCGATGTCCTCCAGGGACATTATGTCGTGCGGAATGGTCCTTAGCACGGCCCCGACGGACCCGCGCTGCTGAAACACGTTGACGCGGAAGCGGCCGATCTTGGGCCAGCTCATGGCGAAGTCCAGTTCACGGGTCTCCTCAAAAACCTTGATCTGGCGCTCCATCATGGCCGAGTAAATCAGTCCCTTGAGCGTCTCGTTGTCCAGCACCGGGTTGTCGGTAGGATGCAGCTCACCGTCTATCCTGAGGGTTGGCGGCACCCCCACCGTGAGGTGCAAGTCGGAGGCGCCTCTGCTTACAGCATCCTCCAGCAGGTCTCTTATGGTCTTGGGGAACACTTCAGAAGACATAATCCAAGTAAGCCGGCCGCCTAATGCACTGCATCTTCAGCACGGGCGACCCGGAGCACCTCCTCTATGGTGGTGATACCTTTGGCGGCCTTGAGCATTCCGCATTCCACCAGCAGCTTCATGCCGTTGGCGCGGGCGATTTCGCGAAGCTGCTCGGTGTCTTTACCCTCCATGATGGCCTCCCGCAAGTCAGGAGTAATGAAGAGCACCTCGTAGATTGCCGTGCGTCCCCTGTACCCGGACTGGTGGCAGGCTGCGCAACCCTCTCCCACCTTGAAGTTCAGTTCGGTTTCGGGCGGCAAGTACTGCTCAATGGACTTCAGCTCTTTCTTTTCGTACTTCACGTCCTTGGCGCAGCTCTTGCAGACCGTGCGCACCAGGCGCTGGGAGATGATCCCGGTGAGGGATGCTGAAATCAGGAACGGCTCAATTCCCATGTGGTGCAACCGGGAGACCGTGCTGGGAGCGTCGTTGGTGTGGATTGTGGAGAACACCAGGTGGCCGGTGAGGGCCGCCTGCACGGCAATCTCAGCAGTCTCGCGGTCGCGAATCTCGCCGACCATGATGATGTCCGGGTCCTGGCGCAGGAAGGAGCGCAGCGCACTGGCAAAGGTCAGCCCGGCCTTTTTGTTCACATTGACCTGGTTGAGGCCCTCCAACTGGTATTCCACCGGGTCTTCGATCGTCGTGATGTTAACCTCTGGGCGGTTGATTTCGTTGATCATTGAGTAGAGCGTCGTTGTCTTGCCGCTGCCGGTAGGACCGGTGAGCAGGACAATGCCATTGGGGGCGGATATCATCTTGTCCACTCCGGCGCGCTCGTCATCGGCGAATCCCAGCTTGTCCAGCGGAACTATGCCCCGCGACTTGTCCAGCAGGCGCAACACCAGCTTCTCGCCGAAAACCGTGGGGACAGTGGAGAGGCGGATGTCCACTTCGTGGCGGTCCACGAAGACCTTGATCTTGCCGTCCTGCGGGACCCGCTTTTCGGCGATATCCAGCTTGCCCATAATCTTCAGGCGGCTGGTTACCAGCGGCTGCACCTTCTTGGGAACCGTCATTGTCTGGTGCAGCACGCCGTCAATGCGCTGGCGGATGCGCATATTCACCGGAGTCGGCTCCATATGAATGTCGGAAGCATGCTCGCGGATGGCGTTCTCCAGAATGGTGTTGACGAGGTTGACGATGGGCGCGTCGTTAGCGGTCAGCGACAGGTCCTCGCCGATGTCGGACAACGCCACATCCTCGTCTTCCCCTGAAAGCACTTCCAGGGCGTCCTGCGCCGCCTGGGAACCGTAGTACTTGAAGATGACTTTCTTGATGTCCTCTTCGATTCCCAGCAGCGGGACTACAGTAAGGCCTGTGGCCAGCCGGATGTTCTCAATGGCCTGGAAGTCCAGGGGGTCGGCGGTAACGATATGCAGCTTGTTGCCCTGCCGTTTCAGCGGCAGCACCGAATACCGCTCAATGATGCGCTCCGGCAGGATATCGGCCACCGAGGCGTCGTAGACGTAGTTCTTCACATCAAAGAACTCAATGTGAAGCTGCTCTGCGAGGATCTCCGCCACCTGTTCGGCGCTGAGCAAGCCCATATCGTGGAGGATGTTCCCGAGCTTCTTCTTAGTGCGCTTCTGTTGTTCCAGCGCAGCTTCCAGCTGGTCTTCGCTTATCCATTTGCGGCGGAGAGCCAGGGCGCCGAAGCTGTTGGAGGGGCCGCCATCAGGAGCGCGCAATGACGGGACCTTCGTCTCCGGCTCGGGCTTGACTCCGCGCTGGGGCTCTTTCGCTGCGGCCTTCTTGCCGTCGCCTACTTCTTTCTCCTCACCCAGCTCCAGCACCTGCTCATCAACCGGCGCGTCAAGGTGATAGACCGGGATGTCCTCTTCCAGGTCGCCGTCGTCGTAGGAAGGAACGTGCAGCTCCCCGTCCGCAAGGTCCTGGGTCTTCTTCTGGATATCCTCAAGTTCGCGCGAGTATTCCATCATCAGGCTGGCAGCGTGCCGGGGTACCGATTACCCACACCCCCGCGCACCGGCAACAATTGATTTTACCATTTTATGCGGAATCTAGCGCGATGTAAAACTGCGACCGCAGCGTTGCCAGCCAGACCGTTCCCGGCGGCTAATGCGGACGGCGGCGAAAACTGACGTTGGACCTGATTATCCAGTCTTCTCCCTGGACTTCACCGTAGATAATCACGTCCATGCTCCTGATGCTTGCTTCATCCACGGTCTCGGCGCCGTCGGCGTCGTAGTAGACCAGTTCAACCGGCAGGCAGCGTTATCTTCTGGGGAAGCGCGGCGCCCAGCGTGTGCATGTCCAGCAGCGCGTAGTTGAGCCCTTCTTCCGCCAAGTGAAGCGCCTTAATATGGTCTTCCTTGGAGATGGACAGGGTGGTGGTGGCGTAAACCGTCGCCAGCACCGCAACCGCGACAATCACAACGAGAATCAGGAGAATTAGGGTCGCCGCTAATACTACTCCTCTATTGCCCCGCACGAGTGAATGCAGGCTCACCCGGTGTCATCCACAATTGTGCGAGACATCCCGCCCAAGCCAGGAGTCTCACCTTCAGGAAGGCACCATCCTCTGGCGCAGCCTACGCCGGAGGTTCAGGCACGACCTGCCCCCAATCAGTCCTGTTGATTGAGCGTAACCTGCCCACATAGGGCTGAACCACCGGGAAGTAAGGAGGCGCGAAAGAACTGTCCAGAAACCGCTGGTCATACACGAAGTTCTTGCTGTAGCCACTTACCTGGCCGTAGTAGCTGAACGTACCGATGGCCTGGTAGCTGTTCATGATGATCCCGCCAAGAACGTTCAGTTGGCCGCTGGGCGGCTTACTGGCGTAATCCTGGACGCCGAAGCCTTTGCCGTCCCCCGTTGCCATGATCGTGGCGTGGATAGTCATGTCGTAGGGAGCATCTCTGGCTACCAGCACGTTATTCTCACCGGAGAACAGACCGAGTACGTTCTTCGTTTCAGGATCGTCGCGCGGATCTACCTCGTACGTAATATGGTTATCCAGGTAAATTGTGCCTTTGGCGGCAACTGTCATCTGCGTCTCTTCGTCAAGGCTCGACTCGTAGCTTGAACTGCCGCCAAGGTCGTAGAGAGTTCCGTCAACATAAACCAGCCCGTTGAAAGCTCCATCCAGCGTCACCGAGCTTCCGTCTGGCTTCTGCACTGTGGTAACTCCAGTTGAATTGTTGATGTCGAACTTAGTGGTGCCCCCGCCCTGCGTTATCCACATCAGCTGGTGAGTGCCGCTCTGCCCCAATCGCATGCGGGTAACGTCGCCGTACACGTAGATGCCCCCCAGAGCTTCGTTGGTGGTGTTTCCCGTGTCGCCCGTGCCGTCGCTCTTGGCGTAATACACTCCCGGGTTGATGCTGTTGTTGTTCTCCAGGAGCCCCAGGTTCTGCCGCCGCTCCAGATTGGTGAGGGCACTCAGGTCTCCGGCCCCGGCGTAGTCGCCCATGGAGATGCGGGCCTGGCTGAGGGCGTTGGTCGGAGTAGGTATCGCGTCAACGCCCCAAAGCGGCGGATACTCCTCGTTCCAGGTGACAACCGGATTGTAGATGAGCTGCGAAGTCTCATAGCTGTCCCAGGTTGTCTGGAACTGGTCAGTGAAAACCGGACCTCCGCCTGCGTTGTCACCGGCAAAGCCAGGTCTACTGCCGACGTACACGGGACCGGCCAGTAATTCGTCCGAGGCAAAGTAGATCTGGTGGCCGCTCGGGGTGGACATGTTCACCGTGAAGAAGTTGTAAAACGAGAAGGACGGATGGAACACGCGGACTTCAAAACTGCCGGTCAGCCGGGTAACTTGCTCGCCCGACAACCTGGAGCCGGGCTTTTTCCCTACAGCTGTGACCGAATAATCATAGTAGAAAACATATGCGTCTGAAGGGTCGCCGGGATCCGGATAGTCCACATCCGTGGGCGTGAAGTCGTAAGAAAGATCGTAGGTTGCCTTATCCGCGCCTGCACCAAGCTCCGCGCTATACACCACCTCGCCTCGGGGAAGCAGTTCATCGAATCCAGGCACGAAGTCCCGCAGCACTCCGATGTCGTTGTCCCCGCTACGGTCGCCTGAAAGCGCCATTGAAGCGTATTCGTCCATATCCGACGTGGTGGTAATCGTAGGCACGGAGAAGGTCTGCATAATGTCGTCCAGCAAACGCCGACCTAGTTCCTGCCCTCCCTCTGCGGCAAAGAAAGCCTGCGTCGTAGTAGTTCCACGTTTGGTGTTCTCAATTTCGGTGAAGATAGTGAAGCTCACCGCAACGGCAAGCACCAAGGCAATGGCTAGAACCATCATCACTATCACCAGAGCAATGCCTTTGCGGGAACGAGTCCCGTTCACAAGCCTATTTATCAAGGTATCTCAACCCCTTTGTGAGTTCAAGCTCATGTCTACCAGCCAATCTGTGCAGCCAGCCGTTAATCGGGAAGGCGCCAGGCAAGGTTGGGGCAGAACACGCGCTGCGAGGAGGATAGCGTTCCCACCATCTCCCTGATGCCTTCCCGGACAGAATCTGGAGGCGACAAGGTAACCTGCACCATTACCGCAGTCACCTGGTCCGGATCCATGGTCTCAACATTGTCCCTGGTGTAATAAACGAAACGGAGATCATCCACGTTGATCATGACAATCTCAGGGTCGTTCACCAGATAGTAGTCGGGACCGTGCTTCTCCCAATGTGTAACTGTGATGGTCTTGTTGGAAGGGTCATGCACAAAGCTGAAGCGGTCGGTAGCGCCATCAGCATCGTAGTCTCCCTGGAAAACCATGTAGCTCTCGTCAATCTCCTCAATCGCAGTGTCCACGGGGCGGACACCCGCAAAACGGATCATGCGCGACATGTAACGGAGAGTATCCCGCAGGTCCATCTGCATTCGCAAACGAGTGCTGGCAATGGACGAAGTCTGCAGCGAGTTGAGGAAAGCCATACTAATGACGCCGACTATGACAGCGATCAGTACCGAGACCAACGCGACTTCAATCAACGTGAATCCCTTACGGCTATGTTTGAACAGGCGCTTCACCTACAGCATCCCCTCCGGGAACGGCCTTGCGATAATGGTGGTAATGGAGATGCTCTCAGCGACCTTCTCCTCCCACGCCACGGTGACGGAAACCGTTTTAGTTCCATCCATCGGCGAATCATCGATCACAGTCCACTCCCGGGAGAAGATCCCACCCGGCTGCCCATACTCATCGAGCAGAATCTGCTCCCCATATTCGTCTTCATCCATACCTGATACCAGATCGTCATAGGATACGTTACGGAGCTCTTCCATCTTGGCTTGCGCCAGCGAAACCGCCACCTGCCGCTGGTGTTGCTGGCGCGCGTCCATTAAGGAGCTAGAGATCACCCACAACACGGTGATTAGGCCAACCGTGAGTATCATTGCGGCAATCAGTATCTCAACCAGCGTGAAGCCTCTCCTGGATTCCGTTCTACCCACCTGGATTGGCTTAGTGTGCAACACCATCACTCTCCTTCGCGTACCAAACGCCCGGAGGCGATAATCCCCTGAAGCTTGACCGTCTTGCCCCCCGCGTCAGCGATTTCAACGCGTCCGCCGTAGCGCAGGGAGCCGTGCGGATCAAACACGGCGACCTGGTCCGGGAAGGTTACCCCTCCCGCAGTGAATACTATTGTCTTGGGCAATACGCTCGCGTGCGGGTCGTAATTCCACGCGCCGCTGTCCGGGTCGTACTCCTTGATGGTGTAAGAGCGCGCGGCTACATCAAACTCCACAGCACAGAAAGTGTTCTTGGAGATCGCACGCGAACGCGCCGAGGAGAACGTGGAAATGAGTTCATCCGTTGCAGCATCCAAACTGCTCTGGCGGAAGGCAGCCGTCATCACAGGAACAGCAATGGTGGTAAGTATGCCGATGATTGCGACCACCATCAGCAACTCAACCAGCGAGAACCCGGAGTTCCCGCGCTGTATTCCTACAGCTTGAATGTCCACCATCTCTCCAGGACACGCGCTTACGGTTGTGTTCCCGGTAAAACGCGAGACGACCCGAAGATTCAGGAGCCTCACCTTTAAAAATTCACCATCCTCTGGCGCGGCCTATGACCGCGCAGTCAAATGCGCTAGCAAGGAGAATATACCATAAGAACCGGCTCCCTGCAATTCTGGCGCCTGCGCGCGCGCTTCCCCTGCATACGACCTCAACACCACGTGCACCCTTCTTCTTGGCGCTGCCGCTGCGCCCGCTGTTGGCATCGCGCGGGGATTCTGCTAGACTGAGTGGCTCAAACCGGAGTTGTATCAACATGAAGCGAACCTATCAACCGAAGAAACGAGTACGCAAGCGCAATCACGGTTTCCGGGCGCGAATGCGCACCAAAGCCGGGCGCCGGATAATCAACAGCCGGCGGGCCAAAGGCCGCCAGCGCTTGGCAGCGTAGGCCTGGAGCCAGGATTGCCGCGTTTGACCACATTAAGGGCGGGATACCCGTTTGACCGGGTATTCAATGAGGGCAAGTTCACCGTAAAGGAGAATATGAGCCTGCACTTCGTGGGGAACGGGACAGGGCAGTCACGCTTCGGCTTCGCAGTTTCCACACGCATAAAGCGCGCGGTTGAGCGGAACCTGTTGCGGCGGCGGATGAAGGAGATCGCCCGGCAGCTTGAGAGCGTGAAGCCGGGATACGATATCGTGTTCCTCCTCCGGGAGCGCAATGATGACTCCCTGGAGGGTCTCAGGCGGAAGATGATGTACCTGCTGGAAAACCGGGGGCTGTTGCTGGAGGCGGCGGAGTGAAGCGCTTCCTGCTCTGGCTGATTGGCTGCTACCAGAAGCACCTCTCGCCGCTGATCCCGCCTTCCTGCAAGTATCGGCCGACCTGCAGCAACTACGCCAAGGAGGCGATTGAGGTGCATGGCGCACTGCGAGGCAGCCTGCTGGCGATATGGCGCGTGCTGCGCTGCAACCCGTTTTCACGCGGGGGATACGACCCGGTGCCGCCGGCGCGGGACGCCAGGCCCAAAGGCGGCACTAAAGATGATAATGTCACCCGCTTCGCCGGGAACTAAGAAATAATGAGCATCACCAAACTTCCACCCCTACCCATGGCACTCCTGGTGCAGACGGGAGAGACCTACCAGCGGCTGATTGGGCAGACCGCCATCGGCACTTACAAGGGCTTCACCGGGCCAATCGCGGAGATAGTGCTGCACCTCCTCGTCGGCATTTACGCTGTTATCGGCGACTTCGGCCTGGCTATCATACTGGTGGCCATCCTGGTGCGGCTGTTGCTGCTGAGCCTGACCATGGCGCAGATCCGCACCATGCAGGCGCAGCAGTACCTGGGCCCGCTCACCAAGAAGATCCAGCAGCGCTACAAGAACGACAAGCAGACGCAGAACCAGCTGCTGATGCAGCTTTACCAGAAGTTCAAGCTGAACCCGCTGGCGGGCTGCCTGGGGATGCTGGTGCAGCTGCCCATCTTCTTCGGCATTTACCGCGCGCTGTACGACCCCATCTTCCTGGGACACAGCTTCCTGGGCGTCCAGTTGCTGTTCCCCATGAACCTGTACTACGTGCGCAGTTTCGGCGGCACCGGGGTGAACCTGCAGGAGATGATCTTTGAGTACATCCAGCAGCAGAACCTCTGGCCGCAGGTGTGGCAGTGGGAGCTGGTGCGCGGAACCAAGCTCTATGAGTGGGCGCTTTACTGGCCGGCGCTGGCCCTGGTGGGGCTGTACATCGGCAGCACTTTCGTGATGCAGAACGTGATGCGGCGCGCCAATGAGCCCGACCCGGAAGTGAAGGCCATCTTTGAAGCGGATAAGCAGAAGAACAACGACGGCAAGCCCCAGGGGCCCGACCTCGGCGAACAGATGCAGCGGCAGATGAAGTTCATGTCGGTGTTCCTGGTGGTCATCGCCTTTGTGCTGTCCGCCGGCGCCCTGCTGTACTTCATGGTGCAGAACCTGCTGATGATTGCTGAGTACACCTACCTGCCGCGGTTTACCAAGATGCACCACTCGGCTGATGATGTGCGCGAACTACTGGCGGCCATTGACAAGGGTAAGCCGCTGGCGGGCGACGCCGCCCAGCCGGCCGGGAGCGAGGGCGAGGAAATGGCCCAGGCGCCGCTCCGCCGCTCCCAGAGCCGTGGATTCAAGAAGAAGTAACCCTGAAGGGGGTAACCCGATATGGATATCAGAACGCTCTCCGGAGAGAATCCGGAAGCCCTGGAGGCTGCTCTGCGGCAGCAGTTCGGGGGACTGGACGCTTACGTGTGGCCGGGGCAGCCGCAGGACGGCAAGGAGACGCTGCACGCCGCGCCGGTGCACCAGGTGCTTGATTTCGTGCAGGAGATGGCGGACAAGGTCTGCCGCATAATTGACCCGCGGTCAACCGTCCGCATCAAGCCTGACCGGGACAACCGCACCGAGGTGCTGGTGATCATCCGCAGCCGCAACACCGGCGCCTTTATCGGCTGGCACGGCCAGACCCTGGACGCGGTGGAGCTCCTGCTCAACGCCATCGTCTCCCAGCACCTGGGATTGAGGCTGGACATCACCGCCGACATTGACCAGTACCGCAGGAAGCGCGCGAGCTTCCTGGAAGCGCTGGTCAAGCGCACCGTGCGCGAGATTGAGCACGACCACACGGAGAGACCGCTGCGGGGGCTGCTGCCAAAGGAGCGGCGGTACGTACACACGCTGATGGCCGACCACCCGTACTTAACGACCGAAAGCCGGGGGCGTGGCGGCAAGCGCACGCTTTTCATCACGCCGCGCAAGGAGTTCGCGGCAGGGGAGACCGAAGATGGAGGGGAATAAGGGCTACAAACGGTTGTACCGCGGCCGCAAAGGCAGCATCCTCACCGGCCTCTGCCAGGGGCTGGGCGAGTACTTTGAGGTGGACCCGGTAATCATCCGGCTCATCGCACTGCTGGCGCTGTTCTCCACCATGGGCTTCGCGGTCATCGTGCTGTATTTCGTCTTCACGCTCATCGTGCCGCGGAAGCCTGATTAGCTGTCGGCGATTGGCGTCCGGCTGCCGGACGGACAGGAGCAGGAGGGGCCCGGCTCTAGCCAGACGGGCGGGGGTCGGGTAGAATAGCCGCGGAGGTTGATGGGGACTGGTGTCTCCCGCGGTCTTCAAAACCGTTGGCGCGGGGTTCCCCGCGCGGTGGGTTCGATTCCTGCCACCTCCGTTTTCAGTTATCAGCAACCAGCTTCCAGCTTCCAGAAGGAAGAAGAAGAGCGGCGCTGGTGAGCACCGCCTACTCGTTGGAGTAGCGGCAGCGCGAGCGCCCACCACAGGCGGATGAATCCTCGCCTGTGATTTGCCGGGTAGTCCAGGGCTTCAGCCCTGGCCTGATTGGGAGAAGAGCCAGCCCTAAAGGGCTGGATTACCGCCAGACGGTGCGCCACAGGTGCGCGCTCGACAGAAACACTCCGTGCAAGTATTCCCCAGGGCTGTTAGAATCGGGGGCGCTCGTGCGTCTTAGTTAGTGCAGGGCCGGTTGGTCCACCTGCGGGGTGAAATGAGGGAATCGCGCACAACTAGATTCAGGGCGCTGCTTCACCAACACCTGCCCGCGGCCAGCCGCTTCGCGCGGAGGCTTGCGGGCTCGGCAGACGGTGAAGCCGACCTGCTGGCCGAGGCGGTGGCCACGGCTCTGGTGGGGTTCCACCGGCTGCGCGACGACAGCCGCTTCAACGCGTGGCTGCTGGCCATCATGCGCAACCGCTTGGCGGAGCACAACTCTGCCTTACGCTATCAAGATCCCTCCTCATCAGTTCTGTCGTGTACTCTCATGCCTTGGCCTCTCCGCGGGATAGGCGTACACTCCTGTCCTCAAGGTTCTCTGAGTCAAGTATGATGAGCGTCTCAGGGGCCTCGCCAAAATGCTCTTCAAACCCCACCCAGGCTGCAAACGCCAACTCATCTTCTACCATTGCTGTCGAGCATTGTTGGTGCATTCTCACCCGTTTTTCACGATTAGTCGTGAAGTGCCTCGGGCAGCCGCGAAGGCAAACCGGGAACATTGAGCACTCCAAACACGGCTTGTAATCAAACAAGTCAAGGCCTAGCCATTTCCAGAGGTTCGGCTGAGAGTAATCCACAGGCTCACTGACATTACCGAATGAGGACTCGGGGTCAAGGACATTCTCCCAGCACTTGTGCAGCCTTCCTCTCGGGTCTATGGTAAACGCATTAGGATTCAACACGCTACCGCAAACTTGAGGCTGAAGAAACCGAGCTCGTAGCCGCCTAGAGATGGCCTCTACACTCAACGCCTCCTCTCCAACTGCTGTATACTGCTCAAGTGCTCCTACGAGTTTGATATGTTCTGAGATGGGGAGCTGTTCCCTCCATATATCACACGTCTCCCGTGCTCGGAGATACCCCAAGTGAAAACGGATGTGGGAGGCGTATTTGCCGGCTCTCTTTCTCACGTCATCGACGACTTCCTTGATACCGCGAGCGGATGCGTTATGCGGCCCCACGTTAATTCTCACTTTCACTGTGCGAATGTAACGTGCGGCATTGGCAGCGTTCTGCGCAACTGTTTCATATGTCGGTGCTCCCCGCTTCCTCTTGAGAACTCTCCTTGTATTGTGAACCTCAGGTGGGCCGTCGATCGTGATCTGTACGCTGCTCACTCTATGCTGCGTAGCGAGTTCACGCGCAACCTCCGCCGTTAGCAGATACCCATTAGTGACTATTCCGGCAGAGTAGCTTCTCTTCAATGCGCTACAAGCCTTCAACAGCCCGGAGGAGATAAAACGAATCCACTTTAGGCCAAGCAAGGGCTCTCCACCATACCACGTTACTCTAAGTCCTCCTAGCCGATTAATACGTCCAGCCGCAAAGTCGACAACGTCCCTGGCCACACGCTGACTCATGTCGGATGAGGGATACTTAGGTTTCGGCCCCTCGTAGCAGTAGTCACAGTCGAAATTACATCTTGCGGTCGGTAGGATCGTCAATCCTAAGTCTGACGCTACTACTAGTTGACCACGAATCAACGAACGCAAATAGCAGAGCTCGTCCAAGTCCTCTCTGTAGACGAAGCCGAGTTCGTGCAACTGAGCAAGTACACCAGAATCCATACCCTTCCTTTCCGCAAAACGCTCTTCCCTAAGCAGACTCTTGACTATCCTCAGCGGGACAATCGCTCCAGTCCCCCAAAGCGTGTTCATTACGAAGCAACGAGCTGTATCCTTCCACAAGAAACACACGTTATATCGTGATGCCCTGAATCGGACGGGTCCCCTCATCATTTCCCGCCCCCAGAAGTCCTCGCCGACTTTTGCTCAGTTCTCCTCATTGACCGTACGGAGATCGTTGTAGCATAACGCAGACTCCCTCGGAACTACTACTCCTACTTGCTAGGACACGGCTCAACGACTTCAAGGCAGTCAACTCCGCACTCTCCCGACAGACACCACTCCAGAGTACACTCATTGCCACTGCAGTTCCCCGAGAAGTGGGGCAGTGGACTCCGTCCACCGCATGTTAGTCCTGGGCAGGTGTCATGGCAAGGACAGTCGCCAGGACAGTCTGCAGAGAGCAATCGAGGGTACTTCTCGATCACAGGCAGTGGACGTATGGCTGTCCCTGCAGGTGCTGTATAGACTGCCGTTATTCCCTCGACCCCCTTCTTGCCAGAGGAACCAACTGACCTCGCAGTTCCTCTCGACAGCGTGAAGAGGTTGTGTCTCCTATCGTTCATCAACTCCTCCCTATTATTGCACATACATATGGATTATTGAGATTATGTCACATCCTTAGGCCTGTTCAAGTCAGAGAGTCCGCCACGCACTTCAAGCCGTGAATGATGTCACCGAACTGACCAGCGTATTGGCATCTGCTGCCATAGCAGGATGCCGCACATTGTGGTATACTATGCCAAATGTGGTATACTATGCGAAAAATGGAATCATCCTTGTCTTGGAGGGATAACAACGTGATTAAGCGTGGTCTGGTTTGGTCAGAGAGAGAATCGCTCGGTGTCAAAACGACCACATACTCCCTATTCCTTCTGTTCACGCTGCTCGTCGTAGCTCTATTTCTTGCTTCGTGTGGTGATCATCGATCTGCGGAATCCGGTGCATCAAGAGCATCGGGACTTGAGCTGTCTGCTGGCGCTGGGCATCAGCAGTACGCCTGGGTAAAAACGGAGACCATTGGGACAAACCTCTCCCTTAGAGATGTCCGAGCGACGGCGGATTGGCCTCTCGCCGATGAACGCTGGAGAACGTTGGCCGCGAAGGTTGGAGACGACTTCGGTCTGGAGGCAACGTACTACCACGGGGCCAAGTACTTGGGAGAGGGTTTTCCTAGGGTGATGCTGGACAGCCACCCCGGATATGCTAAGATAACAGTCGGGTGGCGGTCGCCAGTCGAGCAGAGGATGATCAAGGAGGGGCAGCTTCAACCGCAAGGCTCTTGGCGAACCAACAGGGGTCTTGAACAGGGGGATTCCTTTGACCGAATGCTCGGCCTTTACGGCACGCCAACAGCCGTCTCGAGTCGCGACGCCGTTAACGCAAGGAGCCAACCTAGCTGGGCCGACTACGAATACACAACTGAAAGCGGGGAGAAATACCGCGTGACCTTCAGTTTGCGTGACGGGAAGGTCGAGTACGTAGAAAAGTGGTGGGAAAGCCCGAACCTCGACTGGTCAAACCTCGGACAGAAAGAGCTTGCTCCTGAGGAGTTTTTCCCAAAGACCTGATTTCATCAAGCTCGCGCAGTAGGCTCTATTCATACTGGCCCCGCTGAGTCAGCCTTCGCCTAGACGCCGGAGGTGGGCAGCCCCTAGCCGCACTGAATTCCTAATCCAATGCTACAATCCCGCCCATGCTGGATAATGTTCTACTGGGGTTTGCGCTCATCTTCGTCCTGCGCGTCGCCGACGTAAGCCTGGGGACGATGCGGACGGTCTACATCATGCAGGGGCGGCGGTGGCTGGCCACCGGCATCGGCTTTGTGGAGGTCACTATCTTCATCTTTGCCATCAGCCAGGTGGTGAGCCACCTGGACAGCCCGGTGCTGATGCTCGCCTACTCCGGCGGTTTCGCCGCCGGCACCTTCCTGGGGCTGTACCTGGAGGAGTACTTCGCCATCGGCCAGTCGCAGGTGCGGATCATGTCCCAGGGCAAAGGCGAGGCCATCGCGCAGGCCATGTGGGCGCAGGACTTCGGCGCCACGGTGGTGCCGGGGCGCGGGCGCAAAGGGCCCACCGACCTCATCTTCAGCATCGTGCCGCGCCGGTGTGTGGACGATGTGGTGAGCATCGCCTCAGCCATGGACGGCCACTGCATGATCTCGGTTGCCGACAGCCGGTACCTGTTCCGCGGGTATCTGGGGTTTCATGGGAAGAAGAAGTGAGCAGCGCGCAGCAGGCTGCAGGCAAGAGGCAAGGCCACGTCAGTAACCGAAGAAGCCCTGGCCGCTGAGGTAGTTCTGCACCGGGATGAAGTCGCCTTCGGGATAGCCTTCCGCCACCTCCGCGTCGCTCAGCCTGAATCGCCAGCCGCCGGGCGTGCGCCGCCAGCGCAGCCGCGCCTGACCGAGACCCCGGTAGCGCTCACCGGCGAAGCGGAACACCAGCACGCAGACAAAGACGCCGTCAATGTATTCGTAGCCGCGCACATTGAGCGCGGCCAGGTCTTCGTGATAATCCGGCGGGACATAGGAGGCAATGAGGTCCAGCGCCCTGGCGTGGTCTTCCGGCGCCACGAAGTCCGCCGCTCTCTCCGGCTCTCCTGCCTTCACCAGCCGGATGAACTCGTTCAGGTCGCGCTTGAACGTGAGCTGGCGGATGAAGCCGGGCAGGAAGATTATGGCGAGCACAATGAGCACCGCGCCTAGGGCGATCAGCGGGGCCGCCTTCTCCAGCCGCGCGCTCATGCTACGTCCTCCTCCGGGAGAGGCCTTTCCTGCACGTAGCCAAGTATAACGAGTCCGATGATGAAGTAGAGGATGGCGAAAGAGAAGATGAGCTGGTAGGCGGTCGCTTCGCCGCCGGGAAGGCCCAGCAGCTGGTCCCGGGCGAAGCCGGCGACCGCCGGCGCGACCATCTGCGGCGCCAGCGCCGTCATGTCCCATACGCCCATGTAGCGCGCGGTTTTCTGCTTGGGGATGAGGGTGAAGGCGAAGGCCCAGTCGGCGGCGATGAAGGCGCCCCAGCCCGCACCCAGGCCGATGCCGAAGCCGATGGCGGTGAAGATGTCGCGGGCGAAGACCATCGGCAGCATGAACACGATGGTCACCGCCATGCCCAGGAAAATGACGCGGCGCTTGCCCACACGGTCAGAGAGGTAGCCGCCGGCGATATTGCCCGCCACGGCACCGAGGATGATGCCGGCCAGCAGCACCGCCGCCAGCCAGATGCGCTCAGGCGGGACATGGAGGTTGGCCTCCACGAAGTAGTAGACGAAGGGAATGAAAGTATAGTAGCCGAGCAGGATGGCGGTGCGCGAGAGGGCGAGCTTGACAAACTCCCAGTTGGCGCGGAAGCCGAAATTGGCGAACTCGCGCAGGAGCTTGCGCCCGGACTGCGCCGGGCGAAAGCGCAGAAAACCTGCGGCAGGGGTGCTGGGGTAGCTGGGCGCCTTGAGCAGCACCGCCGCTCCAATCACGAGCAGCAGGACGCAATACACCACCCCCAGCACGGCGAAGGTCGGCCGCCCGCTGGCGGCGGTGCGCGCGGCTCCCATGCCGACGCCCGCCAGCACCAGCGCCACCACCATGAGCCCGCTGAGTTTGCCCGTCAGGTCAAACACGCCCATCATGGCGGCCGCGCGGCCATGGTAGCGCTCCGCCACCAGGTCGGGCATCATGCTCTGGTAGGGCACGCTCGCGGTATTGAGGAAAATCTGCACCAGAGCATAAGCCGCCAGCAGGTGCCAGTAGCCCGGCGCGTTGACCAGGTAAAGCATCGCGGCGCAGCTCAGCAGCACGCCGATGACGATGTAGGGCTTGCGGCGGCCAAAGCGGCTCTCGCTGGAATCACTGACGAAGCCGATGGTGAGTTGCAGCACCGCCGAAACCGCCGCGCCCGCCCCGAGCAGCAGCCCCAGCATCCGGCCCTGTTGCTCAAATGCCACCATCCCCTTGACCAGTGCGGGGATGACCACCGGCAGCAGCGTCGCCCAGATGAAGTGAACGACGAACCAGAATGACGCCAGCCAGGCGAACTGCGACACCCGTGTGAGGTAGGGGCGCGCGGGAGCGCTCACTCTCCGCCTCCACGACGCGCAGAGCGGCGCAGATTGAACAGCCGTTCAAAGAACCGCCAGATCTTCGTGCCGGTGAAGTCAATGGGCGAAACCGGCTCCACCAGGATGGTCTTGAGCCCCAGGCGGTTGGCGCCCCAGATGTCGGTGAAGACGATGTCGCCGATGACAACAGCGTTCTCGCGCGGCACCCCCAGCGTCTTCAGCGCTTCACCGAAGCCGAGCGGGAAAGGCTTGGGCAGCAGGGAAACCACCAGCGGCACCCCTAGCTGGCGCGAGACCTTGAGTTGCTTGCCGCGCAGGCCGTTGCTGAGTATCACCAGCGCGAAGCCCGCATCCATCAGCGACTGCACCCATTGCGCGATGTCCGCCGGGACTTCGTCCTCTTCCCAGCGGGTGAGGGTGTTGTCCAGGTCAAGGATGACGCCGGTTACACCCACCTCACGCAGGAACTCCAGCGGAATGCTGGTGACCCGCTCGAAGGTGTAGTCGGCGATGAAGTTGGAGCGCCTGCGCTTCATGGCCCGTCCCCGCGGGTGCGCTCTACATAGGCTCTGAGTATCAGCGAGGCCGCCACCGCGTCGGCGCGGCCGGAGCTGCGCCGGGCACGGCCGCCACCGGCTGACAGGGCGCGCTGCGCTTCGTTACTGGTCATCCGCTCGTCCTGGAACTCCACCGGCAGTTTCAGCGCCTCCCCCATGCTCCGGGCCAAGCGGCGGGCCGCGCGGGTGGCCGCTCCTTCCCTGCCGTCCGTCTGCAGCGGCAGGCCGATGACCAGGAGCTTGACCCGGCGCTCCGCCACAATGACGGAAAGGCGCGCCAGCGCGGATTCTGCGGGCTGCGCCGGCACCATCTCCAGCGGCACGGCAATGTACGCCGGCGGCTCAGCCACCGCGACGCCGATGCGCTTTTCCCCGGGGTCCAGGCAGAGGATGCTCACGGACACATTATAACTGAGCGCTGGTATAATCGCCCGCGATGGAACCACTTCAAACCGCGCAGCTAATGCCCTTCGGCGGACACACGCCCGCGCTGGAGACGCCTTCCTTCGCCGCGCCCGGCGCCTGGCTCATCGGCGATGTGCGGCTCCACCTGCATGCGTCGGTGTGGTTTGGCTGCGTCCTGCGCGGCGACATCAACCGCATCAGCGTCGGCGCGTTCAGCAACATCCAGGACCTCAGCGTGATGCACGTCACCCACGAGCTTGCCTGCACCGTCGGCGAGTATGTGACCGTGGGGCACAACGCGGTGCTGCACGGGTGCACCATCGGGCGCGAATGCCTCATCGGCATGGGCGCAAAAGTGCTGGACGGCGCAGTAGTGGGCGAGGGCTGCATCGTCGCCGCCGGCGCGCTGGTGCTGGAGGGGGCGGAGCTGCCGCCGGGGACGCTTGCGGCGGGTGTGCCGGCGAAGGTCAAGCGCGAGGTGACGGCGGAGGAACGCGCGGCTATCGTGCGCTCGGCGGAGAGCTACTGGGGGTATGCGGCGGCCTTCCGCCGGTAGCTCGCAGCTCTGTCGGGCAACCCAGGGAAGCGAGCGTTCGCGCGCTGGCGCTAAGAACCGCCATCTGGTGGTAGGATGATGATGTGAGAGGAGCGGAACGCCAACTGACGCAAAGATTGTCCAGCCGGTCATACATCCGGAAGCTGGCAGGGCGCAAGCCCGCACCCAGACATACGCTGCATCGCAGAGGTTTCACGCTCATTGAAATGATGCTGGTGGTCGCCATCCTCGGCCTGCTCGCAACCATGGCGGTGGCCATGCTGTACAGCGCCCGCATCAGCGCCGGCAACGCCAAGGCCATTGCCAACCTGCGGACGCTGCATTCCGC
>Ga0136651_10000441_pt1 | contig 22842 bp, 24 predicted proteins | sample Mar14236cmmetaG_FD_94867 | JGI IMG/M metagenome (GOLD analysis project Ga0136651, IMG submission 94867) | Marine hydrothermal vent microbial communities from Guaymas Basin, Gulf of California to study Microbial Dark Matter (Phase II) - Marker... ... | reverse complement strand
TACTCTCGGTGGCAATAGCGAGGAGGAAACACCCGTTCCCATCCCGAACACGGAAGTTAAGCTCCTCAGCGCCGATGGTACTGCGCGGGGGGCCGCGTGGGAGAGTAGGTCGTCGCCGAGAATGTATCAAAAATCCCCTTCAGAATTGTTCTGAAGGGGATTTTTTTGTTATTTTGTTTATCTTAAATGTATTCCTGGGCTCTGTGGTTGCCTCTTGAAAACCTCGTTGCGAGGGGGATAACAATTTTGTATTATTTGGATCCGCAGCGCTCACGCAAATCTGAGACAGATCACCTATTGGGTGGAAAAAAGCTTCTTGGGCAGTATGACGTCGCGACCTTATGAAAAACTCTATGTTTACCTCTTGGACGGGGTGGCCAGCCTTTCTGATGAAAAGGAGCTGGGCTCCTTTTTCATAGGGAATTGGAAAGAAGGAAAGAATTCTTTCCTGTTTTTTTCAAGACCGTCGAGGGACAAGGTGGATATGTTCCTCGAGAGCAGGCCTGAGCTCAAGCTGTTGGACGAATATGAGATGGATTACGACCAGTGGCAGGGCCAGGGCCTGGAGCGGCTAGACATAGCTGGATTTAGTATCGTGCCCTTCTGGTTAGTTAATGAAGAGACTCCCAAATCACATGGTACCATCATTCTGGACCCCGGGGTTGTTTTCGGAAACGGACTTCATCCTACCACGCAGGATTGCCTACGAGCCGTTAGATGGATTATGGAAAGTGCTACCGTGGAGAGTGTGCTTGACCTCGGGACAGGGACCGGTATCCTGGCTATTGCAGCAGCACACCTCGGAGCAAGCAGGGTCCTTGCCATTGACCTGAATCCCCTGTGCGCGAAGACCGCACAGCGAAATGTGCTCCTCAATGGCCTGGAAGATGTTATTGAAGTCAGGGAGGGGGCAGCCCAAGAGTTTCTTAGGTATCGGGCAGACCTGGTGTTGGCAAATCTTGACTACGGGGTGATCGCGGATTTGCTGAAAAATGAGGCAATGCGTGATAAGCCTGGGTTTGTTTTTTCAGGGCTCTTGAGGACTCCCTACCGCGAATTAAGGAGCCTACTTGACCAATACGGCATTGAAGTTGTAAAGGAATGGGACCATGAGATGACTTGGTTTACGGTGGCGGGTAAGGGCCGGGGAGTTGGGCGTCAACCCCAGCTCACTTTTGCTCACTTATAACTCTAGAGGGAGACAACAATTGGCAGGTAAAACAAGAGACAACATAGGCGGTGATTCTGAATTTTGCGAAAAGATTCCCCTCCCTAAGCCCCAAGGGCACCACTGCTTTGCCTGTGGCACAGCCAACCCCATAGGGCTGCACTTAGATTTTTACAGACTGGACGATTCTATTTGCTCTGAGATTACACTGGGCAGGGAATACGAGGGATGGGAAAACATGGCCCACGGAGGGATTGTCTCAACACTCCTTGACGAGATCATGTCCTGGACTCTCATCTATTTTAAAAAGGCCTTCTTTGTTACGAGAAAGATGCAAGTCAAGTATGTCAGGCCGGTTCCAGTAGGTGAGCCATTAGTGGTTAAGGGCCGGATAACTAAAGACGGTTCCCAATTGGTAAAGGTTAGGGGTGACGTGTTGGATGGAGGTAACAGGCTTCTTGCTAGGAGTGAAGCCGAATTTGCAATGGTCTCTGAGGACAAGCTCTCAAGTGTTCCTGAAGGGCTCAAGAAGGATATGAAAGAGTTGTTTCAGAAAATGGAGCGGATGTGAGAAGGTGACAAGGGGCTATCATGGAAGAAGAACGCCTGTATTTCCAATGTGGTGAGTTGACCCTAGAGGGCCTTCTCGGTGAGGCAAATGGCAATAAAGGGGTTGTTATTACCCATCCACACCCTTTGTATGGTGGTGACATGTATAACAATATAGTTGATGCCATAAGGTGGGCGTACCACAGAAAGGGTTACGCCACGCTTAGGTTCAACTTCAGGGGTGTGGGGGCAAGCCATGGGTCTTATCACGACGGAATTGGGGAACAGGATGATATATACGCTGCCATCGATGTCCTCATTGAAAGAGGGTGTAAGGAAATACACCTTGCAGGTTACTCATTTGGTGCCTGGGTGATTTCTAAAGGATTAAGGCTGTACAACAAAGCACAACAGATTGTGATGGTATCCCCGCCCGTGGCATTGCTAGAGTTCTCACTGGATGGGCCTGAGCCTCGAATTGGGCTGGTGATAACAGGTTCGCATGATGAAATAGCACCTGAATCGCTGGTCAAGGAACTGGTAAATCGATGGAATCCTGGAGCAGAGCTGAAAGTAATAAATGGTACGGATCATTTTTATTGGGGGAGAGAGAACGAGGTGAGCGAGGCCATCGAGGAGTACCTTGAAAAGAAGATGGGAGAAAGGTGAAATTAGGCGGGTCGCTGATGGCTGATGGCTTTTTTTGTATGAGCAAATAACGAATATCGAATATTGAATTATGAATCATTAAGGCGTAGGGCAATGGGATGTTCCCGGAGTCATGGGCGCCAGGCTTGAGAGAGAAAAAAAGAAATAACTAATGGCGGTAAACGGTGAACGGTGAACATATTCAATAGAACCTTCAAACTTCGGAATCCCATCCAATACTACCCCTGGGGTTCCAGGACGGCTATACCCGAGCTGCTAGGAATCCCCAATCCCGAGGCAAAACCCATGGCCGAACTATGGATGGGAGCACACCCCAGGGCACCATCCCAGGTCCTTATTGATGGCAAGTGGATCTCATTTCTGGATCTGCTTAAAACCTCTGCTACTCCTGTCCTGGGCCAGGATGTGGCGGCCAGGTTTAGCAATCAACTTCCTTTTCTCTTCAAAGTCCTGGCAGCAGCAGAGCCCCTGTCCATCCAGGTTCATCCCAGCAAGGAGCAAGCCATGGAAGGCTTCGAGAGAGAGAACAGGCTGGGCATTCCCCTTGACGCCCCTGAGCGCAATTACCGCGATGATAATCACAAGCCAGAGATGCTCTGCGCCCTCACGCCCTTCGAGGCCCTTAAGGGATTCAGGTCCATTGACGAGATAGTGCAATTGATGGATGAACTTGGCGATCCAGGGCTGGGAGAAAGGCTAGGACAGCTGAAGGCCTGCCCTGATGCCACGGGGCTGAAGGCCTTTTTTACATCCATCATGGGCATGCACATGGGAGAAAAGGAGCAGGTGGCAGGGCGGGTAGTAGAGCTTGCAGCAACTCGCACCAGGGAACGCAGGGAATTTTACTGGATCGGGGAACTGGGCCGGAAATATCCAGGGGATATCGGCGTTCTGTCGCCGTTGTTGCTTAACCTAGTGAGCCTTCAGCCGGGAGAGGCCATTTTCTTGCCGGCGGGCGAACTGCACGCCTATCTGAGGGGCGCGGGCCTCGAGATCATGGCCAATTCCGATAACGTTCTTCGAGGAGGGCTCACCGCCAAGCACGTGGACGTGGATGAGCTCCTGAGAATAACCAATTTTACTCCGAGACTCCCCAGTATAATAATGCCGGAGGAAGGTGAGCGCTCTGGGGTTTACCACTGCCCAGCCCAGGAGTTTATGCTGTGTAGGCTTGACATTAACGGATTATACCACAGCGGAGGGGCGGGTTCGGTGGAGATATTGCTTTGCCTTGAAGGCAAGGGGAAGGTATGCCAAGGGGCTAGTGAGGATACTGCCGTGAGCTTCGCAAAGGGTGATGCCCTGCTTGTCCCTTCGATGGCCCATCCTTACCGGGTAAGCGGACACGCAGTGCTCTGGAAGGCCTCTGTTCCGTCATGACTTGGTAAGAAAAATAAATTGATTGTTTCTTACCGACATTTTAAAATCATAAAAATTGAAAATCATTCAAGGAGGGACGCATGCAAACTGCTTCTTCCAAAGTGACATCAAAGGGACAGATAGTCATCCCAAAGAAACTGCGGGAAAAATATGGGATTGGGCCTTCCACGAGGCTTCGCTGGGTTGAAAAGGATGAGGGCCTGCTGCTGGATGTGGCTTCCCTCAAGGCAAGGTTCCCCATGTCCTACGCCGATTCATTTGCGGCTGCCCTGGCAAGGCAGAAAGAGGGACCTCTGTTGATCAGCTATCAGCCGTCAGCGGTCAGCTTGCCCCCGCAGGACCTGGGTCATATTTTCGGCAGCTGCCAACTGTTTTCCTTGGTCCAGTGCTCTATTATCAGGAAAACGGCAACTTAAGACCCTTTTTTCCTCCGGGTTTTCCCAGGTTGCCAAGCAATCCGCTGCCAAGGTTAAGTCTTTTGCTGAGTTCCTGTTGAATGCCATTGAGGCCTGAAAGGCTGCCCGCAGTATCAGATAGTGGGCCATTAACCTTGTCCATAATGGCCTTGCTTAGTTTTTGCCTGAGCTGTTCTGTCTGTTTTGCGATTATCTTGCCTGCGGACTTCTTAAGAACTCCGTCGAGGTCCGAGGAGAGCTTGATATCGTATTCCTCTAATGTACCAATGACCTTTGCGTTAACAATAAAATTGCTGATGTTTTTCAAGGCAGAAAATATGGCTTCCATTATGGGATTTTTTCCTTCTTGGTCTTTCACGGAGAAACTGGCCGAATGAAAGGCCGCAAGCACGTTGACCTTAATGTCTTGGCCTTGGACAAGCGCCTTTATGTTCAGGTCAGCTAGTGCCTTTTGAAGGATGATGGGGTTTTTGGATTTTTCAAGCAAAGAAATCCCTTTTGTCTTAAAACCCTTCACAAGAAATCTTATTTCGTCCTTGGGGGCCTGGGGTCTTGTGTGGTTCAAGGCCCCTTTTGCCTCAACCAGGTTAATGTTTTTTAGCTTGTCACCCTTAAAGGAAAAGGTAAGGGGTAGGGCAAGGACGTCTTGGTCTGGAGTTATGTTTTTTATGATTCCCATGATATCGCCTGCGCCTGTGATGATAGAGGCGTTTGCCTTCTTTATTAAGAAGTCCGGCATGGGGTTGTGTTCCTTGAACTTGACAAAGGCCCCTTTGCCCCTCAATGGCTTAACGACCACCTTGCCCTTCTTTTTTTGTTTGGCCCTTTCTAGAATTGGACGGATCTTTTCATACCAGTTGGTTGCCTTTTCCATCCATGTGCAGATCTTGGCGCCGAACAGTACCTGGCTCATATTGGCCAATCTTTCCTTGGAAAAACCATACTTTTGAGCTAGGCGGGCAGCATCCTTGAAGGGAGCCTTTTTTGCATCTGCTAGCTTTTGCTTTAATGTGGATGTCTCCTTTTGGAAGTCGGCGTTGGCCTGTTTTATTCGATTGAGATCGGCCTCGATCTTTTTCTTAAGCTCCATGGCCTTGCCGCCAGATGCCAGCATACCGGCGATGCCGGCTCCACCTCCGCGGATTTTCTGTATCTCCCCCTTGTAGGATTGAAAGGTCTTTTCATCTGGCAGGGAGGCCAGCCTTTGTTGCCATTTTTGTTTTTCTTGTTCAATTTGCCCCTTGAGGGAGGTTACCAGCTCCAGGGAGGGGAGTTTTTCCTTGCTCAGAACCTCAGTTACGTTAGGCATCTTGAGCGCAGGCAGCCCTTTGCCCCCGCACAGCCCCTTCTTTTTTCCTGGCCTTATGGTGCCTTTTTTCGTGGCTCGTTTTTTTGGAGTCGCGCCGGGCAATGCGCCGGAAGTCTTCCGAGGCGTGTTCAGCCGTATGCCATCCAATGTCATTTGTTCTACTATCACTTTTCTTCTGAAAAAGTTCAGGGTGTCGAAGTTGAGATTTGTGCGGGCAATTTCAACGGCGTTTTTCATGGGTTCATCAGGGTTGGCTATCTTGAGGCCCTTGAGCTCAAGGCCTGCCGGGAAAAGGGATAAGTCGGCGCTGCGTAGTTCCACCTTGGCACCCACCGCCTCGCTTCCATATTTCTGGATCACACCCTTGACGATCCCATCTATAAACAAGAACCAAAATATGCAAGGCAGGGCTACTACACCTACGAATACTCCAAGTCCTTGCCACCTGATCCATTTTTGCATGTCTAGCCCCTCCATCCTGATAGGGTTTGGTAAGAGCGGTAAAGCTTGCTGGCTTTAAAGGCCTGCATGAATCTCGTCTTTTGGACCCAGGCCAATATGTGTTCCCGATACTTTCTTATGCCAAGGTTCAACACAATATAAAGTGGTATGAAAAGCACCAGGGAAAGGAACAAGCTACCCATGACGATGGTATTATTAAAGTTTTCAAGGCGAAAAATGGTCATGTTGTAAAGGGCAGTCCATAGGCCCTCCAGGCTAGAGGCGGTGAGCAGTGCCAGTCCTATTCGATGGAAGAGGGGATCAAGGAGATAAGCGAGGCCGGAGAAGACGGCCCAGCCCAGCAAGAACCCGGAGAGGTTCACCCTAATGAGTAGCACCAGGAGTATCACAATTATGTTGTGGAGGCTATACAAGGGGGTGAATCCCATAATCATGGCAAAACAAAAGGCCAGGGATACTTGGCCCGGCTCTGATTCAGAGTTTAAAACCTTGAGAAGCCTTGCAATCATCCTGATCATAGTTCACCTCCCACGAGGCTGACTGACGGTTGATGGGAGAAGTTAAAGCACGGAAGCATTGAAGGGCCAATGCGATATGATATAAAAAATTTAAGACTAGTACATCTCAAGGATTAGGTCAAACCCAAATACACTAATGCTATGCCTTTGAGGCGTAACCGCCTTTCTTGACTTTGGATTCTCCATTTGCTAAGGAAAGAGAAGGACAGAGGCGGGGGCTGGGCGCTGACGGCTGACAGCTGATCCCTTTTTTGCGTGTGCAAATATCGAATGTCGAATAACGAATGACGGTAAACGGTAAACAGTGAACGGTCAACGGTCAACAAACCCTGGCTCACTCTAAACACTTTAGCTCACTGATAACTTTAGCTCACTCATAACTTTTTAGTATGTGGTCTAATCTTCGAAATATAGTAGAAGCACTAAAAAAGGAGCCTTGGGTTAGGGAGGCCGTGTGCAGCGAAGATTTTTGGCGGTCCTTGATGGAGTGGCTTGAGACCCACCTTTTGACGAGTTTCTTGGATCAAATCATAAAACAGGTGGACGAGATAGTAGATATTGATCCGGACCTGCCAGAGCAGAAAATTCTTGCAAGGGCAACGAGGTACATCGTTGAATTCCTAGGGGCCAGTTCAGCCTCGGTCCGTATTTACGATCCCCAAAGCGAACAGATGCTTTCCTATGGTTCCTATCCCTCCCACGAAGAGCATCGGGAGATCTACATACCCCTTGAAGGGAGCATCGCAGGAGAAGTGGTCAAGAGTGGCAGGGCTTGTCTAGTGCCAGACATAATGAATGAAAAAAGGTATGAAGATAAGGAGGTGGTTTATAGGAGAGGTATCCATTCCCTTATGGCCATCCCATTGGAGATACCAAGGTTCTTTCCAAGCGAGAGGGATACCCGAGGGGTTATCCAGATATACTTTCCTGAACGTGGCAGGGAGTTCAGCCCGTTGGAGATCAAGATTGCCGAGCTTCTGGCCAAACGTCTAAGTTACGTAATTGCACGCAAAAAAATCATCTCCATGCATCGGCTCAACGAGAAAAAGGACGCCATTGTCCGGCATATTTTCCGCAGGCTAGGAAGACGCGGCGGAATAAAGATGAAAGAGGTGTTCAATGCAGTGATACCCGAGCTTGCGGATGTGGTCAATGTGCAGAGCTGCGCCCTGTTCTCGGTCACCGGCGACTATCAACACGTGACATTGGAGGCTGGTTATCCCGAGGGAACCGGTTACCACGGAATCGGCCAAAAGTTTGCGGTTAGTACGGAACCGGCCTTCGAGATAATTCTTGGACTGAGAGAATATGAAGGCGATGGATCCTATGAAGTTGTGTCTCCATCCTATATTTTGGTGGTTGATCCTCAAAAAACCAGCATAATATCTCCACGCATGAAGAGATTTGCCCAAGAGCACAATATTAATTCCATCCTCTATATCCCACTTTATGTTGAGGGTGAGATCACGCACTTTATGACCTTTGATGCCATTGAGCAAAGGCAAAGATACAGGGATGACGAGATTGAGCTGTTTCTCTTTTTGGGCCAAGAATTGATGAAGGCCCAACGCATGGAAAGGCTTGATGACATACTGCATGACTTCAAGAACCCGGCAATCGCCTCAGCAGGATTTGCCAGAAGGCTGAAGAAAATGTTAGAAGACGGGCGGTTCGAGGAACACAAGGACCAGATCGAACGATATGTGGACATTCTGTTTGAAGAAACCAGCAGGATGCAAGAGTTGGCCCTGAGCATATACGCGGTTGGCAAGGAACAAGTGGTGGACATGAGTGAGATTCTGCGAAAGAGATTCGAGATAAACAAGGAGGCAATTAGGGAACAATTGAAACAAAACGTGATATTAAGGGAGGGACCATTTGTTGGAGGGCTCAGAGTCAGTTGTTTCCCGATACACCTGGAGAGGGTCTTTGACAACCTCCTAAATAATGCCACAAAGGCCATACCGCTAAAGGGCGGAACCCTTTCAATCAGGACATTCGAAGATGGTGAGTGGGCTTGCGCCGAAATAACAAACACCGGCAGGATTCCCGAGGAAGACAGAAAGCGCCTGATGCAAGGTGAAGGCAACGAGGGAAGAGGTTTGTATATCACTTATAGGATTATGAGGTTACTTGGAGGAAAAATAGAGGTTGAATCCAGGAAAAACACCACAACCTTTATAGTGCGGCTGCCTATACACTGGGAAGAGTAAGATGCCGCTAGATTTTGACCCATGGAATATGGAACAGGGGAGGGCATGAACGATCTAGACGCTATCTTAGAGAGGCTCGAGCGCAATGAGGAAATAGCGAGAAAATTCTTTGAAGTTGAGGTAACAATCCTTTCGGTATTGAACTTCAAAGACCTCTTTGAGAGGCTCTTGACTGAAATTCGTGAAAAATTCGCCATACCTTATGTATGGATTACGTTGACTGAGGAGGGAGACTTAGCCCCTCTAATTCCTGTGCTTTTTGACTCGGATGTGGTGAGGCAGAGGCTAAGCGTCGTCTCACGAGACACCCTGCTCGGACTCATTGGATCCTCTAGGGAGCCTATTCTTGTAAACGAGGACCTGAGCCCTTTTTACAAGCTTTTTCCTGACCACGAAAAATACCTTATACGCTCCCTAGCCCTAGCCCCAATTACGCTAAATGGGGACGTTGTTGGCACCTTGAACCTTGGGGATGCTTCGCCTGATCGCTATGTTCCGGGGATGGATACCACACTTCTTAAGAGGCTAGCCATAAAGGTATCGGTTTGCCTGTCCAACGTGGTGGCGCACGAAAGGGTCAAGCTGTCATCATCACGGGATGAAGTTACGGGTTTACTAAACGCGAGGGCCATTGAAGAAATACTGGCCAGGGAATTCCAGCGAGCCATACGTTACGAAAATACCCTATCGGTTATCCTCATGGAGATTGAAGACCAAGTGTCCCATGAGAGTAAAGGGAATTTACCCAGAGAGGTTGCAGGAAGGGTAGCGAAGGAGATGCGATCTTTGGTAAGGGTGACTGACGTGCTAGGGACGTATAAGCAAGGAGAATTTGTAGTTATCTTGCCCTCTACCACGAAAAAAAAGGCTATGAAATTGCTAGAGCGACTGTCCCTACATATATCTGAGAATCCGATTCAAGTCGAAGACAACTCAATTGAACTGCGCCTGAAAGGAGGAATAGCATCGACCGAGGATGCGGGGGTGATTGACGCAAGATCCCTGGTGAGAAGGGCCTCTGAGATGCTCGCGAGACAGAGAAGAGGGGGGAAGTAAGGACGTAAGCAATTATAGTACCCCAGCCATTGAATGAGAGAGAGCAAGGCGAGACGTGCACGGCGAGGCCGGGACTCGTTACAAGACATTGGCCTGTCTTGCGGTTTACGAGAAATCCTATTGACAATACTGGTAAAGAGTTTAAGATTCTTCATAATAAGAGGCGGCGAATAGACAAACAATACATGGAGGTTAGCGATGCCAACATACGAATTCATTTGCAACAAGTGCAACAAGGAATTTACGCTGGTTATGCCTATCTCCGAATACGAAAAGAAGAAGATACGTTGCCCGAAGTGTAAAAGCACCCGTGTGAAGCAACAGATCACATCCTTCCAGGTTGTGACATCCAAGAAAAGTTAGGGCCACAACCATAGTTTGTGATGGGGTAATGTACCGAGATTGACAAAAGTTCTTGGTTCCACTAAAAGTGAAGGGCCGGTGATAGTGGCCCTATTTTTTTTGAGGGGGTACGAGAGCAATGAAATGCCCAATTTGCATGGAGGAGATTCCAGGGATTGAATGCCAGGAGTGCGGGGAGTCCAGTCCCGAAGAGGCCAAATTTTGCATGTATTGTGGAGCCCCGTTTCATCAAGAGGCATCGGACGCAAGTGATGACGAGGATGCGTTTGACATCGAGAATCGGATACTTTGTCCTGATGGAACATGCACTGGCATAATCGTGGACGGAAAATGTACAGAGTGCGGCAGGCCTTACGAATCTGGCCAAGAGGAGTAGAATGAATGTATGAGCTAAAGATAATTTCCCATTTTGCAGGTGCGCACCAGCTTCGTAATTTTAAGGGCTCGTGCGAGAGACTACATGGCCACAACTGGAAGGTGGAAGTGCACGTTAGGGGCGAGCAATTGGGAGATGACGGGACATTGGTGGATTTTCATGATGTGAAAGAGGCGACCAACAAGGCCCTTGAAACCCTTGACCATGAATTCCTAAACGACCTTGAACCATTTCGCGAGGAGAACCCCTCTTCGGAGAATATAGCAAGGTATATTTTTACCAGGGTGGCCGAAGAGCTGGCTGATAGGCCTGTGGCCGTGTACAAGGTGACGGCATGGGAGTCGGATACAGCGTGTGCGAGTTATTACGGAGAGAGTTAGGAGTGGTCTAAAGTGAGCTGGAGTTCGTTGACCGTGCACCGTTCACTGTTCACCGTTTACCGTTTGCCGTCATTCAATATTCGATATTCGATATTTGCTCACACAAAGAAGTGGGCTGCCACCCGCCTAAGGGGCGGGATGAAAGGCTCTAGGATGTAAGGAGCGGGCCTAAGCCGCTTGAGGCCGAATGCTTCTTGCCTCGAGCGAAGGGGCCCTGGTTTCCTGATGCGTCCATTCCTCATCCATGAGGGTGGTGTAAAATGAAAATAGTGGCCATCATTCCTGCAAGATATGGATCCAAAAGGTTTCCGGGTAAGCCGCTGGCTGAAATTGCCGGCAAGCCCATGATACAGCGGGTGGTGGAGCAGGCCCGCAAATCTTCCAAGCTGAGTGGAGTGTATGTGGCCACTGACGACAAGAGAATAAGAGAGTGCGTGGAGGCATTTGGTGGCAGGGCCATTATGACCTCAAGTGAGCACGCATCCGGCACAGATAGGGTACATGAGGCCGCTACTACGATAGGGCTGAGGCCAGAGGATATCGTGATCAATATCCAAGGTGACCAGCCACTTTTCCCTCCAAGTCTCGTGGATAAGTTGGTTAGACCCCTGGAGGAGGACCCAGATCTTTCAATGGCGACGTTATATTTCGCCGTTCGAGGGAAACAAGAGGGGAGCAACCCAAACCACGTTAAGGTTGTCATGGACAACAGGGGCTTTGCCCTTTACTTCTCGAGAGCGCCTATACCTTACTTCAGGGAAGCCGGGGCCAAGTCTTGCTACGCAAAACATTTGGGCATCTATGCATATAGGATGAAATTCCTCTCGCGCTTTACCCAATTACCCGTGGGCCTTCTGGAAGAGATCGAAAAGCTGGAACAACTGAGGGCGTTGGAAAATGGATTCCGCATCAAGATGGTGGAGAGCCCCGTTGATTCAGTGGAAGTGGACATTGAAGCCGATATTGCCGACGTGGAAGACCTACTCGGAACCTCCCCCCGCGGTGCCTAAATGGCTTACGGACCCATGGCAAAGAAATGGCATATCCGGCCTAAGTCACCCTTGGCGCAAAAACTTGCCAAAAATCTAGGTATCAATTCCATCTTAGCCCAGGTCTTGATCAACAGGGGCGTGAGAGATGAAGAATCCGCAAGGGCATTTATGTTTCCAAGGCTTGCTGATATGCCAGATCCCTGGCTTTTGCCGGACATGGAAAAGGCAGTTGATCTTGTGTGCACATCCATAGCCAACCAGGACCCCATTACGATTTATGGCGACTACGATGCCGATGGCTTAACAGGGGCATGTCTCCTTTACCATTTTTTCAAGGACCTGGGCGTTCCATGTGCTGTATATGTTCCCAATCGTCTAAAGGAAGGCTATGGCTTGAACCATGAGGCAGTGAGAAAGATACGCGGCGCTGGGCAAGGGCTCCTTATCACAGTGGACTGTGGGGTCTCCAATGAACAGGAAGTGGCCCTTGCAAGGGAATTGGGTATGAAGGTGATCGTCACTGACCATCACAGGATCCCAAAGGATATCCGATTCCATTGCCCTGTCATCAATCCCCAGAGGGCAGACTCGTCGTATCCCGGAATGGAGCTGGCAGGAGTGGGCGTTGCGTTTTTACTGGCTGTGGGGGTGCGGGCCAGGTTGCGGGAAAGGGGATATTTTGGGGGAAGGGCAGAGCCCGACATGAGGGATTTCTTGGACCTTGTGGCCGTAGGTACAGTTGCAGACCAAGTCCCAATGTTGGGGCAAAACAGGGCATTTGTAAAGTACGGCTTGAGCAGGCTGATGAGCACCAGATGGCCCGGGCTTGAGGCCCTGGTTGAGTCAAGTGCCGCTGACCCTAAGAATATTGATTCGACTGTGGTTGCCTTCCGAGTTGCCCCAAGACTCAACGCACCAGGAAGAATATCTTCCCCTGATATATGTCTTCGCATATTGATGGCTGAGGAAAAGGAATCGGTGGTCCAGCTTGCCAGTGAGATCAACGCTGTCAATGCCCTTCGCCAAAGACTTGAGCAGGATGTGCTGAGGGACATCGCCGGTGTCATTGAGCGGAATGAGTCAATCCTGGACAAAAAGGTACTGGTGTTTGGAAAGGAGGGCTGGCATGAGGGGGTTTTGGGAATTGTAGCATCAAGGCTGGTGGATAAGTATTATCGGCCAACCTTGGTTCTGACCTTTGAGGGACAAAAGGCAAAGGGTTCGGGCAGAAGTATTGACAAGTTCAATCTCTACGAGGCCGTTTGCAGAATAGGGGATCTGCTTGATAGATTTGGGGGCCACAGTCACGCGGCGGGCTTTTCTTTGCAAAGGGCCAAATTCAATGAGCTGAAAAAGACAATTACCGAAATTGCCGAGGAGTCCCTGGAGGGCGAGGACCTGAGACCGGTCCTCAATATTGATGCGGAGGTTCATTTCAAGGAAATCTCCAGAAAACTGGTGGACGCACTGGACACCTTGGCCCCTTATGGAAATGGGAATCCAGAGCCGATTTTTTGTACCAGGTCAGTCCAGGTCTTGGAGGCAAGGGTAGTTGGGGAAAAGCATCTTAAAATGTTATTGCGCGAAGACGGGAAACTATACGATGCCATAGGCTTTCATATGGGAACAAAGATCCCATGGGTTGGAACCCATATTGATATTGCCTACACGCCGAAGCTCAATAGCTGGCAAGGCTACGAGAGTCTTCAACTAAAACTGGCCGATTTCAGAGAACATGTCCCTTGAGCTACTATTCCTCGTCCTTGAATATCCTGGCTGCCAATTCAATGTCTTCAGGACAAAAGACAAAAAGGGATTTCTTGCCCCTCGGCAGGGCAGAACCATACACGTAGTTTATATTTATTCCCTCTTCACCAAATCTTTTTGCCATCCTGGCAAGGGTGCCAGGCTTATTTTCAATCTCGAGGGCGATAACTGGCATTATATCAAATACGTACTGTTCCTTGGACAGTAAATCGAGTGCCGTGTCTGTGTTGTCCACCAGCAGCCTGATGAGGGCGTAGTCAGCAGAGTCCTTTTGCATGGAACCATAGCTTGCTGCGGGGGCAATTCGCTTCAGGGACTTGCCCCTTGCTTTGAACAGCCCCTGCACGTAGTCAGAGGCGTCTTGTATGGTGAGGGCGTCAATATTCACCCCCGCTTCCCCCAGCATTGAAGAGAGCTTGCCAAGCTCTCCCGGCACGTTCTTGAGAAATAACGAGATTTCTGTTCTTACCATGGCAACTCTCCCCCTAGGCAGTAATCTTATTGAGTGCCTCTTTTTTCATAACCCTTCAAATAACGCATGAAGTCGGACTTGGTTGACAACACCAGTGTGCTTTCCTTGTCCAGGGTGTCCCTGTAAACCTCGAGGGTTTTCATGAAACTATAAAACTCGGGATCCTTTCCAAATGCCTTTGCGTATATGCGCGTGGCCTCTGCGTCGGCCTTGCCCTTTATTATCTGGGCTTTCATGTATGCCTCCGAGGTGATCTTTTTTAGTACCTTTTCCTTTTCACCTTCTATCTTTCTGGCTTCGCCCTGGCCCTCGGAGCGGAACTTTTCAGCCATTTGTTTCCGCTCGGCGATCATTCTGCCATAGACTGACCTCCTCACCTGTTCAACATAGTTGACCCTCTTTATCTTGACATCAACGAGAGAGATACCAAAGGCCTCCACCTTGGGCTCTGCCTGCTTTTTTACTTCCTCCATAATCTTGGCCCTGCCTATATTAACGGTGCTGAGCATCTCGTATTTTTCTTGGGTGGCAAGGCCCAGCTCCAGGGTGTCAAGCGTTCGGTTGCTCCTCCTGACCGTTTCGATCAACCGATGCGAGGTAACAAGGTTGCGGACGGCAGCGTCAAGAATGTCGTCAAGCCTTGCGTGGGCACCCATTACGTTGTTCACGGTTTGGAAGAACTTCAGTGGATCCACTATCTTCCACCGAGCAAAGGTATCTACCCATATGTAAGTCTTATCAAGGGTCGGTATTTGCCCAGGGTCTCCATCCCACTCGAGAAGGTTCTTGGGAAAGTAGTTGGCCTTTTGAACCATCGGTATCTTAAAATAAAGGCCAGGCTTGACAATGGGTTTTCCCACTGCCTTACCAAATTGGGTTATAACCACCTGCTGGGTTTCATCCACAACAAAGGCAGAGGAGAACAGCCCAATCAACCCTATTATTACCAGTACAATTATTACCTTTATTTTCATTTCTCCCCTCCTTTCTGGGCTTCCAGATTGAGGAATGGGAGAAGGTTTTTCTGCTCCGCATCCACAATGTACTTCTTACCAATCTTGGGGAATATCTCTGAAATGGCCTCAAGGTACAAGCGCCTTCTGGTTACATCTTTAGCCTTGGAATATTGTTCATAAAGGGCAAGGAACCTGGCGGCATCACCCTTTGCCTTGTTAACCCTCTCCAGGGCATAGCCTTCAGCGTATCTTACGGTCTTTTCCGCATCGCCTCTGGCAGCGGGAATCACCTTGTTGTACTGTTCCCTGGCTTGATAAATCAACTTTTCCTTTTCCTGAATGGCCTGGTTTACTTCATTAAATGAGGGCTGGACCGGCTCAGGCACGTTTGTCTTTTTGAGTTCCACGTTTACAATTTTTATTCCCGTTTCAGCTTCATTGAGTTCCTTTTGTAGTAGTTGTTTTGCCTCTGCCGCAATCTCCTCCCTTTTGCTTATGACTTCGCTTATGCTTCTGTCACCCACAACGAGCCTCATGGTAGCTTCCGCTAGGTCTCTCAATGTTCCTCTTGGGTCCCGGACCTTGAAGAGGTACTTATAAGGGTCGTTGATTCTATACTGGACTATCCAGGGTACGACGGCCACGTTAAGATCGCCCGTGAGCATGAGGGCCTCGGCCAGGTAAGCAGAACCAGTGGCATACCTGGTTCTCACACCGGCCTGTATGGTCCTGAAGCCGAATTCCTCCTTGAATACATACCTGACTTTGACTTTCGTGACCTTCTCAATGCCCGCGGGAAGCTTGAAATTGAGGCCTGGCTGTGTGGTCCTGATGTATTTTCCGAACCTTTGGACAACGCCTACCTCATCTACCCCGACAGTGTAAAAGCAACTGTAACCGAGGATAAAGAGTATGATAATTATGACTATGAACCCAATACCCCGAGGGAATTTTGCCCTTGCGCCCTTGACCTTCTCGAAGATATCCTCCACATTCGGCGGGCGGCCTCCAGAAGGACCTTTTTTCTGTTGTTGCAGTTTGTCCCAATCCCAGGCCATGTAGTTACTCCTTCCTTTATGAGTCTATTTTTATCCGGTTTAGGGGCAATAAGCTAGCGGCTTTTTCTCGACACCCTGTGTTTTGAAGGACTATGTCACATTGTCATTCCGAGTCCCGCGTTGGCGGGGCGAGGAATCTGGAAGTCATAACCGCTAGGAATTAATGATTTCTCGCCTTGCCTGCCTGGCCGACCAACTAGCGGGCAAGTTCGAAATGACAAAAAAGCCGAAAACCAAAATATTGCGCACCTGAACAATCGGGATCACTCCACACCCCAATTGCATAGGATTTATAGCATGAGGATATAGGGAAACCGCTATGGCGTCAAGGAGATAATGAAGCTATTATGTTGACAGCTAAGCAGCAAAATTTTACCCTGTTTGCATGGGCGAGCAGCATAACAAACCATTTCATTCTTTGGGAGAAATATTGGCATCTCTTTCGGGGCCTAAGGGATTGCCTTTTGATCTTAAGGATGCAGAGATATGGCAAGTTTGGGAAGAGGTGGTGGGCCCGGTGATAGCTTCCAATGCAAGGCCCTCTGTGATTAGAAATGGAGTGTTGACCATTGGCGTCAGGCAACCCATTTGGCTCCAGGAGCTGAAGTTTATGGCAGAAGATATCAGGGGCAAGCTCAACGAGAGGCTTGGAAGAGAAGCTGTTCGTGACATACGATTTAAGTTAATATCAGTGCAGGGGCGAGGGAAGTGATAGACTGACCCTTCCTGCCAGCCTATCCATGAGGAATAATAGAATAATCACCTTGGCCCACGAGGGGAGCCTCAATGTTCAGTCCCGGCCTTCCCCCCAGGACAGCCTCAACCAAGACGAGCTTGGCTTCTGCCTCTAACGCTGGGTACTGGATGCGGATGCGCTTGGGTTCCAACTGAAATTTCCTTAACTGCGAGATGACGTGGGCTAGGCGTTCGGCCGGATACACAATAGCAAGTCTGCCCTTTGGGCGCAGAATCGAGCGTGTCGTACGCAGCACATCTTGCAAACACGCCATTATCTCGTGCCTGGCAATCGCCTTCTGCATATCTGGGTTAAGGCGACCGCTCTTGGGCTTGCGATATGGCGGATTGCAAATGACGAGGTCTGCGCAGCGCGGCATGAGAGGGCACGAACGCAGATCCGCCATGATTACCGACATTCTATTTGAAAGCTGATTTAGCATAGCGTTCCTAATGGCTTGGCTCGCCAATTCCTCCTGTATTTCGATGCCAATGGCATGTTTGATCTCTTCCTTCGTAAGAAGTAATAGGAGTATGATCCCGCAGCCTGTTCCCAATTCGACTATCACATCATCTTTTTTAACTGTGGCAAACTCGGCCAAGAAAACCGCGTCAATGGAAAAGCGATATCCGGATTTCGACTGAATAAGACGAACCTGCCCATCCATAAAAGAATCTATTATTTCACCATCCCTGAGTTCTATGTTTCTAGAATGATTCAATGGTTTCATGGGGATCTATCTTGTTAAATACCAGGCCGGTGATTACCTTTGGGTAAAAATAGGTCGATTTCCTTGGCATTACGAGAAAGTTTCGGGCGACCTCTTTTACTTGTTCTATCTTAGTGGGATTAAGGAAGAAGGCCATTTGGTAATTGCCTTTGTGTACGGAGGCCAGTGCTTGAGTCAGGCTGCTTTGGTAATGAAAATTTTCCTCATCATCTAGTTGATCTCGCGAGAAACCAAGCCCCTTCTGAAGCAGAAAACGAGAAAGAACTAACACGTCCAGTTCTTGGAGTGCAGGATGTAGGTCATCGCCCATGATTCGTCTCTTTTCTTCCTTCAAGGTCATGACATAGCAGCAACTGCTACCATTGGGGTAAAAGCCAAGGACACTCGCTGATCTACCCCGCTCAGCCAATTGCTTCTCAACCTGTTGAGCCATTTCATAGTAGCCGTTGCCAGAGAGCGGCAGTTCGCCTATATCAAACCATGTCTTTGCTTTTTCCAGGAAATGTTGAACGTCAAATTCGGGAACCCACTTTATGAGACGGTGAGAGGGAAGTATAGTAAGGCCTTCGTCGTTCATGTTGGTTAGATACATCATTACAAATTCATAGGACCTATTTGGGTTGCGCTTACCATACCTTGCCCTCATAATGTTTCTGAAATTGCGGGATGTTTCGTAGCGGTGGTGTCCGTCTGCAATGAATATTGTTTTGTCTAACATGGCCTTAGACACCCTGCGAAATAAAGCCGGATTGTTTAGGATCCAGAATGAATGTTTGGTTCCATCTCCCAACTCAAATGAGACCACAGGCTCCTCATCAGCGTATGCCTTGCAGGCCTCAAGAACTTCGTTTCGCTCGTCTTCGTAGAGTCCAAATATTTGACTGAATTGGGTGTTGCAGGCCCTTAACAATCTGAGGCGATCATCTTTGTGGGCTGAGAAGGTCCGCTCGTGTGGAAGGATTACCCCGGAGTCTTCGTCTTCTATGCGGGTAAGGGCTATAAACCCCCACCTGGTTCTTTCCCTATCATTGTCTTGTGGGCGGTAAGTAAGAGACGAGAGATATATAGCTGGCTCACTGGCTCTTACCAGAATTCCATCGGATTCCCATCTGCGCAAGTAATCTGCGGCCCTCGTATAACGGTTGTCCCAGTCAGTATCGCCTGTTTTCTTCTTGCCAAGGATGAGCCTTATTACGTTATTTGGATGGGCCTGGTAGTATTGATCCTGTTGCTCTTCAGAGATGACGTCGTATGGGGGCGCCACCAGTTTTGAAAAGTCTTGCGCAAGGTGCGGATTATATGTAAATCCTCTAAACGGTCTAATAACTGCCATAACAGCTCACGTTAAATTCGATAGTAATGCCAAAAAACTTTATTATCTGAAAGGATGGAAAATTATGTCAAGCGAAAAGACTTCAAATTCAGTCGATCTAGTCATTAGGGCTGGAAGACTTCTTACTATGCGGCCTGGGGCGGCCCCAATCAACGATATGGAAGTACACATAAAGGACGGAAAGATAGCCGCCATTGAACCCAGTGAAGAGGGAGCCTCGCACAGCAGTGTTGAGACCATAGATGCCAGCGGGTGCCTGGTCATGCCAGGGTTAATAAATGCTCATACCCATGCAGCAATGACCTTATTCAGAGGACTTGCTGATGATATGCCTCTCAAGCAATGGTTGTTTGAGAAGATTTTTCCGGCAGAAGCAGAGTACCTCTCACCCCATAATGTTTATTGGAGTGCCATGCTGGCATTTGGGGAAATGATTTCGTCCGGAACAACATGTTTTTCAGACGGATATTTTTTTCAGGACAAGACCTTTGACGCAGCCATTAAGGTCGGTATTCGTGGCGTGATAGCGCAAGGTGTAATTGATTTTCCCGCCCCAGGCGTCCCTGATCCCGAAAAGAACCTTGATGTTGGAACGAAGTTCATTGAAAGGTGGAAAGGCTTTTCCTCCCTTCTTACCCCCTCGCTTTTCTGCCATAGCCCGGTCACATGCTCAGAAAAGACCCTGATAGGGGCAATGGAGATATGTGACTCTGGGGGTGTTCCCATGCAGATTCACCTGTCCGAGACCCTGGAAGAAGTAAACACCATTATGGGTCAAAAAGGTATTAGGCCAGCGTACTATTTGGACCGTATCGGGATTTTAAAGGAATCGTTGATTGCTGTTCATTGTGTTCATCTTGAGGATGAAGAGATTCGCCTTTTGAAGGAGCGGGGTACAAGGGTGGTGCATTGTCCGGAGAGTAACATGAAATTGGCCTCAGGAGTATGTGCTGCTGAAAAGATAATCAATGCTGGCATCCCCCTCGGCCTGGGAACTGACGGTTGCGCCTCAAATAACGATCTGGATATGTTGAGGGAAATGGATAGCGCAGCAAAGCTGAGCAAGGTCAGCTCTGGGGCTCCTACCAGTCTCAAGGCTGAGGTTATTCTAAGATGCGCCACCATAGAAGGTGCAAGGGCCCTTGGACTAGATCAGGAAATTGGCAGTATTGAGATAGGCAAAAGGGCTGACATAATAGTAGTTGATCTGGATAAGCCTCATCTTCAACCTCTCTACGACCCTATCTCGAGCATTGTGTATTCGGCTAATGGCGGAGATGTTAGAGATGTGATAGTGGAGGGGAAGGTGTTGATGCGGGAGCGGAAACTTCTTACCGTGGACATGGAGGAAGTCATGTGGAACATCAAGAAAATTGCAAAACAAATCCAGGGCTGAACATAAGAGGTCCACTCAAGGGAGCAAGTTTCACCTACGAGCGTACCAAAAACTTCTCTGCCAATGCTATGGCCTCTGCGCTTGTCTCAACATATTGGACCCCTCCAATACTAGGCCATGTCTTGAGCCCAACAACAGGCTTTCCTATTTTCAGTGCCAGTGCAATCTCTGATAGTGTACCATACCCTCCAGAAATAGCTACAAGCGCTTTGCTGGCCCTTACCACCAGCGCGTTCCTGGCTTCTCCGAGCCCGGTTGGTATGGCAAGGCGTATATACTCATTGGCATCCGAAACGTTAAGGCCTGGGAGGATGCCAACAGTCATTCCCCCGGCCTCATTGCAACCCTGAGCAGCGGCTTCCATGACTCCTCCTAGGCCACCGCATATAAGTATCCATCCCTTTTGCCCAATACGGTATCCGATATCTCTTGCAAGTGCATAAGTGGCAGCGTCGCAGGATCCTGCCCCTATTACGGCTATATGAGGGGGCCTATCCATTGTGCACCTTCTTTGATCAGAAGATCTCTTGGCTATGGAAAATATTTGAATTTATAGCGATTACCTGTTATGGTCAAAACCTTCTAAATTTGTGATGAAAATAGTCCAAGAAGCATAAAAAATCAATCCGAATAATGAGGTCATCTGAATATGGGAAAGGGAAAGAGGTTTAGCTTTGGACTCGCACTTATAATCATACTTTTGGTTCTTGGCGCCCTGGCCTGGTTCCTGGTCGTGATCTTTGAAGGCGAAAAACCCTTAGCCATACTTGAACCTTCTCCTTACTACATCAGTGGCCCAAAGGAATTTCACGTTAAAGTAGCAGATAAGAAGAGTGGACTTAAGTCCCTGAGTATAAGAGTGGTCCAGGAGGGACGGAAGGTCATCGTGCTGGACAGGAAGTTCCCTTACAAGGGGCTTCTTAACAAAGAAGGGGAGCATGAATTTGAGAAAAGCTTTGTGTTAGACCCGTCTGTGTTTGACCTCGGCCAAGGGGGAATAGAACTCATCCTGGAGGCTAGGGACTATTCCCGGCGCAACGGTGGTGACGGGAATCTTAGTGTAATTCAAAGGAAGATGGTCGTAGATACCATTCCTCCGTCCATTAGACCTGTCAGCCGAATGAATTATATTACCGTTGGTGGCGCGGGCCTTATTGTATACGAAGCTTCGTCTGATACAGTTCAAAGCGGTGTGTATGTTGATGATATGTTTTTCCCTGGGTTTCAGGCAGGAGAGGGTTACCCGGCCACGGCTCATGTGTGTTACTTTAGCGTGCCATACTATGTAAAAAAGCGCCCGCAGCTCTATTTATGGGGGAAGGATAAGGCAGGAAATGAGTCAAAGGCGGGGTTTTACTATCGTATAAGAAGGCGTAATTTTCGAAGGCAAACTATTAATATAACGGACCGCTTTTTGAGGAAGGTCTTGCCTTATTTTTCTTTTTACCAATTTCCCCCTAACTTGTCCGATGTGGAAAAGTTTCTCATAATCAATCGTAAACTCCGAAAGGAAAATGCGCAGGCCTTTTATGAATTAAGAAAAAAAACATCGAGCGAGCAACTTTGGGAAGGACCATGGCTTAGGCTGAAGAATTCCGCGACCATGGCACGTTTTGGAGATCACAGGACCTACTACTATAAGGGAAAAAAGATAGACGAGCAGACTCACCTGGGAGTGGATCTTGCTTCATTGGCCCATTCCAAGGTGCAGGCGGCAAATAGCGGGAAGGTTATTTTCGCGGACCGGATTGGTATTTACGGGCTTACGATAGTCCTTGACCATGGCCAGGGCCTTACTTCCATTTATTCGCACTTGAGTCAGATATTGGTAAACGATGGGCAAACTGTCTCCAAGGGTCAGGTAATTGGGGTTACTGGCCAGACAGGCCTTGCAGGAGGAGATCACCTGCATTTCGGCGTGATGGTGAATGGGGTGTTTGTTAATCCCGTGGAGTGGTGGGACGGTCACTGGATTCGAGACAACGTGGTTCGGAAGCTCAAGATGCTAAGAAGCGCATCAACAGGAGCTGGCTAGGTTCAATTGAGCGGCCTGAAAAAAAGATCTGCTCGTGCTTCTCCATTGTAAATCTTAGCGGAACCTACATACTGCCCGGTATCATCCTTCTTGCATCATCAACTGCGACAGTTACACCTGCTTTTTCTTTCTTAATGATCTATAAGAGATGAAGCTTAGCAATACTGAAAGGCTTTCCTCTTTACCCGCACAGAGATTTTCATTATAAGGTAACGAGTTACGGTTTCTATTGGCACGGGAAGACTTAAAGAGGTTGCCAAGGAACGCGAAAGTGGAGTTACCAATGACCCGCCTGGCTAAGGGGGTAGGAGGCAGGGGCCAAGTTTGCGGGAATGAGGGAAAGGAAACTTTTTGAGGACTTTCAAAACGAACAAAGGATAACAAGCATGGGAAATATCTTTCAATACGAAATACTGGGGAATAGCGCGTGGCGAATCCTTACTCTATTTGGCATAGTTCTGCTCTCATTGTTCCTGGGGAAGTTGGCTAAATTAATATTAGTCAAGTT
>Ga0136651_10000438_pt1 | contig 23023 bp, 18 predicted proteins | sample Mar14236cmmetaG_FD_94867 | JGI IMG/M metagenome (GOLD analysis project Ga0136651, IMG submission 94867) | Marine hydrothermal vent microbial communities from Guaymas Basin, Gulf of California to study Microbial Dark Matter (Phase II) - Marker... ... | reverse complement strand
GGAGTTGCCGGTGATTACCTGGCTACGCGGGGCTCATCGGTTGTTGTGATTACCTCGGGAATTCCACGCAAACCGACACTATGGTGCTTTTGCCCCGCTATACTTTCATGGGAGGGGTATCTGTCACTCAGTTGCTCGGACAAGAGGAAATCGAAAAAAATGTTGAACGGACCCGTAAGAGCGGGAGAGAACCGGTACAGATAATGGATACATCGGCCTGGTATGTTCCGGGGCTCCCGCCGCACAAAATGGTAAAAGCCATTGTCATGGACCAGCACAGGATCCTGCCGGTATGTGCCGGGTTGAACGGTGAATACGGACTGGAAAACCTGTTTATGGGGGTAAAACTGGGCCGGAACGGCATGGAAGAGATTATAAAGATCGAGCTTAACCAGGATGAGAAGGAACTGCTGCAGGAGTCGGCCCGCGCCGTGAAAGAGGTCATGAAAGTACTCGACGATATGAAACTGTTTGAGGGAGCCCACTGCTGCGAATAGAAACCTTGCCGGGTATATTTCTTTTCCAGGATTTTTTTATCTTTGACAACAGACAGGAGCCAGGTATTAATGTCAGCTGTTGAGAAAATTACAGTAGTTGGTGCCGGCAATGTAGGTGCCACCTGTGCCAATGAGATTGCCCGGCATGAACTGGCCGGCGAGGTCGTACTGGTCGATATCAAGGAAGGATTACCCCAGGGGAAAGCTCTCGACATGTGGCAGACCAGTCCGCTGCAGGGTTTTAATACCCGCATTTACGGGGCCACTAACGATTATGTCATTACTTCCGGATCAGAGGTGGTGGTGATAACTGCCGGTATCCCCCGCGGACCGGGCATGTCACGCGACGCTCTGATCGACACCAATGCCCGGATCATCAAGGCGGTAACGGAAAATATCCTGAAATATAATCCCAATCCTATTCTTATCGTGGTGTCGAACCCGCTTGATGTGATGACCTGTGCCGTATGCAAAGCAGCACGGAACAGGCTTCCCTCAGGAAGGATCTTCGGCATGGCCGGAATACTCGATACTGCCCGGTACAAAACCTTTATTGCCGAAAAACTAAATATTTCACCCAAAAGCATCCATGGCATTCTGATGGGAGGTCACGGCGATACCATGGTTCCCCTTCCCCGCTATACTACGGTTTCGGGTATCCCTATCAGCGAAATGCTGGACGACGCCACCCTGCAGGATATTATTGAGCGGACCAGGAAAGGTGGAGGAGAGCTGGTAAATCTCATTGGCACTTCTGCCTGGTATGCTCCCGCAGCCGCCGCTGCCCAGATGGTCGAATCGGTGGTGAGGAACCAGAAGCGGGTGTTTCCCGTTTGTGCCCATCTTACCGGTGAATACGGTCTGAAGGATATCCACCTGGGTGTTCCCGTGGTGCTGGGGAAGAATGGGATTGAAAAGATCATCGAACTGAAGCTGAACGAAGAGGAATACAAATTGCTGCACCAGTCTGCCCGGGCCGTGAGGGAACAGCTTAAAAAACTGGACGAGCTGGGTATTTTCCCTCCCGGTGAAACATGTGACGAGGCCGTTTGATTGATATATTGTGCCGTACTGTCTCCCTTTACCCCGGATGCGAATCATGATTATTTCCTGACCGGTTCATTCCGGGACTTCTAAAAAAATATATTATATTTGCGCGTCCGTATTGGAACTGAAATATTTCTGAATCAATAATTAAACTAACAAAATGCGTAACAGAGGTGCCATCTTAGTATTTACCATCACCCTGGCCCTGGTTTGTCTGTACCAGTTATCTTTCACGTATGTAACCAACAAGGTCAGACAGGATGCGAAAGAATATGCGCAGGGCGACCTGGAGAAGGAAATGAATTACCTGGATTCCATTGCCGGCCTGCCGAAAAGCCAGTGGAGTTACCTGGGCAATACTTTCCGTGAATGCCAGGAGAAGGAGATTAATCTCGGGCTCGACCTGAAAGGGGGGATGAACGTGATCCTGGAAATCTCCGTGGTGGACATAGTCAGATCACTTTCCAATTACAGTACCGATACCACTTTTCTGAAAGCCCTTTCTCTTGCGCAGGAACGACAACGAGAAAGCCAGGAAGATTTCCTGACTCTTTTCCAGGAGGCTTTTGAGGAAATTGATCCCAATGCCAGCCTGGCTGCCATTTTTAACACCATGGAACTGCGCGAGCAGGTATCGTTCAATTCCACGAACGAGGAAGTAATGCGGGTGCTGAGAAACGAAACCCGCGATGCTATTGACAATGCATTCAATATCCTCACCACGCGTATTGACCGTTTCGGTGTGGTGCAACCCAATATTTCCCGGCTGGAGACCCAGGGCAGGATCCTGGTGGAACTGCCGGGGATAAAGGAGCCCGATCGGGTACGGAAGTTGCTGCAGGGCTCGGCGCGCCTGGAATTCTGGGAAACCTACGAGAATGAGGAGCTGTATCCTTATTTCCTGGAAGCCAATACCAAACTGAAAGAGGTCCTCGATGCCGAGAAAGCGTTGAGTGAGCAAGAAGAAACCGAAGACGTTACAGAAACTGCTGTTCTTCCCGGCGAACAAATCACGGAAGCAGCGGTTGAGGAAGCCGATACCGGAGCTCTTTCCCTTCTGGAACAGCTGGAAGCGGAAGGAGAAGAACTGGACTCTACCGCCATTTCCCGGGAACTGATGGAAAATTATCCCCTGTTTGCCGTGTTGAACCCGAATACCGCCGGCGATGGACGCACCCTCCTGCCCGGCTCGGAAGTGGGATATGCCCACTGGAACGATACGGCCCAGGTGATGCGTTACCTGAATATGCCGCAGATCCGTTCCATTTTTCCCAGAGATGTGAGGTTTTACTGGGATGTGAGTCCTATTCGCGGCGATGAAACGGAAAGCTATTATTACCTCCATGCTATACGGGTTACCAGTCGCGACGGCCAGCCACCGCTCGACGGGGATGTGATCACCCAGGCCAGGCCGGAATTTTCACAGAACCAGGGAACGGCCGAGGTCAGTATGAATATGAATGCCGAAGGAGCCCGTGAGTGGGCGCGCCTCACCGGCAACAATGTGGGCCGGCGAATTGCCATTGTGCTTGACGATCTGGTATATTCGTCCGCCGTGGTGCAGGGCGAGATCAAGGGTGGGGCCACTTCCATTACCGGGAACTTTACCCTGGACGAAGCCCGCGACCTGGCCAATATTCTGAAATCGGGGAAACTGCCGGCTCCCGCCAGGATCATTCAGGAAGCCATTGTCGGACCATCACTCGGGCGTGACGCCATCAGGGCCGGAGTCAATTCCTTCCTGATCGCCTTCATGATGGTTCTGATGTACATGGTGTTCTATTACAGCCGCCGGGCAGGCCTGGTGGCCGATATTGCCCTTCTGTGCAACATGTTCTTCCTGATGGGGGTTCTGGCCTCCCTCGGACCGGTACTCACCCTGCCCGGGATTGCCGGTATTGTACTGACCATCGGTATTTCGGTCGACTCCAATGTGCTGATCTTCGAGAGGATACGGGAAGAATTGCGGGCCGGTAAGGGGATGCGCCTGGCCATTGCCGACGGATACAAAAATGCCTATTCGGCCATCATCGACGCCAACGTGACTTCCCTGCTTACCGGGATCATCCTGTACGTTTTTGGTACCGGGCCCATCAAAGGATTTGCCACCACCCTGGTGCTGGGTATCCTTACTTCCTTGTTCTCGGCTATCTTTATCACCCGCCTGGTGTTTGAGAGAAGCCTCGACAGGAACGCCAGACTCAGCTTTGCTACCCGCATTTCCGACAAGATCCTCCAAAATCCCAGAGTGAACTTCCTGGGCAAAAGAAAGGTTACCTATGTGTTATCCGGAGCCATGCTGCTGGTTTCTGTCATTTCTCTGTCCGTCAGAGGGCTGAATTCCGGGGTGGATTTCACGGGCGGAAGGAATTTTGTGGTGAGATTTTACGAACCGGTAAATACCGCCGAAGTCCAGGCTTCCCTGGCGGATGTGCTGCATGCCCCCCCCCAGGTGATCATATACGGATCGACCGATATGGTGAGAATATCCACCCAGTTCATGATCGACAGCGTGGGGGATGATGTCGACAGGCATGTGGAGGAGCAACTGTATGCCGGATTGCAACCCTTCTATCCGGACGATTTCACCCTGGAAGATTTTACCGCACAGTCGGCTGATAAAGAAGTGGGATTGATGAGTTCCCAGATGGTAGGTCCCACCATTGCCGATGATATCAAGGTACAGGCGGTATGGGCTATCCTGTTTTCCCTGATTGCCATTTTCCTGTATATCCTGATCCGGTTCCGGAACTGGCAGTACGGACTGGGTGCCGTGGTATCCCTGATCCACGACAGCACCATTGTGCTGGGCCTGTTCTCCCTGCTGTACGGACGGATGCCCTTCTCCCTGGAGATCGACCAGGCCTTCATTGCCGCTATCCTTACGGTGGTGGGGTATTCCATTAACGATACCGTGATCATATACGACAGGATCAGGGAGTATGTGGGGATTTACCGCAAACGGGAAAGGGGCGAAATCATCAATGCCGCCCTGAACAGTACCCTTACCCGTACCATGAACACCTCACTGACAACTTTTGTGGTGTTGCTGTCTATTTTCCTGCTGGGCGGTGAGGTGATCCGGGGGTTTATTTTTGCTCTCCTGGTCGGTATCGTTGTGGGTACCTATTCTTCCTTGTTTGTGGCAACCCCCATCCTCTACGATACCGTGGGAAGAGCCCGGCTGAGGGCCAAAGCAAGAGAATAAATGTAAAAAGGAGACCCGGCAGACCCGGGTCTCCTTATATTTTATACAACCTGTCTGAATCTTCATTATATTTGTGATGTATATGACAGGAACTATGAACGCCATCGTATGCTTTATCAGCGGCCAGGAAATCTTCATTGTTTTCGTGGTGGTTCTGTTGCTTTTCGGTGCGAAAAAAATACCCGAAATTGCCCGCGGTCTGGGTAAGGGTATGAGGGAATTCCGGAAAGCTACGGAAGATATCAAGCGGGAGATCAATGAACAATCGGAGGATATCTCCAACGATATCAACGATATCAAAAAAACCCTGAATAACTAATGCAAACGGATCCATTCCCTTCCTCATCGGTTCCGGGTGTGGGTTTACGGCTTTATTAACATCCGGAGAGTATGGGAGATCTGTTTTCTTTGGTACTGGGACTGGTTCTGTTATTGTTCAGCGGAGAATTTCTGGTGAGGGGAGGAACTTCCCTGGCCCGGAACTTCCGGGTTTCCAACCTGGTGATCGGTGTAACGGTGGTTTCGCTGGGTACCTCCGCCCCCGAACTCGTGGTCAGCCTGGATGCAGCCCTTACCGGCCATCCGGCCATTTCCATCGGCAATGTCATTGGCTCGAATATTTCGAATATGGCGCTGATCCTGGGACTCGTGGCGCTGATCCTCCCCATTTCGGTAAACCGCGATTCCATCAGGTACGACTGGCCCGTAATGATGCTGGCCAGCGTGCTGTTCTTTTTATTTATCCTGAACGGATGGCTCCAGCGCTGGGAAGGAATCCTGTTCTTTTTTTCCCTTATCGGGTTTGTATCATGGTCCATTATCAGATCCCGCAAAGAGAACCACCGCAGGAAAGTCAAACTTCCTCCCGCCAGCTACCCGGTATGGCTTTCCTTTCTCCTGGTGGCGGTGTCTTCCGTTGGTCTGGTATTCGGAGCCAACAAGATGGTGAATGGGGCTTCGGGAATTGCTATGCGTCTCGGGGTGAGCGAACATGCCATTTCCGTGACCGTGGTGGCCCTGGGAACCAGCCTTCCGGAACTGGCTACGTCATTGGTTGCCGCCATACGGAAAGAAATGGATATTTCAGTGGGCAACATCATCGGTTCAAATATTTTTAACCTGTTCGGTATCCTCGGGCTGACTGCCACGGTAAAACCCATTGCCATTGCCCATGATGTGACCTCAGACGTGATGTGGATGCTGGGATTGTCCGTCCTGCTGCTTTTGTTTATGCTGCCTTTCCGGAACGGAAAGATCAGGCGGTGGGAAGGACTGGTATTCCTTGTATGTTATGCCATATATGTGTATTTTGTTTTCATCTGTTAAAGGCAGATATGATCAGAACAGAAAATATCACCAAATATTTTGGAAATCTGCAGGTTCTGAAGGGTATTGACCTGGAAGTGAACAAGAAGGAAGTGGTTTCCATCGTGGGAGCCAGCGGAGCCGGGAAAACCACCCTCTTGCAGATCATCGGCACGCTCGACCGCCCTACTGCGGGGAAAGTTATGTACGACGGGCAGGATGTATTCCGCTTGAAGGACAGGCAACTGGCCCGGTTCAGAAACCGCCGGATCGGCTTTGTTTTCCAGTTCCATCATCTGCTTCCCGAATTTACTGCCCTCGAGAATGTATGCATGCCTGCATTTATTGGCAGGATCCCCCGGCGGGAGGCTGAAAAAAAAGCCCGGGAGCTGCTTGTGTTTCTTGGCCTTGAAAACCGGCTCGACCACAAACCCGGTGAACTTTCGGGAGGCGAACAGCAAAGGGTGGCCGTGGCCCGGGCCCTGGTCAATAACCCCGATGTGATACTGGCCGACGAACCTTCGGGCAATCTCGACAGCAAGAACAAGAAAGAACTGCACGAACTGTTCTTCGACCTGAGGGATCGCTATAACCAGACCATTGTTGTGGTTACTCACGACCGCGAGCTGGCGCATATGGCCGACCGTATGCTGACCATCCAGGACGGGATAATCCTTTGATCCTTTTATGACAACGGGGCGGTATGAATGAGAATGAGCAGTTCGATTTTCCGGAAGCCAAATCCGCGGAACATAATCATCCGGGTTTTGTTGGCACCGATCCCATTAGTATCCCCCATCGTTTTTCTGATCCGCATGATATTGAAATCGCCGCATTCCTTACCGCTGTCCTGGCCTGGGGGCAGCGAAAAGCCATTATCCGGAATGCTTTCCGGCTGATGGATTTGATGGAACGGTCTCCTTATGAATTCCTGAACGACGGTGCAGAAGAAGAGTGCAACCGGTTTCCCGGTTTCGTGCACCGTGCCTTCCAGCCCGCCGACAGCCTTTTTTTCCTGCGTTCCCTGCAACGAATGGTGCGGGAACAGGGTGGGATAAAACCGGTTTTCGTTAACCACTTTTGTAAAACAGGTGGCCTGGAAGATGCCATCAGGTATTTCAGGCAGCAATTTTTCCGGCGGATGGTGAGGAACAATGGTAGGGGGAGTGGATTTCGGATTGTGGGAGGAGATACCGGCTGCTCCCCTGTACATTCCCACCGATGTGCATGCGGGAACTGTGGCCGGAAAACCCGGACTCCCGGAACGGGAACAAAACGACTGGAAGGAGGTAAAAGAACGGACCGGGATACGGAAGCAGTTTTGTCTGGAAGATCCGGTGAAATATGATTACGCCCTGTTCGTCGGAACGGGTGTTTTTGAGAAATTTTAACTGAATCAATTACTCAACCGCTAAATGGCCAACCCCTGGTTTCGCTTCAAGCAGTTTACGGTGTGGCAGGATAAGGCAGCCATGAAGGTAACTACCGACGGGGTGTTGCTGGGTGCCTGGGTGCGGGTTGACAGCCGGATTACGAGTGTACTGGATGTGGGAACAGGAACGGGCCTGATAGCCCTGATGATCGCCCAGCGGTGTGGAGCTGTGGTAGATGCCATGGAAATCGATCCTCTCTCGGCGGAACAGGCCCGGGAGAACGTGAGCCGTTCACCCTGGCCTGACCGGATCAGGATTGTGGAAGGTTCTTTCCAGGAATATGCCGCCGCCACGGAAATCCGGTACGACCTGGTGGTAAGCAATCCGCCCTATTTTTCCGATTCCATGAAGCCGGCAGACCGGGCAAAGTCCCGGGCCCGGCATGCTGAAAGCCTGACGGCAAACGATCTGCTGGATGGAACCCTGAAGGTGCTGAAGCCGGCAGGATGCCTCGCCGTAATCCTTCCTGCAGCGCAGGCCGGTGAATTTGAATTCCTGGCCAGGGACAGGCAGCTGTATGTGATCCGCCAGTGTGAAGTATATCCACTGAAAGAAGGGGAACCGGCCTGGATGTTGCTGGAACTTTCTCTCCGGCCCCGTGAACGGGTGAAGGAAACCCTGGTGATCCGGAACGGGAACTATACCCCGGAATACCGCCGCCTCACCGGAGAATTTTACCTGAAATATTAGGGATTTATTCGAAAAAGGTGAATATTTTTCATGGTCTGGGTATTACAGAAAACCCATGATTCCGGTAATATATTTGTGATTGTTTTCTCGGAGAATTATTACCCGTGACATCATGATCCGCCACAAAGGAGAATATACTATCATTCCCGGATCATCCGGGGAGACGGTCTCGGCCCATGACGAAGCTTCGCTTGTCAGGGCAGGCAGGATGGCAGCAAAAGTCAATCCTCAAAAATGCCATGAATTCCGCAGGGACGGCAACATCATAACACTTACGTGGCAAACTACGTAGATTGCAACGTAGATAACTACGTAGATAGCAACGTAGTAAACTAAAAAATTCAGTAAGTTACCATCGAATATTTTCCGAAACCGGAAGGTCAAATTCCTCAGTTAAAAGGATATTTACCTTTTCCAGTTCATTCAGCACGGGTTCATAAATTTCAGGGATTACCGGCCTGTGTACCCCTTTTGTTCCGACCTTCCCTTCCAGCAGCATCCTTACGGCAATAGCTGCCGGCAGGGATACGGTGCGGGCAACGGCCGTATCTTTTTCAGGGGTTCCGAAATCGAGCATCCGGCTTCTGATCACTTCCTGTTTCCCACCTGTGTATTCCGCAAGAAACGTGTGCTGCATCACCACCATGTCGCGGTCTTCTTTTCCCAGCATCATTTTATCAAGCATCAGGCCGGCCAGAACTTCAAAGGGGGAGTCCTCGTCGCGGTTAACCGGCCGGTTGCTGAACAGCCCCAGCCATTCCATGGCGTCCAGGGCATGGGCATTCCCGGCAAGATCCAGGCGTTTGGCCACCAGGGAGCGGATGGAGTGTGTTTCCTGTTCTCCCAGAAGGAATGTCAGCATGCCGGCGTAGGTTTTCCCTTTCAGCGGGATCTTTTCCATGGAGGTCAGGTGAAGGGCTTTCAGGGCATCGAAGGTTTCACACCAGCCCGGAAAACGAAATGTGCCCCGGAATAGGGTATCTGCCTCAGGAATTCCGTAAATATTCTGGTAGGTCAATGAATCGCGGTTTGGGTAGACTTCCAGCTCGCCCGCTTCGGGAAAGTACAGCCGGAATGTATCCCTGAACAATTCTTCAGTGGGAATATCCACTATCTGCTCTTTTTTCAGGTATTTCCCGGTGTTGTTCCCGGCCATGATCACGCCCCGCGGGCTCCACGAGAACTTGTAACGGAAGGGATTATCGGCTGCCTCGGGAGCCGGCAGGGCTCCGCAGAGTGAATAAAATTCCCTGATCTTTCCCTTTTTGCCGTGCACGTGGTCGATGATGCGCATGGCCGACATGTGGTCAATGCCGGGGTCCAGCCCGATCTCGTTCAGGATCAGAATGCCACGGTCTTTGGCTTCCCGGTCCAGGGCCTGCATGTCGGGCTTCACATAGGAGGTAGTAACCATGTTCCGGCGGTGCTGCAGGCAGTGTTTGGCTACCAGCAGGTGATGGGCATAGGGCAGGAGGCTGACCACCACATCGTTCTCGTTTACCAGCTTGCTCAGGGTAGCGTCGTCGTCTACCGTCCAGGCTACGGCTTTTCCCAGGGGATGGCCCTGGATCATGGCTTCTGCTTTGGAGGCGGTGCGGCTGGCCATGGTCACATGTACCCCGTTTTCCAGCAGGTATCGTACCATGGGCCTGGCCACCATCCCGGCTCCGAGAATCAGTACTTTATGCATATTTTTTCCTTTTTGCACAGGCCCCAAATGTAGAAACTATTTTCCTGAATGTACATGCTGTTGAATGAATACGGGCCTATTTTACAACATGTCCTGAAAGGATACGAAGATACCTGTTTGTGATCTGCTGAATGAAAAAAGATCTTTTCCCTCCGGCAATAAGATTCCTTTTATGATATCACGGGATATACCCCCGTATTTCCTCGCCGTTGCTTTTAACTCCCAGAGCCTGGACAATGCGGTTTACAAAGTTAAAATAGGCCATCACCAGTGTCGTATCCAGTATGGCCTGGTCTGACAGTCCGGCTGATTTCAGCCGCTCGATACCCTGAGGATTGTCGAAGTGTGATGGATTTATCGTCAAGTTTTCCGCAAATTTGCACAGAATAATCTGGGTTCCGGTCAGACCGGCATTGCGGAAATCGGTTATCAATTGTGTAATTTTTTCGTTTTTTTTTCAGTATTGGTTCAGAGCTTCCGCGCGGTGGAGCCGGCAGTATTCGCATCCGTTTTTTATGGAGAACACCACAGCCATCATTTCCCGGTCAGCCCGTGACAGGTCCGATTTTGAAAACATGATATCCAGATACAAGTCGATGTGCTTTGCAATACTTACCGGCCGCAAACTCTGGATTTTGTGAACTTCGGCCGGTTTGCCCCTTTTTCTGATCATATCATGGTATATCTCAAGCAGTCTGCCGGAGGCCTCACGGTAGTCCGTTATTTTGATTCTTGCCACCAGTTTCCTTCTCGTTTTAGATGCAGGTCCCTATGCAAATATATTGTACTATTTTTACCCGCAAACAGGGAAAATAAACAGATTGTTTTTAAGCAACCACGACATAATGATAATACAAAAAAAGAGGGGATCCCTGTGGATCCCCTCTGCGGAAGGCAGGAAAACAAAGTCGAATTATTGTTTTATCCAGGTGGTTTTGAACACGTCGTATATAAAACCTTCTTCTTCGGTCAGCAGGTGGGCCCAGTTATCGATGAGGATTTGCGAACCGTCTTCCGCGATGGTGCCGGTTATAGCTGTTTCTCCTGCTTCCGTGTAGAGTTCTGCGGGTGGGTAGGTCCAGGTAATGTCTTTCAGGTTTCCGCCGTAAAAAACTCCCACATCCCCGTATCCGTCACCGTAGGGCTGCCCCAGGGCTTGTCCGGGTTCCACCGAAATGGCAAGGGCTTCCTTATCGATGGTGGCGATTACCGGCTCGTCCGATCCGCTGACTCCCACGATCTGTACCTGGTCAAGCTGGTCGGGTACGGGTGAGACGGTAACTGTCCAGGTTTCGTCGTACACCCCGGGCCCGTCATAGCTTACGGCTTCCACTGTATAGTTCCCCAGCCAGTTTTTCAAAGGATGCTCATCATCGGCCAGGGTTACAACTACCGTACTTTCCTCGGCGATCCGGTAATCACGGCTGTTTGATACGATTTGCAGGGTGAACGTCTTATCTCCGGTAAACTCGTTGTTGTTAACCGGAGTAATAGTTAGCCGGGTCACACCGATTTCTACAAGCAACTCTTTGGAAGAAATGGTAAAGTCCTGTCCTTCTATGGCAGGCTGGCTGTGCCCCTCTACGGATATTTCCAGTATGACTTCGGTCCCTTCCATACCTGAGGGGGCTCCGAGATAGATCTCGATCTCTTTTCCTTCGGCCTGGTCTTCGGGAATAAGCAGTGCATTCTGTTTGAATCCCACCACGGCCATGGATTCATCAAATACGATCCTTTCCTTTTCGCAGGAAGCGATCAGCAGGATCAGAAGGATGAAAGTGCTGTATTTCATAGCGATTTGTTTCATGGTATCGATCATTTAATATTAGTTGGATGAATATCCAGGATTCTGTTCCATATTGGTATTGGCATCGATTTCTGCCTGGGGGATGGGCATGGCCCACAGGTAGTTCTGTTCGGGAGTTCCTCCGGGGATGAAGGCCACATCTTCATTGGCCGCTCCACTGTAATCGGTCCTATCCAGTGAACGCTGTGTTCTGGCCAGGTCAAACAGTTCATTGCCTTCGAAACAGAGTTCCCTCCTGCGTTCATCATAAATATCCTGCAGAGTAACTGTGGTGGCTTCCGTTAACCCGCGTCGTGTACGAATGGCATTGTAATCGTCCAGGGCGGTTACTCCGATGATCCCGGCCCCGTTCAACAGTGCTTCTGCTCTGATCAGGTACATTTCGGCCAGCCGCAATACGGGAACATTGTATTCTCTCCGGGGAGTGTTCCCCAGCCTTCCCGGATACTTCAGGGTCCAGTATTCTCCCGGGTATTTGGCGGGCTCCTGGAAAAGAGAAGCCCTGACATCGCCCGGTTCATAAAGATCCAGGAGATCGTGGGAGGTGGCAATGTCTCCGTAACCTTCCGGGTCAACCATATAGGAAATGGCCAGCCAGTATCCATGGGCATCGTTCCCTTCCGATCCGTCCACCTGGAAAATTACCTCGGAGGCGGGACCCACACTTCCCCAGTAGCCGTTCATATCCCATGTGGTATAGTCGGTTTCTTCGAAAAGGGAGTAAGGGCTGTTGAGAATGATATCGGTGGCCAGATCGGCGGCTCCCTGCCAGTTTTCCATGTACAGGTATACTTTGGCAAGCAGGGCTTTGGAACTCCAGGAAGTAGCCCAGGTGCCGTCGTTTCCTTTGGGATTGGTTTCCTCCAGTATAAGAATGGCATCCTGCAGATCGTTTACGATCTGGTCGTAAACTTCTCCCACGGTGTTCCTGGCAGGATACTGATTTTCAGTGACCAGTACCAGGGGAACACCGGGATTGTTCCTGCCGGAGGAATAGGGCTGGGCATACATCCTGAGCATATCAAAGTATGCCAGAGCGCGCATAAAGAGGTTTTCTCCCTTCAGCTGTAAAATGCTTGTTTCACTGACTCCGGGTTCGGAAAATCCGTCGTCAATGGCATTGATCACGTTATTCGCCCGCGCAATGGTCTGGTAGGCCGTGGTCCAAAGCCGTGAAGTGGCCGAGGGAGAATTGATCCAGAAATACTCATCGGTGTAGCGCCCCGAACTGATGGGACCGATCTTTGCGTTTCCGCCTTTCAGGTCGGCGGTGAGTACAAAACCGGCTCCATACCAGTTGGTAGCGCAAAGCTGGGTGTAGGTGCCTGCCGTAGCAGACTCAAGACCCCGGTAGGAAGAAAGGGTTAGTTCATCCGACTGGTCCAGGCGGGGAAATTCTTCCAGATAATCCTTGTTGCAGGAAACCAGGATGCCTGCCAGCAGGAGTGGAAAAGTTATGCTTTTGTATAAACGTGTTTTCATGGTTTCTCAGGATTTTGATTAGAATGAAAGTTCAACACCGAAAACGATCTTTTTGGTAAGCGGATAAATGCCCAATCCCGTTCCTTCCACACCTCTTTCCGGGTCCCAGTAATCTACATCATGGAAGGTATACAGGTTCAGGGAACTGGCATATACCCTCATCCGGTCGAGTTTCAGCTGGTTCACCAGCCTGTCGGGCAGGTTGTAGGAAAGGGTCACATTCTTTATCCTGAGATAATCGGCGTCATACATCCAGCGGGTACTGCGAAATCCGCTCGAGTTGGTGGAGTTATCGGCGATGGGTTTGGGGTTGCGGGTCACATCTCCCGGCTCTTTCCAGTAATCCATGGAGGTATTGGCCTGATTTCCCGGCCACAGGTATCCGTCGCTGTTGATATACCGGTTTTCTTCAATTACTACCTGGTGGCCGGTCTTGAATTCCATACTCACATCCAGAACCAGTCCTTTCCATGCCACCCGGGGGATGATCCCTCCCGTAAACCGGGGTTCGGGGCTTCCGGCAAGGTAACGGCGTGCTTTGGCATAGCTGTTGGTCAGGGTTCCCCTTTCTCCGGTATCGGGATCTTCCGTCCACCACATGGCTTCGCCGGTACCCGGGTTCACTCCGGCATAATCATACAGGTAAAAGCTGTACAGGGATGCGCCTACCCGGTGTAAAATGCGGTTGTTGTCAGGATTGATGAATTGCCGGTCTTTTCCGAGGTCCAGTATTTCACTTCGGTTATGGGCCAGATTGAATCCCATTTCGAAACTGAAATCCTTGTTTTCAACAGCATTCCAGTTGACCAGGATCTCCCACCCGCTGTTTTTCACTTCGCCGACATTGGTGCGGATAGAGGTGAATCCCGAGGTGTGCGACAGGGGATAATCCAGCAGCATATCCTCAGTATAACGGGTGTAAAAATCGATGGTTCCGGTCAACTTCCCGAAAAGGGCATAGTCCACACCGATGTTATATTCCCGGTTGGTTTCCCATCCCAGTTCCGGATTGGCAGGCTGGGAAGGCACCAGGCCGTTCACCCCGTTGTACTCTTCGGTAGTGTAAAGCCCGTACTGGTCGTAATTGCCGATATTGTAGTTTCCGCTCATCCCGTAACTGGCACGCAATTTCAGCTGGTTGATGAAATTCAGGTTTGCAGCAAACGCTTCCCGGTGGATGTTCCAGGATCCCCCGAGGGACCAGAACGTACCCCAGCGGTTGTCAGCCCCGAATCTGGATGAACCGTCGGTCCGGATAGTGGCCTGGACATAATATTTACCGTCGAAATTATAATACATCAACCCGAACCAGGAAAGCAGGGTAAACGCATTTTCCACATAATCCACCTCATCCTTTTCGGTGGTAGAAGTGGTAGGGAAGGGGATATCCGGATCCACATCGGGAGAATATACGTAATAACTGTTGTCCGTGTATCTCATGGCTTCCTGCCCGGCAATACCCTGCAGATTATGTTTCCCGAAACTCCTGGTATAGGTCAGGGTGTTCGAGGTAGTCATCTGGGCATACCGGGTACGGCTGGTCTGCAGGGTCCCCAGATCGGTCGTGGGGTCGGCTTTGGGTGACCAGTAACGTCTTCCTTCGCCGTCGGCGTATTCGTAATTGTTGGTGGTTTTGAACATCAGGTCATCCAGAATGGTCCATTCAAAGAAGATGTTTCCGATAAAGCGGTTCATTTTTTCCCACTGCTCATCGTATTCTGCCGAAGCCCTTGGATTGGTATTTCCGTTCTCGGGAACCACCAGGTTATAGGTGACGTCATCGATCTTGTTTCGGGTGTATGGAGAAAGCAGAGTGGCTCCGAAAAGGGGATTCACAAAATACAGGTCCTGCATGGCCACATCGTTGGTTATGGTGTGTGTGGCATTAATACGAGTCCCCATTTTCAGGCGGTCGCTTATTTTGTGGTCCAGGTTCATGCGGGCCTGGAATTTCTCATAATCCACCCCATAAAATATTCCTTCCAGGTTTTCGTAGCTGCCCGAGAAGTAATGGGTGGTTTTTTCATTCCCGCCTTCCACACTCAGCTCGGCGTTGTAGGTTTTTCCCGTACGTGTCAGCACATCGAGCCAGTCGGTGGTAACCGAATCACGCAGGGAAAGGGGAAAGTAATACCGCGGATTGGACGGATCATCCGGGTCTTTTCCGGCATTGATCACAGCATCTCTTGACCACATAAGGTAGTCTTCCGGGCTCAGCACCCCGTAATCGTTATCGTTGGCCAGCCGGTCATAACCCGTCGATACCCGGAAGTTCATTTTCGATTCCCCTGCTTTTCCTGATTTTGTCGTTACCAGGATCACACCGTTGGCCGCCCTGGATCCGTAAATGGAAGCGGCTGCAGCATCCTTCAGAATGGAAATGGATGCAATGTCGTTTGGATTCAGCGATGAAAGGGAGTTACCCGTATTGGTGAAGTAGTTCTGGTTTCCTTCCATAACGGGTACCCCGTCGATGACATAGAGAGGCTGCGTTCCGGCCAGGATGGAGCTGATACCCCTTATCCTAACCTCTGTTTCACTTCCGGGCTGGCCTGAGGTGGCAGAAACTACTACGCCGGCTACCTTTCCTGAAAGCATTTTATCAATGCTGGTTTCAGGAACATCCCGGATGTTTTCACTGGCCACCACGCCTACGGAACCCGTTTTGGCTTCCCGGCGCTGTACACCGTAAGCAACCACAAACACTTCGTCCAGTCCCAGTACGTCCGGCTCCATCACTACATTGATCGTGGTGCGGCCTTCAAGGGGGATTTCCTGTGTTTTCATTCCCACAAAAGAAAACACCAGGAACTGGGTGTCTTCTGAAACCATCAGGGAATAATTCCCGTCGATGTCGGTAATGGTCCCCCGGGTAGTGCCTTTTTCCACGACCGATACTCCCGGCAGCGGCTGGCCGTCATCTCCTGAGGTTACCCTTCCTGCTATCCTGATTTCCTGAGCCAGACCGGTTGTCCAGGTCAGAAGAAATCCAAGGATAAGAACAATACTGATTCTTTTCATAGATCGAAATTTTAGGTTAATAATCATGGTTTGCACCAACATGGCACGTTATGCATTCTGCCCAGGCATCGAAATGAAAAGACAGGGTCGTCGCTCAGACGACCCTGCCTGCATGCCGTGTCTCCGCCATGAACCGGAACGGTCCTCTAAAAGAATATGGATAACAGGTGCTGGACGGTAAGGGTAAGAAGCATTCCTTTTTGAATATGGGATAACCCTTGATTATCTATGAAAAGATGATTATATTTGTTCAGCACACTCTTCCACTTTTTTCAGGTTGAAGAAGAGACGCAGTATGCAACATTCCCGGTTTCCCCAAAAAACCGGGAATGTTTTTATCTGGTTTATTCGAAAGAACCCGTGGAGAAAGGTTACTCCGGTAAGAGAAATCCCTGTCCGCTTCCTGTGATGGTTTCATATATTATGCCAGGGAGTGCAAGTGACTCACAGTTAAGCAAATATATTAAATAGAGATGTTTACTGCCCCCGGACCGGTGTCCGGAACCAGCACAGGAGTGCACGTATTCGTACACTATGTAACAGGGCGAAAATCGTATGCTGCAAACGAGGTTGGCAGGATCCGGAATGTTCCGTTTGCCGGAAGGTTTACCTGATTTTGATGAAACGGCTCAGCATGATGGGGCCGGTCTCATTTCTGAGCTCGATCAGGTACATACCGGTTTCAAATCCGGAAACATCCATTCCGCTGCGGAGGGTGTTTTCACCGGCTGTTTTTATCAGCCGGCCTGCCAGATCGTAAATGCGCACTTCCCTGACGGAAAGGCCGGGATCATGCCGGAAGAAAATATTGGTGGAAGCAGGGTTGGGATATACCAGGTATTTGGTGAATTCCACCGTTGGGGTGGTATCGGGCCCCTGGGGGGGAGCTCCGATGCCCAGGATGATCTCTGCCTCAAGGTAGTTATTGTACAGATCGGTGAGCGAGAACCGGATGGTATCGGTCTCTTCGTCGGCTTCCGTGAAGACCCGGTTGGTCTTCAGGGTATCCCCGTCCAGGTAATAGTCGGGTATCCAGGTATCGACCAGAAGGGTAGAATCGCAATGCAATTGAATGTTGTATTCGTTGTCTTCTGCTTCGTCTATTACCTCCAGGATCCCCACCGGGGTTCCTGGAGGCTCATTCATTTCAACTACGTAATGGTTCAGTATGATACCGGTGGGATAGTAATAGGGCTGTATGCCGATTACAGCCGCCTGGTTTTCATTGTAGTTATGCGAAGTGCCCGGGGTCAGGTTGTCCAGCACATACCATCCGTCGTATTTACCTCCCCAGCCCCAGTTGATATGAAAAAACCGGTTGTACATTACCCCGTCTACATTGAAGGCATGTCCGGGGTCGTCGTCATCGGCATCTCCCGAGTAGATCAGCGGACGCCCCAGTTGCAGTTGCTCAATGATCAATGCTTTCCAGGAGTCATCCGAGTAAAATTCACGTCTTTTATAGCTTATGTTTTTGGAATAGTAGAAATAATTTTTCAGGGCTGCAGAGGAATAGCTGGTCTGCGTGCCCGATCCGTCGGGCCCGAAATCCATTTCCGTGGCCACGGCGCAATGATACAACAACAGGGCATTGTGATCGTCGGAGGACGAAACAGACATGGAGTCCCAGTAGTAGGTGGCGGCACCGAAATCGGCATACTGTACCCCGTAATCGGGATGGTAATAATTCTTTGAACCGGTTCCTGTGGCGGGAACTTTGTATACGCTCATGGCCTGTGCCATGGCCACGGCCACACAACCTACATATACATGCCCGCCGGGTCCATCGGGGTCTTCCGGGCAGAAACGGTTGTAGCCCTTTCCCTGGTTCCAGGTAACCCGGATCAGGATGCTGTCTTGATCGACCTGTGTGGTTTGAATGGATTTTTCCGTGGAAAGGAGCTCTTTCCACCGCGGATGTACCACTCTTACAGGGTCTTCCAGGCTTTCTTGTATCTGGAGGTGTGCCCTGTTCAGCCAGTGGTAGGCCGGATTGCTGCGGTCGGGATCCAGCGGTTCGAACCGGCCCTCAAAGGAGAAACCGATCACAGGTTCCGCCTCGTCGGAAGCGCTCATCAGGATCCAGCCTTCGGGTTCCAGTTGTAGAATGTACAGGGAAGTTTCTATTTCGGATGGCCAGGCTTCCAGTGAACGAATGTGCCTGGGTCCGCCCGGGAAGGTTGATTCCATAAATCGTCTGGATGTCTCTTCCAGGATTTTTTTATCAATGGTTTGCCCCGGGAGGGAAGTTGTGAGGAAGAACAGAACAGGGAGCAGCAGGAATCTGCCGGTTATACGGCAACCTTCCAAGTATTGTTTGAGCATCGGTATTTTCGTATCATATGCTTTGTGCAAAGATAAAAAAATGCGGGTAATACGAGTTATAATAACGAATAGGGAGAGGATGCGATTTCTGTAAATATCTGTAAATAAAGAAGGGGATCGTAAAAGACCCCCTTCTTTATTATCATGAACGACTCCTTTGAAAAGCTACTGCTTTGTCCATGTTGTGTTGAACACATCATAGATAAAACCCTCATAATCTAAAAGCAGGTGGGCCCAATCATCAATCAGGATCTCAGATCCGTCTTCTGACACTGTTCCGGTAATTAATGTTTCTCCTGCTTCAGCATATAATTCTTCTGAAGGAGTGGACCAGGTTATATCCTTTAAATTACCACCCCAGAAAACTCCGGTGGGTCCGTATCCATATACATCACCAATTTCCTGGCCTGGCTCTACCGTAATAGTAAGATTTTCCTTATCGATTGTGGCAACAACTATCGACGATGAACCGGCTATACCAACAAGATTAACCTTGTCAACAGTACCTGGAACGGGAGTTACGGAGACCGTCCATCTTTCATCATAAACACCTGGACCGTCATAGCTTACTGCATCTACTATGTATGTACCCAACCAGTTCAATAGCGGATGTTCATCGTCCTTGATGGTTATAACGGCAGAACTCTGGACAGCCTGCTCGTAATCTTTGCTGTTGGAAACAATAGTTACCGTAAAGGTCTTGTCACCCGTAAAGATATCATTATCCACCGGGGTGATGGCAACTTTGGTTATTCCCACTTCCAGGGTTACCTGCTTGGATTCGATGGTATAATCCTCGCCTTCTATGGCGGGATTGGCATGGCCTTCGGTAGATACCTCCAGGGTAACTTCGGTAGGTTCTGTGCCGGAAGCAGCTCCCAGATACAGGATAATGGAATCCCCCTCGGCTTCAGGAATGGTAAACGAGGCGGACTGGAATCCCACCACGGCAAGGGATGTGTCGAACATGATCCTTTCCTGCTCACAGGCCGAGAACAGCAGGACCACGGAAAGGACCAGACTTAATTTGATTATGTAGTTTTTCATAATGCTGCAATTTTTAATTTGTTACTAATAACCGGGGTTCTGCTCCATATTGACGTTGGCGTCAATTTCAGCCTGCGGTATGGGCATGGCCCAGAGATAATTGTCCAGGGCGGAGCCTCCTTCAATAAACGGTACGTTCTGGTTTTCCACCCCGTCATAGTGGGTGCGAATCAGGTCGCGCTGGGTACGGGCCAGATCGAACAGCTCGTTGCCCTCGAAGCAGAGTTCCCTGCGGCGCTCTTGATAAATATCCGTCAGGGTGACCGTTGCGGCATCTGTTAAGCCGCGGTTGGTACGGATGGCGTTGTAGTCATCCAGGGGAGAATATCCGGAAGCGCCGTTCAAAGCGGCTTCGGCCCGGATGAGGTACATTTCTGACAGGCGCAGCACGGGCACGTTGTACTCCCTTTTGGGTTCCTTGCCCGTTCGGCCGGGGTACTTTAACGTCCAGAACTCATCCCGGTATTCTTCAGGCTCGAGAAACAGGTCGGCGCGTACGTCCCCTGTTTCATACAGGTTCAGCAGGTCGTTTGAGGTGGCAATATCGCCGTATCCTGACGGATCCACCATGTAGGAAATGGCCAGCCAGTAGCCGTGTGCCGAGTTCCCTTCCGATCCATCTACCTGGAAGATGATCTCGTCCCCTCCATTGCCGTAATTTACCGGATCGTCGCCCCAGTAACCTCCATTGTCCCAGGTGGTGTAATCGGCTTCATCAAATAGCTCGAAGGGGCCGTTCTCGATCACATCATTGGCCATGCTGGCAGCATTGGACCAGTTTTCCATATACAGGTACACTTTGGCCAGGAGGGCTTTGGCGGCCCATTTGGTGGCCCAGGCTCCGTCGCTGCCGCGGTCATTGGTTTCAGGCAGCAGGTCGATGGCGTTCAGCAGGTCCTGAACTACCTGGTCGTACACTTCGCCCACTGTGTTCCTTTCAGGATATGCATTTTCCGTAACCAGTATCACCGGTACGCCCAAGTTGTCGCGTCCGGCCGAATAGGGCTGACAGTACATCCGGGCCATGTCGAAGTGGGCCAGGGCACGGAGGAAGAGATTTTCCCCTTTGAGAACATCCAGATCTTCCTGATCCACACCTGTCTCGGAAAAACCGGCATCAATGGCATTGATCACATTGTTGGCACGGGCTATGGTATTGTAGGCCGTGGTCCACAGGTTGGAGGTCTGGTCAGGGTTATTGATCCAGAAATATTCGGGAATATAACGCCCGGAGGAAACGGATCCTCTTTTGGCATTGCCCCCCTTCAGGTCGGCGGTGATCACAAATCCTGCTCCGTACCAGTTGGTATGGCAGAGATTGGCGTAGGCACCTGCCGTGGCATTATTCAGTCCGTCAAAGGTTGACAGGGTCAACTGGTCAGACTGGCTCAGCCGGGGAAACTCTTCCAGGAAATCCTCGCTGCAGGAAGCAAGCATTCCCAGGACTATGATTCCGGCAATTATTTTGATTGAAAATTTTGCTTTCATAGGTAAAAAATATTTATGGGTTTAGAATGACAACTCAACACCAAACATGAATTTCTTGGTGAGCGGGTAGATACCGAAACCTGTTCCGTCCACGCCCCTTTCGGGATCGAAATAATCCACATCGTGGAAGGTGTAGAGGTTCACGGCGCTTCCGTAAATCCTCAGGTTCTGCAGTTTCATGCTGCTCACCAGGCTTTTGGGAAGATTGTAGGAAAGGGTTACATTTTTGATCCTCAGGTAATCGCCGTCGAACATCCAGCGGGTGTTTCTGTACCCGTATGAGCTGGTGGAATTGTCGGCAATGGGTTTGGGGTTCCGGGTAATATCGCCCGGCTCTTTCCAGTAATCCAGTGCGGTGTTGGCAACATTCCTGAGCCAGAAGTTTCCATCGGAGTTGAGGTAGCGGTTTTCTTCGATCAGTACCTGGTGTCCTGTTTTGAATTCCAGGTTTACATCGAGCATGATCCCTTTCCAGGTGAGACTGGGGTTGATCCCTCCGGTAAACTTCGGTTCGGGCGTTCCGGCAACGAACCTGCGGGCCTGTGCGTAGGAGTTGGTCAGTTCGCCTCTTCCGCCTGTATCGGGATCTTCGGTCCACCACAGGGCTTCTCCGTTGGCGGGGTTCACGCCTGCGTAATCGTACAGGTAGAAACTGTACAGGTGTTCGCCTACCTTGTGCAGGATACGATTATTTGCGGAGCTGATGAACTGTTCGTCCTTACCCAGGTCGAGGATCTCACTGCTGTTGTGGGCTATGTTTACGCCCAGGTCAAACTGCAGATCGCGGGTGCGCACTGCGTTCCAGTTCAGCATGAATTCCCAGCCGGTATTGGCCAGTTCCCCGATGTTCATCCTGATGGATGTGAATCCCGAGGTTCGGGACAGTGGATAGTTCAGCAGCATGTCTTCGGTGTACCGCTTGTACACTTCAAATGAGCCGGTGAATTTGTCGAATACGGCAAAGTCGAGACCCACGTTGTATTCCCGGTTGGTTTCCCAGCCCAGGTCGGGGTTTGCCGGCTGTGAGGGAGCAAAACCCACCGTACCGTTGTACTGGACGGTTCCGTAAAGACCGTACTGCTCGTAGTTGCCGATGTTGAAGTTACCGGTCAACCCGTAGCTGGCGCGCAGTTTCAACTGGTTGAGGAAGTCGAGGTTTTCGGCAAAGGCTTCCCTGTGGATATTCCAGGAGGCGCCCACCGACCAGAACGTACCCCACCGGGTATCTTTTCCGAACCTTGACGATCCGTCGGTACGGATACTGGCCTGCAGGTAGTATTTGCTGTCGAAGTTATAATAGGCCAGTCCGAAGTAAGAAAGCAAGGTGTAGGATGATTCTCCGTAATCTGTTTCGTCCTCATCCGATGATGCCGTAGGTGGATAAGGAATGTTCGGGTCAACATTGGGAGAATAAATGTAGTATGAATTGGAATAGTATCTGGAAGCTTCCTGTCCACCGATCAGCTGCATGTTGTGTGCCCCGAACGAGTTTTCATAGGTCAGGGTGTTCGAGGTGGTCAGCAATTGGTACTTGGAAGTGGAAACCTGCAGGGTAGCCACCCCGGAAGCTTCTGCTTTATCTGACCAGTACCTTCTTCCTTCCCCGCCGGTGTATTCGTAGCTGTTGGTGGTTTTGGCGGTCAGTCCGTCGAGTATGCTCCATTCCAGGTAAATGTTCCCCAGGAACCGGTTCTGCTTTTCCCACTGTTCGTCATGTTCGGCCGTAGCCAGCGGGTTGGCGTTGGCCCAGTAAGGAATATCCAGGTTGTATGTTCCATCCTCGTTGTAAACGGGAGTGAATGGGGAAAGCAGCATACCCGAAAAGATGGGATTCACGTAATAGAGCGATTGCATAGCCACGTCGTTGGAAAAGGTGTGGCTGGCATTGATACGGGTTCCCACCTTCAGTTTTTTGTTCATCTGATGGTTGATGTTTGAGCGGATGGAGAACTTTTCAAAATCCACGCCATAAAAGGCACCTTC
>Ga0136651_10000434_pt1 | contig 23076 bp, 22 predicted proteins | sample Mar14236cmmetaG_FD_94867 | JGI IMG/M metagenome (GOLD analysis project Ga0136651, IMG submission 94867) | Marine hydrothermal vent microbial communities from Guaymas Basin, Gulf of California to study Microbial Dark Matter (Phase II) - Marker... ... | reverse complement strand
GTGACAATGGACATAATCAATAAATCGTAGCCTTTAAATTGTCAGGAGCGCAGGGCTCCTGACCTACTTTTACTGTGGGCCACCACGTCACCTGGGCGCCTCGGTGCAGGGTTGCGAAATCAGTTTTTTATCCGTATAATAACCCCGGAAGCGGATAGGGTCCGGTGGCCCTTGCGGTCTTCAAAACCGTGGGGAGGCGGCTGGTGTCGTCTCCGGTGGGTTCGACTCCCACCCCTTCCGCTTTTTTTATGCCTGTTTCCGCCCTCATTATAAAAAAAATTCTTGAAAAATTATTCCCGTATTTATTATATATAATGCAAATACCCAAATATCCGGAGGGTAGTTTTGACCGCAATATTGATCTTCTTTTTTGCACACTGGTTTTTGTCGCTCTTTTTCCATTCTTTTTTTCTGCATCGCTACGGCTCGCATCAGATGTTCACCATGTCACGCGGATGGGAGAAATTTTTCTTTGTAATGACCTTTATCACCCAGGGCTCGGCCTTTCTTGAACCGAGACCTTATGCCCTGATGCATCGCATGCACCACGCCTACTCCGACACCGAGCGCGATCCCCATTCACCCGGCAATTTCAAAAATGTCGTTACAATGATGTTACAGACGGCCAGAACTTATCGCGGAATAACTGCAAATAAAATAGTCGTTGATGATCAGTTCCAGGGTAATATTCCCGAATGGGACAGCTTTATGAATATCGCGCGCAAACGAATCGTCGGAATCGTCTTTGGGGTCATTTATATCGCCTATTACTATATTTTTGCCCCCAGTCCCTGGTTTTACCTGTTACTGCCGATTCATTTTCTAATGGGTCCGATTCAGGGTGCTATTGTCAATTGGTGCGGCCACAAATACGGCTATGTCCGGTACAAAAATCTGGGCGATAATTCCCGCAACACTTTCCCGGTCGATATCCTCCTTCTTGGCGAACTCTACCAGAACAATCATCACAAGGACCCCCTCAATCCCAATCTGGCTCATCGCTGGTACGAGTTTGACCCGTCCTATTCGATTATCCGGCTGATGGACAAACTCGGAATCATTCATTTCCAGCCGGAACTTGCCCGTGTAACTTAAAAAGATATACATTGCCAGATTATCTCAACAAATATTTCGAACAATTTATTTTTATTTATATATTGCGGCACACCTGTAAACATTACCGAGGATAAATATGGAAGAATGGATCAGGAATGAAGAAAAATATAACGGCAAGGTGGTCAGGCTGATTGTCGGCGAGGCCCGCCTCGAGGACGGAAGTGTCGCGCATCGCGAGATGATCAAGCATTCCGGCGGCGCGGCGGTCGTCCCGGTGCTCGACGATTCGATCATCATGGTCCGCCAGTATCGCATCGCCATCGATAAAGATATCCTTGAAATTCCCGCCGGGAAAATAGACCCGGGGGAGAGGCCCGAGGATTGCGCCCGCCGCGAGCTGGAAGAGGAGACCGGTTATAAGGCGGGAAGATTGATACCGGCCGGGGCCTTTTACCCGTCGGTCGGTTACACCGATGAGATTATTTACATATATCTTGGATTCGATCTGGAAAAGACGGATCGGAAACTGGATTCCGATGAGCGGATAAGGGTGGTGAGGTTTTCCATAGAGGAAATGAGAGAAAAATTGGCGGCGAGGGAGATCGAAGACTCGAAATCCATTATCGGCCTTAATGAGTTTTTCAGGTACAGGGGAGATATGATCTGGTAATATCCCGGTAGCCGCCTATTTATTGCCTCCATTGTCTTTTTTGTATCTTTTGCGAAGCTTATCCTTCATTTTTCCCTTAAGGGCTGCCCTGGCCCTGGTCTCCGCCAGTTCCTCATTGGGCCTGAGCCGCAGTCCGCTGAGATTCTGCATCGACATGACCTGGTTCCTTACCGCTTCGCGCTTTTGGAAATCGACAATTGCAAGCTCAAGCTGGGTAAGCTCTTCTATCGAGGCCGGAAGAAAGATATACCATAACTGCCGATTGATGCCTTCCAGCATATTTTTTATATTGGGGTAAGACTCAAGTGCCTTTTCATATTCGCTTTTCAATTCAGCCTCCTTTTTATCGCCCGCTTATTCCATACGGGCCGCCAATTACATTCCTATTAGTTTTGAAACCAAGAGGGAGCCGATAAAGTTCCTCAATAAAATGGATATGACGGGTCCAAAAAAAGGCCTGCGGACAAAGGTCCGCAGGCCAAATAAACTGTCATTTTAAAATCAATTAGATTCCCGGCTTGGTAAAACCGCCGTCGTCAAAATCGTTGCAGTGTCCGGGTCCAATGTCACCGTTGTTGTAATCGTCAAGCATACCGTGCCAGTATTTGACCATATCCACATATTCGCTTTCCGCCCTTACAAGAGGTTTCCAGTCGGTATAATCATGGTCGGCAAGGAATGCGTCGGCGGCATTGATAATGTCTTCCACATCGGTGTAATCGGCGCCGTTGGCTATGTTCAATTTCGCACCCAGAAGCTGAGCATACAGCTTGGTAATGCCATTATTATTCTTACCGTAGGTCTTCATCTTCAACACATCGACCGCAATCGCCGCACTTGTGACCGCCAGGCTCTTGCCGCCGCCGGCAGTGCCGAGCCAGATCGTAAGATACTGCGTGACCATATCATCCTGCGGACCGAATCCGGCATGCGTCTTCCAATAACCGATTGTCAGCGTGCAACCTTTCTGAACCGGACGCCAGATTCCGGCATCCCATGTAAGATCCGTCTCGCCTGCTTCTAGGTTGATACAACCGGTCATGCCATTCATGTTGGCATCGCTGTCCATCGCGTCATCCATACCCTGATCCTGCGGGCTGAACTCGTAACCGTCGGGAAGAATGAATTCAACATAGTAGTCACCGGCCGGCAATTCATCAAACAAATAACGGCCATCGACGTCAGTCATCATCGTGGCGATAAAATTGTCTTCGCAGTCATAAAGATTGACCACTACTCCGGGAACACCCGGCTCGCCCTCATCCTGGATACCGTCCATATCCATATCGTGCCAGACAAAATCGCCGATAGCCGCCAGCTCAGGTACTGACTCCATGTCGAATTTCAGCAGGCTGTATTTTTCAAGTCCACCGACCAATCCGGTCAATAGACTGGCACTGGAGCCATTGTTCTGGGTCGGGTAAAGTTCCCAGACATAGGCATCATAAACCATACCTTCGATATCGCGACGAATTACCATACAATCCTGGGTACCGCCTATCTCATAGCATATTTCAAGATAGGGGTGATAATCGGTGAATGGCGATTCGGAACTATAATAATGCGTATAGGCAGTCTGCCCCTGTTCCAGAAGAAGCCCGTAGTTGGGATAGTCGTCATCCAGCCAACCCTGTACCAGACCTGTCACATCGATCGAGTACCAGTCTATACTGCTGGCTGTAAATGATTCGATGATCGCGGGGTCAAAACTGCCGGCGAAGTTATCCCAGGTGACAGTCATTTCATCCCAGTCAGCGGTAATTCTGTGAACATTTATTGTTTCTCCGCTGGCATTGATGGTACGAATATTGAAAGTAGCCATTACCAGTGTGGCTCCGGTCGGAAGAGTCAACTTCTGAGCAGCCAGATCCGGCGGCGACCAAGTCTTCTTGGAATCGATCGGATTCGAGTCGTTCTGGCAACCCAGACCGACAATGGCCAGCATCGCAACTATCATTGCGAAAGTGACTAATTTTTTCATATCTGGAGATTCTCCATAATTAAGATTAAATTGATATTGATTACCTATAATACGAATAATTCCTCGCCCCGTTTGATATTCCAATAGAATATATTGTCATCCTTCTTGAAATTGCTTCACTGGTCGTGTGATATTATTATAGATGCATACAAAAATTGTGCTTTTTAACAATGTGGAGCGATAAAAACTTTATAATTTTTATATTAATCCATCGAATGATTTTAGAGATCCTGTAATGGACTGCCAAGTGCCATTACCGCAACAACATGGCCGGTTGGCAAATCTGTCCTGTAATTCATTACTCAGTGTATAAAAAGATATTATGCGAATGATTTTCGCTGATATTAAAGAGAATTGGAAGACTTTTCATATTTGTTGTATTCTTTTGCGCATCAATGCCGCTATTTCCCGCTTGAGATTCAAGGTGGTATAATTTTCACGACAGCGGCGACGATCAAAATACAAAACATTAACATAAATCATTGAAAATGGAGAAACAAAAATCGCCGCGAGTATCATGCCGATATAGGGAATAAAATAGAGTGCCAAAACTGCGGGGCCGATGACAGAGCCGAAAGGCACCAAAATCCAGAATATCCGCCATCATTCGCTTTAATGAGATGACAACTTTTCCTGAGTGCATCGACCGCGCCGCCGGTCAATAAAAAAAGCTCCTTATTTATACATGATAAATAAAGAGCCCTGTCTGCCGTCCCTGGCAAATAAGGGATCGATAAGAGTCCTTCTTTGTTGTCTTACGGCCAAGGCTGCCTTCGCCGGCGGCGCATCCATCTCTGCGCTGTGGCTCTCGAGCCGGTAGCAGACTAAGTTATTATAACCGTCAAAATTATCCGGTTTTATATGCCTATTCTATAACAATTATACACTGGATTGGTTTCAATAAAATTCCCCCTCTTAATGAAATTGGTGAGCCATATAAACGGACGATCCCCTCAATTATTATACTCGATAATCGACTATCTGTTGGTCAAAAAAAGAAGATCTTCATAATATTTCTAATCCGTTATTGCATAAATGGTTATTGACCTGCAGGGTATGTCTTGACTATGCGTGAAGCGTATATTATCATAGCGTAAACTGTTTTATGGAAATTGTTTATGAATATCAGGTTTCTTGACTTACATGCGCAATATACGCAGATAAAAGATGATATCGACCGGGCCGTGGCCGATGTCATCGGTTCGTCAAGTTTTGTCCTTGGCCCCGCCGTTGAAAGATTTGAGAAAAATTTCGCCCGGTTTTGCGGTTCCCAGTATGCCATCGGTGTAAACTCCGGAACATCGGCCCTTTATTTGACCATGAAAGCGCTTGGCATCAGCTCCGGTGACGAAGTCATCACCGCCGCCAACACCTTTATTGCAACTGTCGCCGCCATTATCGAAACCGGCGCCACGCCAATATTGGTGGATGTCGATCCGATTACCCGAAATATCGATCTCGATCTGATCGAGGAATCTATTTCGCCAGGGACAAAAGTCATAATGCCGGTGCACCTCTACGGCTCGATGGTCGATATGGATCGGCTTATGAATATTGCCCGAAAACATAATCTCCCGGTCATTGAGGATGCGGCCCAGGCCCATGGTGCTTCATTTAACGGCAAACCGGCCGGATCATTCGGTATCGCCGGCTGTTTCTCCTTCTATCCCGGGAAAAACCTCGGCGCCTACGGTGAGGGCGGAGCTGTTGTCACCTCCGACGACAACCTGGCCGAAAAATTGCGGATGCTTCGCGATCACGGCTCCCTGCGGAAGTACCATCATGATATGATCGGTTGTAATGCCCGTATGGACGGTATCCAGGGAGCGGTGCTCGATGTAAAATTGAAATATCTTTCTCAGTGGAACGAGGCCCGGAACGATATCGCCCGCAAATATCGGCAATCACTCGCCGGACTGCCGGTTGTTATGCCGGCTGAACCTGATAATTCATATCAGGTCTATCACCAGTTTGTTATTGAAGTCGAACAGCGGGATAAACTGCAGAATTTTTTGAAAGATAACGGCATTCCGACTCTCATTCATTACCCGATTCCGGTTCATAAACAGAAGGGTTATCTGGATGCCGGTTTTAAATCCGGGGCACTGCCTGTGACAGAACGGATGTCGGAACGGATTGTCTCGCTGCCGATATACCCCGAACTTAAAGATAATGAGATAAAATATATCACGGATAAAATAAGAGAATTTTTTGCCGCCTGAGAAAAAATACGAGATACCTGTCAGACTCGAGGCCATCGCCTTTATTCTGCTGGTCACATTTTCCCTGATACTGCGGGTCAACCAGCTCTCGGCCGACCCGCCGTTGGGCATATCGGCCAGTCATGGTGTCTATACCGATCCGGCCCAGTATGTCTCTTTTGCCCGCAACTTTGCCCTGTGGGGATCATTCAATCCCCTTGGTGATTTTCGTTTGATCTTCTTTCTCAAATCTGCCATGACCCTGATGTCCGTCATTATATTCAAGATCGCCGGGCTCGGTTACTGGCAGTCCAATATGGCCGGACTGTGTTTTTCTTTCTCAACGGTGATACTCCTGTATTTTGCGTTGAGAAAAATCGCCGGTTCGCTGGCCGCTGTGATTTATCTCATATTCATTTCTCTCGATTATAACCAGATTTTCTATGGGCGATTGCCGTTCCTTGAAAACAGCATGAATTTCTTTGCCATCCTGTCCTTCACCATATTGGTCTATGCCCGCAGGGCGTATGCTTTTGTAATCGGCGGGATAGCCCTGGCGGCGGGTATTTTCTTCGGCAAACTTATCGGGATGATTTACCTCTTTCCATTGGCCTGCTACGCCGCCTATGATATCTTCTTCAATCAACGGGAAACCATAAAAAAGGCGATTCTTCAATATGCACTGTTTGCCGCCGGTTTTCTGGGCATTTTAGTCTTCTGGTATTTTTTCAGCTATCGCCCCGCCACTGCCATGGTTTCCGGGTATGTGCAGGAGCAGGCTCTCGATCTCTATGGGGCACCGCAGGCACTGCAATATTATGATATGTTCATATACAGATTTCTCTCCTTCGGTGCCCGGAGCCGTCTTTTGCCGCGGATGCCGATCCCGGCACTTCTGACATGGGCCATGCTTCTGATATTTTTCTATCGGATGGGTTTTCGTGAAAGCTGGAAAAACAGGTTTTTCGGGATCACTCCCGGGGTAATCTTCCTGATTACCCTCGTCATTGCCGCCTATGGCTCGCTGATGATATGGAACTACCGCCCGCTTCGCTACCAGACCATGCTGATCTACCCGATTTGCGCCCTGGCGGCAGTCTTTATCAGTTATCTGGTCCAAAATATATCGACCGGTTTGCATAGACGGGGTTACCTTTTTTTCCCCGTGATATTTTTTATTATGGCGGCAATTCCGGTTTACCAGTTGACCGGGCCGATTTACAACCTCTTCGGATCACCGTTTCATTATATCGAGACCCGCGGCGTTGTTCTGGGCATCACCTTTGGCATCACAATCATTTCCGTTCTTATAATGCGGTTTGGTCCGGATTCGATATTGAGACCGCCCCGATGGTTTAAAAATTTTATCGTTCTGGCGGCGGTTATCCTGGTGGTGATTCCGGGAGCCGTTAAATATCTCGGCTGGCACAACAACGCCACCTATCTTATCGAAAAGAATTCCCGCGATCTAACCACCGTTGTTTCGTCCGAGGCGGTTATTTCCGGCCCTTATGCACCGGCGCTGACACTGGAAAACAGGTTTATGAACCTGATTCATATGTTCGGGGTGGCCAGCGTCGACCCCGATTTTTTCAAAAAATATCCGGTCACCCACCTTTTGCTGGATAAAAGCAATCTCGAAATCGCCAGAAAGAACTACCCTGAACTGATGGATAAGGCGGTTTCGATATGCAAATACCGGATCGGCGGACGCGATATCAGTCTCTACCGCATCGCCGAATTCACCGGTAATCCGACCGCCTCGAGATATGTGATGTCGGTCTATGAAACGGCCATTATGGCTTATGGCTCCGGTGATTTTGAGCGGGGTCTCCAGCTCATGGAAATATATGAAAAACAGTTCCCCGACAACATCTCCGGCAATTTTATCCTGGGCAAACTGGCCATGGATAACAAATATTATGAGGGGGCGGGGTATTATTTTAAAAAAGCGGTCGAGTATTGCCCGACCGATTTTTACTTGCATTTTAAGCTCGGTGAATTCTATATTGAAATGTATAAGCAAACAGGCGACTTGACGCTGAAAGCTGAAGGCGAAAAAGAATTTGAGATGGCTCGCAAATATAATCCCGATTCACGTAAATTGTCCCGAGATATCGACGGACATTTAAATTAGAGGAACCTGTACAAATTGAACAATCTCATCTCCGTAGTTATTCCTGCATACAATGAAGAGGGAAATATCCCTGAATTATGCCGCCTGTTCGACGAGATGGTGCAAAAGGCGGAACACAACTATGAGCTGGTCTTGATCGATGACGGGTCAACCGACAGTACTCTCGAAAAGATCCGGGAAGCGGCCGCGCAATACGATTATATCAAATTCGCCCGCCATCATGTCAACATGGGCCTGACCGAGGGACTTAAGACCGGATTCGAGGTCGCCGCCGGCGATATGTATGTTTTTTACCCGGCCGACCTCCAATTTCTGCCTGAAGACATACCGGCCCTGGTACAGCCCCTGTTCGAGGGAGCCGATGTCGTCGCCGGCTGGAAACAGGGCAAATACAAAAAACGCTTTGTCTCTACCATTTACAATTATATCTCACGAAAGATCTTCAGGCTGAATGTGCATGACCTCAATTCGGCCAAGGCCTTCAAGGCCGACGTGGTTAAGGATATGTTCCTCCGCAAGGACTGGCACCGATACCTTGTGCCGCTGGCCGCCGACCTGGGCCACCGTATCGCCGAGGTGAAAATACCTCTCTATGACCGCCACTGGGGAAAATCGAAGTTTTCCGGACTCCTGCGAATACCAATCGGGGTTCTGGATATGATCGCCGTTAAGGCCCAGTTGTCGCTTCTGAAAAAACCGCTGCTCTTTTTTGGCGCTCTGGGTTCGATATCGTTCGGGCTGGGTATTCTGGTCGGCCTGATCGCGATATACCTCCGCTTTGTCCAGGGCGAAGGTTTCCGCCCCATGCTTTATCTCGTTATTCTGCTCATGGGACTGGGATTGGGATTGTTTATCCTCGGGTTCCTGGCCGAGGCGATGGCCTCGATGAAAGAAGAGCTGGGCGGTATCAGGAAAAAAATAGATAAAATAGACGGGATATCGAAAAAATAACCTGTCATTTCCATAAAGCAGGATTCCTTTAAGAAACTGGTTGGAGGAATACCATGAGTAAGAAGACGAAGAAAACCGCCAAACAACAAGCGCCGCAATTGAATTTCGATCCCCAGAAATCGAAATATTATACCCCTTTCATTATTGCGGTCATGCTTATTGGGGTCATTATCCTGTTTCGCGATTTTTTATTCTCCGACAAAATGCTCTACGGCTCGGATACGATCAACGCCGGAATATTCTTCCGCCATCTTTATGTCGAGTATTTCAAGATGCATGGCGCTATCCCGGTTTGGAATCCTTACATTTTCGGCGGGATACCCTTTATCGATGCCTTCCACGGCGATATATACTACCCCCTGTCGATCCTGAAATTCGTCGGCAACTTTTATCGCATGCTCGGCCTTAACCTCGTCATTCATATTTTCCTCGCCGGTATTTTCATGTATTTCGCCGCCCGGCAGTTCAAACTCTCCAAAATCCCGGCCTCGGTGGCCGCCTTCGGCTACATGTTTTCGGGCTTCCTGGTTTCACTGGTGGCGCCGGGCCACGACGGCAAAATCTTCGTCACCACTCTTTTCCCGCTGGTGATTCTCTTTCTTGACCGTGCCTTCGAACGCAAACCGATTCTCAACTTCACCCTCCTCGGACTCGTCATCGGTGTCATAATACTCAGCCCGCACCCGCAACTCTCTTATTACATGCTCTGGGTGGTGGCATTTTACGGCGTTTTCAAACTGATCAACGTATATCGGGAAACAAAATCGCTCGGCAAAGTCATCAAACCGGGTATCCTCCTGGCCGCGGCCGTCGTGATCGGCCTTTTTATCTCGGCGGTACAGTTTTACCCCGGCTATGTATATACCAAAAAATATTCGCCCCGGGCCGATACCAAACGCGGCTACGACTGGGCAACTTCATGGTCGATGAATGAAGAAGAAGCGGTCTCGCTCGTCGTTCCCGAGTTCTCCGGAACCTCCGGCGGCGAAGGTATGTACTACTGGGGCAAAAACGTGTTCAAAGACAACTCCGAATACGCCGGTGTGATTTCTCTTTTCCTGGCCGTCATCGGAGTCTTCTTTTATCGCAAAAAGGAGGCCATTTTCTTCGGCTCTTTGGCTCTCTTTGCCTTCATCTATGCTCTGGGAGGAACAACACCGATCTTCCGAATATTCTATTATCTGATACCAAGCGTTAAATCGCTCAGAGCACCGTCTACAATTATGTTTATTTTTCTCTTTTCCGTCTCCCTGCTGGCGGGGATGGGCGTCCAATACCTGATTAGCCGCTTTTCGGAGGCAACCGCACAGACGAAGAGAAGATTGAAAATATATCTAATCTCCGTGCCGGCCGGTTTGCTCCTTCTGGCCCTGCTTTTCGCAGTCGCCGGGGAATCGCTCCTTTCGGCATACACATCGATTTTTTACACCACCGCCAAAACTCAGGAGATCCAGCAGGGGGTCACCAAGTGGACCCTCGCCGTCCTGAATCTCCCGCATATCAAAGCCGGCTTCTGGATCGTCTTCCTGTTTACGACCATTGTTTCCGGTACAATCATGTTCTTTATATCCCGCAAGGCCGCTACCGCTGTCCTGCTGATAATTCCACTGATGATAATGATCGACGGCATCCGATTCGATTCCCGCTTTATCAAGACCTATGATTACCGTCCGCAATTCACAAGCAATCGCATGACCGAGCATATCAACAGTCTGCCGGGCAAATATCGGGTCCTTAATTTAAAAGCGGTCGGGCTCGATTACCTGCCGTACTTCGGCACGGAGGTCGTAGTCGGCTATCACGGCAACCAGCTTCGCTGGTACGATGACCTTCTTGGAGGACCGGGCCTGCGCCACATGACCAATCCCCGTTTCCTTAATCTGGTCGGCGCCAGGTACCTGCTTGTTCCGGCAGAAGCCAGTATCCCCGGAGATTATTTCGGTCCCGACAGCCTGACAATCAATCAGGAATTCGGCCAGGTGACCCTGTACGAAAATCCCAACGCTTTCCCGCGCGTTTTTCTCGTTAACGATTATGAAGTGGTACCGGAACGGAAAGATATTACCCCGCTGATTCTTGGCGGACCGGCCGATTTGAGCCAAACCGTCTATCTTGAAAAAGAACCGCCCATACTCCCCGACAGCGGCTCGGTGACCGGAACGGCCCGGATTGCATCATACTCGGCCGATTCGGTGCTGGTCGATATAAACACCGATCAAAATACCCTCCTGGTGCTGACCGATAATTATTACTATGCCTGGCAAGCCTACGCCGACGGGAAAAAAACCGACATTCTCCGGGCCGATGGGGCCTTCCGAGCGGTACCGGTTAAGGCGGGAACAAAGCAGTTACTGTTCAAGTATAATCGGGCGGTGAATAATCCGGCGAAATATGTTACCTTGTTGACTCTTTTGCTGGTGGCGGTTATATTGATTGTTTACCTGGTTATGTACATAAAAGATAAGAAAAGATTGGCGCCGGCCGTATGAACGAAGAAAAAAAAGCCCTGATAATATTTCCGACCTATAACGAAAAAGAAAACATCGAGATCATTATTAAAGATGTCCTTGAAAGAGACTCCCGGATAAATGTCCTCGTGGTCGATGACAGTTCCCCCGATGGAACCGGGGAAATCGTCGACCGCATGGCCCTGGAAGACAGCCGTATCAATGTCCTGCACCGGTCCAATAAGAAAGGCCTTGGACGGGCCTATATCGCCGGATTCAAATGGGCCATCGAACATAAATTCGACTATATTTTCGAAATGGATGCCGACTTTTCGCATGACCCGAAATACCTGCCCGACTTTCTCAACGCAATTGAAAAATACGACCTCGTCCTCGGTTCACGCTATATCTCAGGAGTCAATGTTATCAACTGGCCCATGAAGCGCCTGTTGCTGTCCTATTATGCCAATGTCTATACCCGAATCGTGACCGGACTTCCGGTCCGCGACGGTACCGGGGGTTTTAAATGCTTCCGACGCGAAGTGCTCGAGGCGCTTGATCTCGATGCGATCAGGTCGAACGGTTATATTTTTCAGATAGAAGTGTCGATGCGGGTCTGGAAAAAAGGCTACCGTATCAAGGAAATCCCGATTGTCTTTGCCGACCGTGAACGGGGGACATCCAAAATGTCCAAGGATATTGTCCGCGAGGCGATCTGGAAGGTCTGGTATCTGAGATTAATGTCAATGCTTGGCAAAATATAATAAGTGTCTGTTAATAATCCTCAAAAATCAGTATCAGCAATCGTCGTCACCTTCAATTCGATCGAACGAATTGAATCCTGCCTGAAGGCATTGTCGGCTGAGATTGCATCTGTCGGTGAAATAATTGTCCATGATAATGCTTCCGGTGACGCCACCGTCAGAGCGATCGAATTCGGATTCCCGCACGTTAAAATTATCCGGTCTGATAAAAATATCGGCTTCGCGGCCGCCAACAACCGGGCGGTCGCCGAATCGAAAGGCGATTTCATCCTGTTCGTCAATCCCGATTTTATCATTGATAGGGGAGCTCTGGATTGCATGTATAAGGCATTGATCGATCTTCCCGAAGCAGGCGCTGTCGCGGGACGGATGCGCCACCCTAATGACAGTTTTCAGCCCACCTGCCGAAAATTGCCGACCATGAAAAATATTTTCAAATCACGGGGTTCTTTTATCGGCGGACGACAAGATACTGATGATTATACCCTCGGCGATTTTGATGTGCCCACCGAGGTTCCCGCCGCCGCCGCCACGTTTTTGCTGATACGTCGCGATTTCTTTGATTCATTGAACGGCTTTGACGAGCGGTTTTTCATGTTCATGGAGGATACCGATCTTTGTCTGCGTATTGCCGCGGCAGGCAAAAAAGTCTATTTCATACCTGATGCCGGGGGGATTCACTATTGGGGCGGCGGAGCCTCGGTTCCCGGATTCAGAAGACTTCGGTATCATCATATGTCGGTTTGGAAATATTTTTTAAAGCACTATCCCAACGGATTTTCGTTATTATTACTGCCGGTAGCCCTGATTGTTAACCTGGTTCTTAAGGCCGCTCTGGGAAGAACCGGGAAATAGCCGAATGATAAGCATTAGGGATACGATATGATCGCTGACGGTTTTATAGTATTTGCAATAGCTTTTCTGGCCTGTCTTGTATTCACAACGGTCATTATTAAATTTTGCAGAAAATACTCCATTTATGATAATCCCGGTGGACGGCACAAAAGGCACAAGAAACCTACCCCGATTCTCGGCGGTACCGCAATACTGATTTCGGTATGGGTGGCAATATTCTCGTTTTTAATTTTTGGGGACGGCGCTTTTACGGATATCAAGGGTGCTTTGCCGCATATATTAATCGGTTCTCTTATGATTTACGGGATTGGATTGCTTGATGATTTCAGACCGGTTTCGGCCTGGGCAAAACTCACGGCCCAGGCGGCCGCCGGATTGGTTCTGTATTTCGGGGGGCTGTCAGTAAATCTTATTTCACTGCCCATCCTGGGAGAGTTCGGTGTCAAGGGGTTCTCGTTTTTTATAACGGTCGGGTGGGTTATCGCGCTTTCAAATGCCATAAATCTTATCGATGGTCTCGACGGGCTGGCGGCGGGAGTGTCGGTCATCGCCTCGGTCACAATGGTCATCATCGGAGTGCTTTTCAAAATTGATGCCATGATTATTATTTCAGTGGCCGTGCTTGGCTCGCTTCTGGCTTTCTGGATATTTAACCGCTATCCGGCCAGGATCTTTCTGGGCGACAGCGGCTCACTTCTGATTGGTTACTTTTTTGCGGTCATCTCCTTGGTAGTCCCGATCAAATCATATACCACCGCCGCCCTCTTTATGCCGCTCGTTGTTCTGGGGGTTCCGCTGACCGAGGTGATTACTTCTTTTTTGAGACGGTTGGCGGCCGGTAAAAGTGTCATGAGAGCCGATCGGCGCCATATTTTTCACCTCCTGGCCTTTGCCGGGCTATCATACCGGCAGATTATCAACCTTTTTTACCTCTCAGGCCTGTTTTTCGGCTTTCTGTCGATTATTATGCTTCTTTTCGGCAGGGGGGTGGTTTTGGCTTTTTTGCTCCTTTTTATGGTTGTAATTTTTATAATATATTTTATCTTAATTGCTCGTATGAAAAAGGAAAATACGGCCTGATAGGCGGTTTATAAAGTATGGAAGAAAGACAAATACTCGATTTCGAAAAGCCGATTGTTGAACTGCAGAAAAAAATCTCCGATATGAAGGATTTTGCTTCCGGGGCCAATCTGGAATTGACCGGGGAAATCAAATCTCTTGAGAGCAAGGTCGATAAAATGCGCAAGGAGATCTTTTCCGGCCTTACCCGTTGGCAGAAGGTTCTTCTGGCCCGGCATCCCCGGCGGCCTTACACTCTGGATTATATCAACTACATGACGACCGATTTTATCGAACTGCACGGTGACCGCTATTTTGCCGATGATAAAGCGATCGTCGGGGGATTTGCCAAGCTTGACGGTAAACCAGTCATGATTGTCGGCCAGCAGAAGGGGCGGGATACTAAACAAAAATTGTATCGCAATTTTGGGATGCCCCATCCCGAAGGATATCGTAAGGCGTTGAGGCTTTTCAAACTGGCCGAGAAATTCAATAAACCTATTGTGATTCTTGTCGATACGCCCGGCGCTTTTCCGGGGATCGGTGCCGAAGAACGGGGACAGGCCGAGGCTATCGCGCGCAATTTACGCGAGATGTCGATTCTCAGGGTCCCGATTGTGATTGTCGTTATCGGCGAGGGAGCCTCGGGCGGCGCCCTGGGAATCGCAGTGGGCGATCGTGTTTATATGTTGCAGTACTCATGGTACTCGGTGATATCACCCGAAGGCTGTGCTGCGATTCTCTGGCGCGACAATGCCTTTGCGCCCCAGGCGGCCGAGGCCCTCAAACTTACGGCCGATGATTTGATGGATTTAAAAATTATCGATAAAATTATAGATGAACCGCCGGGAGGCGCCCACAACGATCCCGAGGGAATAGCCGCTACCGTGAAAAGTGAAATCCTTGCTGTGCTTACTGAACTGGAACAATTATCTGTCGATGATTTGCTCCGGCAGCGGTTGGAAAAATTCCGTAAGCTGGGAGTTTATCAGGAATAGGAGGAAGGCAGATGACGCTTTCAAAAGCATTGTTGAAAATCATTGTATGCCCGAAATGCAAGGGGGAACTGGAATATAAATCGAATGAAAATAAGCTTATATGTAATGGTTGCCGGTTGTCATTTCGGGTCGAGGATGAAATCCCCGTATTACTGATTGAAGAAGCTGAAAGTATTTAAACAGGATGGTAATATGAAATTATCCAAATTTTGTTCTGAAGATTTGATTACATTTGACCTGAAATCAGAAGATAAAGACAGTGTTCTCAATGAGCTGGTGGATATTGCCTCCAAATCAAAACTGGTTAAAAACGCCGAAGATTTGCTTCGCGATGTCAAGGACCGCGAGGAACTGGTTACCACCGGCGTCGGCTACGGCGTGGCTTTTCCTCATGCCAAAACAAAGGCGACCAAGGGAATTGTTATCGCTTTCGGCCGTTCCGAAAAAGGTATCGACTTTGATGCCATGGATCATAAACCGGTTAACCTGTTTTTCCTGATTGCGGCTCCCGAAGATGCTATCGGAGCCCACCTGAATGTGATGGCCCGGTTATCATATATTATGAAATCCGAAGAAAATCGGCAGAAAATGATGACTGTGACTTCCCCGGGCGAATTGCTTCAAATGATCGATGCTGTCGAATAAAAAACTTTCCGTGCAGGGAGGCTGGAATTAAATGACATGGTTCTCGACGATTTTTCTGAAAAATCGTCGTTTTGTCAATTTTGGACTGGCGGCAATTCTTTTTTTGCTGATTACCTTTTCACCCAATGTAGTCAGACCATTGCTGGGAAATATCTGCTCCTCCATATTCTTTTATCCCTTTGCCGAACTCAAATATTATATCATTGAACTGCAGGATGCCAGCCGCGAAAACAGACTGCTTGAAAAACAGCTGACTGAAGCATCACTTCAGCTCGAAATTCTTTCCGAGGCCAAGCGCGAAAATCAAAGATTACGGGAAGTCATCGGGTTTGACCCGCCCGAAAATTTCCGCCTTATTCCCGTCAAAATTGTGACTCTATACCAAAATGTTTATCCGATCGCCGCGGTGATCAATAAAGGAAGCCGCGAGTCTATCAAGATCAACCAGCCGGTGATTAACCGGTTCGGGCTGGTGGGTAAGATCAAAGAGGTCATGCCCGACTTTGCGACCGTCACTCTCCTGACCGACCCCATGAATGCTGTCTCCGGACGGGTGGCCGAAACCCGCGAGATAGGGATTGTCCGCTTTTCTCCGGACAAAGGTATGTATTTTGATAACCTTCCCGCCGATAGCGATATCGAACCGAATCATCTCGTCATTTCATCCGGCCTCGGCGGTGTCTATCCGGCCGGTCTTTCGCTGGCTATTGTCGATTCGGTGACGGCCAGTCGCGGCGATATTTTAAAAACGGTCTATCTCAAACCGACCGTGAATTTCTTTAAGATCGATGAATTATACGTACTTACAGGCGGTGAACAATGAGATTTATACCGTACATCCTGTATCTCTTCCTGCTGGCATTGTACCTGACAATACTGAGAGATATCACCTACATCTGTGGCGCCCAGATCGATCTGGCGGTTCTGATGGCGGCTCTTGTGGCGCTCTATAAAAGCGAGATGACAACCTTCTGGTTCGCCGTTTGCATCGCCATTATTTCGGGAACGCCCCTCCTCGACCTGTTGCCCTGGGAAATGATTATACTCGTTATACCCGCCCTGATAGTAAACCAGATCAGCGCCCGAATCAACTTGGAATCACTGACATCAAGGCTGATTCTGGTCGCAGGCTATCTGCTGATCCACCAGGCCGTCCTGACGCTGATTGTGGCCGGGAATGATTTTTTCATCTTGTTATATAAATCCATATTGCCGACGATGGTATATACACTTGTTATCGGCTGGCTGATTTTTCAGATCCTTGACGGCCGTATAACCTGGAAAAAGACAAAAGCTCTCTTTTAATATGCGGCACCTATCGACATCTACCGATACCCGGGTTAAAATATCGGGCACCCTGGTGACTCTGGCCCTCATGATTATCATCGGGACGCTGTTTTATCATCAGATCCTCCGCTACCGCTTTTTTGCCGAACAGTCGGAAAGCAACCGCATCCGCATTCAGCCCGTTATCCCCAAACGCGGCCTTATCTTCGACCGGAATATGGAAGTCCTTTCTGACAACCGCCTGTCATTCACCGTGTCCCTGGTACCCTTCGAAAGAGTCAAAAACGTAACTGTCCCCAGACTCTCCAAACTCCTGGGTATCGACTCGAGTGAAGTCGAAAAAAGGGCGCGGGCCAACTTTGTCAGCCGCTATATGCCGACCCCGATAAAAAGGGGCCTGGGGATCGATACCGTCTCCATTCTCGAAGAGCAGGGACCGTACTACCCCGGCATAACCTACAGCGCCGAATCTGTCCGGCGATACCCTGACAGCATCTCCGCCGAATCGTTCCTGGGACATGTTGGTGAAGTGTCTCAGGATGAGATCAACTCTGAAAAGAAAAAAGAATACCGCCTGGGAAGTCTGATCGGGAAAAGCGGCATCGAAAAAAAATATGACCTCCTCCTCAGGGGCCTCGAAGGAACCAAATATATCGAGGTATCCGCCAAAGGACAAATTGTCGGCCCGTACGAAGACAAACAGGAAATACCAGCCATTCCCGGCGCCGATTTGGTCCTGACCATCGACAAGGCTCTCCAGAAATTTGTCGTCAAAAATTTCGACAGCGTCCAATGCTGCGGGGCGGTGGTGGTCATGAATCCCAAAACCGGCGGTGTCCTGGCCCTGGCATCCTTCCCGCATTTTGATCCCAATATATTTTCCGGCGTCATCCCGCCCGATATCTGGCAGGGCATAATCGCCGACACCAATCACCCCATGCTCAACCGGCCGTTGGCCGGTTTATATCCGCCCGGCTCGACCGCGAAACTTATTACCGCCGGGGCCGCCCTTGAGATGGGCCTGGTAAACGAAAACACTCTCCTCAAGCCATGCTTCGGGGGGATGCAATTCGGCAACAGATTTTTCCGATGCTGGAATCCCGGCGGCCACGGAAAAGTGAATGTGTACCATGCCATCGAACAATCATGCGATGTGTACTTCTATCAGATTGGTCAGATAATGGGCGTCGATCCATGGGGCGAGTATGCCGAAAAATGCGGTTTTGGAAGTAAAACCGGTATCGATCTGACCGGGGAAAAAGCCGGAATTGTCCCCAATTCAAAATATTATGATGAACTGTACGGCCCCCGTAAATGGTCGCCGTATCTGATCCTCAACCTCGCTATCGGCCAGGGCGAATTTATTATCACGCCTCTTCAACTGGCGCAATTTTACTGCGGCCTGGCCAACAAGGGCAGGGTTTATCAGCCTCATCTCTTGAAACAGATCATTGAATCCAACGGCGATATTCATGATGTCGAACCAATAGTGTCCTTTACTCTCCCGTTCAGCCGGAAAACATTGAATATATTGCGTGAATCATTGAAAATGGTCATCTCCGGCGAGCACGGTACTGCCCGAAGTCTGAGAAATAAATATTATGAAATAGCCGGAAAAACCGGCACCGCCCAGAATCCGCATGGCGACGATCACAGCTGGTTCTCGGCCTTCGCCCCGGCTGATGATGCCGAAATAGTCGTGGTGGTCCTGGTCGAAAATGCCGGGCACGGTTCCGAGGTGGCCGCCCCGCTGGCCGGGAAAATAATGAAATATTATCTGGTGGATAGCAGACAAAAAGAATTAACCGCACAAAAGGGCACTCTGACAGAACAACCATGAATCTCGATTATAAACAGTTGGACTGGAAACTTATAGGAGCGGCTCTGCTCCTCTCCCTAATAGGCATTCTGCTTATATATTCCGCCCAGTTCGATGCCACCTCGGAGACATCACAGAATTTTTATATGAAGCAAATGATCTGGGTCGGACTGGCCCTTTTGGTTTTTTTGATTGTCATTAATATCCCCCTCCGCATGATCGATTTTATGGCCTACCTGTTCTATGCCCTGGGATTGGTGTTGCTGATGCTGGTTTTCTTTGTCGGCCATGCCAAATACGGAGCCGCCAGGTGGTTCTCTCTGGGGGCAATCAATGTTACCCCGTCCGATATCGCCAAACTCGCCCTGCTGATCGCACTATCGCGCTTCCTGGCCTATACCAAACTCAGAACCCATTCCCTCAGCAGGCTGTTGATTTCGGTCGCCATTACATTCGTGCCGGTGGCAATGGTAATCGTCCAGCCCGATCTGGGAACATCACTGGTCTTTGTCGCTCTGCTGTTCAGTCTCTGGTACTGGTCGGGCATGTCGCCTTTTTATATTCTTTTGATTATCTCACCCCTGATTTCCCTGCTGGCGGCCTTCCATTGGCTGGCGTGGATCGTTTACCTGATTATCCTGATCGGCTTTATCCTCGTCCTCAGACCCGGATTCCTGCCCGGTGCCTTCGCCGTCTCAATTAACCTGTTTTTCGGTATTTTGGCGCCGATTGCATGGAACCGGCTGGCCGATTATCAAAAACTGCGCATCCTCACCTTCCTCGACCCCGGACGGGATCCGCGCGGAGCGGGTTACCAGATAATTCAATCCAAAATTGCCATGGGGTCGGGCGGTCTGATAGGTAAAGGTTATCTCGAAGGCTCGCAGAGCCAGCTTAAATTCCTCCCGGAACGGCATACCGATTTTATTTTTTCAGTTCTGGGAGAGGAGTTCGGCTTTGTCGGCACCCTCATTGTTATCGGATTGTTTGCCTTCATCTGCTACCGGGGGATACAGATTGCCGCACGGTGCCGATCGAAATTTACTTCTTATCTTGCCTGGGGGGCAATGACCATTTTACTCTTCCAGTTTTTTGTCAACGTCGGTATGACTCTCGGACTCATGCCGGTCACCGGTCTGCCGTTGCCCCTGTTAAGCTACGGGGGTACATCCCAGATCCTGTCATGGATTCTGATTGGCCTTCTGGTTGTGGCGGATTATCACTGGACGGAATATTAGTCTTTATTTAACGGGTACAAATATGCATTCGAAAAATATTTACACTTTTCTAATTTCGTTTTTGCTTATTGCCGCTCTGATTTCAACCGCGTTCGCTATTGAAACAAAAGATCTTGTGTCGGAAAAAGATCTTGCGAAAATAAAGGAAATAGAAACAGTCCGGAGTATCGGGACTCTCGAGCTCGGCGGACTGACCGGCAGGATAGAAATTGTTTTTTCAGCGCCGGATAAGATTTACACCGTTACCGATCTGACCATTCTCAAACTGGTCCAGGCCTATGATGGCCGGACAGCGTGGATGAAGGATCAAAACGGCCAGGTCCTGGAATTGACCGGCATGGAAAAGAAAAACCTGATTACCGGGGCATACATGGCCGGGATGTCATACCTGCTGGATGACCGTATGCCCGGGCAGGTCAAATACCTCAAAGATACTACCGTCGGGGAACGGGCTTATCGCCTTTTCATGGTAATCCCCGAAAAGGGCGACACTCTCGGGATGTTTTTTAATAAACACGACGGGCGGGCCGAGATTGTCCGGGAAAAACTCGATGATGTCGAAATCATGACATTTATGTCCGATTTCAGGGAGGTCGGTGGGATCAAAGTTCCCTTCGTGAGCAGAACCGAATCCGACATCCCTCAGCTAAATTCGGTCATCACCACTACCGAAATGGAGTTCAATGTCCCGGTTGATCCTTCTATTTTCGAAATGACCAAGGATGCAGAAAAGGATTACTTATTTCCCGCCGGTAAGGATTCAGTCGTCGTGCCTTTTGAATTATATGCCGGTCATATTTATATCGAGGCAGGTATAAACGGTCGGCCGGTCAGGAAGTTTATTCTGGATTCCGGGGCCGGAACAAATGCCGTCGATAAAACCTTTGCAGAAAGTATCGGCTTGGAGCCGGCTGGCGAACTTCCGGCTAAAGGCGTGGCTGGATACGGGACGGCGGCACTGACGGAACTGGATTCGGTATCGGTCGGCGGCATTACCATGTATAACCAGGTTGCCGGAATAATCGACATCGCCGGAATCGGCCTGCAGATCCCGGGTGATCTCGGGGGAATAATGGGCTTTGATCTGATGCAGAGATTTCCCTTCCGCCTGGATTTTAAAAAATACAGCATAACATTGTATAACCCGGAAACATTTTTGCCCCCCGATTCGGCTATGGGAATTGACTTTGAACTGCATATGAAAATACCGGTGATTCAGGCGCAATATGATAAGGCACAGGGCAGATTTCTGGTTGATCTCGGCAATGCCCTGGGTCTGATTTTGCATAAATCCTTCGTGGAAAAAAACGATCTCCAGGATACATTTTCGGATATCCGCGAGATGCAGGGCGGTGTCGGCGGGTTGGGCGGACAATCCGACGCTGTTGCGGCGATAGGAACCGTCTTCAAATTCGGCCCGGCGGAGATCAAAAAGCCGGCCCTGATGATTGCCGGAGGCGATGGGGGGCTGATGGATTCGCGGATGGTCGACGGTAATATCGGTAATCTCATGCTCCGGGATTTTTTGGTTTTAATGGACTACAAAAATAAAAAAATATATATTTTACCCTTGCTGTAATTTAATAAATACCAAATTATAGAAGGTCACGTATTTTTTTGGAAATAGCGCTTTGACACCGACTTGAAAAGCCGGGGGATGAAGAAAGAGAAATGAATATGAAAATCGGAATCCTTACAGGCGGTGGTGATTGTCCGGGGCTTAATGCCGTTATCCGGGCCGTCGTTCGTAAGGGAATTCTTAATTACGGCTATACTATTTTAGGGGTGTATGAAGGCTGGAAAGGCCTGATAGACAATAATTTGGTCAAAGACCTTACGTTGCGTGATGTCTCCGGTATATTGCATCGTGGCGGAACCGTCTTGCGTTCATCCCGTACAAATCCGTTTAAGGTTGAAAATGGGACAGCGATTATTAAAAGCAACTTGAAACGCTATGAAATTGATGCTCTTATTGCCGTTGGCGGCGAGGATACCCTCGGAGTCGCCAGCCGACTGAGTGATCAGGGAATAAAAATCGTCGGTGTGCCGAAGACAATTGACAATGATGTTATGGGTACAGAACGCACTTTTGGTTTCGATACAGCTGTCAATATTGCCACCGAAGCTATCGATCGCATTCACACTACCGCTGAATCACATAACCGGGTTATGATCGTCGAGGTTATGGGGCGTCATGCCGGTTGGATTGCAATCGAGGCCGGTATTGCCGGCGGGGCTGATATTATACTTATTCCTGAAAAAATCACGTATATCAGCGATGTATGTAAATTATTGAAGCAACGCCACAACCGCGGAAAAGATTTTTCCGTCGTGGTGGTCGCAGAAGGGGCCAGGCTGAAGAAAAGTCCCGAAAACGGTGAAGAAGAAATGGTCTTGATGGATAAAAAACTTGATGCTTTCGGACATGTCAGACTCGGCGGAATCGGGGCGAAATTGGCCGACCTGATAGAAACCGGAACCGGTTACGAGGCCCGCGCGATTATTCTGGGGTACATCCAGCGAGGCGGAACCCCAACCGCCTTTGATCGCGTTCTGGCGACTCGCTTCGGCGTCAAGGCAATAGATCTTGTACGTCAAGGGAAATTTGGAAATATGGTCGCATTGCAGGCCAATAAAATTGTGCCTTTTCCTCTGGCAAAGGTAATAGCGCAGACAAAAACCGTGGATCCTGAATTGGTTGAAACGGCCGAGGTATTTTTTGGGTAAAATGGCATGATTTATCGAATTATTTTCATTCTGGCGTGCTGGCTTATAATCCTGCCGGCCGTATCGCTCGGTCTCGAACTGGAGAAGGAAACCTTTTCAAGTAAAAATTTTGCGGGAGTAAGAATCGGCGCCTGGACAAATGCCGGGGATGAGGCGATCCCGGAAGAATCGGAATTCTCTTCGGAGTTTTCAAATAGTTCGGTATTTGCTGAGTTTTTCTATTCACATCGAATCGCGACCC
>Ga0136651_10000433_pt1 | contig 23105 bp, 27 predicted proteins | sample Mar14236cmmetaG_FD_94867 | JGI IMG/M metagenome (GOLD analysis project Ga0136651, IMG submission 94867) | Marine hydrothermal vent microbial communities from Guaymas Basin, Gulf of California to study Microbial Dark Matter (Phase II) - Marker... ... | reverse complement strand
CGTGCGTCGAAACGCCGTGCAAATAAATAAATAGATATTGTGTCAACAGTAGAGACGCACTGCCGTGCGTCGAAACGCCGTGCAAATAAATAAATAGATATTGTGTCAACAGTAGAGACGCACGCAGTGCGTCTCTACGCCGTGCAAATAAATAGATATTGTGTCAACAGTAGAGACGCACTGCGTGCGTCGAAACTGCGTGCGTCTCCACTGCGTGCGTCGAAACGCCCGTGCAAATAAAAGATATTGTGTCAGCAGTAGAGACGCACGCAGTGCGTCTCTACGAAACTTGAACATTGAGTATTAACAATTAACAATTAACAATTAATAACCATTATTGAACGCATGAAAGACTGAAAAAGCAAAAAACGCTTTCTTATTATTTTCTAATCACATATAATTGCCCGTTTTTTATCAACCTATCCACATAAAAATAAAGCGGTTTATTAAAAAATGAGATAGAGCAAACCGCTATGTTGTCAAACCCTGGCGGTTGAGGATATCTAAAAATCTTAATCTTGAAAAACTATCCTTCTATAGATCGAAAAAGGAGTTCATTCGTTTCAGAAGTTCAAAACGTCATGAAAAACACACACGGGTAAATTATTCTAATTTAATTTAAATCAAATAACCATTTAAATAGAAACTAATAATTTAATTCATTTTCCAAATACCCATACTTAACCTTTGGGTTATTTCCCGAACAAACTCAAAATCTTTCCAAAGTTTTAGTTTTCGATCTACTCACATTACTTCACAGAGCAAAATAACATGGTTGCCATTCGTTTAAGTCGTGGCGGCGCGAAAAAGCGCCCCTTTTATCATATTGTTGTTACCGATTCACGCAATCGCCGTGATGGGCGGTTTATTGAACGTTTAGGTTTCTTTAATCCTATTGCCAATGCCAAAGAGGAATCTTTGCGCCTTGATTTCGCACGCGCCAAATATTGGCTCGGTGTTGGCGCACAACCAACGGAAAGAGTGGCAAAGTTAATAAAAGGATATGCTAAAACAGCCTCTTTAGAAAGTACAGCCACACCAACCCCGCCCGTTGAATCCACGCCAGTTGAACCAACGCCAGTTGAACCCACGCCACAAAGCGCCTCAACAGAAGCCCCGCCAACCGCAGAAACGGCATCAACCGAGGAGGCAGCACCCGCTACAGAAAATGCCTCAACCGAAGCCACTCCCGAAGAAAATACACCAACCGAAACAACAAAAACAGCCTCATAATGTCAATCTAGTTCACAAAGGGCAGACACGTAGAGGGCAGACACGTCGGTCTGCCCCTACATCACGCCCGCCCGTAGGGGCGAACCTTGCGTGTTCGCCCAACTTGATCATCGAGTGATAACGAATATGACACGAATGATGCTCGGACGTATTAGCGGCTTATATGGTGTACGCGGCTGGCTCAAGGTGTTTTCTTACACCCGTCCAATTACCAATATTCTCAACTATTCACCGTGGCAACTCTATCAACAGGGCCAATGGCAAACACTGGCCCTGTGTGAAGGAAAGACACACGGCAAAGGTATTATTGTCCGTTTGGAAACGATTCAAGATCGCGATCAAGCAGCCCAATTACAGGATGCCGAGATTGCCGTTAATCGTTCCCAACTGCCCCGCACACCAGAGAGTGAATATTATTGGGCAGATTTAATCGGTTTAACCGTAGTCAATCGCGAAGATATCACTTTAGGTCAAGTAGCGCATTTGTTAGAAACGGGAGCCAATGATGTTTTAGTACTCAAAGGTGAACGTGAGCGTTTAATCCCGTTTGTACAGGATCAAGTCATACTGGACGTTGATTTAGTACAGGGCATAATACAAGTGGATTGGGACGACGATTTTGAATGAGAATGAAAAATTCTGATTGTAACGGATGAAATTGTACACAAATAATGGGGTTGTTCCATTATTTGAAAGGGCGAACACTAAAGGAGAGCCCCTACAAGATTTGGCGTAGGGGCGAACCTGCGTGTTCGCCCTCCCTCCGTTATAATCAGGAAAAATTCAAAATGATTGTTCAGTGTTCATTGTTAATTGTTAATTAGAACATTGTAAATGCACATTGGCCTTATCACCCTATTTCCAGAAATGCTCGACACACTGCGTTGTGGTGGCATCACCGCCCGAGCCTTAGAAAAGGGATTATTAAAACTCTCTACGTGGAATCCAAGAGATTTCACTCAAGACAAACATCGTTGTGTCGATGATCGGCCCTATGGCGGCGGCCCAGGGATGGTCATGCAAGTGCAACCATTACGGGCCGCCATTCAGGCAGGTCTCGCAACGCTAGGCCCAGAAACGCGAGTCATTTATCTCTCGCCACAAGGCCGCCGCTTAGATCAGGCAGGCGTACATATCTTGTTGAATTATCAACGTTTACTCCTAGTAGCCGGCCGCTATGAAGGTATTGATGAACGGGTGATTGAGCGAGATATCGACGAAGAATGGTCAATAGGCGATTACGTCCTCAGTGGAGGCGAATTGGCGGCAATGGTCATGATTGATGCCTTAACACGCTGGCTACCCGGCGCTTTAGGACATGAAGCCTCAGCGACAGAAGACTCCTTTTACGCCGGCCTACTCGATCATCCGCATTACACCCGACCTGAAGAAATTGACGGCCAAAGTGTCCCGGCCGTCTTATTATCAGGCCACCATGCACAAATTGTCCGCTGGCGACAGAAACAAGCATTAGGACGCACTTGGACTCGTCATCCAGAATTATTAGAAAAACTCAGTTTAACCCCAAAGCAACAAACACTTTTAAACGAATTTATTGTTGAACAAACTAAAGGAGGTCTATAAATAGTGAACATCATCGATCAGTTAGAACAAGAACAGATGAACACGGAAATACCCGAGTTCAGAGCAGGTGATACGCTCATTGTCCAAATCAAAATTCAAGAAGGTGAACGTAAACGTTTGCAAGCCTTTGAAGGTTTAGTCATCGCTAAACGCAATCGAGGCTTAAATTCAGCCTTTACAGTTCGCAAAATATCTCATGGAGAAGGTGTCGAACGGGTATTTCAAACCTATAGCCCGTTGATTGAATCCATTACCGTCAAACGGCGCGGCGATGTACGACGCGCTAAACTCTACTATATGCGTAACCTACGTGGTAAAGCTGCGCGTATCAAGGAAAAAATTTTTATCAAAAAACCCAAAACCACAGGATAAATCGTTATGCCGTCCTTCGATATCGTCTCAGAAGTTAATTTGCACGAATTATCCAATGCCGTTGATCAGACAAATAGAGAATTATCGACACGATTTGATTTTAAAGGTTCAAAAGCACTGGTTGAATATAGTCCAGAGACTTTAATCTTAACCTTACATGCCGAAACCGAATTTCAAATCAATCAAATAACAACTATTTTGTATCAAAAGCTGGCAAAACGTAGTGTTGATATTGGCTCGTTATCAGCCGGAGAACCAGAAATCCAAAATCGTCGTGCGCGTTTGCCAATGACAATTCAGCAAGGCATAGATAAAGAGATTGCTAAAAAACTGGTTAAAACCATAAAAGACAGCAAACTGAAAGTACAATCTGCGATTCAAGGCGATCAGGTTCGTGTCACTGGCAAAAAACGCGATGATTTGCAGCAAATTATGACCTTATTACGTGAGAAGGACTTCGGTTTGCCATTACAATTCAGCAATTTTCGAGATTAACAGATTCACTCATTACAATTACGGAGCAATTATGCGTATTTCTATGATATTGGCTTTATTAGCCCTAAGTTCGTCAGCCTTCGCTGCTGACACCCCGACATCAAAGGCTCAACAACAAGTACCCTCTGCCGTTACAGCCACGGCAAAGAAGATGTTTGGAGAAGAAGCCAGTAAAAAGGTAGCACGATCCCCCGTTGCTGGATTATACGAAGTCATCGTAGGTAATGGTGATGTGTTGTATATTAGCCTAAATGGCCGCCATATTATTGCGGGTAACATTTTTTCCCGTAATGGCAAAAATCTGACTAAAAAAAGACAGAATGAACTGCGTCAAGAGGATAACCCACGGCGTCAAAAAGCCATCAATGCCGTAGACGAAACAGAGATGGTCGTTTTTGCCCCAAAAGGCGAAACGAAGTATACGGTTAACGTGTTTACCGATGTGGATTGCGGGTACTGTGCTAAATTCCATCAGGAAAGACAGAAACTCAATGAGGGGGGGGTCAAAGTGCGTTATTTAGCGTTTCCGCGTGCAGGGGTTGACTCAACTACTTATAAAAAGATGGTGTCAATCTGGTGTGCTTCTGATCAACAAAAAGCCATGACAGATGCCAAGGAGAGAAAGAGTCTAGGATGGGTAAGCTGTTCGATAAAGAGCAAGAAGAACAGCCGGAAGAACATCAAAGCTCAATTGGAATTGGGCCAAAGCATAGGTGTCAGTGGCACCCCAGCGATGGTTTTAGAGGATGGTGAGTTAATGCCTGGTTATGTGCCTGCTGATAAGCTGATTCCCTTCCTTGAGGAAAAATTTGGTAAGTAAAATAATACCTTATCAATTTATCCCAAATACAAAATGTCCCGCTAACGCTAAAGGGTAGTCAACCCCTTCGGGGTTGAAAGTAGGGTGGGTAAGTTCGTTTCGATGTAGGTGTTTCTACTCGCTTGCCCACCCTCTATGCTTTTTGACAACAGGAACCAAAACATGTCTATCAAAAAATTGCACGTCAAAAATATAGGCTTGTTTAATAGCTTAAATGTGACATTTAATCCAAAAATGAATATTTTAATAGGCGCAAATGGTTCTGGAAAAACGTCTATCTTGAGATTAATTACTTATTGTCTCTCACCGAATGGCTTGAATCATTCAAGATGGAGACAACAACATGAAGTTTGGGCTGAAAGTCGCTGGAAGGAAAGCGATTATAAAAGTGATCTGACCATAATACTAGATGAAGGTTATCAGCAAATTCCTTTCACTAACCAGCATTTAAGGCTTCTTCCTGGCTCAAGATTTAATCCCGTGCCTAATAATGTTTATGTCATTGGTGCCTATCGCTACTTTGGTTATAAACGTATAGAAGGTATGAAAAGAGAAGCCATTGGAAATGAAAGAAAAAAAGCCTATCAAGATAATGCGACTCAACTTTTAGATGGTGGCACACCCCTTCCCGACATCAAACAGTGGATGGTAAACCGTTATTTTTCTATTGATAAAGAATGGTCGGAAATACAGCGTCAGAACTGGGAAAAAATAATAGGGTTATTACCGAAAATGGCTCCACAAGAAATAGACTTTCATTTTGTGAGAATAGAAAGAGATTTAGAACCGATTTTTAAACTCAATGGCTTCGATGTTTATTTAGAAGAACTGTCAAGTGGTTTTAAATCGTTTTTAGCCATTGTTTTTTCTATTATTGATTGGTGTGAGGGAGTCAATGATGGTAGCGAGGCTTTAATGCAAAAAGCGCCAGGCACAGTATTAATTGACGAAATTGATGCTCATTTGCACCCACAATGGCAAGCGAAAATTATCGGTCATCTTAAAATGCTGTTTCCTTGTGTGCAATTTATTGTCACAACCCATTCGCCGCATGTTATCGCCTCGGCAGAAACGAATGAAGTGATAAAAATTCCATTTCATGACGGTGACTTAGACTTGGAGCCTTCAAATCAATCCTATCAAGGATGGCAATTGGATTTTATTTTGGAAGATGTGATGAATGTGATCGATTATCAACCTGCATCAATTGATAATCTGATGGCTAAAATAGAAAACGCTTATAAAAACAATGACTTAAAAACTTATGAGGCAAATATTGCACAATTGGCTACCGTTTTACACCCTAACGATCCTATTTTGAAAGTGTATCAGCTCAAAAAAAGCAATTTAATCCTTAATCAAGATAAAGCATGATAAAAGTCAAACGCCCGGCTATGCCAGATATTCTTAAAGAATCTCACCCTGATTGGACAAAAACCTTAGTGGATTTAGTCAATGAATATGGCAGATATGACAAAATCCCCAAAGATGAGAAAAAACAAATCGTTAATCAATATCAACATAACGATATCAAAGAGGCGGTTAAAAAAATGTTTCATGGGAAATGCGTTTTTTGTGAAGAACACATTGAAACCGTGACTTATACCCACATTGAACATTTTCATCCTAAATCTATTTACTACGAAGAAACTTTTGAATGGGAGAATTTATTCCCGGCTTGCTCTAAATGTAATATCTCCAAAGGAAAGCACGACACGAAAAAAGAGCCTATTGTCAATCCTGAAAAAGATGATCCTGAAAAATATTTCATCTATCCACTTGTTCGCATACAGTCTGCCCCTGAATCACCCGATAGCGAAAAAAGTCAACGGACTATTGAGGTTTGTGATTTGAAGAGGCTGAGTTTATATAGGGCTATGGCAACAATTTTAAATCAGTTTTACGAAAATGAACGCACCTTAGAAGAAAAAATGAACGACTGTAACAACTTGACGCAAAAAGCGGCTAAAATAAAACGCCTTCATAGGATACACGAGACTTTAGAAAGCATGAAAGCAACTTCCGCCAATACAGAATCTCATGCTGGTTTTTTAAGATACCTTTTAAGAACGAATGAAGTTGTTAAAAATGCCATTCAATTGATTAATAAGCACAAAAATGAGTTAGCACTTTGTTCTGATTTTGAGCTCTATTAATTTGGCTCAGATTTTTTAGCCTTTTCAATTCGGACACCCGCATTTAATAATACTATTTCCAACATTCGCGAAATTTGAATCTCTATTCCTATTCAAAAGCAACTGACTCAGCAAATTGCGGAATCGCTATCTCAATCATGAGTGTTGTTGGGTAGAAATAGGTAAACTACCGCCTAAAAATAAAATGATACCCGAATCTAATATTGAAATTGATGAGTGATCGATATTGATAACCGAGATAAGAAATGAGTGATCGATTCAGATTTCGTCCCGAATTTAAAAAAGCATTACATGATGCTAAAGTAGCCGACATCAAAAAACAATATAACAGAACAGGATATATCGTCAAAGAACATTATGAAATTGAAAAAGGGATTGATGTTGATCTTTATATGGGCGCATTCCCAAAAAAAGGGTCATTATCAATTTTGGCGATCCGCAAAATAACATTCACTAAAAGCGGGCCGCAAAATGAATTTTTCACTAAAAGCGGGCCGCAAAATGAATTTTGCACTCCAAGCGGGCCGCAAAATGAATTTTGCACTCCAAGCGGGCCGCAAAATGAATTTTGCACTCCAAGCGGGCCGCAAAATGAATTTTGCACTCCAAGCAGCCGCAAAATGAATTTTGCACTCCAAGCGGGCCGCAAAATTTATTTTGTAAAATGACCCTTTTTTTTGGGAATGCGCCCTCTTTATATAGAAACCCCTAAAAAGCGCATCATTTTTCAAGTGATTCTGCACCCAGTCAGCCCAGTCAGCCCAAAAAACGGTAGACACCCTCCTTGAATTATCGAATCGCTTAGGTTATGAATTTCGGACTGTCAGTGTCATTTTACCCGTCACACCTGACATCAAAATTGAATGGTTTAATCAAGCACTATTTGATTATTTTTTCGATAAAACAATGGGTTCTATGAAAATTAACTTTAGTGACATTGAGAATGATATTAAAAGAATTCGTGGAATTTGAGGTGTTTTTTTAATAAATTGACACCCTATTTTTATTATTGTGTTAAGGTTGTCGTCAGTCATTTTTATTGTCGTCAGCCTTTTTTATTTAAAGAGATTTACGTGCCTCATTGAATAGAAGCCTTGATTTTCATAAGAACTCTAAGTGCTTGTAAAGAAATAACCGAAACAAATTGCCTCAGAACTAGCCCGTCTCTTTAGTACTTTGGCTCCGGGGATTAACCGGATTGGTGCAAAACGGTAATTCACCTTATCGAACAAAGGAACTACCGATCAAGCTTATAAATATAGACACATCACACAGCAATCCGGTCAAACCCCCGATCCGTTGTACTAAACAAATGTCCAAGTTATTTCTTTACAAGCACTAAGGATAAAGAACTTTACAAAACGGAATCAAAACAATGATAATGACGCTTGAGACAATTGATTTTACGCCATCAGCAAGCGTAAAATGAGCCAAACTCATAAAAAAAACGACTGCACAAATTATGGAACGCTCAACTAACCTAAAATGAGAAACGATTATGCAAACAGTGACAATTAATCCTTTTATGGAAATGAATCCTTCTATATTGCCAATGAATGCACAGCGCGAGCTTTATGATTTTTATCAATTTTTGGTTAGCAAATATGCAGCCAAGCTCAAAAAATCACGCTATCTCAACTTGTGCCACGTCAAGTCAGTGCATTTGTACCCCTTTTGAAAAAATCCATTTATGACTGATAAACGTTTTTTTGCGGATTCAAATATTGGGTTTATATGCTTTTATGTCCTTTTAACCTGGTAAAACTGAAAAATCAATAGAAATTATTAGTCATACCTCGGCAGTTCTAAGTACACAAGTTATCAACGAATTATGTGTCAACTTGATAAAAAAGCGGGATATAGCGAATCCGAAATACCGCAAACTATCAAAAATATTTATTCGCATTATCAAGTCATGAGCATTGATGAAAAACTCATCATAGACGCTTCAAAAATTAGAACCACACATCGGTTGTCTTATTGAGGATAGTTTGATTGTGGCATCGGCAATTTCCAGTCAATGTGATATTTTATACTCGGAAGATATGCAGCATAATCAAACTATCCAAAGTACAACCATTATCAATCCATTTTTGAAGCAAACGTAAAAGCGTAGTCAGGAATCAAAACAATGATAACGGCGCTGCCTTTGTTGATATTGTCACGAAGGGTGTTATCTTATTGATTACTGAGGAATTAACGGAAACTGAATAGGGCGCATTCCCAAAAAAAGGGTCATTATCAATCTTGGCCGAAAGCAAAATAAATTTTGCACTCCAAGCAAGCGGGCCGCAAAATAAATTTTGCACTCCAAGCGGGCCGCAAAATAAATTTTGCACTCCAAGCGGGCCTTCAAAATTTATCTTGATGACCCTTTTTTTAGGAATGCGCCCAACTGAATATCTAGCGATGTCTCTCACAAAACAGCACATTTTATCCACTGTTCAAGGCTTGCCAGAAACCATTGAATTGGAGGAACTGATAAGCTTATTGACTACACTGAATTTAAAAAACCCAACGACTGCTTCACAACCAGAGGTGACGCAAACATCACTTTTAGAAGCCGCTAAAAAATATGCGGGTTGTGTAGAAGGGCCAGCCGATTTATCAACCAACAAAGCTTATTTAGAAATTTTGTAGTGGTCAACAGGATGTTAAACAGAAAATGAGGGTTTGAACAAATCTATTTCACATTTAGCATAGCACACCGAAGGGAAGCTATGCTAAATACAGTTTTTGCGCGCAAAAACTGGGGCAAAAAAACGTGATAGAACGCTGATTGTTATGATTGTCATGATTTACGCTGATTAATATTGATCTGTTCAACATCAATCTGATCACTACACTTATTTAGAAATTTAAATGAAAAAGATCAATTTCATCAATGGGCCAAAAAGCAGTTTATTAATGCGGCATATCCGCTTTTAACCTGCGAAGCTGTTATTTCTGAAACTAGGTTTTTATGACAATAAACGATCCTCCAATCCTAATGTGATCATGCAAATCATTTTATCCCCAATATCGAATAATTTTGGTGAATGAAACTTTAAGGGGCAAATGACGCGCCATACGCTTGCTGCCCCTTTTCTAACGGCCTACGATTTCTATTTCCCGAAGGTGGGTTGGCTTTTGGAATGGGTTTTGGGTTGTAACTGAAGGGCACCATTCCGATAAATATAGTCCTGAACCTCACCAGACGCATCTCTTTTGCTCACAAACTTAGCGCCTTCAAGCTTGGCCCCTGTGAGGTATCCTTTTTTGAATGCCTCCAGACTCAGGAAAGCGTCTTTGAGAATGGCATTTTTCAGCTTTGCGCCTTCCAGTTCAACACCCACCAGATAGGCTCCGGTGAGATTGGCCCCCTGAAGAGTGGCATCTTCCAAAGTCACCCTAGCCAAATGCGCTTTTTCAAGGTTAGCGCCATTTAAGTTCGCGCCCCTAAAATCAGAGTTCCACAAGCTGCTACCTTTTAGATTGGCATTCTGTAAATGAGCGCGTTTGAAGTTGGCATAGGTGCAGGAACACTGCTCCAGATTAGCGCCTTCAAGGTGTTCCCGCTTTAAGTTTGCACGATCCAACGAACAGTTAGGACAAACCTTAGTCTTTTTAAGTTGTTTCAGGTGGTTTTCATTTAAGGGGTGAACAACGGAACCTGGCAATGGGATGCCCCTCAAGTCACATGAGGAAAGCAATATGGAAAGGGTTATAAGCACAAATAATCTAATCATTTTTTTCTCCTTGTTATAGATAGGGCAGACACGCAGGTATGCCCATACAAAATTCAAGGTCATAACGGGCTGTAGGGGCGAACCTGCGTGTTCGCCCAAGCCTAAGGATCATTATAACCGATTTTTGGAATGGCTGGTATTTAAATCGCCAGTGCAAAAAAATATTTTGTGGTGTTAAATTAAGTTTGCTATATTAGTTCTAATGACAGAGTCAATTTTGGTGAATGAAATTGCAAAGGGGCAAAGGACTATAAATTATTAAGAGTGCTGTCGTTAATATTTGCTGATTCTAACGGATTTTTGGAAAACCATAATTAATGGGATTTTTCCATTAATTGAAAGGGCGAACACGCCCTCCTCAAAATCCGTTATAATCAGAATATTTGTTAAACATAAACGAATTGGAAAACTCAAATGATTTTGAAAGCCATTAAATATTGTAGAAATAAAGCGGATAAAAACGAATGGACTATTAGAGGTAATCCAATTGATAATGAATGGTTGGATTTAAACCAAATTAATTTGATTGTGGGCAAAAACGCTTCTGGAAAAACGAAAACAATACAAATTATCCGTGAAATGGCTGATTTATTAGCTGGCGATACTAAGCTTTCACAGCTCATTTATGATACTTCCACTTATGAACTCATGTTTGAAGATGGAAATGAGAAAATTGAGTATTTTTTGGATTTTAAAAACGGTCGAGTCATTCAAGAAATGCTCAAAATTAATGAACAGGAGAAGTTGAATCGTCTCAAAGGTGAATTATTTTACGAGGAAATTGGCCAAAAACTCTCATTCGAGACTGATGAGGATTCATTAGCCTTATCAAGACGGAATTCCAAACAACACCCCTTTTTTGAAAACCTTTATCTATGGGGAAAAAATCTAAGTCACTATCAATTTGGTGATAAACTGGGCAAAAATGTCGCGATTAAAGATATTAATAGAATAAAGGAAGATGATGACGTTGATTTAAAAGATGGGGATGACGTTATCGGCATTTTTGTAAAAGGAGAGAAGCGTTTTCATAATCAATTCATTGACTCCGTTATCAATGATATGAATAGGCTTGGTTATCCTCTTGATAAAATCACTGTCAATGCCTTGAAACGTTTACCATTCGGTTTTGGTTTAAGTGTTCAAGAAACAGAATTAAAAGACTTCACTGATCAAATGGAGATGTCACAAGGCATGTTTAGAGCTTTATCATTATTAATTCAACTGAATTATTCCCTTTTAGCTCAAATTCCAAGCAGCATCCTGATTGATGATATTGGTGAAGGTTTAGATTATGAAAGAGCAAAGGCCTTAATTGAATTAATCATTGAGAAGCTTAAAGGTTCTTCTGTGCAAGTCATCATGACAACGAATGATCAGTTTGTTATGGATAAGCTGCCATTAGAATATTGGTCTGTGATTCGACGACTCGAAAACAAATCCATTTTTTACAATTACAAAAACGCAAAGCAAACTTTTGATGATTTTGTATTCACTGGATTAAACAATTTTGATTTTTATGCTTCTGAATTTTTTATTCATGGTTTTGACGATTATGTAAAAGACGTTATCTAATGAAGAAAATAGCCATTTTTGTTGAAGGAGAAACAGAATGTGAATTTGTTAGCAAATTTATAAAAGAAGTGATTGGACAAAAAAATATTTCCATAGATTCTTACAAAGGTTCAGGTGGTAAAAAATACCCAAGAACCTATGTACTGTTAGCAAAATCTTCTATAACTGATGAAAAGTATTATGCTCTTATTTACGTTAGTGGCACAGATAATCAGGTTAATCATGACATTAAAAGAAAATTGCCAACACTGAAAGCACAAGGTTTCGATAAAATTGTTGGATTAAGAGATTTACGCGGTGAACAAAAAGGTTCGGAAATGAGTTTAGCTGATTTGCCAAAGCTAGAATTAGCTTCCAAAGTGATTGAAAAGTATTGTTTTCCTTTAGCAACCCATATTGTGATCGCGGTAATGGAAATTGAAACTTGGTTTTTAGCTGAAACCAATCACTATGCTTGCATTGATGAAAAATTGACAAAAACAAAAATTCTTTCCAAGCTTGGATTTAATCCTTACACCGATGATTTAACTTTAAGACTTAAACCTGCCGAAGACTTGAAAAAACTATATCAAATGGTAGGTAAATCTTACAGTAAAAAACGTGATCATAGAGAAAGAACAATTGAATGTCTTGATTATGCCAATATTTACATTGAACTTAAAAATAGGATTGTTAAATTAAAGGAACTTGTGATAGAAATTGATCAATTCTTTGATTAACTGTAGTCAGTCGGATAGGTTTCCTTATGAACAATTATTAATGTGGTTTATGTGGAAATGGAACATTAATTAAATTAAATATTGTGCGTGCTTAAATCATTTTCGTTATTTAAGCCTCAGGCAATGAACAATTTTGAAAAAATCGTTTTCCTGTATTGTATTAAGATTATTAGATTATGATAAAAAGTCTCTATATAGATAATTTTAAAATCTTAAATGATTTTCGACTGAACTTTGAGCCAGTTACGGTTTTGATTGGAGAGAATAGCGTTGGCAAATCCACTGTTTTGCAAGCTTTGGAATTACTGTCTTATTTTACTCAAGGTAAAAAATATGGCACGCTTGATAATTATCTATTGAACAATGGTTGGGCTGTGAAGGATATCAAATCTATTTTAAGCCGTAAGCAATTGGTCATTTTTCAATTAGATATTGCACTATCCGAAAATGTATATCAATGGCGTATCGAGTTCAAAGTCACAAACAATAAGCTCTCCTTGGTTACTGAATGGATAAAAGATGAAACTGAGCATGAGTGGTTATTTAGAAAAAGCGGGGAAGCCAAAATAACAAATAGGAACGGTAAGCGTATGCCTAGCGTTGATGTTTCTTTTTTAAGTTCAGGATTGAGTTTTTTGGATGAAAATAGTCACAAAAAAGATTTTTCAGAACTGATTGCACTTAAGCAATACTTGAACAATATTCATTTTTTCGACTTTTCAGCTACGGATAAACTCAAAACGCCTTCCCGTATCAATGATGAACCAGTAATAGGCAAGTTTGGAGAACATCTGACTTCTTTCTTATATCAGCAACCCAAAACGGTTTTAGTTGAATTATCCAAAAAACTGGCTGATTACATTCCATTCATTAAAAATATTAGAATAACAAAAAAACATTCCGGTGAAGTTGAATTAAATATACAAGAATGTTTCAATAATCATTTTATAGAGGCGAATTATCTTAGTGATGGCATGATGCGAATTTTAGCCATTATATCCTTATCTTTGATGGGAGAAACTGCCAAAACGATGATGATAGAAGAAATTGAGGATGGTATCAATCCTTACTTGATGGAAAAAATTGTAGAAACGCTGATGTCAATTGCCCAATCAGAGGCAAAACAATTTATACTCACTACTCATAATCCGTTAATTTTGGATTGGATGCTCGTAGAGAGTATCTATTTGTTGTACAGAAATAAAGAAACAGGAGAAGTACGAGCTAAGCGGTTTTCTGATAGTTCAACTGTACTCAACAATCTTGATTACATGAATCCCGGTGAGATTTGGATATCTTTTGATAAAGAGTCCATAGTGAGTAGTTCTAGTTGAAACTGCTCATTAGCACTGAGGAAAAATACAGTGAAGACTTGTTATGCCAAGTATGAGAAAACTCAAAATAGGATTGATAGGAGAAGGTGCCAATGATGTCGGTATTGCTGATGGTTGTGGTGGTTGGCGATTTGGCACCATGTCCGATTATCTAAAGCAACTATTGGGTAGTCAGTTTGACTTAGAATTTATTCCTATTAAGATAACCCAAAAAGATACAAAGGCTCTCAAGACACCGCAAGGATTGGGTGGTAGGTATTCTAAAACAAAATTCAAAGGTTCTGCTAAAAAATTAAAGTATTTTTTGATGCACTATCAAAAAGTTGATTTTGACGTACTCGTCTTTTTTTCGGATACCGATAAAATGCAAGGCGAAAAATCTTCAGAAATAGAAGCCAAAAAGCAATATAAGGAGAGAAAAAGTTGGATAGAAGAAGGTTTTGCGGTAGTAAAAACACGCCTTAATCTCCATTGTATTTTGATGATGCCTATAAGAATTTTAGAATGCTGGCTACTTGGGGATGCTGAAGGCTTTGAAGAACTGGGTTGTTCTCCTCAAAAACCTAAGTTGCCAAAGAAGCCTGAATTTATCTGGGGAGAAGTTGACAACCCAGAAAGTCATTATCCCAAACATTATCTCAAGCGTATTTTAAAGAATTGTAATTTTGACAGTAATACAGAGGTTTTTAAAGACATTGTTCGTCATAACAACATTGATAATCTGAGAAAAAACTGCCCAAATAGCTTTGAACAGTTTTATCAAGACATTGAGGAATTTAAGAAAACGCTTTTCTAACAGATTTGTGGGAGAGGGTTTTAATTAATCTCAATGTTCAAAGTAGCAAGCCCATCAAGGAATGGGGCAACCACAAGGGTTTGCCCCTACATGCCACCATCATCAGAATAAACTCTCATTTCACATCAAATGCAACCAATCCGGTAGCCCATTCATCATTATCCAATGAAATTTGTCCCCTTTCTCCATGCACGGCGTGTGCAAATAAGAGCCTTTCTAAAGGATTGAAAGCTCCGGCACGGCCTTTAAAAGGCCCTTGTTCTAACAAGGCGACATCAATCGGTTCCAGGCTGGTCATGAATTTGAGGGTTTCTTCGCCAACGTCTTCTGTAAATAATCCGGTTACCTCCATCAGTTCTCGCGTTTTCCTCGCATCAAGGCGGGCCGCTTCCGGCCTATGGCTTCGTTTCGGAAAAATGGAGGAGATAGCGCCAGTTGGACTGATATTGAAAATATAACAATAATAATCTACCCATTCGGATTGATTATGCAAGGTGAAAGTGATGATCTCCTCTTGATTCATCGTCTGCTTTTCAAGCTCTTGTAAACGGTAGGGCCCCTTCGTTTTGCGATAATATTGATTTTGATTTAATCCTCTGATTCTGATACGCCTGCAATTTGGGCCGGGTTGGCAAAAGCTGACGGGGCTTAGAACGTAAGCTTGTAATCCGACGGGTAACTGACTGCCGCGACTGCTTTGCAGTGCTTTGAGTTCACGAACACGGGCCAGTTTGTTTAGATTCTCTTCTAGCAATTCAATGCCTCTTGTGGGGTTGTGAAATGCCATTTGCAGCTTGTTGTACAATAACCGTTGTTCTGGGGTGAGTACCCATAATTTAGCCGGTTGTTCTGGAAAGGATTGTGGCAAGGCATCGTTAGCTTTGGCGCGAATAAATTGACCGTTTCGACGCTTGGGGCGTAAGAGTTGTAAACGAATATCGGCATCAGCTGGATCGTTAATGAGGCGGTAAGCCGGTAGGGCTAGTTCTCCTTCAGCATCAGGCCTGAAAGCGGCTTGTATCCTTTGCAACAAGGGCCGGTCTTTTCCATTTGGAAACGCGGCCTCTAGGGCAACTTTAATCGGCTTAAAATGGTAGGCATGGCTTTTTTCTACGACGAGATCGCCCGTTTGGAATGTGCCCCTTTCCGGTTTGCCGTAACTGGTGAAGGCATCAACATCGGTAATCGTTAAGCGAGGTAAGCTGTTGGGATTAGGGTGTTGGGGTTGATACTGGCGGTAGACGGAACCTTGGGTGACACCTGAGAGAAAACCGGCTTTGAGTTCGATCCAGTTGTTATTGATAACGGTGACTGGCAGCGTTGCTGGTTGCGCGGTAAAAAAACGGCCGCCCCCTAATATTTGTTGACGACGTTCCCCTTCTATTTGGGGCCGCTGCGCGACACCGCGTTCTGCTGTGAGTTGGGCATAAGTCCGTTGAAAGACGGTATACCAAGTATCACTGGCCTGTGCTTGTTGTAGATTATGCACCCAATGCCAAGTAAACGCGCCGTAATGTCGGCCATTTGTTCTGGCTTTGTCAATGGCTGATTCATAATCTCGTGCGGCACCGATGCGAATGCCACGCTCGATTTGAGGTTGCGTGTACTTGAGGCGACCCAAAATATGGGGCCGTTCATCGAAATCTAATGCTCTGGTGAGGTTAAAACCTTTGCTGACGGTAGCGGAGTGACAAGAATCGGAGACAAAGACGACTTGATCCGTTTTGGCATAAATCGCGCCTAACCAAGCGTTGATTTCATCATCTAACACGTCGTAGTTGTCTTTATGGTTCGTCTGACGGGTACGCGCACCGTAAGCCACCCAAGTTTGATCCTTACCTTCCAGTTCATCTCCGTTTAAATCTGCGGTTTGGGAACCATGGCCGGTATAATAGATATAGACAAAATCACCAGGATTGATTCGTTGAATCAGCTTTTGGAAAGCGTTTTCAATCCCAGTGTGAGTGGCTTGTGCATCAGTCAGTGTTATCAAGTCTTGTTCTTGAAAGCCAAACCGTTGGCCCAACATCCCTTTTGTCAAGTTGATGTCATTCAAGGGGCCTTTGAGAGAATGGAAACCGGTTTGAACGTAATTATACTCTTGGATACCAATCAATAAAGCGTGTTTGCCACCGGCCGAATGGGTGGCGCTTGAGGCAAATGTTGTTAGCATTCTGGGTACAGGTTCGCTGGTTTCCCCTTGTTTACAAGAAAGGAGGCTGAGTGCCGAAAGAGAAGCGACGGCAATCAGTAAGGGTTTGATTTTCAATGGATTCATGAATTTATTTAACATTTTGGACGTATTACAATCAGATAGAACGCTGATGACGCTGATGATCATGATTAACACTGATCAAAAAATCAGCGTCAATCATGACAATCATGACAATCAGCGTTCTATCACCTAAAAATCAAAAATTTGTCGTAGTTGAACTGCTGCCCAAGGTATCGCAAAACTCAGCCAAATACCATATTTGAATAGCACAAAACTCAATGGGATAAGGGCGATTATGATAAACGAGGAATAAATCGCGCCCCATAATTGGCCGTATTGAATCAATAGCCAACTGGTTAACATAATCAGTATTGTGGCAAATAGCAATATCCACCAGGTGGATGGGGGCTGCAAGATGCCGTATTGTAATAATGATTGGATGCTGTTGACTAAAACGAGCATACCTGGCATCCAGCCTAAGGGTGTTGCGTGCCAATCTCGCCCTTCTATATAACTACCGCCTATAATCGTGACGCTGTCGCGCAAGGGTTTATCGCTGCTGCTTTTGTTCAGAATTTTGTTGGCAGACATGATGGTGAGTAAATCCCGCCCGCCAGAAACTGAAGGTAGCGTTTTGCCCTCAGTGACATACCAAGGTATCGTATAAAGCATACGGCGGCTTAGGCGTGTCGGGCGCAAATCAAATACTAAATCCTTAGATACCACAAATTTCGTAGGTTTATGCCGTAATGCTTCGCTTGTCCATTTTTGGGGACTTTTGCGACAATTGGGCAAAAAATAATTCAAATGGTGGCGCAACCGACAAGAGCAGGGCAGTATACCTGATTTGTTTTCTTCAACCAATAGTGTCGCTGTTAATAAGGGCATCGAGGGGATGATATCGGAGACTTTTTGCGTGCAAGTGGGTATCCATAAGTTCCAGCGGCGCAAGAGGCGATCATGTTCTCGCTCAAATTGGGTACTGGCCCAATAAATATGGGGGGAGCGCATGACAATTTTGTCTAAAAAAGTGGGGCGTTGCGCCAGATAATAGGGGGAAGAGTTTGGATCGAATGGTTTCATCCCCTTTGGTAAACGAAAAGTCCGGGTTAACAAAATCGCTGGGCAATCTGATTCGCTGCAATGCGTTTTTTCATATTCGGCCAAGTATTGTTGTAGGGCTAAATCATCCGGGTGCAAGCCTTCAGCTTGATGCGGTTGCTTGTCGATAGCAATATCGACAATAATCACTTTGGGCAGAGCTTGAACCGCAAATTGTATTAATTTCAATAACTTATCGCGAGGCGTAAAAAACGGTTCGCCCCATGCGCGATAGGTGTCATCATCGATATCCAATATGACAAAAGGCGGGGTATTGTCTTTAACCAAGTCGCCGCGATAAAGCGTCATCATCCAATCGACACTTAAATCTTCAAGTTCTGATACCCATTGCCCATGACGTAATCCAATTAATAGCAAGGTGATCAATAAGCCAAAAACGATGTTTTTTGAAAATGGCGATAAGGGTTGCCATAATCTATTGATAAAGGAAAATAGGGGGTGAAAGGGCTTAGAAATCCACCAGAATCCTTTAGCGATTTTTTTTAATAAGGGTAATAAAATCAGCCATTTGAGTAAGAGTTTCATATTATTTCAACCTAGTACAGCGGATCAGGGGATTGATCGGATTGGTGCAAAGGCCTATTGTAAGTTGCCGATTTAAACCGAGTACAGCGGATCAGGGGATTGATCGGATTGGTGCGTGGGCTAGGGTGCATCTGTTCCGGTATTTTGGCTATTTTTTTTCAACCCAGATTTGTAGGGTGGGTAAACGGGCCGCAATGAGCTCAATATCAACCCAGATTTCACCGCCCGTTTGCCCACCATTCCTCCTTTTCCGCAATAAAAATAGGGTGAAAAAATAAACCAAGAAATGTGTTTAGATTTAACACCCCAAACCAAAACCAGTATACGGCCTCTTATAGGGCGCATGAAAAGCCAAGACGATGTCTTCTTTAGGCACACCTAATGCCACCAATTCATTAGCCATTCCGATTTCTGTACCATCATGTTGAATCCATATTTTGTCGTTTTTAAGATCAATATGCAAGACGCACCCATAAGTACGCCGATTATTACACCAACCCACATGAACTAATTGATAGTGATCATGTTTTTCATCGGTGATGATTTGTGTTTCAACCTCATCATGAGATGAAAAATAGCCCTATTTTTCAATGACTTTTTGCACATAAACGCGGTATTTTTCTACGGTTTCCATTCTACAATTGCCTGCTTTTCAATGTCATATAACTGAGTACAACGGATTAGCAGATTAAATTTCTTTCCTCAATGCAAGCAATAAATTAATCCGCTTATACCGTTAATCCGTTGTACTACTACTGATAATCCCTAATAACGCCCCAAAGCCTCCCGCAATGCCCGCGCCGGCCCATAATATTCAGCAATATCAGACACTTGTTGATAGGCTTCAAACGACCATTGAATACGATCTTGTTCTGCCAGCCACCCTGCTTGTAAAGTACGACGCAAGTTTTCAGGCAAACTTTGATCCTGCAACCGTGCCGGATAATCAGGCAGTCTTGCCACAGCCTTAAATCCCAATTCAATCGGTTCTTGAGCATGATTAGCCGCCGTAACAATCAGCCAATAACGCTCACCCGCTTTCAAATCAATCTCCCCCGTTTTCACCGATTGAGCAGTCGTCTCTGTTTCCCATAACACCCCCTTATCAACAGTCGTGATTTGTACATGAAAAGGCGCTTTACCATTAAACCATTGAAGAGATAAAACACGTTTCCCCGCTTTTAAGGTTGGGATTTTGGAAAAAGTCCTTTCCAGTATAGGCATCGCGGGCGATTCTCCCTCTGATTTCGGTGAATGGACATCGACAGAAGGCCCAGATGGCACGATAGTCACAATATATTTAGCAAAATCCTTGATAGCCAACCAAATATTGTCGGTCAGTCCAATCACATCGCACGATTTCGATTGCACCCGATAAGGAGAATCTTGATGAGTGAGGGTATGGGGTTTACCGCATTCTCTGATCTCAACAGAGTGATGCTTGCTCACATAAATCTGATCATTGAAATAAAGCGGCTCATAGAGGGGCATTGCGATTGTTTGACTACCTCGCTTGATGGTGTAATCAGTGAGTGTGCCATCAAAATCATCAATATGGCCTACCTGTGAAGGCTGTGTCGCATACGCATTGAATGAGCAAGCAGCCATGATGATGCCCATGTAGAGTTTGTTTCTGTTTTTCATATTAATTATTCTCAATTATCTGAATTAGGATTAACGGGAGATTAGGATTGTCAAGATTAAATGAGTCTGAATTGAATCGGTAGTCAGGCAATGTGCGTGATAGAACGCTGATGACGCAGATTATCATGATCTGCGCTGATTTTTATCATTTTAATCAGTGTTAATCATGATAATCATGATAATCAGCGTTCTATCTCTTTCTTGTCATATTGAATAGACTCACGCAACATTTGGTTAATGAGTGTTTGATAATTGCCACCACCAGCCCTATTCACTTTTTCCCTTAACCAATCCAATAGTTCTGTGTCAATACGGATAGTGATACGGGTTTGATTAGGTTCAGGCGGAACAATTGCACCACGCTCTGCTTGGCTCATATCGTATTCGTCTTTCATTTCAAATTAATCTCTAGGTTCCTACTTGGATTTGCCAGTATAACGTTCAGAGTAAAACTTGGGCAAATATTAAGCAAAGATTCTATGTATGATCTATATCTTTCTAAACAGACTAAATCACGGCAATATTTCAAAATAGGAACAGTGTCGTGGACGAACTATGCTGAAGTCACGACGATCTAAGGTAAGAATTCTGCAAATCTTTCGTCTTTCCGCTATTGCAATAATAGTCGCATCTACAAAATCTAACTGACTCTCAGCATATTGCTCAAGAATTTCGACAACACGTTTAAGATCATTAGCAGTGATAGCTTCAAAAGTGCTGTCATTGATAACAAGTTCATTCAAAAAACGACGCATACAATTATGCCCTAAACGTGAAGCGATCAGGTAAGAGATTTCGGGCAAAACTGGCGTTGGAATAATGATCTTATCACTTAAAATACGAGCCACATTCAAAACACGATCATGGTTACGATCTTTAGGATTAGTCAGGGCAAACAAAAAGCTAGTATCTGCAAGGGCTGCTGTTATTCTCATAAATTAATCTCGTTTTAAACTCCAACCGTGAATCGGATCAACTTCATTGGCTAAAATTTCTTCATCCCGTTCAGACACATCATCTTCATCTGATTCGCCGATGCCTGCAATAGCCAGTAAAACTGCTGAACCCGAAGTCGTTTTCGCCTCAACTTCGGTATTCTTATGAAAATCAAACTTGAAACGAAGATAGTCAATAAAGTGAGCTAATTCAGGTAAAACTTCAGTGGGTAAATCACTAATTGTTTGTATCAATTCTTGGTGAGTTGGCGTTGTCAACATAAAAAATGACTCCTTTATAGAACGAGAAAGAAAAATTGAATACTGGTTCATTGATTAATCAAGAACAGCGTAAATCATGATAATCAGCGCAATCAGCGTTCTATCAAGTATTTGAAAGTTCACTCATTTTCTGTTTAGCATCTGGTTGAGCACTACAGTTTTTCATAAATTATCATCATTTCCAGTGTTATTTTTGGATTCACTCATTTCGTCTAACATACTGCGAATTTGAGTGATGTTAAAATTATCTTGTTCTGACTTAGAATAGAGAGTCACTAAAATGATTTGTTCAGTATTTTGAAGGCAATAAATCAGGCGATAACCACCACTTTTGCCCCTTTGAACGTCACTATTACGAACACGAAGTTTGTATAATATATGTTCTATACGAGGAATTTGATCACCAAGCATTTCACCCACTTGCAATCGTTCAATCACGGGTTCAATGTCAGAACGGATATGACGATATTTCTTTGCCAATTGTCGAACATTACGTTTAAATTCGGAGGTATATCTGATTTCCATTTGCTAAAACCCTTCTTAAAGTGCATCAATATCATCCCACAGGCTGCTGATAGGGTGGGTATCACCTGATAAGGTTTCTTTCCAGCCTTGGCGAAAACTGTCGCTTGCCGTGTTCAAAGTAACCGCCTCACGGTAGGATTTTACAATACGCAAGAGTATAGGCAGATATTCAACAGGGGTTTGTTGAATTTCTTTGAAAATTTCTTGAGTAGGATTTTGTGTTGCTGTCATCATACTAATTATCCTCATTTTATGACCTTTAAAAAAATTTATGTATAGCAATTAATCTCGTTTCAAACGCCAACCGTAAATCGGCTCAACTTCATTGGCTAAAATTTCTTCATCCCGTTCAGACAAATGACTCCTTATGGAACGAGAAAGAAAAATTGAATAGTGATTCGTTAAAATGTTGAACATGATTAATCAAGATCAGCGTAAATCATGACAATCAGCATTTCACATTTCACGCTAATGTTTCGCTCCGCGAAACATTAGCGTGAAATTCAGTTTTTGCGCGCAAAAACTGAAGCGTGAACCGGAGGTCAGCGAAGCTAAATATCAGCGTTCTATCAAATATTTGAAAATCCACTCATTTTGAGCAGATAAATTCACAAAATCGGCATTGAGACTGAGGGCGAAGGCATCTGCCATCGTTAAATAGCCCTCTGTCAAGGGGTGCGATATTAGAGTTCAAGTTAACACTCAAAATGCTTTTTCTAATCCTGCTTGTTTAAGGATACCATTAGCAGTATGTCGCGATTTAATATGGCTATCTACTGGAAATGATCTGTCAGTAATAGGACTATGCCATATATCGTGATCACCTTTTCCTGGGCGCTTAAACCAGCATCCATTTTCTCTAAGGATTTTCTTAACTTCTGGGGCAAAATCTGACATAATCTAAACAGGGCTACAAGGGGCATATAAATAGTTATCCCTAACCGTTTTGTTGGTAACATTTAATGAAAGTACCATTCCTTGTAGGGTGGGTAGCGTCTTTTTGCTGCCCACCATCACCCAATTACTTACGCTTCATCACTCTTAT
>Ga0136651_10000431_pt1 | contig 23126 bp, 21 predicted proteins | sample Mar14236cmmetaG_FD_94867 | JGI IMG/M metagenome (GOLD analysis project Ga0136651, IMG submission 94867) | Marine hydrothermal vent microbial communities from Guaymas Basin, Gulf of California to study Microbial Dark Matter (Phase II) - Marker... ... | reverse complement strand
ATGGTGGACAAGTTGTCGCATCTGGCGACCTCGGCCAACTTCCCCAATAAGGCGCTGGAGGGCCGGATCAACAACATCGTCGATGAGATCACCGCGGATTACGAGAACGACAGCTCGGTATTCGATGTGGCATTGGACAAAATCGACAAACTGGTCGCGCAACAGGAACGCGCCCTGTCACGCAATATCGAGCGCGTGGTGCGCACCCAGGAGGGGCAGGAAAAACTGCAAAAAGCGCGGCAGGCTGTCGGCAAGGTAATCAGCTCCAGGATTAAACCCCCGGCCGCTCCCAGGGTACTGATTGATCTGGTCGAAAGCGGCTGGCGCGATCTGCTGGTGCTAACCCACATCAAGGAAGGCCCGGACAGCGATACCTGGGCAGAGCATGTAAAAACACTCGATTTGCTCTGCCTGTGGTTAAGCAAGCAGCAACAGGGTGATGTCGATGAGGACCTGATCATGCAGCGCGGCCTGGAAGCAGAGCCGCTGATAGACTTGATCGGGCAGCAGATTACCAGTGCACTGCCGACTAACATCGCTCACGAATCCGTGCTGCTTGAATTGCGCGACATACTGGCAGGCAATATGGCGGTGGAGTGCGCCGACGTCAGCGACAAGCTGGCGGAAGTGCAACCTGAACCCGCCGAAATACGCAACAGAATCGAAGAATTGCCTCGTCTGCGCCGCTGGGTAAACCGCGTGGAGCAATTGCAAAAGGACAGCTGGCTGACCTATCGCGGCAAAGACGGTCAGAAATGCCGTATGCAACTTGCATGGATCAGCGAAGCGCGGGACCGCTATATCTTCGTCAACGAACGCGGCCAGAAAATTGCTGACCTGAGCGCCATAATGCTCGCCCGGCAACTGAGCCGCGGTGTACAACCACCGGCGCCGGCGGACAAGCTTTCAGTGGTCGACAAGAGCATGTACCACACGCTGGAGCACGTACAAAAGACCCTGAGCTTTGCCCGAAATCACGACTCGCTAACCAGGCTGATCAATCGCGAAACCTTTCTGGACCAGATGTCACGGGCCCTGCGCCACACTCAACTCAAACAGTCGCAGCATGCGGTGCTGTACCTGAACATTGACCAGTTCAGCCTGGTCAATGATGTCTACGACCGGGTTAACGGAGACCAGGTGCTGCTCGAATTCGCCAGGTTGCTGGCGCAGATGCACGGCAAGAAATCATCGTCGGCCAGGATAGATGGGGATGAATTTGCGATATTGCTATTGGGTCGGTCCATGGAACAGGCTCTGCAGGTAGCGGAGAAGATCCGCAGCGACATTGAGGTCAGCAGTGTGGATATCGACGGCGAGAGCGTCACCTTCACCGTTTCTATCGGGGTGGCGCCCATTCTTGAGCACAGCCCCGGGGTAGATGAGGTGCTGGATGCTGCCCGTTCGGCGATGTATCACGCCAAGGAAGAGGGGCGCAACCGGGTCACCCCTTTCACGGAGGAGCAGGCCGGGGCCAATACCTACAGGCGGGATAAGGCCCAAACCCGCCAAGACCTGGAAAAAGCGCTGACCACGGAACGGTTTGTACTGCGCGCCCAGCCCATTGTGCAAACCACTGTGGACGGGTCCGGGAGCAGTACCCTGCACTTTGAATTGCTGCTGGGCCTGTTGAACAAGGACGGCTCGGTGACTTCACCAGGGGAGTTCATCGAGTCTGCGGAGCGCTATGGCTTTATGAGCCTGGTTGACCGCTGGGTGGTACGGGAGGCCTTCAGCTGGATCAGTAAATTAATGGATGCGCAGAAGATCGTGCCCAATCTGGCCATCAACCTGTCCGGCACCAGTGTTACCGACGACAGTTTTATGGATTACCTGCTGGAGCAGATATCAGAGTTTGGTGTGGGCACCAGCCGACTTTGCTTTGAAATCACGGAGACCGGCACCATCTCGAATCTGGTGAAAGCGGCAGATTTTGTGCGCACCTTCCGCAATATCGGTTGTAAATTTTCCATAGACGATTTTGGCACAGGCCTGGCCAGCCACAATTACCTGAGGGAGCTGCCCGTTGACTATGTCAAAATCGATGGCAGTTTTGTCACCAGCATCCATAAAAATCGCAGTGATTATGCCATGGCCCGCTCTATCAATGACCTGGCCCACTTCCTGGGGCAAGAGACCATCGCAGAGTCTGTAGAGAACGATGAAATCATCGTGAAACTCGAGGAGATCGGCGTTGACTACCTGCAGGGCTGGGGCATTGGCAAGCCCAAATTACTGGCAGAGGTCACAAACAACCTCTCCAGTATCGAAAAATAACCGGGCACTGCGCGTATCGCGTCCGACGGGTCGTTCCGACTCGAGACTAGTGTACCTGAGGGGTGTGGCGTCCCCAGGCTTGACAGGCTGCTACTCAGATCGCTACAGTCACGCAGGTTGACTTGGATCAACGCCCCTGGGGCGGCATCTTGCTATTGTCTCCCATGGTTAGATGACAGGCTGTACCTAATATGACAAGTATTCCCCGGGATCTGGTAGCCACGAGCAGCATTGCGCCAGAACACAAACGGGACATGGAGCTCGCGATAAAGTATGCCTGCCAGGGGCCGCGATATACTTCCTACCCTACTGCGCCCCAGTTTCGCCAGGACTTCCCGATGGACCGGTATAAAACCTGGCAGGGCAAAGACGGCGACCACAAGCACGCCCCGCTGTCCCTCTATATCCACCTGCCGTTCTGTCACGACATCTGTTATTACTGCGCCTGTAACAAGATCGTCACCCGTGAGAAAGGGGTTGCGCGCCAATACCTCAGCCGCCTGGAAAAAGAGATCGAGTTGCAGTCACAGTTAGTGGGTGACCAACGCCCCATTACCCAAATGCACTGGGGTGGTGGTACGCCCACCTACCTGGACAATGCGGAGATCACCGAGCTGATGCATACGCTCGCCAGTCATTTTCGCTTGCTGGACAAGGGTTATCGGGAATATTCCATAGAAATAGATCCTCGCACCATAGCGAACAATACGATCGCACTGCTCAAGGGTGTGGGCTTCAATCGCATCAGCCTGGGCATTCAGGACTTCGATCCACTGGTGCAGAAAGCGGTCAACCGGGTCCAGCCTTACAAGGAGATCACGCCGCTGGTGGACTGTATCCGCTCCCACGGCTTTCGCTCGCTCAGTTTCGACCTGATCTATGGCCTGCCCCATCAGGACCGCCACACCATGGGCGAGACTCTGCGCAAAGTGATCGCCCTGCGACCCGACCGACTCGCTTGTTACAATTATGCGCACCTGCCCGAGCGGTTCAGCAGCCAGCGCGCCATCGACCGCCTGACCCTGCCTGAGCCGCAAGAAAAACTGCTGTTACAACAAATGATCAGCCATACCCTGCAGGACGCGGGTTACCTCCACATTGGCATGGATCACTATGTCCTGCCAGACGATGAACTGGCCCTGGCCCAGCAGGAGGGCCGCCTGCAACGCAACTTCCAGGGTTACTCACTGCACATGGCAGATGACTTGCTGGGGTTGGGCGTATCGGCCATCAGCCAGATTGGCGACTTCTACCTGCAGAATGAGCGGGAGCTGGATGCCTATTATAAAATGATTGACCAGGGCCAATTACCCTCCAGCCGCGGCTGTAAGGTGAGCAGTGACGACAAGCTACGGCGCCATATCATCATGGGGCTGATTTCCGAGCTCAAGCTGGATATAGTTGAGTGCAACCGGCAGTTCGGGATAGACTTCGCTACAGTGTTCGAACAGGAACTTGAGGCCCTGAGCCCGATGGTAGCCGATGGCTTACTGAGCATCAGCGAGAGGGAAATCGATGTCAAACATCGTGGCAGGCCTTTCCTGCGTAATATCTGCATGCCATTCGATGCCTACCTGAAGGCCCATCGCGGCGACCAGCCGCCACCCAGGTTTTCCGCGACGATCTAAGGGGAAAAAAACAAATTAGAGCCCGCTAGCGATTTGGATTATACTTAGCGCGATTTTCGCCATGGAAACAGCTATGACAATTCATCTTGCGGAAGCTGAAGGGAGCGGTGCGTTCACGTCCTGCCCCCACGATTATTCGGTAAACTGCGGTAACTGCAGGCTTAATGGCATCTGTCTTCCACTGGCACTGGAAAGCGGTGATATCCAGCAACTGGATGACATTATCCAGCGCAGCAAACCCCTGCAAAAGACCCAGCACTTATATCGCGAAGGAGATGACTTCCAGTCCGTGTACGCGGTGCGTTCCGGCACCCTGAAGGCCTACAAAACCACCGACGACGGCAGGGAACAGGTTACCGGGTTCTATTTCCCGGGGGAGATACTGGGTATGGACGGCATCAGTCACAATGCCCACGCCTCCTCAGCGAGGGCACTGGAAACCTCCGCCGTCTGTGAAATCCCCTTCACTTCGCTGGAGAAGCTGAGCATCCTGATGCCCAACCTGCAGCGACATTTCTTCCAGCTGATGAGCCGCGAAATCACCGAGGATCAGCAACTTATTACTCTATTGAGCAAAAATTCCGCTGATGAGCGCGTGGCGGCCCTGATGCTCAGCATTTCCAGCCGCAACGCCCGGCGCAAACTCAGTTCCACCCAGTTTCGCCTGCCGATGTCCCGGGTGGATATCGGGAACTACCTGGGCCTGACGGTAGAAACAGTCAGCCGGGTCTTCAGCCGTATGCAGAAGATGGATATTCTGCGTGTAGAAAACAAGGAAATAGAAATACCGGACATCCAGGGCTTAAAAAACATGGCGAACCTCGGCAGCTGATTTCACACTGCGGCACCATGTCGCTGCTTGACTCACATCGAGGCCGTAAACTCCATAGAAGTCTAGAATTCACACGCAGCATGAATATAGCTGCTCCGGGGAGAATAGAACCTAATGATTCAACATACCTTTGGCTTATTGGTCAGGCCCAGCGCCCAATGGCGGGTCGTCGCGGACCTTCCCCAGAGCTCATTAAAGACCCTTATCCTGTATCCTTGCTTCATGGCTATTCTACCGGCTGTCGCCTGGTATTATGGCACCAGCCGGATGGGCTGGAATGTCGGGGAGCACGGTGAAACCATCAAGCTTACGGCACAGAGTGCCAGGCAGATATGCATCCTGTTTTACCTGTCAATGGTTGCCTGTATCGCCATAATCGGCTGCTTCATCCACTGGATGTCTAACACCTACGGCGCCGAATCCACCCCGACCAAGGGGATTGTCATTGCCGGCCTGACCGCGACCCCACTGTTTCTCGCCGGCCTGGTGGGGTTCTACCCACTATTATGGATAGATCTGCTGGTAGGTGTGACCGCAATAAGCTGGTCTGTATACCTGATGTACCTGGGCATTCCTATTGTGATGAAAATTCCCGAGGAACGGGGTTTTCTGTTCTCCAGCGCGGTACTGGCCATTGCGATGGTCATCATGATCTGCCTGATGGTTGGCTCAGTGATCCTCTGGGACTTCGGCGCCGCACCGGTATTTACCGATTAAGCGGTTGCCATGGAACACTGTTCTTTATCAAATTTGGAACCTTTAACTGGAATTGAACCATGAGTGAACTTAACTCTGCACTAGAACACCCCACGTACAACTACAAGGTGGTGCGCCAGTTTGCAGTAATGACTGTTGTCTGGGGCATCGTCGGCATGCTGGTAGGTGTGCTGATCGCAGCACAGCTGGCGTGGCCTGCGCTGAACTTTGATCTGCCCTGGCTGCACTTTGGTCGTTTGCGCCCGCTGCATACCAATGCGGTGATTTTCGCCTTTGGCGGCTGCGCCCTGTTTGCCACGTCCTACTACATCGTACAGCGCACCTGCCAGGTGCGACTCATCTCCGACAAACTCGCCGCCATCACATTCTGGGGTTGGCAGTTGGTCATTGTGGGGGCGGCAATCACCCTGCCCCTGGGCCTGACCAGCAGCAAGGAATACGCTGAACTGGAATGGCCCATCGACATCCTTATTACCGTAGTCTGGGTGCTCTACGCCATCGTGTTCTTTGGCACCATCGCCAAGCGCAAAACCTCACATATCTATGTGGCCAACTGGTTCATGGGTTCATTTATCATCGCCGTTGCGGTGCTGCACATCATCAACAGCCTGGCGATTCCGGTCAGCATGACCAAGTCCTACTCCATCTACGCCGGCACTGTCGATGCCATGGTCCAGTGGTGGTACGGCCACAACGCTGTGGGCTTCTTCCTGACCGCCGGCTTCCTGGGCATGATGTACTATTTTGTACCCAAGCAGGCCGAGCGCCCGGTTTACTCCTATCGCCTGAGTATCGTGCACTTCTGGGCACTGGTGTCCATATACATATGGGCTGGCCCGCACCACCTGCATTACACCGCCCTGCCAGACTGGGCACAAAGCCTGGGTATGGCTATGTCTCTCATCCTGCTGGCCCCCTCCTGGGGTGGCATGATCAACGGCGTGATGACCCTGTCCGGCGCCTGGGACAAACTGCGTACAGATCCTATCCTGCGCTTTCTGGTAGTGAGCCTGTCTTTCTACGGAATGTCGACCTTTGAAGGTCCGATGATGTCGATCAAGACTGTTAACGCCCTGTCCCACTACACAGACTGGACCATCGGCCATGTGCACTCCGGCGCGCTGGGCTGGGTGGCGATGATTAGCATCGGTTCCCTGTATCACCTGTTCCCCATTCTATTTGGCAAGGAAAGAATGTACAGCATCAGCCTGATCAACACCCATTTCTGGATGTCCACCATCGGCACAGTGCTTTACATTGTCGCGCTGTGGGTCAACGGCATCATGCAGGGCCTGATGTGGCGCGCCTACAACCAGGACGGCACCCTGACCTACAGCTTTGTGGAGTCGGTAGCGGCCAGCTACGCCGGCTATGTAGTACGCGTGATCGGCGGCGGTATTTTCTTTTGCGGCATGCTGATTATGGCCTACAACGTGTACATGACCAGCCGCAAAGATATTGAACCACAGCCGGCCCCGGCTGCAGCAAACGCAGCGTAAGGAGCAGACCATGAAACATGACGTCATTGAAACAAATATTGGCCTGATGATCATCCTGACTATCGTCGCGTTGAGCTTTGGCACCCTGGTGGAGCTGCTCCCCCTGATGTTCGCTAAAGAGACCCACGAGCCGATTGCCGGTCTCAAACCGCTAGCTGCCCTGGAGTTGGAAGGTCGCGATATCTATATCCGCGAGGGCTGTAGCACTTGCCACTCGCAGATGATTCGCCCCCTGAGGGCCGAGACCGAGCGCTATGGCCACTACTCTGTCGCCGGTGAGTTTGTCTATAATCACCCCTTCCTGTGGGGCTCCAAACGGACCGGGCCCGACCTGGCGCGCGTCGGCAAGCGTTACAGTGATGACTGGCACCGCGCACACCTCTACAACCCCAGGGATGTGGTGCCGGAATCCAATATGCCGGGGTTCACCTGGTTGTTTGATGCCGATATCAACGGCGACATGACCGGCCGGAAAATGGCTGGCTTACGCAAGGTCGGCGTGCCTTACAGCGACGAGGATATCGCCGGGGCCGGCGCCGTGGTTGACGGTAAAAAGGAAATCGACGCCCTGGTTGCCTACCTGCAACAACTGGGCACACTGCTACAGTCGAGGCGCTAATGGATATCAACGACCTGAGGGGCCTCAGTACACTGTTTCTGATGATAACGTTCATCGGGCTGTGTATCTGGGCGTATAGCAGTAAACGCAAAAAGAGTTTTGATGAAGCAGCCAACTTGCCATTCGCAAATGCAGATGCAGAGTTGAATCAACGCACTGTGCAGGAGAAAGTAGAGAATGACTAGTTTCTGGAGCATGTGGATCATTGTTCTTACCACTATAACTATTGTGGGGATCACCTGGATTCTGTTTGCCACCCGTAAACACAAGCCACAATCCACAGACAAAACCACAGGCCATGAATACGACGGCATCCAGGAACTCGACAATCCCCTGCCGGCCTGGTGGTTCTACATGTTCTTAATCTCCATTGTATGGGCTATAGGCTACCTGATTCTCTACCCCGGCATGGGTAATTTCCCCGGCATTTTGGGCTGGACCCAGATTAATCAATACAACCGCCAGGTAGCCGCTGCCGACGAAAAATACCGCGACATGCGCGACCGCTACATGGCATTGTCGATTGAAGAAATAGCCGCCGACCCCGCGGTGCGTAAAATGGGCATGCGTATGTTTGGCAACAACTGCGCCCAGTGCCACGGCGCGGATGCCAAAGGCAGCTATGGCTTCCCCAACCTGTCCGATGGCGACTGGCTGTACGGCGGCTCCCCGGATGAGATCAAGGCCAGCATCAGTAATGGCCGCCGGGGCACCATGCCGGCCTGGGGCGACATTATTGGTGACCAGGGCGTAAATGACATCACCGCTTACATTCTTTCAGTCAACGGTCGCCAGGCTGATTCAGCACAGATCGCAGCGGGTGAGAAAGTTTTCCAGACCTACTGCGTGGCCTGTCACGGTGCGGATGCCACCGGCAACCCGGCTATGGGCGCGCCCAACCTGGCTAACGGCATCTGGCTCTATGGCGGCAATGCGGAGCAGATCAGCCACAGCGTGCGCACCGGCCGTAACGGTGTCATGCCTACCCACAAAAACACACTGAGCGAGGATAAAATCCATATACTTACGGCCTATGTTTATGGCCTAAACCAGTAATATTGGCTAGTTAGTGCGCATCCGGAAACGCCGGCTTGCCAACGATGTCGTCATTCCTGAGCAGGAAGAAATCCAGAACAATCAAGGGCTTACTGGATCCCCGCCTGCGCGGGGATGACAAAAAAGGGAGTTTCCGGATGCGCACTAGTTATGCCTCTCGTTTACCCGGGAAGACCAGGGATGGTGCTCCCCTGGCCGAAGGCCCAGGGTACACTAATACCATGGAACAGGGTTATGTCTGACCAGGATCTAATTGATCTACAGGAAGTCGCGCCTGCCGAGGTTGGCGAAATCGACCTCTACCAGCGTCGTGAGAAAATCTACACCCGAAAAATCGAGGGCTATTTCCAGCGCATCCGCCTATTCACCGGCTGGCCACTGCTGCTGGGCTATATCCTTCTGCCCTGGGTTTCCTGGAATGGGCAGCAGACGGTATTGTTCGACCTGCCCGCGCGCAAATTTAATATCCTGGGCCTGACGTTCTGGCCGCAAGATTTCCCCATGCTGGCCTTCCTACTGATTATCGCCGCCTTTTCTCTGTTCGCTGTCACCACACTGGCCGGCCGCGTCTGGTGCGGTTACACCTGCCCACAGACCGTATGGACCAGTATTTTCATGTGGCTGGAACAGCAAACTGAGGGTGGCCGCAACCAACGTATACGACTGGACAAAGCACCCTGGTCGCCAGAAAAACTCGCGAGAAAAATTGCCAAGCACAGTTCCTGGTTATTCATCAGTTTTGTCACCGGACTGACCTTCGTTGGCTATTTTTATCCCATCAGGCAGTTTGTTCCCGATCTCGCCACTCTGAATATCAACGGCTGGCCCCTGTTCTGGACATTGTTCTTCACATTCGCCACCTACATCAACGCCGGCTGGATGCGCGAGCAGGTGTGCACGTACATGTGCCCCTATGCCCGCTTCCAGTCCGTCATGTTCGACCACGATACGCTAATTGTTTCCTACGACAAGGGAAGGGGCGACCCGCGTGGCTCACGCAAACGCAACACCGATTACATGGACCTGGGGCTGGGCGAATGCATCGATTGCGAACTGTGCGTCCAGGTCTGTCCCACCGGTATTGACATCCGGGACGGCCTGCAATATGAATGTATCGGCTGCGCCCTGTGCGTGGACGCCTGTGACTCTGTAATGGACAAGATGAATTACCCCCGGGGGCTGATCCGCTACACCAGCGAACACGAGTTGGACGGTGGCACCACCCACTGGCTGCGCCCACGTATCATCGGCTATGTGCTTGTCCTGTGTATCATGACCGGAGTCTTCTGGTACAACATGCTCAGTCGCATCCCGCTGGAACTGACCACCATCCGTGATCGCAATCAGTTGTATGTCACCACCGACAGCGGCGCCATTGACAATATCTATACCCTGCAATTGGCAAACATGGACCGTGACAAGCATGAATTTATGATCACTATCTCCGGTATAGAAGGTGCCGCTATCATCGGGGAGACCTCACATACCCTCGACGGTGGTGAAGTACGCACTATCACTCTTCGAGTGCGGGCAGAACCTACATTACTCGACAAGCCCAGCACAAAACTCGACTTCAAAGCGGCAGCCACAGACAGCCCCTCTTTGCAGATCACCTCCGAATCACGTTTCATGAAGCCCCTGTGATGAACGGCCCACTGCCCGGCGCGGACACGCTACCCTGGTACCGGCATTTCTGGCCCTGGTTCCTGATCATGCTGCCGGCCAGCGCAGTGGTCGCCGGGCTATTCACCCTGTACATCGCCAATCACGGCGCGGATGACCTGGTCGTAGACGATTACTACAAAGACGGCCTGGCGATCAACCGCCAGTTGGAGAAGAAGCAGCGAGCCATAGATCAAGGGATTACCGCACGGCTGCAATTCACTGGGCAGTCCGTAAGCGTACAGACCCCACAATCAGTTGTTGCCGGTGAACTGCACCTGCTCTTGTCTCATCCACTTGAAGCCGACCGCGACTTCGATGTCGTCCTCTCCCGCATCAGTGAGGGACTGTATCGCGGCAGTCTGACACAACCGATCGCCCCTCGCTGGCACTGGACATTACAGTTGCAGGCACCTGAGGGCTGGCGCCTGGACGGGGCGGTGCAAGCCTCCGATATTGGCAATGTCGCCATCGACTGAGGCCCCCGAAAAAAATGAGGCCGAGCTGTGCTACCATTGTGGTGAGCAAGTACCTGCGGGTGTGAAGCTGGCCATCGACATCGGCGGTGAGGCTCGCCCCATGTGTTGCCCCGGCTGCCGCGCGGTAGCCGGACTGATCTCCTCCAGCGGCCTGGGCAACTTTTACCAGCAACGCACCGCCTTCAACGAGCGCCCGCAGCAACAGGATTCGACGACGCTGGAGCAGTACCTGATCTACGACGATCCGGAACTGGCCGCCAGCTTCACTACAATCGATGAGGATGGTCTGCACAACGCCAGCCTACTGTTGGCCGGCATAACCTGCGCCGCCTGCACCTGGCTGATTGAGCAATCCATGTCCCGTTTGCCGGGTGTCGAGCGCGCCCTGGTAAACCTGCAACAATCGCGACTGGATATCCGCTTCGATCCCGCCCGGCTCCCCCTCAGCGAAATTTTCGTGCGGGTGGAGAACCTGGGTTACCGCCCCCGCCCCTTCCAGACCAGCACCGCACGACTACAAATGGCTGAGGAGTACCGTACGGAATTGCGGCGCCTGGCGGTCGCGGGACTGGGTATGATGCAGGTAGGCATGTTCGCCATCGCCCTGCACGCAGGGGATATTCAGGGCATTGAAGCCGGCTACCAGGGCCTGCTACGTTGGGTCAGCCTGCTGGTCGCCAGTTTTATCGTGTTTTATTCCGCCCGACCGTTCTTCAGCACCGCCTGGCGCCACCTGAAAGTCGGCACCCTGGTCATGGATCTCCCCGTGGCCCTGGCCATCGGCCTGGCCTGGCTGGCCAGTACCTGGGCCACCGTTAGCGGCAGCGGCCAGGTCTACTTTGATTCTGTAGTGATGTTCACCTTCTTCCTGCTGCTGGGCCGGTTTCTGGAGCACAGGGTGCGACAGCGCCACGCCCTCACCTGGTTTGACGCTGAGAGCACCTTACCCGGCGCCGTCACTACGAAGTGCGATGCACTGTGGGTCACGGTGCCACGAATCCAGTTGCAGGGGGGAGAAACCGTCCTGGTCAAGGCCGGGGCAACCGTGCCGGTAGATGCGCAGATCGTGGCAGGCAGCAGCGCAGTAAAAGAAGATACTTTCAACGGTGAACATCTACCGCGTGCGGTAACCACCGGCGACACCATTTACGCCGGCACCGTCAATGTCGAAGCCGCACTGCAAGCAAAGGTACTTGGCAGTTACCGGGAGAGCCGCCTGGCGGCACTGCAACACTCAGTGGAACTGGCCCAGACCAAAAAGCCACAACTGGCCAAACTGGCGGACCGCATCGCCTCCTGGTTCGTGGCGGGCATACTGCTGGTAACCACGCTCACCGCTGTGGTATGGAGCCAACTGGCGCCGGAGCAGGCTTTGTGGATCACCCTGTCGGTACTGGTCATCAGCTGTCCCTGCGCCCTGGCCCTGGCAACACCGGCCGCCCTCACCAGCGCCGCCAGCGCCCTGCGCGCACACGGTGTTATCGTGCGTGGTGAGAATGCCCTGGACTCCCTGTCTCGCGCGACACACCTGCTATTCGATAAAACCGGCACGCTTACAGAGGGCTCACTGGCCATCGCAGACGTACGCCCGCTGGGCGACGTGGGCACCCAGGACATACTGGCCATTGGCGCCGCCCTGCAGCACTACTCCAGCCACCCGATCGCCAGGGCCTTCGCGGGCATCACCGGGACCACCGGGTTTAAAGATGTGAACTACCGGGTGGGTGCCGGGCTGGAGGCACACCAAAACGGTGGCACCTACCGTATGGGCAGCGCACAGTTTTGTCGGCAACTTGCCCCTGACCTGCCCACAGCACCGGATAAACTACTCTACTGGGTAGCCCTGTGCCGCGAGGGTTCACCTCTGGCCTGGATCGGACTAAACGACCACACCAGAGGTGAGGCAGGCGATGTCATCACCAGCGCACAGCAGGCCGGCTTGCAAGTGGAATTGCTGAGCGGAGACAGCTCTGCCCAGGGGCCGTTACTGGCCCGCTCCCTGGGAATAAGCACCGTAAACCACGGCCTGACGCCTCAGCAGAAAATGGCCCATGTGCAGCAGTTGCAGACCAAGGGAGCGGTAGTGGCCATGGTCGGGGACGGCCTCAACGATGCTCCCGTGCTGAGCCTGGCCGACGCCTCCTTCGCGGTGACCGGCGCCACGGACCTGGCCCGGACCCAGGCCGACTTCGTCATCGTCGGCGGCGACCTGCACGCGGTTATCGATACCTGGCGCAAAGCCCGTCAGTGCCGTCGTATTATCGGGCAAAACTTTACCTGGGCGCTGGGCTACAACATCTGCGCGATTCCCCTGGCGGCCATGGGTTTTATTCCACCCTGGGCGGCGGCCATCGGCATGTCCTTGAGTTCACTGCTGGTAGTTGCCAATTCACTGCGGTTAAATAGATAACCCTCCCCCTCAGGAAGTCACTGGACGTGGATAGTCTTTACCTATTGATCCCCATCGCGCTGTTATTCTGTGCGATCGCCGTCAAACTGTTGCTGTGGGCGATAAACAGCGGGCAGTATGACGACCTGGACAAGGAGGCCTGGCGCATTCTGGCCGATGATGAACCGGCACAGCCTGCTCCACCGGAGACTGGCGGATCGCCGCAACAGGAGGGCAAAGAGCCTTGATTGATCCGGCACAGGCGGCCAGCGCCTTCGCCCTGGGACTGGCGGGCGCCGGTCACTGCCTGGGGATGTGCGGCGGTGTCGCCGCCGCACTCAATCTCGGCGGCCAGCGCTCCCTGGCCGTCACCCTGTCTTACCACAGTGGGCGCATCAGCAGTTACACGCTGCTCGGCGGCCTGCTTGGCCTGGCGGCGAACAGCATTGATATCGCCGCATGGACCATGAGCCTGCGCTACCTGGCGGGCCTGCTGCTGATAGGCATGGGTCTTTATATCGCCGACTGGTGGCGCGGTATGGCGCTACTGGAACGCGCGGGCGCCAAACTGTGGCAGCCGGTACAACACCTGTCTTCCCGTTGGTTGCCGGTGCGCCGCTGGCCCCAGGGTTTTGCCCTGGGACTCTGTTGGGGCCTGATGCCCTGCGGTCTTATCTACAGCAGCCTGGCCTGGGCGGCGACGGCCCAGAACGTGGCCACCTCGGCAGTGATGATGTTACTGTTCGGGCTGGGCACGCTGCCGGCCATGCTCGCCACCAGCCTGGGTGCCGATCAGTTACAGGCATTCCTGCGGCGACGCGGGCTGAAGCGGCTGATCGCCGTGCTGCTGATCGTCTCTGGGGTGTGGACTGTGTATCTCACAATCACCCATACGGGACACACCGTAAACCCATCCCTGGGGGCTTGGGCCCACCATCCATGACTCACACAGTCCCATATGGCTGACTATTCACTTCCACCTCCATAGCAGCCTTACTCTATCCCTGTTCAGAATTCCAGGTAAAATTCCCGCGCGCTACCGAATAAGGGGCAATCAATAGTTACTCTTGATCGACGGTGAATTACACTCTGGTCGATGACTTTATCCCGTTTCGCACTTTATGGTCTCGGCCTTTTGTTGCTCTGCTTGCTGGGCGTCGGCATCTATTGCTACCAGAATCTGCCGTCGCTAGCGGCGCAGCAGGCCAAACGATACCTACAGGCGTACGGTGTGCAGGATCTCGACTTTGAGGGATTTGAAGTATCCAATAACCACTTCAGCTCTGCAAGACTATGGCTACGCGGTGAACAGGATGGCCTGGCATTTGAGGCCACGCTGTCATCACTTGAGATCGACTATGACTGGCGTATGCTGTTGACTGGTCAACTGCAATCCGTAGCTCTGTCTAATCTGGATATTGCACTGGAGGAAACCACAGCCAGCAAAGAACCGTCCGCCACCACGGTGAGTATAGAGAGCTTACTACCCCAACCGCTGATTGCGCAGCTGCCGTTGCAGTCTTTGGAAATCAAAAAATGGAGCCTGGAATATCGGTCACCCGCATTGCCGTTGATAGCCGCAACGGGTAATTTGCTGATTGAGGAGCAGCTACGTCTACAGGTGAAAACAGCCTACCTGGACAGCCATATCGTGGCGGAGCTATGGACGGTTGAGCAGCGGCAATCGCTGGGCGCAAAGATTTTTCTGCGCGACAGTGAAACCAATATCATGGAACTGACGGCGCAACTGCAGCGTATAGCGCCTGATGAGTGGCAGTGGAGCCTACGCACAGAACTGGAATATGGTTCGACCCTGGCCTGGCTGCGCCGGCTTGCCCTGGAAACGGAGTTACCACTGGATATCCCGGCACCCGAGAACCTGATATTACGGGGAAACAGTCAATTCAGTGCACAAATCAAACATCCGGATTTGTTGCAAATTTCATCTGCGACAGGCCAGTCCATGCTGGAACAGTTCAACGCTAATATCAGCGTCGACAGCACCATCACACAACTGGATTATCCCGCTGTCATCAAAGGCCTTGCGGGAGACCTGGATATCACGCTTGAACTTGACGCCGGAGTCGCCGAACTACTTGTTGCCACCACTGAGCTAAGCGGCCACCTCTGGACTGCGCAATTGTCACTGCCACAAGATACCCTGCGCTGGTTGCGCTGGGACAAAACAACACCGCTACGCTGGCAAAACTCCGAGCAGGTCAAAATTAGCCTTGCCGGCGAAAACGAATGGTCTTTGCAACTGCGCGACAACCTGCTGGTACTTGGTGGCAAAGATAGTCAGGTGCGCTTCGAAGCACTGGACCTGGATGCGGCCATTTATTCCGGGGAACGGTTACAACTAGACACCCAAATCAGCACCAGCATCAAAACCCGACTGCGTAAGCAGCAACTGCCGCAGATGGAGCTGGCACTCAGGCAACAGGGCTCGATTGAGCAAAGCGAATTCAGTATTCTGCTGGATGACACTGCCCAAAGCGTCAGCATGAGCCTGCAGGGCAACGCGGACCTGAATTCAGGGAGGGGGAAATATAGCCTCAACGCGCGCAGCCTGGATCTCGCCTACGCGGCCAGCACCGCACTGCCGCTGCTGCAGAAGTTTGATTTGCTGCAACAGAGCGTGGATATCCTGAGTGGGACGATAAGTTTCAGCAGTGAATTAAAGAGCAGGAATTTTGACGTCACAACCTGGCAACAGCAGGCAAAACTCAACATCCAGAACCTGTCCGGCAGCTATGACGAATACCGCTTTGAAGGAATGAAACTGGCTGCCAACTGGTCGGGCATTGAGCGATGGAAAACGCAGCGGCCAGTTGAATTTTCCATGGCAAAGCTGGACGTGGGTTTTGACGTGGTAGATATCCAGGCGCGGCTGGATATTCCAAAAAGCGCGCCTATCGCGCAACCGGTGGTAAACATTGAGCAATTCTCCGCCGGCATGTTCGGTGGAAGAGTCTATCTTCCCCAGCCAAGGCAATGGGACTTTGGCGCCGAAACCAACCGACTCACCCTGCGCGCTGAAAAATGGCAACTGGCAGATATTGTCGCATTGCAACAGGACCAGGATATCAGGGCATTGGGCGTGCTGGAAGGCGAACTGCCGGTAACGATGACGGCTGGCCGGATCATAATAGAAAAGGGCTATCTGCGAGCATTGCCGCCGGGTGGCAGCATTCGCTATATTGCCAACGAGGCCAGTCAGGCGCTGGCCGTCAGCAGCCCGGAGTTGGGGCTGGCCCTGGACCTGCTCAGCGACTTCCAGTATCAGGTTTTAAGTAGCGAGGTAGATCTGGACGAAAAGGGCAACCTGCTGCTGGGGCTTTCCCTCTCGGGCAAAAACCCCGCTCAGTATGAGGGGCGGCCAATCAACTTCAATATTAATCTTGAACAAAATCTCGACCCCCTGTTACAAAGTCTGCGACTAAGTGATAAGTTGGTGGAGAAGATAGAGGGTCGCCTGCAGTGAACTTTATGGCGTCTTATGACTCCAATTTACAAAGCCACTCAAGGGGAGTTCAATGCGAATACTGGTTTATTCATGCCTGCTGTTAATGTCGGTAGCCTGTGCGCCCACGGTACAGGTTAAAGCGCCGGAAGAACCGATCACCATTAACCTGAACGTAAAAATAGAGCACGAAATACGTGTCAAGGTCGATAGAGAACTTGATGACTTGTTTTCCGAAGACAGCGACCTTTTCTAGGAGAATCATACGATGACTTTCAAAAAGACTTCACAGAAAGCCCTGGGCACCCTGGCATTGTCGCTCTTGATGGTCCTGCCCGCTTTTGCGCTGGACCTTGGCGAGGCGAAATCGGGGGGACTGGTGGGAGAAACCAACAGCGGCTATCTTGCCGCAGTAAAGCCATCAGCCGAAGTGGATAAGCTGGTGGCCAGCATTAACAGCAAGCGCAAGACCCATTACCAGCAGATAGCCAAGAAGAACAACATCAGCCTGCAGGCCGTTGAGGTTCGTGCCGGCCAGAAAGCAATGGGGAAAACCCCCGCTGGCGAATACATCAATTCCGGCGGTGGCTGGAAGAAAAAATAGCGACCAACTTCTCCCGGGAGGCTCAGGGCGCGTTGGCTAGCGTACCTCATGCCGGTGTTAGTCACTTTTGCCAGCGCCGCGACACTCGGGGGACGCGGGTGTGTCCTGTTGGCGTCGGTGCCATTCATCCGCGGTATAAGTGTGCAGCGCCAGTGCGTGCACCGGTCCCTCCAGCTGAGCCGTAAGCGCCGCGTAAACCTGCTGGTGCCGCGCCACCTTGCGCCTGTCGTCAAAGGCCTCGCTGACCACTATCACACGGAAATGGGTTTCAGAATTGGGCGGCACACTGTGCTGGTGGCTCTCATTGGCCACATCCAGAAAAAGGGGGTTGAACTGCGCCTTGAGCTGCTGCTCGATTTCTTGTTGAATGGTCATATCGGCTTCCGTAAAAATACATCATGTAACTTCATGGTCTCTGAAACATGGCGCAATATCGGGTGGGTATACGATCACTCACAGGGGAGTGTTGGCCACAATGAATCAGGCCATTATCTTAACAGAACCAGAGCCCGGGGCCAGACGCACGGCAGCGCCCGGCGCGGGGCAAGACCCACAGACAAGTAATGCGTATACTGTGCTAAAAATATAACGGAACCCGGCCTATGGAAACGCGCTACAACGTTTATTTCGCCGGTCAGTTGCTGCCGGGACAGGAACTGGCCAGTGTCCGTGACAAGCTGGCCAAACTGTTCAACGCGGACCAGCAGACTCTGGAAAAGCTGTTCAGCGGCAAAGCCCAGCTGCTTAAGCGCGATTGTGATAAAGCCACAGCACTTAAGTACAAACAGGCCATGGAGCGAGCCGGCGCCAGGCCGATCATCAAAGCCAGCCAGTCAGCAGCCGCAGCGCAGTCTGCGCCACTAACACCACCACCTGAAAAAACCATGAGCGCAGCCGAGAAAATTGCCGCACTGGCAGCGGCTCCTGATGAAGGCGGCTATTCCTCGAAAGAGCCCTCTACCTCCCCGAAAGAGTCCGCAACTTCCTCAAAAGAGTCTGCAACCGGCTCCGCTGAACAACAGCCGATATCTGACCAGGAGGGGATAAACCTGGCTCCGGCCGGCACCGATGTACTGCGAGAAGATGAACGCGCCGAGCCTGTCGTCAGCGAGATAGACACAGCCGGACTTGAGGTAGATGCGGCCACCCAGCGCCTGTCCGAAGAACCTCCGCCACCCCCACCGGCGCCCGATACCAGCCACCTGGACATGGGCGGAGTGGGAGAAATGATTCCCAATCTGCCATCAGACCAGGTTCCGCTCTCACCCAATACGAATGCCATAGACCTGTCTCCGGCGGGCACCGATTTTACCGACTGTGCACCACCTGAGGCCGAGCCACCCCCGCTGGATCTTTCCAGCATGGATCTGGCGCCTGCCGGCACCGATGTACTGGAAGAAAGGTACCGCAAAAAGGAACAGGCTGAGGCGCCAGCTACCGATCATATCTCCCTGGAAGAATGATAAGCTTCGGCGCATGACAGATATTGATACCCTCGCCTCCCCATCGCTGTTGCGCCGTCTGACGGCAATACTCTGTGATTCACTTTCCAGGCGTTGACCCGGGTAAGCAGTTCGCGGCCTTCAAATTGTGCCAGTATGTAGTGTTATAACAAGAACAGGGTCGATCACAAGGAGGTTCCTTTCTTTATTCTGGTGAAATGGGGCCTTTATAGTACCGGCCCCAACATGGCGATGGTGTTATTCCAAAGCTGGCGAGTAACCGGCCAATTTGCCACCACTTCCTTTGATACTTTATTGGCACTGCATATATAGACTTGCTGCCGCTCGCGTACCGCTTGCGTTAATTGCGGGTCATAAAGCAGGATATTATTTTCGAAATTCAGGTCGAAGCTGCGACGGTCCATGTTGGCGGATCCGATCAGGGTGATCTCCCCGTCCAGAGTGACTGTTTTGCTGTGCAGCAGCCCGCCAACGTACTCCTGTATATCTACCCCGGCCTCAAGTAGTTCCGCATAGTAGCTGCACGCGGTCGCGGCGACGGCCCTGGAGTCATTCTTTGCGGGCAGGATTAGCGTGGTGCGCACCCCGCGGTAGGCCGCGGCACAGAGCGCGGCTTGCATGGACTCGTTCGGCACGTAATAGGGAGTGGAAATAACCAGTTCCTCACGGGCGCTGTACATCAGTGACTGGAACAACTCGGGCATGGCTGAATTGCGCCGGGTCGGGCCGCTGGCGATGACTTGCGCGATAACCGCTTCCGCGGCTGCGGGCACGGACTCAGCAACGTCTGAACCCAGGGCTTCACTCAGGTCTTCACCCACATAGGTCATCCAGTCTGTGGCGAACAGCCGCTGGTTCTGCCGCGCAATAGCCCCTTCCAGACGGATAACCGAATCAACCCAGGGTGCAAATTTTGCCTTGGGCAGAAACTCAGGGTCGGCGCAATTCTGGCTGCCACAATAGGTAATCCGGCCGTCGATATCAAGGATTTTGCGATGATTGCGCAAATCCATTCGCCCTTGCATGGGCCGCAGCAGCGGGTTGCGTACCCGCAGGGCAACCGCGGTTTGCACACCCGCCGCCCCCATCTCCCGCCACAAGTTTGATTTCAGCAGCGTACGCGAACCCAGGTCGTCCACCATAGCGCGGCAGGTGACACCACGAGCAGCCGCCCGTTTAAGCGCCCCGGCCATCTTGCTGCCGTTGTTATCCGTCAGCCAGATATAAAACAATACGTTGACCTGGTCGTTGGCGGCATTGATATCCGCCACCATGTGGTCTATGGTGGTGTTGGAATCAGCCATCAGCACAGCGCTATTACCCGCCACCGGCGCAAAGCCGCTAATGGAATACCCAACACTGAACAGCGGTGCGTAACGCGGGGGCAGTTGCGCCTCCAGATGCGATGCCGTATCGATGGCCGCCGCCGATGCCGCCGGCAATCGGGCACGCGCCTCACTCACGGCCTTGAGGTTACGACGGCCTATATTGGTCTCCCCCAGAAACAAATAGGCGATGACCCCGATACCAGGCAAGGCCCCGACCATGGCTATCCAGGCGATGCGGGAGGCCGGCTGGCGATGCGGCCGCAACAGGATGCGCACAACAACCGCCCCCACGACCAGTACGTTCAGCACCCATAACACAACTGTTATATTCATGCTGCTAGCTTGCACCATCATCACGGCAGCATCAAGAGATCTTAAACCCTGTCACCGGCCATGGAACATGGCCGGCCGGAGACGCACTCTCTGCGGCAAATCAGGAAAACAGGCCCCGCACCGGTGGCATAGCAGTCGCAATCGTTGTAAAGTTGTTTTTTGCTAAAAATACCGTCCCTGTGGGAGTGGTGCGGCAGGCGGCCGCGCCCCCGACCCCATCCCGGCCGACATCCGTATAGATCACTTAACTGCAGAGAGATGACAAACCCTGTTATGAAGATGCTTTTTGCCACTCTGGCCCTGCTTACCCTGAACGGATGTCCGAATACCGCCTACTTCGAGCCCACACCGATCGCCCTCCCCGGTGAAGCCATGGTCTATATCTATCGACCCGAGGCGACCAATCCCGGCAAGAAGCCCCTGCGCCTGAGTTATCCGGAAGCGCTGATGGATGGCGAAAGTGTCGGCTTGCTGAAGTACAACAAACACCTCGCACTGGAGGTGGCACCGGGAGAACATGAGTTCGTGGTCACCGGCCTGACCAGGGATGCCAAATGGGAACCCAAGGATCGTAAATACACACTGAAGGTGGAGGCCGGGAAAAGCTACTTTTTGCGATTTCGCGTTGAGTTTGATACGGCCAAAATGAGTCTCGGCACCTTTACAGGCCAATACATCATCACCTTCCACCCGGTAGATGAAACGGATGCCGTGTATGAGATCAGGCATACCTCAAAGGCCAAAGACGAGTAAATCAGCCATTCCCTAAATGTCGGACTTTTGCTAGTTAAAGCTGCCACAGGCTGATAGCATGTCCGGCCACGTCTTGAAATGGCGGTGATTACCATGTTTGATCGAAACAAAAACAAACAGGCGGCCACACCGGCCGCAGACCCTGTTACACCACAGTCCCCCTCTGTATCTGTTACCCCTGCAACCGCGAGGAGTGTCGCAATGATTGGACCCAGCATAAAAATTAAAGGTGAAGTGACCGGCGATGAAGACCTGGTTATCCAGGGCAAGGTAGAAGGTACCATTGACCTTAAGGACCACGAGGTATCTGTGGGCCAATCGGGCCAGGTATTTGCCGACATCAAGGCCAAAGTCATCAAGATCGACGGTGAGGTCACCGGTGATATCGCGGGCAATGAGAAGGTGGTTATTTCCAAGTCTGGAAATGTCCGCGGCAACATCGTGGCGCCGCGCGTTACCCTGGAAGATGGCGCCAACTTCAAAGGCAGCATTGATATGGACCCGGGTGGCAGTGCATCCGCCAAGGTTCCACTGACTTCACAGCAGTCAGCCAACTCGCCTACGCCCGATATCAAGGCACCCGGCCTGGACCTGAAAAGCGGCTGATGCTATCGCCGTTTTACTCGCTGATCGCCACTTAAACCGGCGCGGTCTGTCATGTTATCGAAACGGCCATCCAACGAGCCAAGGACGCAACAATCCAAGTTGCTGCCATTCCTGTTTGAGCATATTGATGAAGACCAACGCCTGACGGTCTTTCATGTCGGCCCTGCCCTACCGGAAACCGTGGATTTTTTCTCGCGCTATCGCTGCAGGCTGCATTTTGTTGACCTGTTTGCGGAACTACCGATAGTAGCCAATGAAGAAGACAATCCCTCATTAGGGCGGCAGTTTGGAGACCTGCTGCAGCTCCCGCCCGATACACGCTTCAATATCTGCCTGTTCTGGGATTTATTCAACTTCCTGGGCGCTGATGCCATCACCGCGTTTCTCAAGGAACTGCGCCCTTATTTGCACAGCGGCTGCCTCGCCCATGGTTTTTCAGTACACAACCTCAAAACTGCGCAGAACAATCAACTCTATGGCATCAGCGAAGCAGACACACTGCGTCTTAGAAACAGGCAGGCCCCACTTCCGGCTTACGCCCCCCACAACCAGGGCCGGCTGAAAACCTTGCTCAGCGGCTTCACATTCGAGCGCAGCGTACTGTTGCCCGACAGCCGGCTCGAACTGCTGTTACGCACCAACCCATGAATCAATTACGTGATTTAACAACTAAAACATCCTCCATAACCAGGTACTGAAGATCTGATTCGAAGAACATATTCAGCGCATCCATGGGCGTGCAGACGACCGGTTCACCCCGGCGATTAAGCGACGTATTCAACACCACCGCATTGCCTGTCAATTTTTCCAGCTCTTCCATCAGCTCGTAGTAGCGCGGATTGAATTCCCTTTCAAGTGTCTGCCCACGCGCCGTACCGTCCTCATGCACCACTTCCGGTACACGAGTCTTCCACTGATCATTGACTTCGAAGGTAAATGTCATAAAGGGCGCCGGATGATCTACCTTGAACATTTCCCTGCCGACGCGATCCAGCATACTGGGGCAAAACGGGCGCCATCTCTCCCGGAATTTTATTTGCTCATTGATTCGATCGGCCACGCCTTTAATGCTGGGACACCCGAGTATGCTGCGCCCGCCCAACGCCCGCGGCCCGAACTCCATGCGCCCCTGGAACCAGGCAACGGGGTTGCCATCGGCCAGTATGCGGGCAATGCGCTGTGGCACCTCATCGATAAGCTTGAATTCGGGCCGGCCCGGATGCTCTTCACAGGCGGCGATCACCTGCTCATTGCTAAAGGCGGGCCCCAGGTAGACATGCTGCATTTTTTCAACCGGCACACCGCGCATTTCAGAGGCATAGGACGCGGCGCCCACGGCGGTTCCCGAGTCGCCCGACGCGGGCTGTACAAATAACTCTTTAACTTCGGGGCGCGCTATGATTTTCTGGTTCAACTTT
>Ga0136651_10000430_pt1 | contig 23130 bp, 24 predicted proteins | sample Mar14236cmmetaG_FD_94867 | JGI IMG/M metagenome (GOLD analysis project Ga0136651, IMG submission 94867) | Marine hydrothermal vent microbial communities from Guaymas Basin, Gulf of California to study Microbial Dark Matter (Phase II) - Marker... ... | reverse complement strand
TGTCATGATACAAAAACACTTGAAGATGTTAAGAAGACTAATAAAGCAATCCTTAACATAGGCGAGTGGAACGCAGTCAAATAACAATAGTTGGGAAGGGAGCCGTGTTCGGGATCAGTCTCACGGCTTGTGCTCTGAAGACGAGTCCTTTACGGTGACGTAGGGGGCTTAGTTTAACTTAGGGGACAATTTATTGATAAAACAATTTAATTCGGGGAAAAGTGAAAGATTTTCGATTGTAAGTTTCAGGTAGTCCCGAAAACTTTTGTCAGTGTTCAAACCGTGAAAATTGGGAATGATTAAAAATCAAAGCCCAACAATCATTAACATTTGAGGCCCAATTCAAATCCACAACGTTGACATAAAACCTCAAAAAGTGTATTTCACGCAAAAATTTCGCTACGCTAAACTTTTGCGTGAAATGTAAAAAGCTTGTGATTTGATAATCATCGTTTCCAAGTCATGGCTATCCGTTAATAGCACATTGTCGCTGTTAGGAACCGCTTGTTTAAGGACATCAAAATCAGCATCAACAATGGCTAAAACACCCCTGAATTGAGTTTGCTCAAGATGTTTAATGGCATCAATCGCGTTTTTTTTATTGTCAGCACTTATGACAAGACAATGTTTTTTTTCGCTGTCAACTAGGAATTGATAAAACTGCTGATCAGTAAAACCTTCCATAATCAGAAAAGTTCGCGCATCCTGAATTCGCATCATGCGTATGTGATTAGCAAACCACGCTGCCGTTAGGTACTCACTCATGTTTTTCGTTCCTTAAGTTCCACCGTTAAATCCCAACGATCACTAATAATGCCTGGAGAATGGGTTGTTATCAGCAGATCAATCAATACCAGTTGCATGATTTTTTGTAAATCTTCTAAAATGGATAGAACGCTGATAAGACTGATTGTCATGATTAACGCGGATTTAAATCTGCGTTCTATCACGATCACCCGCATTGCCTCATTACCGATACTGATAATTGAGACTTGTTCAAAAACGGATAGAACGCTAATAAGACTGATTGTCATGATTGACACTGATTAAATCTGCGTTCTATCACGAAGCATTGACTGATAACTGATTTCCACGCAAAAGTTTTTGCGCGCAAAAACTTTATTTCACATTTCACATTTCACGCTAATGTTTCGCTCCGCGAAACATTAGCGTGAAATAAAGTTGCGCGCAACTTTTGCGTGAAACTGATAACTGACAAGATGTTTGAAACTCAAAATCAATTACAACAGCGCACCCGTGTTAAAATGTGCGGCATCACGCGCCCTCAAGATGCCCAACTCGCAGCCCAACTGGGTGTCGATGCCATCGGCCTCGTCTTTTATGATAAAAGTCCACGCGCCGTCTCGATTCAGCAAGCACAGGCTATTTTACAAGCCTTACCCGCATTTGTCACAACCGTTGGTTTATTTGTCAATGCCGAACCCAGCTTCGTGCGTGACACTTTAGCACAAATCCCTTTAGATATACTGCAATTTCACGGTGAAGAAACACCGGCATACTGTTCAGATTTTACCCGGCCTTATATTAAAGCATTACGGATGCAGCCCGGTGTTGACGTATCCGCTTATGCAGTACAACATCAACACGCCAAAGCTTTACTATTAGACAGCTATGTACAAGGCATAAAAGGCGGTACTGGCATCATCTTTGATTGGCAACAAGTGCCATCGCATATCGAAAAAACGATTATCATAGCCGGCGGCTTAACACCAGAGAATGTCAACCAAGCTATCACCACATTACATCCTTATGCCATTGATGTCAGCGGTGGCGTCGAATCAGCAAAAGGTATTAAAGACGCGGACAAAATGTCCGCATTTATGAAAGGAATACTCAATGTCAATCACTAAATCTACTAAGGCAGATACACACAATTTACCAGATGAACACGGTCATTTTGGGCCCTATGGCGGAAGCTTTGTTCCAGAAACACTGATGCAACCGCTAGAAGAATTGCGACAAGCTTATGAATCTTATATGAAAGATTCCGCCTTTCTAGCCGAATTGAATGATGATTTACACCATTTTGTCGGCCGCCCCTCACCCTTGTATCACGCAGCGCGTTGGTCAGAACAATTAGGGGGTGCCCAAATCTACCTCAAACGTGAAGATTTAAACCACACCGGCGCACACAAAATCAACAATACCGTTGGACAAGGCTTGCTCGCCAAACGCATGGGCAAAACCCGTGTTATTGCAGAAACTGGCGCAGGACAACATGGTGTCGCAACCGCAACAGTCGCAGCCCGTTTTGGCATGGAATGCGTCGTTTACATGGGCAGTGAAGACATCAAACGCCAAACCATCAATGTTTATCGAATGCGTTTACTAGGAGCCGAAGTGCGCCCTGTCAATTCCGGATCAAAAACCTTAAAAGACGCACTGAATGAAGCCATGCGCGACTGGGTAACGCATATCGACAACACCTTTTACATCATCGGCACCGTCGCCGGGCCCCATCCCTATCCCGCCATGGTACGCGATTTTCAAGCCGTCATCGGCCGAGAAACCCGTTCACAACTGAAAACCCAAGTCGGCAGTTCCCCCGATATTTTAATAGCCTGTGTCGGTGGCGGCTCCAATGCCATCGGTTTATTTTACCCCTTTTTAGACAATCAAGACATCACCATGTATGGCGTAGAAGCCGCCGGCGACGGCCTAGAAACAGGCCGTCATGCCGCCCCATTGAATATCGGCAAACCCGGCGTATTGCATGGTAACCGCACCTACTTAATGACCGATGAAAACGGACAAATCCTTGAAACCCATTCCATATCAGCCGGACTAGATTATCCCGGAGTCGGGCCAGAACATGCCTGGTTAAAAGACACTGGACGAGTTCAATATGTTGCCGTAACCGACGAAGAAGCCTTAGCCGCCTTTCATGACTTAACCCATATAGAAGGGATCATGCCCGCCCTTGAATCCAGTCATGCCTTAGCCTACTGCCAAAAACTCGCCCCCACGTTAGACAAAGACACCATCATCGTCGTCAATCTCTCCGGGCGCGGCGATAAAGACATTCACACCGTTGCAACACGAGAAGGAATTGAAATATGAATCGCATAAAAACGTGTTTTGATAAGCTCGAAAAACGCGCCGCCCTGATTCCCTTTATCACCGCCGGCGATCCCAACCCCAGTTTGACAGTGCCCATGATGCACACTTTAGTCGAAGCAGGGGCCGATATCATTGAACTTGGCATCCCATTTTCTGATCCGATGGCCGATGGGCCCGTGATTCAACGCGCCAGTGAACGCGCCTTAGCCGCCGGCACCCGATTACGTGATGTCTTAGACATCGTCAAAAGCTTTCGGGAAGAGAATCAAACCACCCCAGTCGTCTTAATGGGCTACCTCAACCCGATAGAAATCATGGGATATGAAAGCTTTGTTCAAAGCGCGCAAACGGCTCAACTTGATGGCCTATTAACCGTCGATTTACCGCCAGAAGAAATGAACGAAATGGGCAGCTTATTACGCTCACACGGCATAGCCCCCATTTTTCTTCTCTCCCCCACAACCACCCAAGAACGTATCAAACAGATTTGTAGTCAAGCAGAAGGCTACTTATACAGCGTTTCACTCAAAGGCGTAACCGGCAGTGCCAACCTAGATATTTCAACCGTCGAAAACAAAGTCAACGACATTCGGCAACACACCGATTTACCAATCGGAGTGGGTTTTGGGATCAAAGATGCGGAAACAGCAGCCCAAATCGCGAAAATCAGCGATGCCGTCATAGTAGGCAGCGCCTTAGTTCGACTGGTTGAAACCGTAGAGCCAGATCAGCTTTTAGAAAGGATAGGGGAGTTTTTGCGGGAATTGCGTCAAGCGATGGATAATTAGAAGCATCGGAGTAAAACCTGACAGGTTTTTAAAACCTGTCAGGTTTGGGCCCTTACAAATTATTAAAGTGAATCAACATGTCAACCAAACCCCTCGCCATCCGAAACGCCTATCAAAAATACGGAGTTCAAACGTTTTATCAACACTTTGGAGAGAGCTATCGCAATCCCCACGAAGCGTCGATTATCAAAGTCATTGAAGCCATGCAATCCGTATGTCGGCCTGATTTTTCCATATTAGATTTAGCCTGTGGCAGTGGGGAAGTCACACTGGCCCTCAAAGCATTAGGCTATAACAATGTTGAAGGGATTGAACCTTATACTTTTAAGGCCTATTTTGAACGTACTGGCAAACGCGCAGAACAATATCGTTTTGAAGAAATAGAAAACGGCGTTTTATCAGACAGACGTTATACAACCATAATTTGCAGTTTCGCGCTACATTTAGTCCAACCCTCGCGCTTACCCACCTTGTTATATCAGTTAAGCCAAATCGCCCCCGCATTGTTAGTCATTACGCCACATAAAAAACCTGAAATCAAAGCACAATGGGGGTGGACTTTATCAAAAGAATTATTAATTGAACGGGTTAGAGGGCGATTATATCAAATGAATTGAGAACCTTTGCGAAGAGAATCGACTGAAACGCTTCTCATTAATCAGCGTTCTATAAAATTTGAGACAACGGCTCAGGTTCATCCCCAGCTTGAGTTAATCATTATTCACCAAGCCATTCCTGACGGGAAATACCGGCTTGCTGCAATAATCGTCGCAACAAACCAATACCTATATCACCTTTATGAGGGTTTGGGATGATAACAGTGACATTACCACGTCGCATATAAGGATGACGACCACCTGCATAAGGCCCTTTAAAGCCAAGTTCCTTCATACGCTGAACAAACTGTTGCCAAGAAACGGGAGTCAGTTTAGACATGCTGAACCTCATAAAGATTATCTAGGTGATTGAGATCAATATTAGCAATGATAGGAATGCCTAAATTCAGACGCAAACGCAAAGCAATCCAATCTCCTAATGTTTCGCGCAATTCACGCCGACAACCTTCTAATGTCTTATGATTTGCCCACACGCCTTGAAAATGGGGTATTTCTCCCCAGTATGTGCCATCATCCTCAATAATCTCATAAACAGCTTGTTCCATAGCCGTATCAATATAATTAATAAGCATTATGGTTATTCTCCAAATATTAGACGGATACGGATGACAATGTTTTTAGCAAAATATCCCTATACGTTCGCTGAGCTAATTTGTGAAGGTAGATAACGGTTTTTTGTCACGAAGTGCCGCTTTTCTACCTTTTTATAGTAGGTAGTTTAATCCATCAGCCATACTCATGTCTTTAATTTCTTCATAGAGGCTTTGTTATAACGAAAGAACTTCTTGTAGAGCTTTTGGAACTTGTCGCAATTAAATTGACTTCGGACTGCATTTTTAATGCAACACAGAGAACACAGATATCCACAGAGAATCACAGAGGAAACGTAGGATAAAAATGGCTTTGAGTGGTGATGAGGAGTTAAATATTTATACTCTGTGTGACTCTGTACCTCTGTGTTGAAAAAAAGATTTTAACCCTCAAAAGAAATCCTTTTATCGGTTAATTTCATCCCCCTTTTCAAGTTGATTAATCGTTTCAACATCAAGTTCCGTCATTTCCAAAATGGTTTCGATATCAAAACCTTTAGCTATCAGTTTTCGAGCGAATTCCAAATTGGCTTCTTTTCGCCCTTTTGCTTCAGCCTTTCTTTCCACAATCTTACGAGTTTCTTCAGTCGCAAAGGCAATTTTAGCCGCTCTTCTCTCCTCGGGAGTCAGATTGTCATCTTCTATTAATTTCGCCGCTTTTTTAATCGCTCGTTTTTTCAGATTAATTTTCGGATTCTCTGGATTTTCAATCGACTCCAAAATGAAATCTAACCAATCTTTGATACTAGGCGGTGTCTTATCACTCTTGAAGTTCGGATTGAGGAAAATCAGTTGATGTCCATAAAAATGAAAGCTTTCCCCTTTCAAATTATGGGGATTCACATTGGAAATCAGCACATCTTCTTCAACGGTTTCACCATCTTTATCTTCTACAATATCCGAGGCCGTTAAAACCACAATGGTATAAACCGTGGGTTTGATGTAGTAATCTTTCGCATTCCGTTGTAATTCCGCAATAGCCATCATATGATAGTGCAAAAAACTAACAAAATCATAATTATAATTGATACGCTGAATTTCTATAATGACTCGATGATCGGCTGATTCTGCGAAGATATCATAAGAAAAATCAATATAAGCGATTTTGGGCTTAAACCGTTTTTCCGTTTCAATCTTGCCCACTTTAATGTCAATGCCAATCACGTCTTTAACAAACTGAGTGAATACCAATTTGTCAGTGAAAGCTTTTTAAAAAAAAACTTCGTTGTCTAAAGGAGATAGGTGCATAACAATTCTCTTTGAACTATATAACTACAAGGATTATTTATAATAAAGGATAATAAAACCTAGGTATTTTCGTGGTTTGCAACTGAATTGATATGTTTTTTAAGGAGATTAATCCTTTTTTTCATCTAGTATAGGATCGCTCCAATTTCAATACCATTTAAAAACAGGGACAACCTTCAGTCTTGCCCAGACGTAAGGTTTGTAGGGGCAACCCTTGTGGTTGCCCCAAAAATCAGCGTTCTATAAAATTTACGCTATTTTTGCTATACTATTAAAATAGTTTGATTATCTAATACAACAGATTTACAGAATAAACGGATTAACCCAAAATTACCAATAAACTAATCCGTTTATACCGTTAATCCGCTGTACTCACACTCAATAAGGATTAGCATAATGCAAAAACTCATTTTGATCGTGTTATTTTGTGTCACCCAAACAGTAGGCGCAACTTTTGAACTCACCTTCTCGCCATTAAAGCCTACCTATCATGTCGGCGAATGTATCTCATTGAAATTACAAGAAAACCTACAGGCCGCGTCTCGTTTTCACCGCGTTGATTTATGGGCAGCGGTACAATTACCCACTGGTGACTTATTATTTATGACACCGTTAGTCTTCGAGCTTTTCAGTCCAAAACCGCAATTTTTCCGAGAATCCTTGGAAGCCACAAAAAAGCGGCATGACATTTTGGATTTTGAAGTGCTAAAGGGGTTGAGTGGGCCTTATACCTTCTATGCCGTTTATGTCGAAGAAGGCAAAAATCCCTTCACAGATGGCGATACGGTTTATAGTTCAAATATTGCCCAAGTATCCACCACTTTAAGTGATGAACCTCCCTTAATACCCGTAGTGGATTGTATCTCGGTTCTCCCCGCACCCAGTCATCCTGTGGCACAACCAGACGAGAGTGCTGTGGTATTCAGTTGGCAGCCTGTGACAGGCGCAGCTTCTTATGTCATTTCCTGGCAAACGTCTACTGACTTGGTGACAACCCCAGTGAAAAGGATTTCAGTGAGAGACACAACTTCATATAGCCATGATGAACTGGTTAATGGGCAAAAATATAGCTATTCTGTAAAAGCGTTAGATACGGAGGGGGTTGAAGGTGTTTCGTCAACAACAGTTACCGCCATCCCAAAAGTGGGACTTACACCACCCCCTGCCCCCAAAGTGTTATCAGCCAAGGCGGGCGATGGACAAGTCGTTTTTACTTGGAAAGAAGTCAAGGAAGCGGTTTCTTATACTGTTTATTGGCAAAAGGCAGGTGGTGCTGTTGAAAGTCGCTCTGTCTCAGCCACTAAATTTACCCATAGAGGATTGCTTAATGGTATAAGCTATACTTATTGGGTGAAAGCCGTGAACGCGACAGGGCTGCTAAGTAGGCCTTCAGGAAGTATTACTGCAACTCCACAAGTTGTCGTGCCGCCTACTGTTGAGCCTAATGCTTCTCCGTCTCCAGCGCCTTCATCGTACCGCTATACCGATAATGGCGATGGCACTGTGACAGATAATCGCAGTGGATTGATATGGCTGAAAAATGCGACTTGTTTTGGAGAACAGAATTGGGACAAGGCTATGCAAAGTGCGGCTAATTTAGCGAATGGACAATGTGGTTTGAGTGATGGTTCGACACAGGGTATGTGGCGTTTACCGACTCTTGATGAGTTGAAAGCGATGGTTGATAAAAGTTATGGTGATCCTGCACTTTCTAATGCAGCCGGAACCGCTCAATGGACGGAAGGTGATGCGTTCTCGGGCGTACAGGCGAGCTACTACTGGTCGTCTTCCCCGCGCGCGGACGTCGCGTGGTTCGTGACCCTCGACTACGGCAACGTGGGCTACGGCATCAATGCTTTCACCTTCTACGTCTGGCCGTTGCGAGACGGACATTAGATACTTAGAGCCTTTGGTTATTTGGGTGCTTTGACGGGGGATTGCAAAGGGGGTGTCCCAGGGGTGTGTCTGTTCAGGGATTTTGATGACTTTTTTTTCACCCAAAATTTGTAGGGTGGGTAAACGGGCCGCAATGAACTCAATTTCAGGCAAAAGTTTCGCTCCGCGAAACTTTTGCCTGAAAACCCAGATTTCACCGCCCGTTTGCCCACCATTCCTCCTTCATGGAATAAAAATAGGGTGAACGTTTGGTTCGATTTTGGGATAATCAGCAGAGTGAAAAAAATTTTGCGTTCCGCTTTTCGTTCCAAATTTATTTTAGATTAAAGCATCCGAATGGTGGGCAAACGGGCGATTAGATTTTTGGCATGAATTTGTTGAGTGCCGCCGGCTTACTCACCCTACGAAATATTTAATTCAGAGGCAACAGCGATCCCACTTTAGGTGTTTTGGCATTATTGTAAGATTGTGGGAGCCGAATGGTGGGCAAGCGGGCGGTTAGTTTTTTGGGTATGGATTTGAGATTGTGTCGCTAAGCGATCCCACCCTACAAGATACTGGGAATTACAAATAGATCGGGCTCATTTCGTTTCAATCACATTGAAATCAACAACATAGCGTATTTTTTCGTCGGGGCAAGAAATTAATGGCATTGGTGTGTCGCCAGTGTTCAACAGATGAACTTGCGATTAAAAAAAATAAACGCGCTTTGACGCTAAAGACGCTATAGAACAGAATCGAAATCCTTGCGTCGTTTACGTCTTTTGCGTTATGCCAAGCTACCAAGTTGCCAAGTTATTAATTTTATATCCAATTTTGCGGCTGTTGAGAAAGAATATCTTCGGCGATCTGCTTAAAAAAAGCACGAATAGTGCTAAAAAACTCAGCCGGTTTACCCTCTTTATCAAAAAGAAACTGTTTTGCGAGTGTGATTTGTGATTGCTTGATTTGTTCGTCTGAAGCATTATCACCTAAACTAAGTAATGCCTTTTCAGAGGCGTGTTTTAATTTATTGATAACTTCTCGCCGTGTATCAATAAGGCGATCACAGTTTAAATTCAGCTCAATAATAGTCTTTTTGGCTCTTTCTGTTATCTCATTCTCACCGATTTGTTTTCTGTTTTCAGACAATTCTCCGGCATGTTCTCCAAGAATAGTCACTCTAAAAACAGCAGGACTTTCAGGTATCTCGCTGGGTTTCAAAATCTTAATCACTTCATAGTGCTTATCGACTCCTTTTAAAATGCACAAATCATGTATTTTCTGACTCTTAGGCGCATCACAACTTTCATTTCCCTTATCGGCCCAATAATACTTAGATTTATCCGCATCAGAACGCTCATAATTTTTTTGCGTTCCACCCTGACAAGCACCCAATAAATTAATGATTTCTAATGTCCAATTAAAACGGCCATTTTCGTCAAAAGATTTAGGACAAAAATGTTCTATTCTGGGTGGATAATTTTTATATTCTGTCAAATCCGCTTCGCAATAAGCACACAAACCATGTTGTCTCTCAACTAACGCTTTTCTCAATTCTTCATAGGCCGTTTCACCTTGAACATTTTTATAATCTAAATAGTGCCTGAATTTCTCCCAATTTCGTTCATGAGGATATTGACGAAAAAAGGCTTCAAGCCCCTCAGGGCGTTGTTGTAGTTGTTTAACCTTTTTCATTATCCACCACTGATGACTTGACGACGACGAATTTCCATCTGGGCACTGACTAACTCAGGTTCATCAGGAGATAATTCATCTAAACGTTTTTTGATTTTCTGGGCCATTTCGCTATCCCACTCGTCTTCTTCAATCAATTCATAGTAGCGATTCAATAATTGGGTAAACGTGTTATGACGAGGGCGCTCACTGCCTTCCATCACGCGCTCCAACACTCTACCACTTTTAGCCCCGTAAGTGTAAGCACTCACTGGTTCAGCCCGAATCGTGCCCTCAGAACGAAACAAGTGAACGACATTTTCTGGTTTGACAGAAGTCACCAATTCATCACTGTGCGTTGTCACAATAAATTGAGTATTGGGAAACACTTGTAGTAAGGAAGCGATGGGGCGTTCATCAGACATTTCAATGCCCGGTTCATCAATCGCCACGATTTGTTGTTGCCAATTGGGATGCAAATGCAAATCGACTTCATCAATTAAGACAATGGCTTGTGTTTCCAAAATCTTTTCTTTTAAATGAGGATTGGCAATCGCCATACGGCGTGCCAAATCAGCGACTAGCGCCCAAGTGGTTCGATAACCTTCGCTCAATTGTTCGAGTAGCAAAGTTTCTGTGGGTTCTTGCTGATACTTAAAATCGACTAAAAGCCGCGTCGGTTTAGGAATCGTGCGTAAATGGGAACAGCCCGGCAATAAGCGTTCCTGAGCCTCTCGAACGGTTTGAAGTATTGGGGAACGATATGCGTCATCATATTCCAGTCTATTTCGACGTTCAATATCTTCTTCTTCAGCAAACCAGTTTTTAAGATCATTAAAACGAGCAATGCCACTTAATGAGTTATTGAGTGCAGAAAAACGCCCCTTGTTTTTTTTAGGGGCACGAGACTGAGTTTCCGAGGATAAAAGGGCTCGATTAGTGCCATAATAAGCCACTATCGGGAGTTCATGCTGTGTCTGTGTGTGAATGGTATTCAGAAAATCGTGAAGCTTTTTATATCCGATAGCTTTTGGGATTTCTGAGTCTTTTTTCCTGAGCGCATTATATTTTGAAACATCCCATAAAATACCCTCTAGCGTTTCAAGCGTGATTCTCATATAAGGCGCTTGTTCCGATTGATTCATTAACGAATTTGATAAGGCAAAATGGTTACTCAGTGTCGGCTGGTATTGATGAATATCATCATGACTCGCGCCTTTTCCTTTCACGCTAAAATAACTGGGTATGATTCCCAAACCGGTTGCCAACGCCTCCAAAATCGTGGTTTTTCCATTGGCATTATCTCCAACTAAAATGGTTAATCTGGAATGCAACGGTAAAAACATTTCATCTCTAATCCCTCTAAAATTCTCAATTTTGATCGATTTCAATTTCATATCTCATTCCTATGTCAACTTCGCAAATTTTGGTGTATAGCGTTTCCCGATTGAATAAAGTACAGTTTTATCAGGAAAATCGAACCGCAAAATAACAGGCACTCCAAGAGAACCGCAAAATAAATTTTGCACGGAAAGAGAACCGCAAAATAAATTTTGCACGGAAAGAGAACCGCAAAATAAATTTTTAACTCAAATAATTTGTACTTCATTCAATCGGGAAACGCTATAGATCAGCGCCAATCATGACAATCAGTAAAATCAGCGTTCTATCAATCTTTAACAGCATATTCCAAAGCCTCAATATCACTTGGTGAGAGTTGACGCAAATCGGGTTTTCTTAACGGCGTTATTTTTTTATCAACATTATCAAAAGGTAAGTCATCATCTAACAATTCGATAGCCAAAGCTTCTTGTTTCAAAATATCGTAAGTCGTTGAAGCCACTGGCCCATACGCCATCGCCAGATAAACATCACCTACAATAGGCCGTCCATAGTGATTTAAATGGTATTCCTCTGCAAAAAACAAGGTTTTAAGCAAAGCATGATAACCGATATTGGGCTTTTTAGTCGCCAGCCACAAAATCACTTCTAAAGCTTTTTTTTGCGTTAAACTGAAATTCAATTCGTTTAGACATTTTACAAAACACCTCACTGGTTTTAATATGTACAAATAACAAAGCCTGAATCAACATGTCAACCAAACCACCCGCCATCCGCAACGCCTATCAAAAATACGGTGTTCAAACGTTTTATCAAGACTTTGGCGACAGCTATCGCAATCCTCACGAAGCGTCGATTATCAAAATCATTGAAGCCATGCAATCCGTATGTCGGCCTGATTTTTCCAAAATATTAGATTTAGCCTCTGGAAGTGGAGAAGTCACACTGGCACTCAAAGCATTAGGCTATAACAATGTAGAGGGAATTGAACCTTATACCTTTAAAGCCTATTTTGAACGTACTGGCAAACATGCAGAACAATATCGTTTTGAAGAAATAGAAAACGGCGTTTTATCAGACAGACGTTATACAACCATTATTTGCAGTTTCGCGCTACATTTAGTCCAACCCTCGCGCTTACCCACCTTGTTATATCAGTTAAGCCAAATCGCCCCCTCATTATTAGTCATTACGCCACATAAAAAACCTGAAATCAAAGCACAATGGGGGTGGACTTTATCAAAAGAATTATTAATTGAACGGGTTAGAGGGCGATTATATCAAATGAATTGAGTGGGAATGGTGGGCAACAAAAATCCATTGCCAACCCTACAAAAAAGACGGAAATATTTTTTGGATATTCCTAAACTAGGTTTGCAGGTTGGAATACACCAATAGACAACCTAAGCCCTAAATCATGCCGGTATATTAGCACTGATAGAAATGCCTAAATTCAGACGCAAACGCAAAGCAATCCAATCTCCTAATGTTTCGCGCAATTCACGCCGACAACCTTCTAATGTCTTATGATTTGCCCACACACCCTGAAAATGGGGTATTTCTCCCCAGTATGTGCCATCATCCTCAATGATCTCATAAACAGCTTCGTGAATTGGCAGAATCCTCAATGAAGCTGACCTCAAACCCCATCGCAGTCAATATTGGCTCAATCATGAAGTCGAAGATGAAGCCACCTTTCGTTCAGTGGTACGTGACATCTGCAAATTATATCATCAAGCTCAAGAGTTAAATGAACAGGGTGTGCATATTGGAAGTCGAGATGAAAAAACGGGTATTCAAGCCAAAGAACACGCTCATCCGACACACCAGATGGAGCTGGGAAAGCCCTTCGCTAAAGAATATGAATACGAACTTTACTGTACCCAAGCCTTGATCGCCAATTTTGAAGTTACTTTTGTCCAAATACTCAATCCAACCGTAGGAGATACCCTGACTTACGATGATTTTGTTAACCATATTATAACAACTGTGGAAACAGATCATCAGGGCTCGTTCCTATTTATTTGTGATCAATTAAATACCCATAAAGCCGCGACATTAGCTCAAGCTATCGCGCAACTGTGTGGAATTGATGACGATTTGGGTGTTAAAGGTAAAAACGGAATTTTGTACAATATGGATTCACGATCCGCTTTTTTGCGGGACGAAAATCACCGTAGCAGTGAAGTGTACACGCCTAAGCATTGTTCTTGGCTCAATCAGGTCGATATTTGGTTTGGCATTTTGAGTCACAGCGATCTCAGACGTGGTAGCTTCAAGTCTACAGGGGAACTGAAGCAACGAATTTTGGGCGTCATCGATTTCTTTAACTTAACGAAGGCCAAACCATTTCGATGAACTTATATTGGCAAACCACTTATGATTTAAGTTATCGGATGAATTTACGGCGCGTGGTACTGGTTATTTGGACTCCAATAAATGTTTAGATGTGTCTGGGGGTCAAGCAGCCAATGATACTAATATTGATTTGTATGATTGTAACGGAACCTGATCCAAAAAATGGTTTTGGAACGGAAATACTCTACGCAGTGGTTTGGACCAAAGCAAATGTTTAGATGTGTGGCATGCTGGTACGGCTAACGATACCAATATTGATTTGTATGATTGCAATGGAACCAACTCCCAAGTTTGGACTTGGGATGGTGCGACCCTAACCAGTGGTTTGGACTCCAATAAATGTTTAGATGTACACCATGGTGATACGGGCAACGGTACCAATATTGACTTGTGGGATTGTAATAATACCAACTCCCAAAATTGGACTTGCAATCCAGAAAGTGGAGCAAGCTGCAATCCTAACTAACTCCGTTTATACCTTCCCGCTCTGAATCGTATAATTTATGCTAGACGGGGTTTTCTCGTTCCCAACCTCCGGTTGGGAACGCCTTTCTCGACGCTCTGCGTCATACAATCCAATTTGGTAAAACAGGTTTTCAATAATCTATTATCTAAAGGACGTTGCATTTTCAGTCACCAGACGATATTGACGCATAGCTGCCTTGAGGGTGGGTAGGAGCCTAGCTACAACCCACCAAGCCTTTTTCAACTTTTTATTTGGGCAAACTTGCCCACCCTACAATTCTACTGAATGTTCAATCGTTCGTCCCAGTAATTTATTTACACATCCCGAATCAAGGGGTCAGAGTAATTGATTCTGTTTATCTGTTTTATCGATAACCGAAGGTTGCCCGAAACCTCATAAAATGCGTCAAGGACATTGTAGTGCCTTTATTGCAACGGGTTCAGCAACGAAGGATGGGGAAATAGTCATCGGTCATGAAACCTTTGATGACTTCTGGGCTTCTGGCATGATGAACATCATACTAGATATGAAACCAACTGAAGGTGCCAGAATACTCATGCAAACGGCGCCGGGTTATGTGATGAGCATGACGGATTTTTTTGTCTGTAAATCAGAAGAACATCATTCTTGTATGGTTGGCTTAGAAACCACTATTATTATGTTTTCCACTTATATTGTTGATGCCATTCCAGAATGGGTACGAGTTCGTGAAGCTATGCAGTATGGCTATTCAATCGACAAATGGATTGAAATCATGCAAAAGGGTAATAATGGTGCGAATCCCGGCTCTTGGCTCCTTGGTGATATTACAACCAACGAGATAGCACGTTTTGAACAGGGTTATTTGTTTCAGAATATCGACTGTAAAAAGGATGGCTATTTCTTTGGCTGTAATGCGGTTGAAGATCCCAGAATCCGGAATATTGAGTGTTTTGATGTCGGCTATAATGACATTCGTAGGCAAACGGGTGGTAGAAGGACACGTTGGCCCCAATTGCTGAAGCAACACAATGGTTCAATCACGGCTGCGATAGGCCAGAGAATGCTTGCTGATACTTATGATGTTTATCTCGAACAAGATGTGGGCGGGGCCAATACCATTTGTTCGATGTATGATAACGATCCCCGTCATCATTTTAGTTCGCAGAGCGGTTGCTGGCCCGATCCTTATACTCCAGCCGGTTCTCTTGATGGCAAAATAACCACATCAGAACTGGCAAAGGATCTAAAGATGTTGGCAATATGGGGGGCGTGCTAACGGGGTAGCATTTAATGCGAAGGAATTTTTGGAAAGACATCCTCAGTGGAAATGGCAAAAGTCTTGTCTTGATGATCGACCCGAACAGCCGTGGACACAATTTAGTGCGGATGATAAACCAAACTAGATAGTGGCTGAACGAAAACCTATTTTGCCGTTCTCCACAATAGCCAAGAGTTAGGGGGGATTTTGAATCCATTTTTAAGGGTTTCCGTTCAAGCACTAGATATGGAAATGCCCAAAAAATAAATGAGTTCCTTCGTTCCCAAACGGAGTTTTGGAATGCCTGAAACAACGCTCTGCGTTGTACCTGATACACTATCCAAACCGCTAAAGGCTCTTCTGGAGTTGTTAGCGGTTTTTTTTTGCCTATTTCGTCTGATGATGTCCATTCCAAAATGAGCAGCAAACCTAGAAATCTCCAAGCTAACTTGACCTATCACATCACGAATCGCTGCAACAATCGTGAATTTAACTTTCCGAGGCAGGTGTCGAGATGTGATTATCTATGGCCTCCAAAAGGCCCTTAATAAAAACGACTTTGTGATTTATGGCCGGTGCATTATGTCAAACCACGGCTTTGAAATGATGGCACCCAAAAAGCCACAAGATTTACACGACATAATGCACTTTATCAACTGGTACACCGCGATGTGTTTTAATCGTATGTTAAATCGCAGGCACTGGGGTCATTAGAATGGGATTGATTCAAATCAAATATTTTTGCTAAAGTGATACACAAAAAGTCAACATTTAGGATTTTCAATGATCTCGACAAATAGGGGCTTACGCTTGGGATTGCCCCTACAAAAAAATGGGTATGTAGTGGCAATCCCTTGTGGGATTGCCGGTGGGATTGCCGGAATGGCCTTACAGTTTGTCTATATCTATAATCAAACCTTCCCGTGCAATATGACATTCCATACGAGACTGACGATCATGAATCATTTTTGTCGTCGCACGGTGTAAATCTTCTATCTTCGCGTCATTATAGTTGGGATCAACGTGGAATAAATATAACTGTTTAACATTGGCATCCATCGCAAAATTGGCGGTATCAATATAACACGAATGCCCCCATCCACGTTTTTTAGCATAATCTTCTGGCGTGTACTGCGCGTCATGGATAAAAACATGAGCATTTCTTATCTGTTCTATCGTTTTATTTTTTTCTTCTGTCCGCATGGCTTCAATCAGTTGCCATTCTTCCGGTTCAAATTCGCTTTTACGATCCGCTATGTTTTTATCTATAAACAACAGTTCATTATCTGAGGCGTAAATAATCGTTTTGTCATGTACTTGAATACGATAACCAAAAGTGCTGCCAGGATGGTGTACATTGAAAGTATTTATCTTAAAGGGCCCATATTCAAGCTGGTTATTTTCGGTCATGATATAATTAATATCTGCCATCCAAGTCTCAAGTTCCACCGGAAAATAGGGATCAAGCATTTGTCCAGAAATGCGCCGTTCTATTTCTTGCTGGCTGTCACCGGGGCCATAAATATTAATTTTCCATCCTGGTACAAAAGCAGGCACAAAAAACGGTAAACCCGAAATATGATCCCAGTGGTAATGAGTCAGAATAACAGTGAGTTCTTTGATGTCTTGTTGTCCCATCAAAGCATTACCCAGTGGAATAATGCCTGAACCACCATCACAAACCAGTATATGATTATCTACCCGCATTTCAACACATGAGGTATTGCCACCGACGCGCATGTGACTACCAAATGGTGCCGGGTAAGAGCCACGTACACCCCAAAAGCGTATATAGTTAAGTGTATCAACTTTCATTAGTCTAAAGGGTGGGCTTCAGTACCGTCTTTTCCACTTTTTAAAGTAGAATCATTTGCGTTGTTCCCTTAATCAAACCGGTTTTCTCGTTAAAAAAGGGAACCACACACACGGTTCTTCGGTTTATAAATAAATGGTTTGCATACAAAATATTGCTAACCACACCTGATGCTATCTATAATTTATCAATTCATTGAGTACAACAACTCAATGAGAAAAAAAACCTTGACCAGATCATCGTCAACTATAGTCTGGATAAATGTGCCAATCTCCCTGTTTCAAAATCCCATAAAACATACCTTCTGGTACTTGGGGAGGCATATCGTAGTGATAAAGTAGGCATTTTTTCTGAATGTCTGGTGCTAGGTTATCGATGAGATCAGATATATGTGGATGTACGCCCGAAGGAAATGGCGAGGTTTCACAGTCCATATAAATTCGATCTGCTTTTCTGTAATGTACTTCTAATTGTGGTGGTATCATGTATTGGATGTCAGTTGGCATCAATACATCGTAACCATCTGAATGCTGTAAGCTAATCCCATAGCTTGGCATTTCCTCCGAACTCGAAAACACATGCATAGCAAAGATCGGTTTTATTTTCCAAGTCTCTTCACCATCCTGAAAAACATGCGTTGTTGTGCTACCGTCTTCTTGTTTCCCAACTAAATGTATATCAAAATAGGTTTCAAGACACACATCGGGCACACCTTGAACGGTATCTAATCCTGGGCCAATCGCTCTTCTTAAAGGGCCAAGCACTTTTTTGTGAATAAACAGGTCAGGTTTAGCATTAGGAGGTGGATTGGGCCATGTTTTTTCTTCATTAAAGAGCTTGTTGGCAATAAATGTCTCGCCTAACCATTGTTTTTTTTCGAGCGTATAAAAAGGATTAAAAAGCGTCGTGAGTCCCATGTACTCCATTCCCCCGATGTGATCATTATGAGGATGGGAAATGTAAATGCCATCTATATCACGAGAAGACAGATTTATGGCTTTAAGGGCATGTCTGATATCGCCACCGACATCTAACAATAGACGATATGGACTTTGACCATCTCGTATACTTGGCATATCAAATTCAATCAAAAAGTTGGAATGCCATCGGGGGTAGTAGCGCGTTTTGCACAGTTGACTGATTCGGGCTTTAATGGCATCTTTGGATAAATATTTTGCCTCTGGCGAATTAATAATTTCATAAATCAGATCACACGCCTCATCTTCCAAGAGGGTACTTTCATATTCCCCTGTTGAAAATGCGGCATTGACACCTATTGCTGTTATTTTCATACTTCAGAACTCTAGGGCAATTTCAATACCTAAATGAATCTTGCCCGATTTTAAATTGATTTTCACTTAAGAAGTTTCGCTTCGCGAAACTTCTTTCTTAAGTGAAAAATTGTTCAAAAATAAAAAACATCCACTTAATCTCAAAATCAGGCATAATTCACACCAATTTATTTAACTCATTAATTGATAAAATATCACTTTATTTAATTAATCAAGTGGTTGATCAAAAGCTTCTTGCATTTTTGATAGACTTATGGAAAGGTGAAAACAGACTCTCTTAACGTCAAGGCACAATCAGATATTACTCTCAGAAAAATGCCGGTTCTGTTTGGAAAAGTCTTTCATCACCTTTCACCGACAGCGATCCCGTTTTAGAGCGGCTAAAGGGTTAGGGTATTGTGTCTTTTTAGAGACGCTTGAGTTTAAGAATCAACATCATCTACCCCTTGTTACCGCTTCCCTGTGCCCGCGACATTTTTTGTTCATTCAGGTCAACAAACATCAGTGATGTTCATGACTATGTTTTTTTGGAAACCCAAAAATATTTGACAGCTTTTCAGGCAAATGTTTTTCTAGCAAAAAATTTGCCTGAAAAAGATTTTGGACGCTAACGTCCTCTGTATATCTAGCATTTTTTGAAAAGGCGAATTATTTTGGATTAACCTTAACATATTTACACACGAGTTCACGAATTTCTTTAAAACGCAAAGGTTTAATGAGGAAATCCACCGCACCGAATTCTTTGGCCACACTGCGATCTTGGGCGTAATTTTTAGACGTGACCATAATAACTTGCGTCTCTTGATGGAGAGGAAGGGTTCGCAAAAGTTTTAATAAACTCAGTCCATCCATCCCTGGCATAATAATATCTAAAAATAGCAAGTCGGGTTGATGTTCTTTCAAATACGGAAGCGCCTCGTCCGACGATTTGAAGCCAATAAAATTGGCTGCCAGTGGTTCAATGCTAAATTGATACACAGAAATTGAAGTGGCACTGTCATCTACAACCACAATAGTTGGTATTTTATCTGTCATAAAGTTAAACCCATCTTTTCTCATCTGAGGTTTACATAACAGTTCATATATTAAACCAAAACCACAAAAACGACATAATATACCAAAACGAGTATGTCATAAAATTCTATTTACAAACAGAATGAGTTATTCAAATTAGGGTTAGGAGCGTGAGTCATAAAACCTTCTTTTTTAAAAGAGATTTGCAACACCTCAGTTTAATTATTTTGCGGGTTGCAAGGACTCACACGCCACGGTGGTTAGGCGTAACCCTTTGAATTTTTTGTGCTGATTTAACCATTCACTTGAATCGGCAAACATTTTAACATTCAACCAATACTTTGTGTGACTTTTATAGCGTTTTTGCGTTTTGACATTTTTATATCCTTTCGCACTCAATTCTTTCAAACGGGGTTTAACATTTGCGTTTTGACGATATAAACCCAAGGATATCGCATTATTAAACCTACCTTTTTTGAGGACATAACAGTCATTAATGCCGACTTTGAAAAGGCGTTGTTGTGTCCTAAGGGCCGCTTGTCGGCTTTCAAAAGGGGGCAAATAAACCCAAGTTGACTCTAACACTTGCGTTTTGCGACTTTGCACATCAACACTCACATTGTTTTGATTTTTTAGCCAATTCTCTTTTTTTTGCGCCACTGAGGCCTGAGTATAGGGCCCCGACCGGAAACAAGCAACCGGTTTACTCGGTTTTTTGACAATCTGCTTTGAAGGCTCTTTAATGCTCTTGTGAGGCTTTGTTGACTGCTGCGAGGGAGCCGGTTCCGATTGTTCTTGGACAGAAGTTTGAGCCTCAGTCTTATGCAAACCGGCTTCATCTTGTAATTTAGAGGGCATTTTTTCAAAGACCCTCGCATTGATTTCAGGAGCCACCGTGTTAACGGTTTGATTTGAAAGCCTCGTATTGGCGTTTTCAGCGATTTGTACAACGACTTGATTTTTTTCTGATTGTTGAACAGTGGCGTTTTCAAAAGGGCGCTCTTTCGTCTGATTTTCCCCTGTCGTGTTGGCCTCTGTCAAGTCAACTGTCATTTTGCTATTTTCATTTAATGCTATCGGTTGTTTTTCAACTTGATCGGCAATATTTGTGACAATGCTTTGTGAGATTTTGACATCAGTCTGGCTATTTGGCGTTAAAGCACCACTCTCAATAGGGGTATGCGTGACCGTGTCAAGATTAGACTCTTGAACACTATTGACATTATCAACATGATCTGATTTGTCAAGGACAAAAGGCTTCTGAGGCTCATCAAGCAAAACTGGCCGCTGCAAATTAGACTCTTGAGAGTTTGAAGGCCACAGAGTTTGGGCAAATTGCGAAGGAGACGGCAACCATTTCAGTTGCCAAAACAAAAAACCCAGATTTAATAATAACAATAATAAAGCCAAACTTCTCATAATGATTGATTCACAACAACTTGAAGTCCCCGTAGCACCAAATCAGGGAGATACTGATAGGGTATTGCTAACAATGAAAAAAGCCGTGGCGCATCAAAGCCGGTGAGTATCAGTACGACTTGATTGCCTGGCTTTTCCAACGTATTGATCACATACTCCAATAAACCCATTATGGCATACAAACTACCCAAGGTGATACCCGTATGCGTATCGTGTGCTAAAAAGGGTTTATCAGAGTCAAGGGGTAACGCTTGATCAAGATGGGCCAAGGCATGGGTGTGACTTAATAAACTTTGATGTAGGGTATTCACGCCTGGCATGATCACGCCACCTTGATGCTGCCCATTAGCGGCTAACACATCCAGCGTCACGGCCGTACCACAATCAACCACACAAATCAGACTATTTTCTAAACGATGGGCATCACTCAAGGGCAAACTATGGGCCCCAATTAAAGCCAGCCAGCGATCAATCCCCAACTGCTTTGGATTGTCATAACCATTTTTAACACCGCATTCAGAGTGCGAGGTTTCGACAAAAGTGGGCAATAAACCCCAATTTTTTTTCACCCATTGAGTTAGGATTTCAGCTTTCAGTGGCCCCGCAACGTTAGAAACCCAGACACCTTGAGAGGGCTTTTCAAGCCCCAACCACGCTTGTGTCAGCATCGCTTCTAAATGAGCATCATAAACAATGCGTTGCTGCGGGCTTAGCACATCTTGCCTTAAAGAGGCCCATTTGATTGCGCTATTGCCCATATCGATCATGAGCATCATCATTGTGAATTGCGAATTATGTTCAGTGCGTTTTGCGTACAAAAACTTTTGCTTATATATAAATTAAAATTGTGAATGAAGAATGTCTAATGTCTGTGGTTTTTCTCGTCTCTCAAAACGATGCGGTTTTCACAAATCAGTTCATGATGTCATGAGATCAATCAGTATACAGTAGTTTAGGATAGCGGTTTGAAAAATCGCCTTATAAACGTAAACTCACTTCCCCATAAACATAACGTTGTATTGTATTGCCTACTTCCAATAACAATGCGCCCTGTTCATCAATCCCCAAAGCGGTGCCCGTAACCGTAACCCTTTCTCCCCTTTTATCATGACTTAATGTGACTGTGTGTCCATAACTCAAATCAAAATCGTGCCAATCGGGCCGAAATGCGGCTAATCCCACTTGTGGATAGCTTATCAAGGTTTGCAAACACTGCTCGATCAGCATTGCGGCCAACGCATTGCGCGAAATAGAGTGCCCTAAAACGGTATATAAATCCACCCAAGGTTGAGCAATGTTTGGTGTTTCAACTGGCGGCATTTTAACATTGATGCCTATACCGATGACGATTTCACAATCCATTCGCCAGCGACTTTCCAATAACAGGCCCGCTAATTTACGGCCTCGCCACAACACATCATTAGGCCATTTCAGGCCCACATCACTGGCCCCCAAACGATGCAATGCTCGTGCAACCGTAACCCCTAAGGCAATACTCAATCCCCCCAACGGTTCATTCAAAGCGACATAACGCTGTTTCAAGGATAAACACAATCCACTGGCATAAGGCGAAACCCATTGTCTCCCCTGTCTCCCCCGTCCAGCCGTTTGATATTCTGCAAGACAAACACAGGGCATAGTGAGATGCTGTTGCGTTAACAAATGACGATTAGTCGAATCCAAAACGGAATGGATTTCTAAATCGGCCATAAGTTGCCTCGTTTCTCTCGGCAAGGCCGCCAAAATACGCGAACGCTCCAACAATTCCAAGGCCTCAGTCAATTGATAGGTATTATCAGCCTTTGAGTGAAACCGAATACCATAAGTTATCAAAGTGTTTAAGGCTTGCTCTAATTCCCCTAGCCCAAGTGACAAGTATTGATTCAATTGTTCAGCCGTATGCACTTGTCCATCGGCCAATATTTGTAAAACGCGATAATACATTTAGGAAAAAAGTTTATCAAAAAATGGGACAAAAGTATTAGATTGTCTCTTTATAACTTGACTATGCTAACTAACACACTGAGCGAAGAACACACAGGGCCCGTGCCCTGGCCAGTGCCCTAAATTTTGTAAGACAAAAAGCTTGTCGAAATGTCGCTATTGAACAAAAAAAAATATCGTTAAGAATTAATAAGTTAATTAACTCCTCCCACGGGCTGGATACCCCTTATTTTGTGCCAAATTGAGAGCTGATAATTGTCAATAAATACCGTTTTGCCCAATTTTTATCCGCTAAGCTTCAAAATGATAAGATAAGTTTGTCAAAATCTCCCTTTTTTCAAAAAATTGTCGTTGAAAAGCTAAAAAC
>Ga0136651_10000427_pt1 | contig 23171 bp, 21 predicted proteins | sample Mar14236cmmetaG_FD_94867 | JGI IMG/M metagenome (GOLD analysis project Ga0136651, IMG submission 94867) | Marine hydrothermal vent microbial communities from Guaymas Basin, Gulf of California to study Microbial Dark Matter (Phase II) - Marker... ... | reverse complement strand
TTACTCCAGTTGTTATATAAGAATATAGGAAAAAAACAGACACTTACTTTTTTACTTATGTTTTTTTATTTTTAATAGAGGGTATTATTCGCTATTTGTGGTTATTTATCTCTTCAACTGCAATCATATTCCATCTAAATAATATTATTTTTACTAACCTAATATGTTCTTGTATCCGAAAAGCTAAGGGTAACTTTCTACAAGTTTCAAAAGTGAATGCTGGAATATTGAGTTGATAATAGGCACTATATGCCGCACTTCCTTCTATAGGCTTTACTAAAACCTGATACTTATTATTGTTGTCAAAAATTCCTTTGTTCATTTCTTCGACAATGGAAGAACTTAAATTAAATAAATAATCATCATTAGAATCTATAACAAGAGTTTGCCCATAATTTTGGGAATTATTCTTATAAAATTCTATCGATTCATGTAAATCAACCAGTAAATCAATATCATATCTTTTTGCTAAATCAAATATTTTATAAGCCAATCTTTCTACCTCATTCCCTTCAGATTTTCCAGGATAGACTCTATTTAAATTAACATCTGAAGGAAAATTTCTTACATTTTTATCGCAAGCCAAGATATTTGCCCGTGGTATTATTATTAAAGTTCCTCTTTCAATTTTAATATTATCTTTTAAATATTGTGTAGCTCTAATGCCAGCTAATTCATTACCGTGCGTTCCGGCTATAATCAATATAGCCGGTTTTTTATAATTAGTCTGAATTATATAAGCCGGGGTTTCATAATCTGTCCCTGCACAAATATATTCAACAGAGGTAGTTTGCGGTAAAGCAATCTGAGGCAAGCAAATAAATACTAATATTAATATAAAGACTATAGATATTACCTTAAAAAAATTTTTTCTTAATAACAACTTAAATATTTTAAATATTTTCATAATTTAATAACCGTGTATCTTATTTTTCCATGCAATGCGCGATACTCAATATTCGATAGAATACAATTAATTTTCTTTAATGATCATCGGGACACTTCTATAGGTATCATCTGATAATAGTTCTATCTTCTCTTCTCCATCTTTTCGGATAATACGATAAGTTTTAACTTTGTAACCAGGTACCCCCTCTTGTACCACTATTTTCTGGTTAACTTCTAATTCAGGGTCTTTTTCTCTAATTATCTTGTAGTCAACTACTTTTTTATCTTTACTAATAATTTCTATTTCAGGTTTATCTGGGTATTGGCCAAAGATTTTAACTTGTAATATATCCCCTAAAACCTTCGCAAAAATAACTATATTGTGATCTAAATTATTCTTAAATTTCAAGTCTTTATATCCAAAAAATATAGCGGCATCCCTGCCCAAAGGGACATATTTGGTAGCATCCCCATATATTGAATGATTATACCTCTCCACAATTGGTAAATTAGCTAAAAGAGCTGCATTGTATAAAGTGCTTGATACCTGACAAACTCCTCCACCATAACCATTTATAAATCTTCCGTTAGCAATTATAGTACTTTCTTTATAGCCATCTTCTTTTTCAGCTGGACCTACGTATTTATTAAAAGAAAAATATTCTTGTGGTTTTATCAATCTTCCGTTTATCATCTTAGAAGCTAATTTTATATTATAAATGGTATTTTTTTCTTTATTCTTCAGGGAAGTAGAATATGTTCCTAATTCTTGAATAATGCCCAATTTTTTTAATAAGTCTTGAGTAGTGTATTGAGGAGGAATAGTTATAATGGGAATATTAATAATATATTTATTTTCATCCCAACAATTTAAAGTCTTTAATATTTCGTTACTAAACTCCTCTAAATTAAGTTTAACTCCTACTCTGCTTTCCATAATACGATTATTAACTAAATAAGCATCACTGGGCATATGGTTTATTAAAGAGCTTACCTTGTTCTGTAAATCTTCTAATTTTTGGGGATTATATTTGGTCTGAAAAGATATTTCATAACCCTTTCTCCATCCCACAATTCTATCTCTTAATCGCTTAAAAATATTACCGCTTCGAGCAACTTTATATAGTTCATCAACTGTTTGAGATAAATCGATAGATGCATCTAAATCATTCTTAGGAATAAACTGTATTTTTTCCTCTTCAAATACTAATATCCGGGGAAAATCAGTTATTTTTGAGATGATTGGTTGAAGAGTCTTCTTAACTTCTTCTTTACTTAGTCCACCTAATTGAACTCCAAAGGCTGATACTCCTGAAAATATTTTATTTCTATTTAGGTATAGATCAATACCTTCAAATAAACTAACTACAACAATTATTATTATTAGAAATAATAAAATATTTTTTATCTTATTCTTAGCATTTCTTTTCTTTTTCGAATAATATTTCACTAAATTACACCCCTTCTGTTTTTGTCATTTCTAAATTATTTTGCACAATATTTGGTAATAAAAATTATTTGATAATTAAAAAAGATTTAGGTATAATATTTCAAGTAAATAATTTAATTACATTAGATCAGATAATCGGGTCGGATAAATCTGATCCTTTTACTAAGCGGGAATAGCTCAGGTGGTAGAGCGTTGGCTTCCCAAGCCAAAGGTCGCGGGTTCGAGCCCCGTTTCCCGCTCCATTATCTTTATTTACCCCAACCATATTTACCTACCAGTGGTACAAAAACACAACCACCAAAATTCCGTATCTTTAATTTGCCTTTTACCTTGATTCCCCGCAAAAGATCTTGAGAAAATGAGTTTCCCACCGGTATTACTATTCTCCCATTCTCTTCTAATTGATCTACTAATGTTTTTGGTATTTCCGGAGCTCCTGCGGTAACTATAATACCATCATAAGGAGAATATTCTTTTAAACCATTAGTTCCATCCCCTACTACTACTTTGATATTTTTTATTCCCAATTCTTTAAATATTCTTTCCGCTCTTTCCGCTAAAATCTTAAAGCGTTCAATAGTATAAACCTCTTTGGCCAATTTAGACAAAATTGCAGCTTGATAACCTGAACCAGTACCCACTTCTAAAACTCGTTCTGCTCCTTTAAGAGATAGGCATTCAGTCATTAAAGCAACCATATAAGGTTGCGAAATAGTCTGTCCTATACCTATGGGCAAAGGAGAATCTAGGTAGGCTTCTTCTTTATTTTCTTTTGCAATAAATTTTTCCCGAGGAATGATACTCATTGCCCAGATAACTCTTTCGTCTTTAACACCTCTTCCTCTTATCTGGTATTTTATCATTTCTTCTCTTGCTTTTTTAAAATCCATAAAAAATCACTTCATTTACAATCAATTTAAAGTTTTTTATTTATCTCTTAACTACCATAAAATCTTTCTAAAACATTATGTCCTCTGATTACTTCGATTATAATATAGATAGTCATAGCGATTAAGAAACCTAACAACATTCTAAAATAAAAAATTGCGCTTTTGGTTCTCGGATGATTAGTATTATAAAGTCGAACAATAAATTTGGAGAGTACTATGATTATAAATAATAATATTAAAATTAGATATATCTGTTCATTCATCTTGTTAATTGCTCCAATTGATAATTTCTCTATTTAAGATCCCATTTTTTTACCCAATTTTTAACTTCAGGCATATTATGATAATTAGTTAAATCTAAAGAAAGAGGGGTTATAGATACTTTATGGTGATAAATCGCCTCAAAATCAGTATCAAGCTCAATCTTTCCCTCTGGCAAATCGCCTCCTAACCAATAATGAGTATTGCCTTGAGGATCACGTATTATTTTTATTTCATCTTGGTATACTCTTTTCCCATGCCTAGTTACTACAATCCCTTCTATTTTATCATAATCTATATTGGGGACATTGATATTTAATATTAGATTACTAGGCAACTTATCTTTTATCAAATGAGATACCATATTTTTGGTAATTAATGCAGCGGATTTAAATTTAAAATTTTCATAGCCTACAATGGAAACGGCCAAAGAAGGGACATTTCTCATTGCCCCTTCCATAGCTGCTGAAACTGTTCCTGAATAAATAATATCATCACCCAGATTAGGACCACGATTGATTCCTGATACAATCATATCAGGCTTATTTTTTTTCATAATTTCTAGCAAACCTACAATTACACAGTCCACTGGAGTACCATCAAGGGAAAATCCCCAAAAATCACCATTTATCTTTACTTCACTGATTTTTAAAGGTTTACGTAAAGTCATAGCATGACCGATAGTACTTCTTTCTCTATCAGGGGCAATTATGATAACTTCTGCGATTTTTTCTAACTGCTTCTTTAAAACTTGAATTCCTTCAGAATATATCCCGTCATCATTAGTTAAAAGTATCTTCATATTCTATTCACCCTTATTTCTTCTTTTCAATATTTCACGAGCTACTACAACTCCAGAAGTAGAAGCCTGAATAAGCCCTCGAGTAATACCAGCACCATCACCGGCAGCAAATAGATTAGTAACTTTGGTTTCTAAGGATTCTGAAACATCTAATCTTGAAGAATAAAACTTTACTTCTACTCCATATAAAAGAGTATATTTAGAATAAATACCAGGTACAATTTTATCCATAGCTTTTATCATTTCTAAAATACCAGAAAGTATTCTATAAGGCAAAACAAAACTAAGATCTCCTGGAGTAGCCTCTTTTAAAGTCGGAATAACAATTGAGTGCCTAAGTCTATCTGGGGTAGATCTCCTACCTAATTCTAAATCTCCTAATCGTTGCACAATAACTCCTCCACTTAAAATATTCGCTAAATGGGCAATATACTTTCCATAAGCAATCGGTTCTTTAAAAGGTTCAGTAAAATTAGTGCTCACTAACAGGGCAAAATTAGTATTATCAGTCCGATGTTCTTGATAGCTATGTCCATTTACTGTAGTAATATTATCATTAAATTCAGTAACTACTTCGCCATAAGGACACATACAAAAAGTCCTCACCTTATCATCGAATAATTTAGTATAATAAACCAATTTTGATTCATATATAACATCGGTTAGATGCTTCATAGTTATAGCTGGTGCTTCCACCCTTACACCTACATCTACTGGATTGTTAGATATTTTAATATTTAAATCTTCTGCCTGCATTTTTAGCCACTCAGCTCCAGCCCTTCCAGGTGAAGCTACCACAAATTTTCCTTTAATTATTTCACCTTCTGTAGTTTCAATTCCTAATACCTTTCCTTCATCAACGAAAAATTTCTTAACTTCAGTATTAGTCTTTATAGTAATCTTATTTTTTAAATATTGATACATTTTTTTTAATATTTCAGTACATTTTTCCGTTCCTAAGTGCCTGATTTTTGTGGGTATTAATTTTAAATTTGCCAAAGAAGCTTCCTTTTTAATAGTATCAATTTTCTCTTCATCTGTGCCGAAAACAGTCTTATTTGCTCCAAATTCAAGATAAATATCATCAACATATTTGATTAGTTTAGTAACTTTATTTTTATCTATATAATTATCCAGTTGTCCTCCTATTTCGGTAGATAAATTTAATTTACCATCACTAAAGGCACCAGCTCCTCCCCATCCAGATAACAAGGAACAAGGAGAACAATGAAAACAGCTCTCCTTTTTAGTTCTCATCGGGCAATCCCTCTGGTCAATATCTTTGCCTTTTTCTATTAGCAATATAGATAAAGTATCTTTCCTGATTAACTCAAGGGCGGTAAAAATACCAGCAGGCCCAGCTCCAACGATAATAACATCAAATTCTTTCTTTTTCATATTCATATATATCATCGCACCTTCAAAATATTTTTTTTCATACTTATTAATTTTATAGTATTTTTAAAAATAAGACAACTAAAACTAAAATATATAGTAATTAATTTTATAAATAAAATTTCGCTTTCTTTTCAAGAAAGCGAAATTACTTTCCTAAATTATATCTTAGGTTAATTTTCGTTATAAATAAATAACCGCCTCCTACCAGTCTTAATTAGAGGAGTAACTACAGATGCCAATTTTTCCTTTTCATGAGATAGAAAAGCTGCCTTAAAAGAAGACTCTGATGACTTTGTTTGTATACCTTTTCTCCTTTCTTTTTATATTTTGCAGGTCCTAACAACTGATCAATACTACCATGTAGATAAAACACATGAAAATTAGGATGGAAACGTAACAGTATATAGTGTCACCTATTTATTGGCTCAGAGAAAAGGATGGTATTGCGGGGATCAAAAGATTCTACTATATCATTTAAGTAATATCTCTAAAATTTTCAGTAGAATAAAAGGCAATTCGATCTGCATTCTCACCTTTAAAGAGAGGTTTAATTTTACCACAAGCGGCTAAATAGAAATTAAATGAATTTCATCATCGCTATCTTCGTCTTTTTTACCTTTTCCTCTCCATATCTCCTTCATTATAGAGGCAAATAACCGCCCTATACTTTTTTCTTCTTCCAAAAAACATTCCCATCAGAAAAGGATATTTCTAATTTTCCTTCATCATATAGATAGGAGAGATAAGACTTGATAGTATTAGAAATAAGTGCATATTGATTAAAATTTAAATCTATTTTATATCTCTTACACATCCGAGAAATTATTTCATCAAATGTTGTAGGTCCTTTACAATATGATAAAACTGCAGTTATAATTTCTCTAACTTTATTTTCGTTTATAACAATAAGCTCCTTAATAGAGGAAGCAGGGATACTATGACTGGGAATAAATACGTCAGCTTCTATGGTGTTTAGTTTCTGTAAAGTTTGTAAATGTGCCTTGATATCACAAAGAAAAAACAGGTGGTATTTATTAATGATATCTTCAGAAAAAAGACTATCAGCAATAAATATTACATTATCTGGTGTCTTTATACCAATCATATCGAAAAAATGTCCAGGCAAGGAAATTGCCTCTAAATTGGTATCCAATATCTTTCCAAAAGAAGGGATAATATCAGTTACTCTTGAAGATTTAGCCATTAAGAATTTATTGGTAAGTCTACTGTTAGGGTATCCTCCGTAAAGGAAGGAAGGTTCAAGAATAGGGTTTTGAATGAAAGCAGCTTCAATTCGGGTAGCAGCAATCCGACAATCAGTTTTATTTTGGATAAATGCATTCCCTCCGATGTGATCAGCATTAGAATGAGTATTAATAATAAGTTTTAACTTCCAATTTCTTTGGTCTAATAATTTAAGAATCTGTCTACCTGCTTCCTTATCATTCCCACTATCAATCAGAACGACTTGCCCATCCTGAACATATACACCGATATTTGTGGGACAAGGTATAAGATAAGTATTAGATGAAATTTTTTGTAAACTTAATGCCATAATTTTTACTCCTCCAACTATTAATTTTTTGAAGGCTTTAACCTCTTTGTCTTCAAATCCTCTCCTCATACTCCTAAAAGCTCAACAAATATCCGGCATATTATTATTTGCATAGCTATGATGTAATAATGAATATAACGAATGTCTTTTTCTTTTGCTTATAATTATATTATAGGATACAATTCGGCTTTTAAATAATCATAAGCCCGAATAAAATATTTACTTGTTATTATTGCTTTTAATGGTCTATTATTTTCATAAGCTATTTTCTCCTTAATATCAATATTTTAGTGTAAGATCATGTATTTTTACCCAGCCTTTTTCTTCCTTTTAAGACATTAATATTTTTAGTAAACTTTTATACGGGAAGCACATCCTAGTTTAGCATGTATTACCAAATAAACAAGAACAAGTATTATAATTAACTCCCAAAAATGAAGGGCAAAAAATGCATAAATATATATTCCAACACCATAGACCAACCTATCTATTAATTCAAAATTAGGACTTGTTAATTTAACCACTTCATATTTAACCTCACTTTCAGATACATTTACCTTAATATAATGGAAAAAATCATGTTGTGGGTCAGAACCAGATAATCTGGCCCCAGCACCACCAGTAATAATATAAGGGGTTTTGCCCCAAACTCCTCTATAATATCCATGAATATGGGCGACAAAAAGCATAGTCAGATTATTTTTATCAAAAAGATTATTCAATTCATTCACAAAGATTAAATCTTTCAAACTATGCCCCATTTCAAGGCTACCTTTTCTGGGATCATATAAAGGAACATGCATAAAAACAAAACGATATTTATAATTTTGACTCTTTTCTAATTCATCTTTTAGCCACTCCATCTGCCATGGATCAAGATTCTTTGCATTGGCATCATCTAAAACGATAAAATAACTGTTACCTACTACAAAAGAATAATAAAATTTTCCAAATAGTACGTAATAATTTGCCCTTCCTTCTTTTTTTAGTTCGTGGTTACCAATTACAGTTAGTAACGGTTTTTTTATCTTTTTTAACTGATTTATAAAAAATCTGTATTTTTCCTTTTCTCCATCATAAACCAAATCCCCTACATCAATCGCAAAGATTATATCTTCTTGGTTTATCTTCTCTATTAAATATTCAAATGTTTTTATTGAATTTCTGTTATCGCCAAACACCGCAAATGAAAATTCTTTCTTAGTTGAATTTATACTTTGCAATTGATGATAGTTCCAGTGGTTTATTTCAGGAAAATATAATATCGAATGAATTTTAATAATACTTCCCAGTATTATTAAAATTAATATTATCTGGGAGCAAAAGAAGGTTCTCTGTTGTTTTTTCATTCTCATAGTAATTCCCTTATGCTTATATTTTTTTCGCAGATGATATATTAGTTCTGAATAAATAATTTGACTTTCACCGTATATATTTTAGCTTATATGAATTCTTCCAATTTTATTCACTTTAAAAGGGACATATTGAAAGGAATAGAAAATGGAATTTATGCCTATTCTTAACTATACGCTAATAGTTTTAAAAATCCTCTTTTTTAAGAAAATTTTTGATAGCAAATTTCTATGAAGTAGAATGTTTTATTCAATTAGGAAAATTGAAGATACCATTTTCACTACTTTTCGGAAGTGCAAAAAGAATTAGCTTGGAGGAAGGTAAAAGGGGGGAAAATTAAATAATTTGGGACAATAATAAGAGCCAGGTCTATTGTTGATATTTAAAAGACCTAACTCTTATTATTTAAAATACTATTCATTTCTATGCCTGAGCCCTCGAGAAGCTCTTCTTCTAAATAAATTTTGACTAACATACCAATAACCGGTTTTAATTTATATTTTCCGTTACCTGTTTTATTGCAGATTTTTTAATATCAAAATCTATATTCAATTTACTAATCATGTCCGCAAAAATTTCAAAAGGATGATTTAATTTTACTTTAGCTTAATATACACTGGGGGAATTTCAAGAGGTTCTGTTGATCTCAGCTTTTCTAATCCTTCTGGTCCCTCTGTTACTATCTAAGTACTTTCCCTTTCGTCGCTCTTTAGGAAAAACGTTCCTGATAGTGAGAAACTTAATAAAATTCATTCCTTATTCAAGCTTGTGTTTGCGAAAACGAATAAAAAAATTTATTACTGCTATTGAATTTAGTGGTCGGGGCGAGAGGACTTGAACCTCCGACCCCCTGAACCCCATTCAGGTGCGCTTCCAAACTGCGCCACGCCCCGACTTTATACATTATACTAAATAGTTATTATTATGGCAATAATTTTTTTCATTATATATTCTATGGTCATTTCTCAAAAAAGTTAAAATTAATTTTAGCAGGTTATGTATATATTCAGTAGTAAGCTTATTTTGTTACTCCCAATAACATTGGATGATGTCGGCTGAAAAACTATAGTTTGATGAATTTTTTTCCTTCAATCTCTTTTATTAAATCTTTTAGTTCAAGGTTTAGCAATATTTCACTAACTTTACCGGCGGATAGTTTACTTTCCTCAATAATCTCGTCTATTTGAATAGGTTCATTATTAATTATTTCATAAATAATTTTTTCTTCTTCTGATAGAGAATATTGATTTATATTTATTTTTTGTTCCTCTGGTTTTTGTTCTACTATAGTAGAAAGTTCTTCTAAAATATCATGATAATTGCTTACTAATTTCGCTCCTTGTTTTATCAGGTTGTGGGTACCTCTTGATAATGTAGAGGTTATATTCCCGGGAACGGCAAATACTTCCCTGCCCTGTTCAAGGGCAAAATCAGCAGTTATTAAAGCACCACTTTTTTCAGCCGCCTCTACCACCACAGTTCCTAAGCTTAATCCACTGATAATACGATTCCTGCGCGGGAAATTCTGCTTTTCTGGTAGAGTAGAAAAAGGGAACTCAGTTATTATTGCCCCTGATTCCTCAATCTCTCTAGCCAATCTTCTATTTTCAGGAGGATATATATAGTCAATTCCACAACCCAATACCGCTATTGTTCTGCCATTTACTGATAATGCTCCTCGATGAGCAACTGTATCAATTCCTCGAGCCATTCCACTAATTATAGTTAACCCAACTGATGCCAGATCTTTGCTTAAATTTTCAGCGACCATTTTTCCATAATAGGAAGCTTTTCTTGAACCTACAATAGAAATAGAATTTTTATCATCTTTTATAATGTTTCCTTTGAAATATAATAAAGGAGGGGGGTTATAAATTTCCTTTAGATTTTTTGGATATAAATCGTCTTCTATAGTTAAAATTTTGGTTTTGTACCTGTCTAATAAATCTAATTCTCTATTTAAGTTAATATTATTTTTTTCTTCGCAGATTCTTGAAGATATTTTATGGCTTAAATTGAGAACTTTTGATATTTCTTCTGATTTTGCCTTCCAAGCGTTTTCGGCGGTACCAAAATACTTTATTAATTTGTAAAATCTTTTTGGTCCTATATCTGATATTTTGTTCCAGGCAAGCCAATATTTTAATTGTTGCTCGTTCACCTAATTTTCCCCCTCTATTATTGCGGGTTCGATGGATCGAACCCCTACATTCTATCCTCACCCTATCTCCTCCCCCAAGAGAGAGGGTTATTGAATAAGGAGAATAAGGATTAGAATTCCCTTGATGAAACATAAACTATTCAAGATTCCATACGATGATATACTATATATTATTAGTAGGTTCCTTTACTGACCAATAAATTTATCGTTTTATCATTTATAGTTACATTCCCTGGCTCAGGCATTTGAGCAATTACTTTACCTTTAGGTATGGAAAAATGCGAAGCATAAGATATTTTACCTAAGGTTAATCCATTTTTTTTAATAATAGCGATAGCCTCTTTTAAATCTTTCTTCCTGAGATCGGGGATATTAACCGTAAATAAGTTCCCTCCTTTACTCACTACTATATTTACTTCCCTCTGTTCTTTGACTTTTGAACCTGCAACTGGGTCCTGTTTAATGATATGGTTCTTCGGAACTCTCTCATTAAATTCTTCGTCAGAGATATATATTTTTAATCCAGCATTATACAATTTTTCCTGCGCAACTTCTAATTCATCACCAACCACTTCAGGAACAACGGTATCAGGAACATAGAATACATTTTCAAACACAAGAAAAGCACATAGTATCCCTGCTCCCACTATAAAAAATATAAATATTATAATAACAAAAGTTTTAAAAATATAATTAAATATTCTCCCTGCCCAATTCATTTATTACCTACTCTTTTCTCCTTATCTTTGCCATAAAGAATCCATCTAAATCTGAATTAGAAAGTCCAGGATATATCTGTAAAAATTTCTTCTGACCTGATCTATAAACTTTTAATTCTCTCACCTTAATAAAATCAGTTAAATTTTCTAATTCAAAATTGGGATTTTTGGCTAAAAACTTTTGGACTATTTCTTCATTTTCTTCAGGTTCAGTACTGCAGGTAGAATATATTAATTTCCCACTAATTTTTACATATTTTGAGGCAGCAGATAATATTTGTAACTGTAATCGGGATAATTTTTGGAATCTATCTGTATTAAAAGCTTGCCATTTTAAATCTGGCTTTCTCCGTAAAACCCCTAACCCTGAACAGGGAACATCTGCTAATACTTTATCAGCTTTACCTAAAAAGTCTAAATTTAATTTAGTAGCATCATTTTGTAGGGTTTTTACTATATTAATCCCCAATCTTTGACAATTTTCTTCTACTATTGATAATCTTGCTTGGTTAACATCAAAAGCTAAAACTGTACCTTGGTTATTCATTAATTGAGCAAGGTGGGTAGTCTTTCCTCCCGGAGCACTGCATACATCGATTACTAACTCTTCAGCTAAAGGATCCACTAAGTGAGAAACTAACATTGAGGCTTCATCCTGGATTTGAAATAACCCTTCCTGATAAGCTGGAAATTTTGTAATATTCGGAAGACCTTTGATATATAATGCCTCTGGAGCAAAAATACCTTCTGTTACCGATATATTTTTATCTTCTAAAGCCTTTTTTAAATCGGATCGAGATATCTTTAAGGTATTAGTTCTGATTACCAGAGGAGGTATCTTATTATTTGCTTCACAAATTTTAATAGTATCCTCAAATCCAAACCTTTCCAACCAACGCTCAATTATCCAGCAAGGATGGGAATAGACTGTCGATATATATAATGAAGGTTCTTTATCTTTATCTGGCCAGTAAATACTATCTTTGTTTTTATTTATGTTTCTTAATATACCATTTACAAAATTAGCCAATCTGGAATTCCCATATTTTTTTGCTAGTTTAACCGATTCATTACAGACCGCATAATCAGGAATCCTTTCTAAAAATAATAACTGATAAACTCCCATTCTCAAGATATTTTTTATCCAAACTGGCGTTTTATCAAAATCTTTTTTGCAAAATTGAGATATTATCCAATCTATCTTTTTTCTATTTCTTACTACTCCATATGTTATTTCATTAATTAAAGCTGCATCTCTTATAGCAACCTTTTCTTCTTCTAAAATTTCATTCAGTATAATATTAATATAGCCTTTTTTACGATGAATTTTCACTAAAATATTTAAAGCAATCTCTCTTATCTGATCGACTTTTAATTTACCTACAGTCATTAATTTAATCTATTTTTAACCCCTTCTGTCCCTTAATATTATAAGTCTTAACAGTTGTAATACAGCAACTGCCGCAGCAGCTACATAAGTTAAAGCAGCAGCATTCAAAACCTTTTTAACAGAATTTATTTCTGTTTGCGAGATAATATTTTCTTTAATTAATAACTCAACTGCTCTCTTGCTGGCATCAAATTCAACTGGTAAAGTAATTGTTTGAAATAAAACAGCTAAGGAAAAAACAATGATGCCCATATCCATCAAACTGGGGATACTAAATAAAAATCCCAGCAGGAATAGTGGCACAGCCATATGAGAGCCAATATTAGCAACTGGTACCAGATTGGTACGAAGAACGAGAGGGAAATATCCTGTAGAATCCTGAATAGCATGACCTATTTCATGAGCTACAATTCCCTGAGCAGCCACTGACCTACTATAATAGATATCTTTGGATAAGCCCAATTTTTTTTGCCGAGGGTCATAATGGTCAGAAAGATGACCTTCTATCGGTTCAATCTTGATATTTTCTAAATTGCTTTTCATCAACAGCTCTTCGGCTACTTCCCTTCCACTCAATCCGTTTTTGGCTGATATTTTTGAATATTTTAAATAAGCGTTTTGTACTTTATATTGAGCATAAAGAGTTAAAATTATAGCTGGTATTAAAATAATCATTGTGCTGTCAAAAAAAAACATAAAATCCCCCCTCTTTTTAATATATTATATATTATAGAGCACAATAAATTATGTCCACATTTTATTATTATCTAATTCTACTGGAGATATGATGCATCGTGCTCTCATATTACCATTTTCAGACTTTTTTGCTCACCTTTTTAAAAATAAAAGACCTCTACCTATATGTGCTATTTTAAGTACCAAGTATTTCTCCTACTTTGATTTTATAGCCATTAACAAACTGATTTGCCATCATTTCTTTTGAGCCAGCAGGAATCAGTTTTAATATCTTTATAATCCCCTTATCCCCGGTAGAAATAAGCAGGCTATCTTTTTCTATTTTAACTACACTACCAGGGATTGAGGCACTTGCCTCGAAGTCATATGGATAATCTTCTAAAAACCTTGCTCTGGTAATCTTAAGCTTTTTCCCTTTATAACTGGTAAAGGCACCGGGGTAAGGAGTAGTTCCCCTTATTAAATTATATACCCTTTCTCCCTTATCGTTCCAGGTTATTTCTCCATCTTGTTTACTCATCTTCTTTGCATAAGTCACCAATTGATTATCCTGAGGAATTCGTTTTATCTTCCCCTTCTTTATTTCTTCTAAAAATTCATTGATTACTTCTCCACTTAAGTTAGATAATCTTTCCTTGAGTTCCCCATAGGTTTCATCTGGTAAAATGGTTATTTTCCTCTGATAGATAATATCACCCGCATCGACCTTTTCGCTCATAAACATAAAGGTAATCCCAGTCTCTTTTTCGCCATTAATAATTGCCCAGTTAATAGGAGCTGCCCCTCGATATTTAGGTAATAACGAGGCGTGTATATTTATACTACCTATCCTGGGGATATCCAAAATATCTTTAGAGAGAATTTGCCCATAAGCAACTACTAAAATTATATCAGGATTAAATTTTATTATTCTTCTTATAAATTCTTCATCATTAATATTTTCGGGCTGAAATATTTCTACCCCCCTATCAAGGGCTATTTTTTTAATGGGGGTGGGTAATATTTTTCTTCCCCGCCCCTGGGGACGATCCGGCTGAGTAATTACTTCTACTATATTTTCTTTACTATTTAATAATTTCTCTAAAACTGGCACTCCGAATTCAGCAGTTCCTATAAATATAATTTTCAAAATTAAGATCACCACTTCTCTTTTAATATTTGAAAATCTATTAAGTTTTCTGTTTTATTAATTTATTTAACAACAATTGTCTTTTTGTTCTTCCTATTCTATCGATAAATAAAACTCCTTCTAAATGGTCAATTTCATGTTGTAAAGCTCTGGCTATCAAATCTTCCTTAGTAATTTCAATATGCTCCCCATCCAGATCTAAGGCTTCTACTGTTACTTTGGAAGAACGTTTGACATTGGCATATATACCAGGAAGACTTAAACAACCTTCCTCGGCAATAACTTCTCCTTCTTCATCCACAATTTTAGGATTTATTAGGGCTATTACCCCTTCTTCTCCCCCATCAACAATAATTATTCTTTTTGACACTCCTACTTGTGGAGCAGCAAGACCTACCCCTGAGGCAGCATACATTGTCTCTGTCATATCCTTTATAAGGTTTAATATTTCTGGAGCTATTTTTTCCACTGGTTTTGATTTTTCTCTTAAAATCGGGTCTCCATATACTTTAATTTCTAATATTGCCATCTTTCCCTCCTATAACATCTTTACTGGGTCTACATCTATAGTTAATCTATTTTCTTTATCAAAATAATCAGATAATATTTTATCAAAGCTTTTTTTAATAATCTTATTAAATTTTTCTAATTCTTTTACTTTTATTATGAGCTGTGCTTTAAAAATATTTCGGAATTTCCAGGCCTGCATATTTTTTGAACCTAACAATTTAAACTCTGGTGTTTCTTCATTTTCACATATTGAATCTATGTAAACAATTAGAAGTTTTATCTTCTGCTCGACTTGTTCCTTCCCCTTACCCTTTACCTCAATCTTAATAAGATGGGTAAAGGGAGGATAATCCAGTTCCTTTCTTAAAGCAATTTCTCTCTGATAAAAATAATCATAATTCCGTTCTTTCAGAGCAATTATACTATGATGTTTGGGATTAAAAGTTTGGATTATCACCTCTATGGGTGATTCTATCTTCTCAAAAGGTGAAATAACCTCATATAATAATTGAAAATTTTTTTCACTTGAACGATAATCCGGTAAATTCAACAAAGTATCAGCAGAGACAATCCCCACCAGATCTACATTTTTAAAATCAACCTCTTTTATTACCATTTGAGTTCCAATTAATATATCAATTTTTCCATTTTTAAAGTCTTTTAAAAGTTTGATACGCTCCTCTTTTTGGACTATCGCATCCTGATCTATACGCCTTGTTTTTGCTCGCGGAAACATCTTTTTAATTTCACTTTCTAATCTTTGAGTCCCTACTCCTAATGGTTTAATATCCTTACTGCTACATTGGGAGCAAACTTTTAGCATTCTTATTCTTTTTCCACAACTATGACAAACCAATTGAGCTGTATTAAAAAAGTCTAAATGGTAAGAAAGAGTATGATTACAATCAGGACATTTAGGGACAAATCCACATTTATTGCAGATTACAAAACTGGAAAACCCTCTTTTGTTTAAAAAAAGAACAACTTGTTTCCCCCTTTTTAAACTTCTTAAAATGGATTCCTGAAGTTCATAGCTTATTAACTTTTTCTTTGATTTTTCCTTATTCATATCTACTAATTTATTTTTTAATAAACTATTCTCTTTTTTATCTGATATTAAATTTAACTTTAGATAATTGTTTTTTAGGGTATTCCAATAAGATTCAAGGGAAGGTGTTTCACTACTTAATATTATCGGAACTTTTTCTAATTCCGCCCTCTTCAGGGCAACTTCTCGGGCATTATATCGGGGGGCTCTTTCTTCTTTGTATAAACCATTATGTTCCTGGTCAACTATGATCAGACCTAATTTATCAAAGGGTGCAAATATGGTTGATCTCATTCCCAGGACAATATCAATCTGCGAATTTCTTATTTTAAGCCATTTTATATATTTGTTCTTTTGAGTGATATTCTCATCAAAGACTACAACTCTATCTCCAAATCTTCCTCTGAATATTTTAGCCCACACCGAAAGATGAGACTCTGAAGGGGTTAAAATAATTATTTGCTTACCCTCTTCTAAGGCTTTTTGAGTAAATTTCACATAAACTCCTATTCTTTCGTCAAAATCCTCGGACCAAAAAAGTATTGCCTGATATTTTTTGCTTTTTTTAATGAATTTTTCTATATCGGAAGAAATGCATTTTTCTTTATTTTTTAAAGGAATATTTTCATCAATACAAATATTATTATCTTCCACAATTGAAAGCGGAGAAGAAAGTATTTCTGACTTTTTCAAATTTGAAAAACTTGAAAGTCCCTTTCCTTTACTTTTAGGTATTACATAATTTAATACTTTTCTCCAGGAACACAAATAATAATCTGAAATCCATTGAGTTAACTTTATAATATCAGGAGTAAGCAGGGGTTTAACATCTATTAATTGTGAAATATCCTTCAAATTTTTGATGACAGTTTTTTGTATAAATCCTACTACACATCCGGTTACCAATTTATTTTTAAAAGGCACAACTACTCGAGCTCCCCAAGAAATGTCCCTTCTTAAATTTTCGGGTATATGATAATGAAACATTTTATTAATATTAACTTCTAATAACACTATTTCCGCATATTTTTTTTCAACATACATATTATTAAAACTCATCAATTTATTTCTTACTTTATCTTTAAAATCTCATCTAAGATTTTTTCAGCCATCTCCGTCTTGGGCATAAGAGGTAGTTCTTTATATACAATTCCTTTTTTATTTATAATTTTTGCTGCGTTTTTTTCTGACCCAAATCCCGCGCCTTTTATTGCTAAATCATTAGCAATAATCATATCTAAATTTTTTTCTCTTAATTTTTTACAGGCATTCTGCATCAAATTTTCAGTTTCAGCAGCAAATCCTATTAATATTTTATTCCCCTTTTTCTTCCCTAACTCAAATAGTATATCCGGATTTTTTTCTAATTCAATAGTCATCTTTTCAGTTTCTTCTTTTTTGATTTTTCCTGACATTTTTTCTTTTGGACGAAAATCAGCTACTGCTGCAGCGGAAATTACTATATCTGCTTCCTTAAAATATTTAAATACTTCACTTTTCATTTCTTCGGCTGTATTTACGGAAATTGTATTAACCCCTCTTATAGCAGGTAAACTAGTGGGCCCAGTAACTAAAATAACCTTTGCCCCCCTTGCCCGGGCTATTTTAGCTAAGGCAAAACCCATTTTACCTGTGGAATAGTTTGAAATAAATCTGACATCATCAATAGGTTCTCTGGTGCAGGAAGCAGTAATTAATACGGTCTTATTTTTATAATCTTCCTTAAAATATAAGATATTTTCTACTTTAGAGACAATATCTTCTATGTTTGCCAACCTTCCTTCTCCTACTTCTCCACAGGCTAAAGGACCATATTCTGAATCTATAAATTCATAACCCAAGCCCACAAGCTTTTTAACATTTTCCCGATAAATAAGATTCGATATCATATTTTTATTCATTGCCGGGGCAAAAATTACTTTGGATTTAAAGGCCATTACAGTAGTGGTCAGCATATCATCAGCAATACCATTGGCAATTTTACCGATAATATTTGCCGTTGCTGGAGCAACTAATATCAAGTCAGCCCATCGAGAAAGAGAGATATGTTTTACCTCTATCTTGTCATTTAAAGAAAATAGATTAGTTATAACTAAGTGACCAGAGAGACTTGAAAAGGTTAAAGGTTGAACAAATTTAGTGGCAGATTCTGTCATAATTACAAAAACATCTGCTCCTTTTTTCTTTAACAAACTTAATATTTCGGCTGCCTTATAAGCAGCTATACTACCGGTAACCCCCAGTATAATCTTTTTTCCTTTTAACATTCTCTATCTCACCTTTCTATATTAGGTAATATGATATTTAAGATTTTCAGGAGAATAAATCCTTAAGATCCTTCTATCAATTAGGTTACCTCTTTTCAATTTTACCCGTTATTTTTTAAGCCTCACAAAATATTTTAGATCCTTTCTTAATTATTTAAAAGTATTTTAATGTTTTTCTTTAAATAATTCCTCAGGTTCTTTAATTTCTTCTTTCTCTTTATCTTTTTCAGATTTTTCCAGCGATGAAGCATCTTTCAAATATACTTTTCCTTCGCTAATCTCTTGCAAAGCTATTAATATAGATTTTTTATATTTGGGTTTTACCAAAGGGCGAGCACCATCTTGCAGTTGTTTCGCTCTTTTCGCAACCATCATAGTTAATAGGTATTTATTTTCTTCCATATTCTCTTTTACTCCTTTAATATGTTCTTATTTTTATTTCATAGTTTTCCCCAAAAGGTCAAAAGATCTTTAACATTCCTTCTCTGATTGTCTCTTTATAGACACAAGTCTAAAATAAAAGTAATCGATTCTAAAAGATTGTCAGAAAATTTTTCATATAAAACTGAAATATAATTTAAAAAGATAGTAGAGGGGGTTTTTAGGGAAGTTTACTTTCCCGATAATCTTATCCTGCATCTTTCCGCAATTATTATAGATTCTATTTTTTTTACTGCATCCTCTATATTATCATTTACTACTAAATAATCATAATTTTTTGCATATTTCATTTCCTTAAGCGCATCTCTTAATCTTTTTTTCAGATTCTTTTCTGTTTCTGTTTTTCTCCTTCGTAACCTTTCTTCTAAATCTTTCCAGGAGGGAGGGGCGATAAAGATAAATATTCCTTCTGAAAATTTAGCCTTTATCTGGGCAGCTCCCTGGACATCTATCTCCAACAATACATCTTCGCCTTTGAGTCTTTGCTCTATTAAAAAGTCTAAAGGAGTCCCTTTGTATTCCCCGTGGACAAGTGCCCATTCGGCAAATTTCTCTTCCTCTATCATTTTTTTAAAATTATCTTTAGATACAAAATAATAATCAATTCCGTTTCTCTCTCCTTTTCGAGGAGGTCGAGTAGTTACCGACACTGAGTATTTTAAATCTGGAAAAACTTCAAATATCTTCTCCCTTATAGTTCCTTTCCCTACTCCAGAAGGACCAGAGACAACGAATAGTAAACCTTTATTCTCTCTCCTATCTCCTATCTCGTATCTTATATCTAATTTAGAGATAAAAGATATAAAGTCTTTATCAGTAGTCATTTTTAAAATTACCTACTTTGTAATATTTTCTTTTGATTCTGGATTTTGAAGGGTAAGCCCAGCAAATCTTTGGGCTATAGTTTCCGGTTGTATAGATGATAAGATTATGTGATCACTATCGGTAATTATTATCGCTCTTGTTCTTCTGCCATAAGTAGCATCGATCAACCTTTTTTGAATCTTTGCCTCCTCTTTTATCCTTTTTAAGGGTGCTGAATCTGGACTTAATATAGAAATAACTCTTGTAGAATTTATAAAATTGCCAAAACCAATATTTATTAAACTATTTATCATGTTTTCTTCCTCCTATTGCTATTCAATATTGCGAGCTTGTTCTCTTATCTTTTCCAATTCACTTTTCACAGCTATAACCAGAGGAGCTATCTTTAAATTATTATTTTTGGAACCGATGGTGTTTGCTTCCCGATTGATCTCTTGAATTATAAAATCCATCTTCCTGCCTATCGGATCATCAGAACTCATCAAATCACTAAGTTGAGCTAAATGGCTTCTTGCCCTGATAATTTCTTCGGTTATATCGGTCTTTTCGGCGAATATGGCTGCTTCTAATTCAATTCTTCCTTCATCCACATTTAAATCAGTAGTTAGTTTTTTTATCTTTTTCAAAAATTCACTCTTATAACCAGTTAAAGATAATTTTGAATATTTCTCAATCTTATCCATTAACTTTGTTATCTTTTTTATCCTTTTCTTTATATCATTGGCAAGAACTTTGCCTTCTTTTTCCCTCATTCTCAATAATGATTCTAAAGCTATATTTACGCTTTCCTCTATCAGGGGCCACATCTTATCAGTTTCTTCTTCTCTTACTACCTGAAAAATATCCTTGAATTTAATCATAGAATCCATATTTATTTCATCTTTGAGTTTATATTTATCTTTTAAAATCTTTAGGGATTTATAGTAAGAATCGCACAACTCTTCGTTTATTATTACCTTCTCTTCTTCAGGACCATACTTATTTAATTTTACTAGCACATTTACTTTTCCTCTGGATATTTTTTCTTTTATAAGCTTTTCGACTTTCTGTTCAATTTCTAAAGACTGGATAGAATTTTTTATAATAACATCGCAATATCTATTATTTAATGTTTTTATTTCTACCAAACATTCCTGCTCTGCTTTTTTAATCTTTCCCACTCCATAGCCGGTCATACTTTTAACCAATTTTAATTCACCCTTTTTATATAGTAATTTCTCTATAAGTCTATATTATTGTTTTGTTCGCTCTTTAGGTTATAATAACTACTTATAAATTATCCCTTGAAAATTATAAACTTCACATTAATTTTATGGTAATAGTTAAGGGATGTCAAATAATATTACATTTGCTCACGCTTTAAAAAAGGTAAAAGAAACTATTCTCAATGGTAAGTGGGACTCCTACTGGAAGAAACAGAGGAATCATCCTATCAAGCTAACACCACCTAAACCAGCTTTATCTGCTTCCTGTTTTACCCAGGAGGGTTACTCCTCCCCGATAATCCAGGCCAGAATCCCAGCCTTAGATGGGCCACATCAGGATAAACCCTGGGTAGTCGTTTTAGGTCTACCTGAAAGCAGAGGATCTTTTGTAATAGAAAAAAGTACCTACAAAAATTTAACACATACCGCTTTTTTTATTTTCTTGAATATATTTGTCTAATAGATTATATTATTATACAGGAAATTTTTCTTTTCTAGAATTTTAACGACCAATTTAGCAGCAAAGGGGAGATAATATCTATGTCTTTAGATAGCATTACTCTAACAGCAATCAGAAAAGAACTCATCAATATGTTTAAAGATGCGAAGATAGTAAACATATTTCAAGTTAAAAAATACAAAATTATTTTTGAAATAAAACCTGTTAGAGCTTTGCCCTCTTATAGTACTGATAAGATAACTAAAAGTAAGAAATTATTTCATATTCATATTTCGACAGATCCCTCAAAGATGGAAATTTATTTTTCAGAGGCAGAAAATATTAAAGAAACTACTAACTCTCCCTTTTTAGCTTTATTACAAAGCCAGTTTATCGGAGGAAAAATTTTAGATATAAAACACCTCGATTTTGACCGAATATTACATTTTATTATCCAGCCATATCTTAAATTTGGTAAAACTAAAAATATAACTCTGGTTGTAGAATTCATGGGTAAACACAGCAACATGATTCTTCTTAACGAAAACAATATAATAGAAGGAAGCATTAAATCGATAACTTCAAAAATCAATAGATACAGAGAGGTAATTCCTGGTAAATTATACACTCCTCCTCCCTCTCAGAATAAATTGAACCCCTTAGAAATAAGTAAAGAAAATTTCTTTAATATCTTTTATTCCTGTAGTGATAAAGAACTTAGCCTCGGACACCTTTTAAAAAATAAACTTAAAGGGATAAGCCCCCAAAGTGCAAAAGAAATAATTTTCCAAGCAAATTTACTTCCAGATAAGAAAATTTTAGAAGTATCATCTAGGGAATTAGAATTTTTATGGTCTTCTTTAAACAGGATTATAGAAAACATTAAACACCAACATTTTAATCCCACTATCTTTTTAGATCCACAATCTAGAAAGATAAAGACTTATTCACTAATTGAATCCAGGAAATCCCCGCGCTGTAACAAATTATCATTTAATGATACAAACTCCTGCTTAAAATATTTTTTTACGGAAGAAGAAAAAGAAAGAGAAATTATTTCTTTAAAGAATAAATTAAAACGCATAATCAATAAAAATATGGCCAAACTAAATGAAAAGATAAATATTTACCAGAATAAAATCTTAGAAGTGAAAAACTGTGATAGATACAAATTGATGGGTGAATTGATAAAATCAAATCTTGGGAATATTAAAAGGGGGGAGGCAAAAATCACCACTATTAACTATTACTCTCCTCAACAAGAAGTTATAACCATTCCCTTAAATAAGAGTCTAACTCCCTTACAGAATGCTCAGTCATATTTCAAAAAATATAGAAAAACAAAAGATAGTCTAAAAATAATTTCTGAACAATTAAATAGCAACCAGAAAAAACTCTCCCAATTAAAAGATCTCCAAAAATTATATAAGCAGAATAGTAATTCTCTTTCTAATCTGCAAGAAATTTATAATAAATTAGTAAAATTGGGATTGGCCAAGAAAGTAATTGCCCCTGTCAAAAAGCAGAAAAAAGAAAGAAATAAATTAAAACCGACAAAATATGTTTCTAAAGATGGTTGGGAAATTTATGTAGGCAAAAACAACCAACAGAATGATTTCTTAACTCTAAAACTCGCATCAGGAAATGATATCTGGCTACATACACAAACTATTCATGGTTCCCATGTAATTATTAAAAACAAAGGTAGTGACCAAACTCCACCACTAAGCACCTTACTTGAAGC